>Ga0194135_10000526_pt1 | contig 22562 bp, 16 predicted proteins | sample LitLau_LLRF_2013_FD_134024 | JGI IMG/M metagenome (GOLD analysis project Ga0194135, IMG submission 134024) | Freshwater sediment microbial communities in response to fracking from North America - Little Laurel Run_MetaG_LLRF_2013 (version 2) | ecosystem: Environmental > Aquatic > Freshwater >...
ATATTATGTGGGATGGTGTGACACGAAAGGAGAAATGAAAATTCTACTTTCTGTCAGAGTTATTTGCAGTTTCGTGGAGACCTTGGGGTTTCCCTGATGCATAAAATGCTTGAGAGGGGACTTGTGACTGAAATATGACTATGGACTTTCACTACTTCTCCCCAATGGAGGATTTTATCGATACTCATTCTCACTCTTCAAACTTGACATTCGCATGTTTCAATATTTCTGTCTTGTGTGTATATATACACTCGTCGTATCCTGTCCTGTTTCATCCACATGTCTTAATTTTTCATGACTCTCTCTCTCTCTATCTGTTTCTTCTTACTTTTAACATACGGCAGGAAATGTAAATCTAAAATCGATGCTTTCTTCCCGTCTATGTATATACTCATTTATAATCTATACTACGTGCGTAGTCTTGATTAAGCACTGGTGGTAGTGAATAAATAAGGTCGACTCGTATATAGATATAGTTTGGCAGTAATGGATTGCCTATTTGTGATAGAAACAACTGTGAGATTACTATCATCCTGTCACAATCTTTTCTTGTGTGTAAGCTTCTCTAAGATAAGTATGAATTTCTATCAACCTAATATGTGTATGACGAAAACACAAGTACGTCATAACCATAAACTATAATCACCAAATTATTCTACTCTGTCAAATGGATGTTTTTGGCAATCACACAAACATACCTGAAGTAATACTATAGTGTTCTACATAAAACTACTCAAAAGAACAAGTCACAGATAAAAGCTATAATATGTCGTAGTGATTCTATGACGAAGGAGCTGAGGGGAATTCCCACTCGGTCCTATTTATGTGTGAACGAAGAAAGCATCGATTACCATTCGATGAAAGAGCAAGACTTTCTCATTCTGGTATTTTCTACTCTTATTGTCTAACAATGAGTGACTTTATATAAGCAGGAGGAAGAATGAATCTCTCTGTGGAAGGAATTACTGTCACATCGGTCTCAATTCCTTCCAGATCAAGAGTATCATACATCACTTCTCCTTTACTTAATTTGACAGAAACCTTGGATCATTAGACGCGTGAGTAGGAGCTGTCATTGTTGGACAATAGATGAAAGCTTCCTCTTCGCTGTTTTCTTAAAATATGCTTGAATGTATGGAACCAAACCACACATTGACATTTCTTGAATAACCTTTCGCTCATCAACTCCACTTTCTTTAGCCTTGATATTCAATTATTATGACACGAGAAAATGACACGTGGATATTAAAAAGAAGAAATTTGATACTTATTATTGTATATTGTATCTACCAAATAGATGTCATCAAAATAATGTAACAAGACATGTGTGTTTTTCATTATACAACAAAATAATGTGTCCTCTTATCGAAAGTCGTAATCTCTTTTGATACTCTGTATCTTAATGTGAATTCTCTGATACTATACTAACGCTATAGTCTATAGAAAAATATTAATTTAAATAATTGCTCCAAATGCTCACTACCGTACAAATAAACAACCAATCAGTCATCCAACTCTACCAACATATTTAATCAGTCTTAAGTTTAATGACAAATTAATTGGGCCTTTTTGCATATACTACTTATTAAAACTTATAATCGATCCAATTTATGTGACAATTTCAATTAAAAACCATACCCTCATTGAATAAACCTTATTTTATACAATACTTGTCAAATGACTCTCAGATCACCTCACCTCATTTTATATTTTCCAAGTATATTGAAATGCCTTTTATGTGGACTACATTGAAGAGACCAACATTGAAGAGACCATCACACAGCATCATCTGTTTAGTCCTGCCCCATGCAAATTCCAGTAGAGTTACGGTATTATATTCTACTTCTCATTTTCATAAATTTCGCACACTTGACTTTTGTGTAGATTTACAGGGACATGAAAGGGATGAAATAAATTTCCTCAGCAAACTTGAGCAAAGCATCATCATCAAATCGAACAACGGGCTTATTCTTTTACCAGCACGTACTAAAGCCTTGTAGACATACATATATATATATGTACAAACTAGTTCTCCCTCTCTATTCCATCGTCATGTACCTATATCCTGACTTCCTTCCGTCATATATATTCTTTGTTGCTTGTCTCCTTTGATTCCTCTGCTACCCATCCCTCCGCACTATTATTCTTTCCCACTTTCACCACCAACGCTCAAAAACTCTTATTTCCTTTCTCCCTTCCCTCATAATAATCCGTATCATTATATTATTACACTCTAAAATCTCTAACTTATTACTCCTACTAACCTACAAATCTCTTATATACTTCAGTGCTGAAGTCTTTGTGCCTGTGTGCTAGTAGTCGTCACATTGCACAGTGTCTTCCTTTTAATGCTTCTTTTCCTACCTGCACCTTTAGTCTCCTACACACACCTAGCTATCTCTCCTCATCCGTTGTTCGGCTTAAAATAACTTTGCTCTTATTGTTAGTGTAACTTCGCAAAATGCTGTTACCTTGTCTCACGAAAGTTATTATGCCCCTCGTGTTCTACTTCTTCTGAAGAAGTAATGACCGTAAACGCGAAGTCAATTCAACTTGCTCCTATTGTGTCTAATCTATATTTCATTTCACATTACATTTACTATTCTATCTCTCGTTCATCCTTATGACTTTCTCGGGCTTTATTCTTCCTATATATCTACCCTTCATTTTTCATTTATTCCCAAACTCTTCAACTTCCACGTGGATTTGGGGCTACAAACAGCTAGTGTACCTATAATGATTGCTATATATAATATCTGCTGTTTCCTTTTCAAACAGCCCTTAGATGATCGCCTAACTTCGAGTTCTGGTCATATACCTACCGGTTTCCAGTGATAGCTGGAAAGTACCTGAATAACTCGCGAAAGCCACTACGACAACCTTCCTTCACTTCTCACACAAATCCTTCCTGAAGAAATGTACGAGAGAGACGAGAGTAGACGTAACTAACCTATCGTTGTCTCAAAAGACTCTCATAGACACTCTTCTGACACTACGACTACTGGCAAGTCTAATCCTAAATCTTTTATGCCGAGTAATTCTTTATGATTTATCACTTGGAAAATTGTGATTTATTGAATATACTGTGTGACAGCTTTAAGTCCACTGCTCTTGATAAAAGCGATCGCAATGCTCGTAAAGTGTGTGAAATCCGTATGTTCAAGAACCAAGCATTCCTTCCCAATAAATAATTTCACCTCTTAAGGACTATTTGAGTTAGAAATGTATGGGTATCGATTATGGGTGCATTTTTTGTGTGTACCTACTTCTTATTTACTATAAATAGGCTTCCACACTTCATATGCTTTTTAGAGAAAGGAAAAACGAACAATTGTGAGTATACAAATATACAAACCTGAAGGAACAACCAAGCCAAGTGTATCAACCTTCGCACTTACTTCATTACAGAGAGCTTCAACGCACGAGAAGAGCAATTTGCCCCCAAAGGAGTTTTGCTTACAGAAATCCTAAGGTATTGATTGGTGAGCACGTTAAATATCCACAAATTTATTTCTCTAGAAATTTATAAGGTACTGATGTGAAGGGTTCATTAAGTTGCTGTAAAAACTGTTTCAAACTGTCTATATGGTGCTTGTGTTGACAAACGATAATAAAACAGTAACTCAAGAGAGACGATAACGTAATACAGGAACTCGTACTCACAACTCCTTCGAAGAATTATTTCAAAATTCTAGGTTTATTTTGTATTAGCGAAATAATATTATATTGTACTATTTGTATACTTGGAATCTCATTCGGAAACTTTTTCTAATACTTTATACTACACACTTTCTAGGTTTTCTACAGTGTAGAATTAAAAGTGAGACAGAAAGTCGAGAATGAACTTGGAAAGATGAGTTGGAAGGAAGTGACAAAATGATCAGAAGCCATCGGACTAAGTAAGGAGAAAGTTCCTGAGTTGGGTGAAGTGAAACGAGAGAAATCGAGGCACAGACTGAACTGAGCAAATCCTTTGCTTTACAAGTTGGGTGCACATTCTGTGTACGTACAAGAACGAAAGTAGAAAAGCATTTTCGCTTATGGGAATGACGAAAGTATTTTATGTAGGTTGTTTCTAGTTCCTATTCTAAGAAAAGCTCACACACACATACACACAACACCGGATGGCAAGCTGTGGTTGTGTGCATTGAGAAATAATATTGACTATTATTGACACACTCAGTGCTTTCACCAAGTCAAAATCCTTCATCAAAAAGCACACATGAATACTAAAACGATGAGACAGGTAACGCAGAGTATGAAAAAGTTGTATTCCATATTTTTCCGCATTTCCGTCTCATATCTTCGGTTACATTTCTCTATTTATCCCACTGATTTTTCAGGTTTTCCATTTTATTGAATGTATAATAAAAAAAATCACACACATGAGAAAAATGCTGTGCACCTGCGATAGGGGGATGTTTGTAGAAGCATTCATATTCTGAAAATGTTACAAAAGTTACAATTACAATGCATTTATTGATTAGGTACATTCTCATTTCACAAATTCGGCTTTCTCCAAGCTCAAACTTAAATTAGGTTTCATTTGATTAGCAAGTTTAACTTACTAGAATAAAGGAAAAGTTTAAAACGAGGTAGTTTACATGGTCATTATACTCATTATGGTACAAAAATATTGATTATTAGTGATTATGTGCAACCTGCGCCTCAATCACAAACTTTTTCTAGTGAGTTGAGATGATTTAATTGAATTTCCTCCTCTCATGAATTTCTTTCCTATCACACGATCTGATTAAATTAATTCCGGAAGCACCTCGGGAACAAAACAGAGTGAAAGAGAGATGGGCGAGTTCTTTACTTTCTTATATATGTAGGAAGGAATAATACTTCCTATCACCTCTATCGTCTCAGATATTATAATTCATGCAAACCACTCCATCAACCTGGCCTTCATTAAAAAGTTCATATACACTGTGGGATGAATATACTGCTATCTTCTTTCGAATCAGAGCACCAGCGGATCTTTTCCCAATAATGTTTGCCTCTGAAGAGAAGAAACTCTGACTTTCTTTATGAGAAAGTTTGCATGACTTCCCCGAAATGAGGAGATTTGACCCAAATGAATATTCATGGGAATGTGAGTAATGCTATAATATGAAGATTTGAACCATGATCACCGAGAAACCTGAGAACAAAAATCTACCATTACATCTTGACGATTGCTTACAAACCATACAGACACAGGTATATTCTGGGATATTCATTTTTAATGGTGTAATTTAATTTCAAATATTCCCATGTACCTTCGTTAGCCGGCTTATTGTAGTTCATTCACATCATGTATAAGCTCTTGTGTATTCCGAAGTAATAATGCAATTTAAGCTCCAAGTAACAAATATAGTAAAGAATTCAGGTACAAAATACCTGTGACTGCACTTATACTAACTGCAATACTGCAAATGCTACGCTGTAGTAGTCTCACCTCAATAAACTGACTGACTGCTTGACTGTCTCATCAAATAATAAATCCCAATAAATTCAGATTGATTTGTTGGTTAATGCTGACAATTAAATATGCATACTTGGTATGACTCAATCAAACAAATAATGAATTAGAAATAGACAATATAGTTATTTTGAAAGCTCACAGTAATCCACACTACACATACACTCACAGTGAGAAGATTACCATTAACACACGGCTGTCAAACAAATAGATATGGACAGGTAGATAAAAGTCTAAAATTTCAAGCTTACAGACATTGTATATAATTGCATAAATTATCAATGTCAAAGTTGAGTCCAAAATATCTTTCCTCGTGATATATGGATATATCTACATACCACAACGGTGTTTGCCCGTTAGCCAAAGCTAAAATGCTACAAGACACGTTACTACACGTCTGGTGGCCACTAGAGATACCTTTACAAGCTGCCTTGATGATTCGCGACTGAAATGCTTTCACCCTAACCTTATGTCAAGTGAAGATAATCGAATTAATCAACCTTTAATAGTCAACGATAAAATACACTTAAAACTAGAAAAGCTTCTGCCTTGCCTTCTATCTTGACGAGTAGAAATTCCCCTGACTAAAATAAAAATGAATTCTCCACAGATTCAATTTTCTCCGAGACTTCTCGAGGGACGTTGCTAGAAGAATCAATTTCAACTTTACTCTTGATTAGGTCAACTCTACCTGCTGTGCGTATTTGTCTTGTATCTCTGAACCCCTAATATACTAACAATATAAAAGTGGATTCAATCAAAGACTCAAGTGGTTCTTTGATTATAACTTATATATATTCTCCTCCTGAACTTTCTGCCAACCTTCGATAAACAGATAATATATAGCATTGTACATTTATATTTTATTCTTGGGTTCACTTTACTACCCAATCTGATCTTTGAAGTATTTATGTGTTCACCTTTTCGGAAATGTCAGATAGTGTAGAATTCCTAGTACATTACACATTGCTCAGGTGAAAGCTCACCCTGAGCATTCACATTTGCATGCAGCTCAAATCTTTTTATTACCTAATCAAACAAATTTCGATTCTCTGTGTTTACAAGTACATTTGTATTAATAAGATTGGAAAGACTAGAACGAAACGAAATGACTTTGAAATCCAATGGGAAATACCAGCCCAGTATATTATATGCACACCTAACTTCACATGCGAGTTCTTATTGTATTAAACAAGCTACGAGTGTACCTGGCCGTGGCTTCGCTATGTGGATAATAAGTAAGCAGACTTCAGGTAAATAATACACGGAGAGAGCATACGAAGGGCAGAAAACCTTTGTAAGTTCAACCAAGTTAAAAAGAAGAGCTCTAAGGAAATAGAAACTACTAAAGATAGCTTTACACACACATAGGAAGAAAACTACGAAAGACCAATTTCGTCTTCAGTCTACATTGCTAGATATGTATTGTGACTTTTGGACAGAAAGAAAGTCCTGCGTGAATATTTCATGGAGCTTTCTCGGCTACCTTTTCCTTGAATGTTTGATTTCCCAAGACCAATTTCCTATTCTATGTACTCCAATGAACTTTCAGGATTCCTAAAAATCTTATCCAGTTTTGCATGCGTATTCATATTCTCTTGTGCTTGTTTTAAATGTGCCTTTTGCCAACGCCAATGGACCTTGATTCACAAATTCAAACATGGAACCTCTGAAAAAGCTCACAATTAGAATTTAAAAATAGTTTTTTGTCAGGATTAGAGGAGTCAAAGAGGTTGATTAAAACTGTATGTAGATGGACGAGGTGTACGTTTTTCTTAAACGAAGTCTATTCATTAGATTTTTGTTTCGAAAATGACGAGTCGCTTCGTAAATAAGTGAGCAATTTTAATTAAGCTTTACATTGATGATACATACAGTACAGTTCCATCCATTCATAGATAGAACTCAAAGTGTGGTTCGTCTCCAGGTTCAAAACTTCTGTGCATATGGCATATGTCTTGTCGATTAAACCCTATAAGCCCTGTATGGATCAAACTACAAGAATTGTATAACATTGAATCATTAAAATTTCAACAGACTACCCAACAGTCTTCTGTAGAACGCAGAACGATGCTTTTGTAAAGTAAGAGAAACAACGAAAGTACGAAACTAGGCAAATAACGAACGAGCCGAGGAACCTTATAATTAAGTGTTTAGCAGGTTGTCTGCTTAATAGTTGGTTTACAGCAGTTTACCTCAATGATGATTGCTACGGTGGAACTGCGAGATCTGGGAGTGAAAGCTATAGAAAGAAAACTCTGGTAACCTCCCTTCGTGTCTATGTGGATTAACTGTAAGTACAGGCCTGTCGCATTTTTCATGTGCAAATACGGAGCTGGAGCTTCGGAGCTTTAGCTTTCCAGTGAAAAAAATGAACTCCATATTTTAGGCTCAAACCGCACAAAGGTCCAGTGTACTGAATAGTAGACTGTATTCTGAAAAGTAAATGTTTAAATATTTGATGACACCACTTGGCTAAGCCTTTCATGAGTTTCGTTATTGTCTCTGTCCTTTTTCCATGTGTAGACTAAACAATTTTGACAAAAAGGGGTTCCTGATGCAAATAGAGGAAGAAAAGGTAGTTTTCAGCGTTTGCTGAAGTTCATGACTCACGAGTTAGTGATAATGAGCACTTGCTTTTTAGCTACGAACAATTCCGACATCGAGGGATGTGAGATTAAGGATGGAGACATGCAGAGAAATTCAAACTATCTCACTGATTTTACTGATTTATAAGCTCACAAATTGGTGTATAGTGAAGGATATGTTTGGTTTGTGAAAAGGCATAACACCTCTGAAGTGGACTAACGGGTCAATTGAAAACCCTTTAATGTTGTACAAAATACTAGCCGCTTTTACATGTTTATAAACTTTCTCGAGCAATTCTTCAATTTTTGTAATTCACACTACTTCTAATTTACTCATTCCCAGTCTGCTGGTCCTCAAGGTACAAACATTCAACCATTCACAAATAGTTCTTGCATTCAAGTTGAGATTCGTCAAAATATTGAAAATTAATATGGGTTGTTAGCGTTCCATTTATTTGAAAAAGTAACGATTGAATTGTTTCACACGCAATAGTCTGTTCTATTACCAACTTAAAATATTACATTTAATTTTTATGCGATTTATACCGGTTTTACAAATACTTCCTTAAGTATATGTGCTGCTTACAAAGTCATCAGTTTCTAATATAATGTACAAACGAACATAAAAATTTCGGAACCCAAATCACTAATCTTCTTTTCTGACTACATACACATTATCTAGCACTCCTGACAGAGATTATCTTTAAATTACAGACACCGTCATTTCAGACATCAACCCGAAGACAGTTAACTACGTAAATCCATTCACAATTGCAACACAACAAAATGCGATTGTCCTTAGTACGTTTGCTAAATAAATAATTTTCGTTTATGTATGCGATCACTGATGATTCAGTTCAGAAGTTTGATACATATTATACGGTTTGATACAGAATATAGTTACAAACATAAAAATCATAACTTACATAATTTCATAAGGTACAATGTAGTCATTGAAGTACATGCATTTAACTTATGGCAAGGGCCGTTTTGAAGATACACACTGCATTTACTGCTGATAATGATAGCGCATGCAATTAAATAAATTAGTATACCTCATTACCAACATGAGAATGATTCTGAGCCATAAAGTAACAAGAAGAACTACATATCAAACATATACTATATTTGCAATAGAGTCTAGTAACATATGTATAACTAGGAAAAACGACAATTCATTTAACTCCTGAGATCGACTGTTAATCCACACATAAATCATATAGTGAATTAACCATTCTTTCCTATCCTAAGCGTCATCAAGCTCCCAGTCATCAGCATCTGCTACATCGTTGTCGTAAAAGCTGTCGAAAGAATTGTCATCTTCGAGCAGCAATGAGAAAGGATTTGAGGCTTGATCCAAAGTAGGAACTTCTCTCGACGGTTGAGCATCTTCAATATCACTTTCGAGCTCTTCGTTGTCTTCGACTTCCATGTTGGTTCCACTATCGTTACTTTCGGGACTTCCGGGACCAGACTCAATCATGGTGCGCAAATCTACTCTGGTTTCCGAAGGATCAAAATCTCTCGAGAGTTGAGTATTATCTGATGACCCGTCACCACGTCGAATTAAACCTAATGAGTAGTTCATCTCAAAGCCTAGTAAAAAACCCGAATTTTCATTGGCATCATTGCTGTGAGGCGGAGATCTCATGACTGAATCTGCATCAGGAATTTGAGGATGAACTTCATCATTGACAATGTCTTCGATGTTCTCTTGGTCGAGTTCGTTAAGTTCATTTGCAAAGCATGCTGGTAATAATGCTGAATCTTCCAGGTTTTCTAGCAAAGGCTCAGATGGATCCATTCTATTAAACCAATTTAACTTCTTTAACAACCGTATGATACGAAATACATTTACAGTACATAATATTGCTTACATGTCTCCAGAAGGATTCAGTTCTGCTACACCGGGGGGATTTCCATCCACAAAATCTTCAATCTCATCTAAATTTTGGTTGTTAGCCTCTCCAGGTTCTTGTGTAGCCCAATCTCCACTGAAAAACAAAACAAGATGTTTTACCGCAATCGAATCGTTGAGTATTTTACTCGTCAAACGTGTTAATGTTTTTCTTAAAATACGTACGCTCCATATCCAGCTTGAAAAGGGTCGGCTCGATTGTAGGTTTCCATCCTCATTCGTGGGTTTCTAACTTCACTTTCAAAGCGGTAGGCTAACGGAGAATTGCCCGCGGTCGAAAACGGAGCTGTCGGCGTATGAAACGGTGGTTGCTGATGATATTCAATCGGTGCCAAAGGAGCTGAGGCTACCGAATATCCTTCTTCACGTTTTCTTAGAGTTGATGGTGGTGAAATGCGATGCAATTCGAGTCTCTCAAGTCCTACATCCGATCCGACGTACAGCATATCTAAGTTACGATGGACAGAAATAAATTATTACGAGCCTTGTTGACTAAATCATCCCAAGCCAATAATGAATGATAAAAAGAAAGTATACTAATAGTTTTAAACTCACGTTTAGTTCCTCTCCAGATGGCAATTCCCACAATAACAATAACAACAAAGGTTGCAAATGCCACTGATAGAACTATCCACCACGGTTGGAACTTGCCTGCAGGTCCTGTACACAATTTTAAAAATTTTATTACTATTACTCATTGCGTACTACACGTAGATTGAAGTTAGAATAGAGTTACAATCTTAGAATATATACCAATTTAATGAGCGAAATGCTATAAGTAGTACTTGTTCCAAGTACAGAACTACCATACCATAAGAATTAGAAGGATCAATAAAAGGAATAGAATCATTCGGAGATATTTCAGGTATTTGAGCTAATCTAATTAAGGGATGCTGAGAATAAAAAATAATAATTGCGCGTGAAAAACTAACGGACTGTCATTTCGGGAGTTCTTATCAGAAAAAATGGAGCATTGAAGTCTCTGTATGCCTAAGCCACACACTAACTACTAGCTCCAATGACAAAAGCATGCCCTTGGCCCTTGGTATTAAGGGAGCCGCCTTTTTAGCAGTGCACTTGTCGCCCTTTTTTAATGCATTCGAGACAAGTGTATTGCATAAAGCTTTCATCCATGAAACTGCAAGTGACCACTTTTGAAGCTGGATACGATTCAAAGATTTGTTTCAATCTGGAGGACAATTAAAGTTTTTTTTAAAATTCCAATTATGTAAAACTACTATCTGACGTGCACAACAAATACTACAGAGACCTTGTTGCTGCAGCCAAAATACACAAGAAAAATGAAGCTTTCAATTGGTAAGACCCAAAGTTATAATCTAGACATTTCTATCATGTTCATTCATATAGATAATAGCGAATAAAAATCCATTTTCTTTGTTGGTAAGTTATTAATTATTGTTGTTTATTACCTGCATTTTCATCTTTACTGTTTTTTTCTTCCCCGATGTAAGTGCAGACTCCTCCATCGTGAGTTTCCACATGTCTGAAAAATTCATACTCATGTCAAATATATACCAGTGAAATCTATGAAAGGCGAGTGGAGCTAGATTGTTATGCATAACTTAACATACATGTGGATTAAGGCAGTTTTCTTAAAATGTGCTCCTTAGCCTGGTTCTAAGTTCTAATCGTTCATAATGCTGCCGTTGTAAATACTATAAATTAAGTAACATTTGAAGGTTGACAGTTCATCTCTAAAGCTAATAGCAGTAATCGTGGAGGAATCACGTATACAGTTAAAATATGACCTAGCCGAACGATTTAAGCTAAGAATGTATGAACACGTAAAATTAATGTTTGCATACAAACAAAAGTTGAGTAATTAATGAAAACAGTACAGACTATTGACCAAGCAATATACTGACACACTGATTGTGAGCACAACATGATAAAGGAATAATCACTATTAAATACATTAATTACGAGATTATGGAATGTCACATCATCGTCGAATTGGAGGGTACGTAAGCATAATTATGTATACTCAAGTATACTATATTAAGAAATTACGACATGCTAGGAAAGTTAGGATATCGTTTTTCTAAAACTTCAAGATCAGCTTTTTTAGTTTGTACTTGTACGCTGAGCAAGGTATGAGTCATCCTATGAGTGCTGATTGTGAGTGTATAAGACGTAAAGTGAACTTTGTATTATAGTACAGTACACGAAAACCCAATTGTTTCTCATTCCGATCCATAACGTTCTTTCTAATCTTAACTGCAACCCAGTGTGTGTCGAAGCCTTCTCGCTGTCACATCGAACAAATTACTACTGAGCCACTACTAGTGTAAAACATGTTTAAGTTCGATTCTATCGTATTTCTGTATTTTCTATCTGTCGGGGAATAATATTATGCAGGGAATTCGCTCAAAAATTAGGTAAGAGAAAATTGTTGAATTAAATACCCATCAAGGCACGGTCCACATTCATTGCGACGTTTCGCACATCCATTTTCTGGGTTTGGGCGACGATTGAATTTTGAACATTCTTGACATGGAGAGCAAAACTTTTGTGCATGAAAGCCATGGCCATGGCAGAACTGGCCAGAAGGACAGTGAATGTCTGATGTACATTCAATCTAAATTGGTGTGCATAATCATTTTAATTACATATTTAGTAATGTAACTATGCTGAACTTGAGAAATTAAACTTACTCCAGTCACAGACGCTGCCTCAACTGAAGGAATTACGGCCGGGTGGCATCCTAGTATATTCCCAATCTAAAAAAATGAAAAGTTGATAGAACTTAATACAAAACAAAACATCGAAAAGGTTATCTCTGTCAGTGTCGCCCACAGCCTTTGTATAGATATCATATTATCTATGAATATTTATACTTGTAATTTTAGTAATTCGACTTACCAAGACAGCCAGGAGAGAAATCGTTACTTTTCTGATAATTCTTTTTGAAGCTTTCATCGTAACAAGATAGAAATCTGCCTCCAAAACAGGATAACAATCTCCACGAACTTCAGACTTTAATTTCTAATTTGAGCTTAAAGGGTAGATGACAAGGAACCAGGTCTCAATTTGCACGGGGTCCAGTTTTCGTCAACTCCACATAGTTTAGAGCTGCAATTTTATGAAGAATCAAAATGAGTTTTTGTATTTCACAAATTATCACTTTTGACACTGTTTTAAGCAATAAGTGATGCAATAAGTGTTCCTAAATTGTTCAGATTAAGCTTTAAAAACGCGATATTCCTGTTTAAAAAAAGGATACGTATGCTATTTCTCCTGCAACTTATGGTGCTGAAAATAAGCTGAATTCACAATGTAACTTTAAGTTGGGAACTACTGTACGCTGTACAGTAATACAAGTACGATTGGTATAAGATTCAGGTATAAACATATAAGACCCGAAATTAAACATTCGTTCACATATAACATGAATCCATAAAACAAAAACGTAGTGTTAATCATTAGTTATATCCTACTGCACAGCAAAAGAGATTTGGAGACAACAAGAAGAGGATTCAGATTTCAAAATCTGCTGTATTACGCTAAAACAGGAAACTGAAACAAATATCAAAACACAAGTCACAAGTTGATCTGGTCTTCTCTCAGTATTCTGCACTATAGCTGCAGCAGAGGTGCTTCCTGTAATGGGTGAACAAGTTACTAAAATCGGGTGCTACAAAAATATTTGCTAAAAACTTCGACAACCATTTCATTAATATCAAGCATAGATGATCCTGTGCGAAAATATATTATAGTCAAGAAACAGACACGTAGTTCAACCTTACAGAAAACTAGTAATGGTATTCAATCTTTTGAAACCATAACCATGAGTCACAAGTGCATGATTTGTACATTACGATTTAAGTTATCAAATTCATGCAAATCATACTGAAAATGCTACGACAAAAACGACTTTGCTTTGCTGCTGCTCGCTCCTCATTCATTAAATCATTAATAACTCAACGAAAAGCATACAGAGTTACAGAGTGCATGAAGAACTTACCTGTCCAGAAATAGTTACGTATCAGCATTTACATCAACCGAAAACCAGTGAAACCACATAAATAGCTAAGTATTTAGTTTTTAGTTGTGAACAATATTCTGCCAACAATTAAATCCTAGACAATGTCATTCAAAATCAGGATTGTGGAATGGGGCAGGGGGATCCAAGCCGAAACTCCTTACACATCAGTTTCTTCTTCAGTCAAAAGGGTAGAAGAGTGTCATGTTTGCCAGGATTCATGCAGTATGGAATATCGATATCCGTTCCAACTGAAGAATTATTTTATTACTGCAACATGTCACTCTTACACAGGACAGGAAACAAATTACGGCAGTGCCGGCAGTCGACAAGGGAAAAGTTTCCTTAAATTCTGACCCGAATATAAGCCAGGGTTAAGTTCAGTATAACGTTCATTTACATAAGTTCAGATTCAATCTGAGATTCATTTCAGGCATTATTCCTTTGGTCATTAATAAATTCTTTGGAAAGGAAAGACCAAAATCAAAATGCAAATAATAATTTGACTCAAGCATGTGAGTGAAAAGACACTTACAATGAGTATTTATGGTTTTCGTACATCCGTGTACACAACCAATAAATATTGAAGACGACAGAGTGGTCACAGACAAAGGAACTTTCGCAAATTGCTTCACAGCTTCGTCTTCTCAAATCCAGTTCCCGTCTCATACTCCAAGTCTCTTCGTGCCTTACTTTCCCCTTTTGGCTTTTAACGGTTCTGTCTCCAACACTTTATCTCCTTCCTTATTAATTAGCTTTGATTTTTTTTCGATCTATCCTGCTCTATATATTTGGTAAATGTCTGGGTCAGCCTTTAAAAAAGGGTAAATGCAGCAGAGCACAAGGACAGAGTTTGGTTGGTCTTATCTTTTAGGTACGAATCACTTGATGCTATCAATGTAAGTGTAAGTTATTATTAATAACCTCGTCACTTACATTCATCAGCTTGATGGAAATCCTGAAATGGGAATTTAAAAGTATTTTTTGCATTAAGTTTTCAGATGTATGCAATATGCAATCGCAGTCTGCAGGGAATTATTCAACGTGCATTTCATGTATAGTAATTTGTAATATTTTCGGGTTTTAAAAAGTACTTTTATTTTCTGTAATTTTCAAACTTGGAAACTGCTGAAATTGAAATCACAGGACTGCGAGCGTTGGCAAACATAATCGAGATATGATGCAACATTTGCAGATGTGAAGTCATGATGATCTGGAAGCTATTTCTACTCTTCCTAAATCTAAATGTCGCTGTTCAGTAAGCATGAGAATGTGCATGTACTTACACAACATTATTAGATCGACGTTTATCAATCCTGACATAATTTAATTCACTTATAATTCTATTCATCCTATTTCCCCTAAAAATCTACAAGGAAATTAGTATTATTGAAGTGAAACCGAAATTTCTAAAGCTGCTGTGCTGCAAGTTGAGCTGAACCTGAAAATGTGTGAAAGTGTAGAATTGCATCAGAGTCGGAATGAACTCCACGGAGGCGTAGGAATTTAATTCTAGTTAAAAAATTAATCTACATAAAAAAGTTTCCCAGAGTTCCCACCTCCAAACTAACGAATCATATGGAATATAACTCATTGTTGTAAAAGCATTCCGAAAAGTTGAGATGTAATTGACAGACTACATTTTTCCTCATGATGACAAATCAGGCTATAAAAAGATTTCGTTCAACATACCCACACCATCAAGGATCCACACGCACACACGCAAAAAGATGAGTCCCACAATCCTGGAAACTGGAAAGAATGGACAGTCTGATGAATCCGAATAAATCTCGATTTCCCAATGATTCACTTTATTCTTTTCTGCTAAAACTGCAGGCAGGTGAACACAATGTAATGAATTATTGTCTTTAAAGTTAATTTCATAACATTCTTTTATTAAACTATACGCAGGTTATAAATCAATCTTTTCTTCAAGTTCAAACTTCATCACATTTTTCATTCCATGCGAAATAATTGTGACTCGTGTATATATGTAAGTAGTATATATGTATAAGGGAAGAGGAGAGTATTATTATTTATTAATTGTTAAATCGATGACACATTCTCACATGATGTGATGATGACTAATTCACTTATTAAGTAGTTGGCGAGCGTGAGTGTACAGTAAGAGAGTCTGAGATGAACTGGAAGCTAGTGTAAAACGTTTTGAGAAAAGTGAGAGCCGGCTGATCTTCTCGACTCCCTCCACCCTCCACACACTATCTCGTACCTCTCTCCTGCATATCTCCATCTCTTTACTGTTATTCCTGTTGCATTGTACGCACTGTACGCATATCACACACGTGTAGTTTACACAGACAGTGGAATTGTAAATTTGTAAGACAACGTTGCGTATATTGCGTGTGTAGGTCATTCAGGAACAAGTGGAGGTTCAATCAGAGTTCCGAGACTATGCAAGTGTTTACAGAGAAGTAGTGAAGAATTTACTGTCTACAAATGAATGCTTAAATGTCCATGATATATATATTGATACATCTTGCGTGATAGTGATAACCCAATGCAATGCAATATGTAGTGGTATAATGGATACTTGGATACAACTTTACATTGTGATTGTACTCTTCTCTTGTATTCAACGACTTTAGGCGTAAGCACAGGCATTATTATACGAATCTGGCGATTCTCGCCAAGTGTAGGATTTGGATTGATCTTGTTTCTTTACAATGTGGCTGGATAGAAGAACATCATCTCAAGTCGGTATACTTATATAAGAAATGAAATGAGATCGAAAAGAATTATATTTCGGATGTCACTTCATTTGGTGGTGGTTCACTTCATGAGAAGGGTTTTGATTTGAAAGGGGTACTATTATTATGTCTTCGAGGTCTTTTGCATATAGTAAAAAACATAGATATGTATTCTCAATTCTCAATACTTGATTGTTATTTTTAAACTACGACAATTCAATCACATACAAACCATGTTTAACCCTGTTTGGAATGTGAAGCTACAAGAAAACGTTGAAGACTATGGCTTAAGGGCCTTTAAACCAGGGCAGGAGACAAAAGTGGATCCTTTCTTCCTTTTTAAGGGCCTCTACACTCTGTTACTCTGTACCTGATTCTACCAGAAAAGAAACCACCTTGATACCCCCAGAATCCCATCCATATCCTAACTGTGATGTGTTGCATGGCAGGGTTATTGGGTAGGGGTAGGACCTAGGACATAATCGGGGTACTATTATCCTAAGCGCAGAGAAGTAATTACTTCAGTCGTATCCGTATCAGCTATTATTGACACTGAATATAAGTGTTGAGGCCTTTGAGGCTATAAAATGTATGAAATGTAGAAATATGTACTATAGTATGTATTATGTATTAACTAAATATGCAACCATTTATACCAATGATACATTTTCAAGTACATAGAAGCACTGCTAGATGTGTAACAGCTCATCACACAGGTTTAATGCTACTAACTCTACTATAAGATGCCTGCCTATAGATATTTCTGTGAGGGATCGAGGTGGATTCCACTGATATACGTAACTAAGTATATAAAATACACGTAACAGGAAATAAGCAGAGGCACCAGAGCCAACAAGTAGCCTCTGATCTACACAACTATTATATGTCCGCCTAGGAGCTTTTTCACATCTTTTCACATCTTCGATTTCTCACGAGTGAGTGCAGTTTTAGACTGCGTATATCTATACTTACTATTATGATGTTCCTAAACCCAAATAGTCCTGTCCTTAATAATCCTTCAATTCGTTTATCATTGTTGAGACATAATGGAAGATATCATTACAATCTTTGAAGTTTCCATTGGCATAAAACAAAACCTTATCTGATTCGCAAATAATGCAATAGTAATAATTCGTGAATTTTCATTTATTAATACTTGTATTTTATACCCTGCTTGACCATTATATATTTGAGATACTTTAAGTATTCTATAGAAAATCTAGATTAGATTGGGAAAATATTAATGAAAATCTATGTATCTCTCTACCTCTACTAATCGTAAGATGGACAATATTTGATTTGAATATTGGATTTGATTTTAGTGTAATTTAAAAACCCAACAAATGAGACAAATGACACTTTTCACCCAAAATTACGATTTTTATTTTGATGCTTATTATCTATGTAACCATCTTCATGTAAAATTTGTGTATTGCATAAACTACTCTTACAATTAGTAGCTTTGTCCCTGTCACGTATTTAATGTTGATAGCACGAGAAATACAACTCGAAGTCATTGTCGGTATTATATTTACAATGGGAATTCGAATTTTAAGGTAGATGAAGTATTAGTTAAAAAGTTATAGATAGCTCAAAATTGACAACCAGTAATTGGTAAAATATTCAACAGAAACTGCGATTTGTGCCAATATTAGACATATACTAAGACAGATGAATTTCAATAGATTCGACTTTCGACACACGATTTATTACACTTGAATATAATAATTTTAAGAACAAGCTTCTTTGTATAAGACAATAACATGATTAAAGTCATTTGAAATGACGAACTACATTACATTTATATACGTTGATACATAAAACCAGGAATAGATATGACTGTTCCCGATAGTTTAACTCAATAAATATAACATCTGAACCTAGAAAACTAAAGACTACACGACAGAATTATTCGTAAGTGAACGCGAAAGTTGTTACAAGTGTGATCACATTTCATGGATTTGAAATCATAAGATTAAGAACATCACGAAATATTATAAATATCTCGGAATCGGAACTTTATCACTAACATAATATTTGTTTGCCAGCACTTGATTTTTCATTTGGTTCTTGTGTTGCAGATTTGAATTTGAATATTTTGAATCCATCTTCTTGATTACCAAATCAAACTTTTAAAAATTAATTAATTACTTTTTGCTTCACCAGGACGAGTTCCCTTTACAACTACAGGTCTGTTTCTCAACGACCCTTTACGTTTTTTACTTGTCTGTAGTTAAAAAAAGGCAATTTAGCATCAAGATTTAGATAATGAATATGTGCATGATTAGCAAATATCGAAGAGGGCACTTACTTTTTTAGTTAAACTTGCTTTGGTTTTAATCTTCCTTGCACTCCTAGCGATTCTTGGTCTGTTGAATTCCCAAGGCTTTTTGACTCGATAAATCCTTACTAGCCAATGTTCTGACGTGTACGCTTCCTCCAAATACGTCAATTCAATATTTTTATTGCCAATTACTGAATTCCGTGTTCTGTCAAACCCGGTATAGCCCCCAATCTACAATACATTTGAAACAATAAGATTTGATGAGTCTTTCATTGTCAAATCAAAGCAACCGATAATCCTTCAACATTGACTGCATAAGCTAACCCGAACATCCCCGAAGCGATAGTAAGATAACTTGTACATCAAACAATTCAGCATAGTTTGAGACGCTTCCTCATCTACTCGGTACTCCCCTTTGGCAGTAAAATAATCAGCCTCCTGCAAATTAAAATATGAAATACTTATTATTTATATCTATTTCTAACAAACGACTTATGATGGTGTTTAAGTAAACATCAACTGAAAATTACACATACTCGAATATCCTGTGGGTGTTCGCCTTCAGCGATTCGAACCATCCATAAAAATTTGTTGATATCGTCTCCAGAATAGCCAATCAACCCTCCAAAGATAACAAGGACATAATCCACATCCAGACTGGTCATGATGTCGTACGCTTTTGGTTCGGTACTGGACATAGCTTTTCCGACCTAAACACAAAATAAATCAATGCTAGTAAAAATGGTAAGTACTGATAGACTTCCATTTTTTGAAAGTCGCAAGCAAATGCCGAAAATCGTAGCTTACCAAAGCAATATGACTGTTGTTCCAAGTGTTGTTATCGACTAGTGTTGTTCGGTTACCCATACCCGCTATCTGATACCCGTAATCCCACCAGGACATAATTCTCGCATTGTCATCCGTATTTTGCCACAACCAAAAGTATGCTTCTCGGAAATCATCTAAAATCTGCCTTCCACTCTGGTCATACGTAGCAAGTACCACACTTGGACTTGAGTAGGCATTTGATGTAACCCAAGTACAATGCACGACAAAGAGCAAGACAATGAAGAGAGTTGCAATCAGAACGATTATCCTCAAGTTCCCTCCAATTGAGTTTTCATCCTTATTTTGCTCATGAGGCATCTTCCGCACTTTACCTGCCTGAAATTTGCATTAATTAGTTAACATTCTGTAATCATAAAATACGATTACCAACTGACTATGAACTACACGTAGTGAATCGTGAATCTCACAATTCTCATTCACGTAGTGAATTCGCTCATGACATTGTCACAATGTCACTTTAATTTTCATTCTTACCTCATCGTACATGTTGTCATTTTTTCCAGATTGATCGCCCCTAGGATTTTCATCATCCTTCAGATAAAGTTCAAACATTGATGAAAACGCGATTGCGCTCAAAATGCAGACAACAGGGGTAAGGGTAAGAATGAGTCGGACCATGACTCCAGCAAAATACGACGCGAATAGGGCATAGAGAACAACTAGAAACGTAAACAAACAAGTTGTAAGTCAATTATTTGTATTGGAAATATGTAAAAGGTTGGTATTAAACCGAAACTTACTAAATACACGTTCATCATTGATTTTCTTGATACAAAACCATATTCCTACAGGGAAAGTGCATACTAGAATGTGTAAATCGAAGAAAAGAGAGAACCAAGTTGTCGGTTGATGCTCAGAAACAGATGCAATGATTGGAATATGAATCTTGGCATATCCAGTGTCCCACAATGAGTAAAATCTACCGCTCCATGGTGCAATCACTCCGGCATATGTTAATCCAACAACAGTGACAAACACGACAGCAGCAGCTATGATGGTTGCAATCATGAAGAAGTGACGGAATTCTTGCTTGCTCAAAAATCTTTGTAGGTATTTGAGAAAGGCAACCGCATTCAGAAGGGCAAATACACCTGCAATCAATAAATAAATATTTGGTCAGACTCAGATTTTGTTAGGATATTCGATCACGAACACTTTTAGGATACAGTTCCGTATGAGAAAGGAAAAATAAGCAATCAATCTATTATATACTATACCTGCAGACGCCATGTGTTCGCTAGTCCTGACCGGTTGAAAGCCCACAAAGGGAATTTGCATGCTTAGTAGTAATCCCAATATGAAGAATGTTGTATAAGCAGTATAAATTCGGTGAGAGAATCGGCCCATCAACAAAAGGACGAAGACATGAAGAGGGATCAAGTTGATGATGAACACATATCCACCCCACGCAGAGACCTGAAAAAGCAAACAGGAAATGAATTAATGTTCTGTCAACAATAGCTTAATTGATTGTCAAATAAAACCTAAATGGTTGTAACCTACCATGTAGAAGTAAGAGAGTGCGGTTCCAACAGCCCACGAGACCGATCCAGTCTTCACAGATTTGACCCACAAGTAGTAAGTAAGTTGTAAGGCGAATATAGCGATTCCTTCATTGTCATAAGACCCAGCAACAGACCGACTTATATATCCAGGGACAATGGCGATGAATCCAGCAGCAAAAAGACCGGCTCCTGGTGACCATATCTCTTTCGTTAAGAAATAAGTCGCAATAGCAGTCAAACCACTATAATAAAATCAAATATGAATCAATGCTTATACTTGTGTCACAATGCATTACTTTGAAAACTAAACAACTAATATAATAATAATTTTACCTAAATACTGGAGCAAGGAATACACAAATATCCCTAATGTGGACAGGAATGTTGAGCAATGAAAGAATGTAATGAATAGACCCGGAAGTCACCATGAGGCCGGGATACACCGTACCACCAACAATCCTACCCAAAGGGTACCAAGCTCTGTCATCAAACCAATTAAGGAAATTGTAAAACCCGTGCTCCACCATGTGCGCTGTAGCTCTATAGTTGAACCTACCAAAGAAAAACCAAAAGCACTCTTAGCCCCCACTTATCATAATCATTATCACAACCACAACCACAATTTCCAAACAGAATCTTACCAAGGATCAAACTCATGAATGATACTTTCAAATCTAATGACTGAAAAAAGTCTCGACAAAAACCCCGTTAACCAAGCGATAGTCAACGCCACAAAGGTTATCAGACTAAGAGACCCCATATACTTCGAGTTGACACTGCTCCCCCCATTTTTGATCCCACTTCCCCCCGAGGAACCCCCATTTTCCGACCTCAGCTTAGTCTTCTCTTTCTCACCACCTTTTCCTCCTGCCATCGTCCTGTTGTCGTCCTACCGGCTCTTCTTCTGTTGACAAATAACACAGAAAAAAAACTTTATTAAATATTCACCCCTTCCAGATTGTCACACACACCTGCATTACTTCTAATTCTGCGTGTCTACCTACTACTAAATATCTTATACTATTATTACTATTATATATCCACCTGTCCGGTGAAAATCCCAATGCAAAAAACAAACAATCCCTCATACAAACTCAATTTAAAACCTTCAACACTTGTCCTTCTTTACCTGGAGCAACTTCAAGACTCCTTTCCTACCGTAGTACTCCGGTCCCTCCTCCGGTAGTAGTTAGTTAGTGGGGGTGGTTCCTGTCTCAGGTGAAGAAGACTTGATTGCTAA
>Ga0194135_10000527_pt1 | contig 22545 bp, 21 predicted proteins | sample LitLau_LLRF_2013_FD_134024 | JGI IMG/M metagenome (GOLD analysis project Ga0194135, IMG submission 134024) | Freshwater sediment microbial communities in response to fracking from North America - Little Laurel Run_MetaG_LLRF_2013 (version 2) | ecosystem: Environmental > Aquatic > Freshwater >...
CGAAGCCACCGACAAACTCTACGCAGAACTGACTGCCGCCGGTTTTGAAGTGCTGCTGGACGACCGCGACAAGAAAACCAGCCCGGGCATCAAGTTCGCGGACATGGAGCTGATCGGCATTCCTCACCGGATCGTGGTCAGTGACCGCGGTCTTGCCGAAGGCAACCTGGAATACAAGAGCCGTACCGAAGCCCAGGCGCAAGCGCTGCCCGTGGCCGACGTCCTGTCCTTCCTCCAAGCCCGTATCCGTCGCTGAAACCAGATAGAGAAGTCATGTTCAAGCGAAACACCTTAAGCCTCGGGGGCGCCGCCTTGTGCGGCGCCCTGCTGGTCAGCGGCTGCGCCAATCAGATGTCGCAACGCAGCGAGCACGAGGAACGGATCGAGCGCAAATTGCTCGACCACAGCCTGCAGATCGATGTCGGTGAGCCAAAGGTGCTTGAGCTGCCGCAACGCCGGGTACGCATCCACGAGCAGAAGACCTTCGAAGTCACCGAATTCGAGGTCACTCGCCGCTACGATCGCTATACGCCCTATCAACCCTGGCGGGAAATCTACGAGATCCCGCTGGGCGCGGTAGCCCTGGTGGCCGGCGTCGGTGCCAATGTGGTCAACGTGTTTGCTCTGGGCAACCTGCCGGACAGTGTCACCAAGGACTGGGTCAGCTACGGCGTGTCCGGGCTCAACCCGTTCATGAACATGCCGTCCCACGGTCGTGCCCAGCAGAACCTGGCGGCCATCGATGAAGTCCAGCGTGACAAACGCCTGGAGTATTCGAGCCTGCCCTGGAGCGAACGCCCGGTGCAGGTCAAGGCCGGCAAGCAGACCTACGACATGAGCACCGATCGCAATGGCGTGCTGCGCTTGAACCTGCTGGACGCGCCGTTCTCCGAACAGGACCTGAACCACATCGGCAAATTGCAGATCAGTGTCGAAGACGCCCAGGACGAAGTGCATTCCGACTCCTCCCTGAGCCTGAGCAGCAGCCTGCGCGGCAAGCTGGTGGAAGCTCATGCACTGATCTACGACGACCTGGAAGATGACGAAGTGAGCCAATGGGTGCACCGAGTCAAGCGCCTGTCGGAACTGGGCCTGGAAGAAGAAGCCAGCGAACTGGAGCAAAGCCTGATCGAGCTGACCCGCAACGATCCGGAACTGCAGAGCGAGTTTCTCAAGTCCCTGACCAAGAACGCCGGCCGCCTGGTCGCCGACCCCGGCAACAACTGACACCCCCTGTAGGAACCGGCTTGCCGGCGAAAGCGATGCAGCAGATGGATCGCAACCGCCGGCCCCTACAACAGGCCTCGGAACAGCTCCAGCTGCTCATGAGCGCCACGCAGATCCTGCAAACGCACCCCAATGCCCAGCAAACGCACCGGCTTGCCACCGCGCTTGAAGGCCTGGGTCAGCAACTGCCGATAACTCTCCAGATCCCGCCCCGCCCCCGCCTGCTCCAGGGTGGTCTGGGTAAAGTCATGGAACTTCACTTTGACGAACGGCTTGCCCGGGCGGTAGCTGGCGTCGATCCGGGTCATGCGCCCGGCCAGCGTCTCCATCAACTCCGGTAGCTTCTGCAGGCAGCTGTCCAGATCCGGCAGATCCACGTCATAGGTGTTTTCCACGCTGATGGACTGGCGCCGACTGTCATTCTGCACCGGCCGCTCGTCGATCCCCCTGGCCAGACTCCACAGGCGCTCGCCGAAACTGCCGAATTCGCGCACCAGCGCCAGCTTGCTCCAGTCGCGCAACTGCAGGCAGTCGACAATCCCCAGGCGACCCAGTTTGTCCGCCGTGACCTTGCCCACCCCATGCAACTTGCTCACCGGCAATTCGGAGACAAAATCCTCCACCCGATCCGGAGTGATCACGAACAGGCCGTTGGGCTTTTTCCAGTCGCTGGCGATCTTGGCCAGAAACTTGTTGGGCGCGACCCCGGCCGAGACCGTGATATGCAGCTGATTGGAAACCCGCCGACGAATGTCCTGGGCGATGCGCGTGGCACTGCCGGCGAAGTTCGGGCTGTCGGAAACGTCCAGGTAGGCCTCGTCCAGGGACAAGGGCTCGATCAGGTCGGTGTAATCACGAAAGATCGTATGAATCTCTTTCGACGCCTCGCGATAGGCATCCATGCGCGGTTTGACGATCACCAGGTCCGGGCACAGGGTCAACGCGTGCCGCGACGACATGGCCGAGCGCACGCCATAGGCCCGCGCCTCATAGTTGCAGGTGGCAATCACCCCCCGTCGATCCGCGGAGCCGCCCACGGCCAGAGGCTTGCCGGCCAGCTGCGGGTCATCGCGCATTTCGATGGCGGCGTAGAAGCAATCACAGTCAATGTGGATGATTTTGCGCTGCATCATATAAAGGCAGAGATCATGGAAGGCGAACGTCGCAATGAAGGCAGGACGCAAGTATCTACCGACACCTGTATATAGCACCAGTACCTTGCATCTTCGCACTCCTTCACACAGCCCCCGGGGCAATTTATTTGCGCAATGGCCGCAAAACCTCCAATAGAGCTGCAAGCCCCGTTCTATCTAGCCCCAAGCCACCTTAAAAGCCCGCAGCAGGACGCTAAGCGATTGAACCGGAAGCAGTTTTCAAAATTTAATGATTGACAGAATCTGACCGTTCTGTAGAATTCGGCCCTATCAGACGCGGGATGGAGCAGCCTGGTAGCTCGTCGGGCTCATAACCCGAAGGTCGTCGGTTCAAATCCGGCTCCCGCAACCAAACATCGAAAAAGGCCACTTGAAAAAGTGGCCTTTTTTGTGCGCGTAAGTTTTCTGCTCGACCCTTCCACCCTGCAAAACTCCTTGCCTGTCCATGACTTAAGCCGGCCGACAGGTATTTCGACGTTAATTTGACCTCTTGGACCATTAACGGTTGACACTCACTCGATCGTCTGTAGAATGCCGCCACACAGACGCGGGATGGAGCAGTCTGGTAGCTCGTCGGGCTCATAACCCGAAGGTCGTCGGTTCAAATCCGGCTCCCGCAACCAAACATCAAAAAAGGCTGCTCGAAAGAGTGGCCTTTTTTGTATCTGTTGAAAAAGTCCTTTCGCAACAATGGCCTGAGAAAGTGTTGCGAACCGTAAGCGGTGCTTCGACCCTTCAAGATGCGAGCTATGCTCTGTCTCGAGCAACCACCCGGCGGCAAGCGCCCAGGGTCGCCGGGCCACGGTGAGACGCGTTAATATCTGAAACTATTTTTCCTACAGGGATTGGTAACTTGGCTGGATACCCCCATCCTGTCGCGCACAATCCACGAGGTGATTGATGCGCGCCAACATGTCTGATTCACAAGACAGCGATACCACCGCTACCGCCACTCAACCTGTGACAGCCACTCGCTTGCGCTGGCTGGACCTGTTGAGCAAATACCGCCAGCCCCTGGGTCTGGCCGTTACCCTGTTGCTGTTCGCCATTGCCCTGATCGCTTGCCGTCATTTGCTCAGCGAACTGGACTTCTACGCGCTGCACGACTCGATCCTCGAGGTGCCCAAGCCGGCCCTGCTCGGCGCCCTGGGCGCGACCATCGTCGGCTTTATCATTCTGCTGGGCTACGAGTGGTCCGCCAGCCGCTATGCAGGTGTCAGCCTGCCCGGTCGCACCCTGGCCCTGGGCGGTTTCACCGCCTTCGCCATCGGCAACGCCATCGGCCTGTCGCTGCTGTCCGGCGGCTCGGTGCGTTATCGCCTGTACGCGCGCCACGGGCTGGGGGCCTCCGACGTCGCCCACATGACCCTGTTCGCCAGCCTCTCCCTGGGTTGCGCCTTGCCACCGCTGGCGGCCCTGGCCACCCTGAGCAACCTGCCGGCCGCTTCGGCGGCCCTGCGCCTGCCCGAGAGCCTGTTGGCCGGCATCGCCCTGGCGATCCTGCTGCTGGGCGCGGTACTGGCTGTCGGCATCTATCGCCGACGCCTGCCGGAGCAGCCCCTGCGCGATAACCTGCTGGTCCGGGTCGGACGCCGCACCCTGCGCCTGCCAGGACGCCGCCTGACCTTCCTGCAACTGATCATCACCGCCCTGGACGTCGCCGCCGCCGCCACCGTGCTCTACCTGCTGCTGCCGGAAGCACCGCCCTTCGGCGCCTTCCTGCTGGTGTACCTGCTGGCCCTGGCCGCAGGCGTGCTCAGCCACGTGCCGGGTGGCGTCGGGGTGTTCGAAGCCATCCTGCTGGCGGCCTTCGCCGACAAGCTCGGTGCCGCGCCGCTGGCCGCCGCGCTGCTGCTGTACCGCTTGATCTACGTGGTGCTGCCAATGCTGGCGGCCTGCATCCTGCTGCTGATCAACGAAGCCCAGCGCCTGTTCCAGACCCGGCAATCGCTGCGGGTAGCGTCCGGCCTGGCAGCGCCAATCCTCGCGGTGCTGGTGTTCCTGTCCGGCGTGGTCCTGCTGTTTTCCGGCGCCACCCCGGAAATCGATACCCGCCTGCAACACATCGGCTTTCTCATTCCCCATCGCCTGGTGGACGCCTCGCACTTCGGCGCCAGCCTGATCGGCGTGCTCTGCCTGCTGCTGGCCCAGGGCCTGCGTCGGCGCCTGTCGGCGGCCTGGATGCTCACCACCATTCTGTTGCTGGTGGGCGCCGTGCTTTCGTTGCTCAAGGGGTTTGACTGGGAAGAAGCTTGCCTGATGACCCTCACCGCCAGCTTGCTGGCCGTATTTCGGCGCTCGTTCTATCGCCCCAGCCGCCTGACTGAACTGCCCTTCTCGCCGCTGTACCTGGTGGCCAGTGTCTGCGTGCTCGGCGCCTCCATCTGGCTGCTGCTGTTCGCCTATCAGGACGTTCCTTATAGCCATCAACTGTGGTGGCAGTTCACCCTCGACGCCGACGCCCCTCGTGGCCTGCGCTCGCTGCTGGGCGCCGCGGTGCTGCTGCTGGTGGTGTCCCTGACCTGGCTGCTGCGCACCGCGCGCCCGGTGATCCACCTGCCCACCCGCGAGGAGCTGGACAAGGCGGCGCAGATCCTCATGGCCTCGTCCCAGCCCGACGGTGGCCTGGCCCTGACCGGCGACAAGGCGCTGCTGTTCCACCCCAACGACGACGCCTTCCTGATGTACGCCCGTCGCGGCCGCAGCCTGGTGGCGCTGTACGACCCCATCGGCCCGACCCAGCAGCGCGCGGAAATGATCTGGCAGTTCCGCGACCTGTGCGACGTGCACCATGCGCGCCCGGTGTTCTACCAGGTCCGGGCGGAAAACCTGCCCTACTACATGGACATCGGCCTGACCGCGATCAAACTCGGCGAAGAAGCCCGGGTCGATCTCAAGCGCTTTGATCTCGAAGCCAAGGGCAAGGAGATGAAGGACCTGCGCTACACCTGGAACCGCGGCACCCGCGACGGCCTGTCGCTGGAGATCCACGAACCCGGGCAAGCGCCGATGGACGAGCTGAAGGTCATCTCCGACGCCTGGCTGACCGGCAAGAACGTCCGCGAGAAAGGCTTCTCCCTGGGCCGCTTCAGCGACGACTACCTCAAGTACTTCCGCATCGCCATCATTCGTTTCGAAGGACGTCCGGTGGCCTTTGCCAACCTGCTCGAAACCTACAGCCACGACCTGGCCAGCCTCGACCTGATGCGCGCGCACCCGGACGCGCCGAAGCTGACCATGGAATTCATGATGGTCGGCCTAATCCAGCACTATAAAAATCATGGATACGCCCGTTTCAGCCTGGGCATGGTGCCGCTGTCCGGCCTGCAACCCCGGCGTGGCGCGCCGTTGACCCAGCGTCTGGGCTCGATGGTCTTCCGCCGTGGCGAGCAACTGTATAACTTCCAAGGTTTGCGCCGCTTCAAAGACAAGTTCCAGCCCGACTGGGAACCCCGTTACATGGCTGTGCCGGCCGGGCTTGACCCGCTGGTGGCACTGGCCGACACCGCCGCCCTGATCGCAGGCGGCCTGACTGGATTGGTGAAACGCTGATGATTCAACGCTCTTGGCGGTATCTGCTGGCCACACTGGTGGTGCTGGCTGTGATGGCGGGTGGCGGCTACTGGTGGTGGAACCGCCCCGCCCCTGAACCGACCCTGGAACAACTGACCCAGGCCGACGGCTCGACCCTGACCCGTGTGACCCCGGGCACCAAGGCCAAGGCCCGGGTGGTGGTGGCGGTGCTGCCTGACGCCACCCTGACCGACAAGCAACTGCTGGCCCTGAGCCGCAGTGGCGCGGCGCAGATCGTCCAGGTGGTCCTGCCCAAGGACGACTGCAAGCTGCAGGAACAAGCCCTGCAAGACGCCCTGCCCCAGCTCAGTGGCCCGGCCACCCTGGTCAGCGGCATCGGCCCGGGCGCGGCCCTGGCCTGGCGCTGGATCGCGACCCAGAACGACGACAAGGCCCAGGCCGTGTCGGTGGGCTTCACCATCAACCCGGCCCCCGGCTGCACCGATCCACTGCCCAAGACCCTGGCCCACGGCCACTGGCTGGTGGCCTGGAACGACAACCCGGATGACGAAAGCGCCGGCTTCGTGCGTGACACCCCCAACGCCACCACCAGCATCAGCGACTACGACATCCACCTGCCCCAGGTGCTGAACAACGAGCTGCGCAAGCTGCTGGTGGGTTCGGAAAACGGCGGCCTGAGCATCCCCGTGGTGGAAGTCCCGGCCGGCCAGGCCAAGGACACCGTGACCCTGTTCCTCTCCGGCGACGGCGGCTGGCGCGACCTGGACCGCGACGTGGCCGGCGAGATGGCCAAGATCGGCTACCCGGTGGTGGGCATCGACACCCTGCGCTACTACTGGCAGCACAAGACCCCGGAACAGAGCGCCATCGACCTCACCGAGCTGATGCAGCACTACCGGCAGAAGTGGGGCACCAAGCGCTTCGTGCTGACCGGCTACTCCTTCGGCGCCGACGTGCTGCCAGCCATCTACAACCGCCTGCCGGAAGCCGAGCAGCAGCGCATCGACGCCATTATCCTGCTGGCCTTCGCCCGTACCGGCAGCTTCGAGATCGAAGTCGAAGGCTGGCTGGGCAACGCCGGCAAGGAAGCCGCCACCGGCCCGGAAATGGCCAAGCTGCCAGCGGCCAAGGTGGTGTGCATCTATGGCGTGGAAGAGGTCGACGAAAGCGGTTGCACCGACAAGACCGCCGTGGGTGAAGCCATGAAGCTGCCAGGGGGCCATCACTTCGATGAGAACTACCCGGCACTGGCCAAGCGCCTGGTGGATGCCATCGAGAAGCGTCAGGTCAAGGATCAGGCTACTGCTCAAGAATGAGCTGAGCCTCGCCCGACAAAAGCCCCCGCAGCCTTGAGGTTGCGGGGGCTTTTTTACATCAGCGGCCTAAGCTGCCTCGTTGAAGACTGCTTAATTGCGGATGACTCCCGCGTAGCTTGTAGGCAAACTCCGAGAGTTGTGTAAGGGGTGCATTTTGCACACTTTGCTGCCTTGTTGGCCTGAGCTTCGACGGGCTAGGCTCCGGGAGTCGCTGAGCATTCAGTGACCGGGCTTGGAAACCCGAAGAGTTAAGAGCAACAGCACCCCATCACAACTGCAGCGGCTTAGCGCTGCAGTCCTGTGTTATGGCGGCTGTGCGTGGGACGCCTTTGGGCGTGCCGGTTCTTAACTCCCGGTTTTCCAACCTGCGCATAGCTGCCACCCATTCGCGTGGAAACGAACGTGGCAACTTCTTTGAGTTAAGGAGTATGACCATGAGCCAAACAAGTACGCCTGCACCTCGTGAACTGAAAACAGTCGGCCTCACCCCCTTCATCTACCGCTCCGACCTGCCGCTGTTCCAGGTCTGCCCCGGCCTGCCCATCGGCGACGCCCTGGCCCAAGCCTCCGACCTGCTGTCCCTGGCCAAGGCCTTTGCCGAGGACGCTGCCTACAGCAAAGACAGCGATCGTCACGCCTGGGCCGCGCACTACCTGACCGCCATGGGCAAGGCGGTGGTGGACGATGTGGTGCAGGCGCTCGCCGCGTAACGCGCGAGGGGCGATCTCGCGAAAGCGTTCTGTTATCGGCATTGATGTTGGCTGTCGGGCCGTTATCGCGAGCAAGCTCGCTCCTACAGGGTCCGTGAAACGAAAAAGCCCCCGCTGCCGGCAGGCAACGGGGGCTTTTAGGGGCTCGGGTTTATATCTCGACCTGGGTGCCCAGTTCGATCACCCGGTTCACCGGCAGCTTGAAGAAGCGCAGGTTGCCGTTGGCGTTCTTCAACATGAAGGCGAACAACGCTTCGCGCCAGCGGGCCATGCCTTCGAGCTTGGAGGCGATCACCGTCTCGCGACTGAGGAAGTAGGTGGTGCGCATCGGGCTGAAGTCCAGTTCATCCAGGTGGCACAGCTTCAGCGCTTCCGGTACGTCCGGCTCGTCGGTGAAACCAAAATGCAGGATCACCCGGAAGAAGCCTTCGCCGTAGGCATCCACCTCGAAGCGCCGCTGCGCAGGGACCCGGGGAATGTCCTCGTAGACCACGGTCAACAGCACCACTTGCTCATGCAGCACCTGGTTGTGCAGCAGGTTGTGCAGCAAGGCGTGGGGCACGGCGTCCGGACGCGCGGTGAGGAACACCGCGGTGCCCTGGACCCGATGCGGCGGCTGCACGCGGATGCTGCCGATGAAGATCGGCAGCGGCAGCCCGCCTTCGTCCAGGCGGTCCACCAGCAGCTCCTTGCCGCGTTTCCAGGTGGTCATGAGGATGAACAGCACGATCCCCGCCAGTACCGGGAAGGCACCGCCCTGGACGATCTTCGGCACGTTGGCGGCGAAGAACAGCCCGTCCACCAACAAGAAACCCACCAAGATCGGCACGGTCAGCACCGGCGGCCATTTCCACAGCAGCAGCATCACCGCCGACACCAGGATGCTGGTGATCAGCATGGTCCCGGTCACCGCCACGCCGTAGGCCGAGGCCAGGGCGCCGGAGGACTCGAAGCCCAGCACCAGCAGGATCACGCCCACCATCAGCGACCAGTTCACCGCGCCGATGTAGATCTGCCCCTGCTCGGCACTGGAGGTGTGCTGAATGTACATGCGTGGGATGTAGCCCAGCTGGATCGCCTGACGGGTCAGGGAGAAGGCCCCGGAAATCACCGCCTGGGAGGCGATCACCGTGGCCAGGGTCGCCAGCACCACCAGCGGAATCAGGGCCCAGCCCGGCGCCAGCAGGTAGAACGGGTTGCGCGCCGCGTCGGGGTTCTCCAGCAGCAGCGCGCCCTGGCCGAAGTAGTTCAGCACCAGGGCCGGCAGCACCAGGGCGAACCAGGCCCGGGCAATCGGCTTGCGACCAAAGTGGCCCATGTCGGCGTACAGGGCCTCGGCGCCAGTCAGCGCCAGCACCACGGCGCCGAGAATGGCCACGCCCATGCCGGGATGAACGATGAAGAAGCGCACGCCCCACACCGGGTTCAGTGCCTGCAGCACTTCCGGATGCTGGAGAATGCCGTTGACCCCCAAGCCGCCCAGCACCAGGAACCAGGCCACCATCACCGGGCCAAACAGCTTGCCGATACGGTCGGTGCCGTGCTTCTGGATCAGAAACAACGCCACCAGCACCACCAACGCCATGGGCACCACCCAGTGCTCCAGGCCGCTGAACGCCAGCTCCAGCCCTTCCACCGCCGACAATACCGAGATCGCCGGGGTGATCATGCTGTCGCCATAGAACAAGGCGGCGCCAATCAAGCCGAGGATCACCAGCACCGAGCGCAGGCGTGGATAGGAACCGGACGCACGCCGGGCCAGTGCCGTCAGGGCCATGATGCCGCCCTCGCCCTGGTTGTCGGCGCGCAGGATGAACAGCACGTACTTGATCGAAACGACCCAGACCAACGACCAGAAAATCAGCGCCAGGATGCCGAACACCCCATCGTGGTTGACCTGGACGCCATAACTGCCGGAAAACACCTCTTTGAGGGTATAGAGCGGGCTGGTGCCGATATCGCCGTACACCACCCCGACCGCCGCCACCAGCATCCCCAGAGGCTTAGCCCCGGAGTGCTCGCCACTCACCGCCTGACCATTTGCCTGACCCATCAATGACTCCTACTACCAAGACCGGGGCTTCTTATATAGAAAGCGTAAGGTTATACAAGGCCTATTCTCTAAACTTGTGCAGTTTTACAGGTCACTTGCAGGTTTTTATTACCACTGAGTGCCTAACTTACGCCGCATGAAAACCACCGGGCATAACGCGAAGAAGCATAGTCCAGCGCTCGTCGTATTTCCCCTGCATAAAGCTGGTCAAGCGCGTCGACCATCGCTAGAATTGCGCACTTTTTGATCAGAGGCGCAGCCAGCGCCCAACTGTCGCACTTGCCCCCCAAGTGGCTCGACACCCAATACCGAGGTTAGACATGTCCACCCCCTCCGCGCCGGCCAACCCGAAAGTCGGCTTCGTATCCCTGGGTTGCCCAAAAGCTCTGGTCGACTCCGAGCGCATCCTCACTCAACTGCGCATGGAAGGCTATGACGTGGTGTCCACCTACCAGGACGCCGATGTCGTGGTGGTCAACACCTGCGGTTTCATCGACTCGGCCAAGGCCGAATCCCTGGAAGTGATCGGCGAAGCCATCAAGGAAAACGGCAAGGTCATCGTCACCGGCTGCATGGGCGTGGAAGAAGGCAATATCCGTGACGTGCACCCCAGCGTGCTGGCCGTGACCGGTCCGCAGCAGTACGAGCAGGTGGTCAATGCCGTGCACGAAGTGGTGCCGCCAAAACAGGACCACAACCCGCTGATCGACCTGGTGCCGCCGCAAGGCATCAAGCTGACCCCGCGACACTACGCCTACCTGAAGATTTCCGAAGGCTGCAACCATAGCTGCAGCTTCTGCATCATCCCGTCGATGCGCGGCAAGCTGGTCAGCCGTCCGGTGGGTGACGTACTCGACGAGGCCCAGCGCCTGGTCAAGTCCGGGGTCAAGGAACTGCTGGTGATCTCCCAGGACACCAGCGCCTACGGCGTCGACGTCAAGTACCGCACCGGCTTCTGGAACGGCGCGCCGGTGAAGACCCGCATGACCGAACTGTGCGAGGCCCTGAGCACCCTGGGGGTCTGGGTACGTCTGCACTACGTGTACCCGTACCCGCATGTGGACGAACTGATTCCGCTGATGGCCGCCGGCAAGATCCTGCCGTACCTGGATATCCCGTTCCAGCACGCCAGCCCGAAAGTGCTCAAGGCCATGAAGCGTCCGGCCTTCGAAGACAAGACCCTGGCGCGGATCAAGGCCTGGCGCGAGATCTGCCCCGAGCTGATCATCCGCTCGACCTTTATCGTCGGCTTCCCTGGCGAAACCGAGGAAGACTTCCAGTACCTGCTCAACTGGCTGACCGAAGCCCAGCTGGACCGTGTTGGTTGCTTCCAGTACTCGCCGGTGGAAGGCGCTCCGGCCAACGACCTGGACCTGGAAGTGGTCCCGGACGAGGTCAAGCAGGACCGTTGGGAGCGCTTCATGGCGCACCAGCAGGAAATCAGCTCGGCACGCCTGCAACAGCGCATCGGCAAAGAGATCGAAGTGCTGATCGACGAAGTGGATGAGAATGGCGCCGTGGGTCGCTGCTTCTTCGATGCCCCGGAGATCGACGGCAATGTGTTCATCGACGGCGCGGGCGACCTGAAGCCGGGCGACAAGGTTTGGTGCCGGGTCACCGACGCCGACGAATACGACCTCTGGGCCGAAACCCTGTAAGGCGTAAAAAAACTGCCAAGCCCCGCTCTCGCCACGAGATGCGGGGCTTTTTTCGGTCTATCGTTAGCCCTTGCCAATCACCTCAGGGACAAGCGGCATGCGCCACCACTCGGTCATCCACACCCCCAAACTCAGCGACTACCCGGAACTGGTGCGCGTCTGGGAAGCCTCGGTGCGCGCCACCCACGACTTTCTTCCGGACAGCTATATAGAGCAGCTGAGAAACCTGGTGCTGACCCGCTACCTGGACGCGGTGATGTTGATCTGTACCCGGGATCAGCGCCAGCGCATCACCGGTTTCGCTGGCGTGGCAGCGGGCAAGATCGAGATGCTGTTCATCGACCCGGCCCATCGTGGCCAGGGCCTGGGCCGACAATTGCTGCACTACGCGGTGGAGCACTTGAACGCCTATCAGTTGGACGTCAACGAACAGAATCCCCAGGCCTTGGGTTTCTACTTCAAGCAGGGGTTCGAAGTGGTCGGCCGCTCGGAACAGGACGGCCTGGGCCAGCCCTACCCGCTGCTGCACATGCGCCTGAAACAGCCGCAGCGACAGGCCTTGCGCGGCTAAAAGCCACAGCCGGCAAATGGACCCGCGATTAACCGGCGCCAGGCAGGTACAATAGCCGCCCTCTTTTGATACGGCCCCTGACATGACTGACCCGATTCGTCTCTCCAAACGCCTCATCGAACTGGTCGGCTGCTCCCGCCGGGAGGCTGAGCTGTTCATCGAGGGCGGCTGGGTCACCGTAGACGGCGAAGTCATCGACGAACCGCAGTTCAAGGTCGGCGCGCAAACCGTCGTCCTCGACCCCGAGGCCAAGGCCACTGCACCGGAGCCGGTGACCATCCTGCTCAACGTGCCCGCCGGCCAGGACCTGGACAGCGCCCTGCAGTCCATCAGCGCCGACAGCCTGTCGGACGAGCACCGCTACGGCAAACGTCCGCTGCGCGGGCACTTCCTGCGTCTGACCGCCAGTGAAGACCTGCAGCCCAACGCCAGCGGCCTGCTGGTGTTCACCCAGGACTGGAAGGTGCTGCGCAAGCTGACCGCCGATGCGGCCAAGATCGAGCAGGAATACGTGGTCGAGGTCGAAGGCGAGATGATCGACCACGGCCTCAACCGCCTGAACCACGGCCTGACCTACAAGGGTCGCGAGCTACCGCCGGTCAAAGCCAGCTGGCAGAACGAAAACCGCCTGCGCTTCGCTCTGAAGAACCCGCAGCCGGGGGTGATCGCGCTGTTTTGCCAGGCCGTCGGCCTCAAGGTCGTCGCCATTCGCCGCATCCGGATCGGCGGCGTGTCCATCGGCAAGGTGCCGCTGGGCCAGTGGCGCTACCTGTCGGCCAAAGAGAAGTTCTAAAGCCGCCCTCATTCAGACGCCGTGCCCTGGCACGGCGCTCCACGCGCATTGATCAGGACTGTAACCATGATTCATAACGATGTACTGCGCAGCGTGCGCTACATGCTCGACATCAGCGACAAGAAGGTCGTGGACATCATCAAGCTGACCGGTTTCAAGGTCAGCCTGAACGACATCGTCAGCTACCTGAAGAAGGACGAGGAAGAAGGCTTCGTGCACTGCCCGGACGAAGTCATGGCGCACTTCCTCGATGGCCTGGTGATCTTCAAGCGCGGCAAGGATGAAAGCCGTCCGCCACTGCCGATCGAACTGCCGGTGACCAACAACATCATCCTGAAGAAGCTGCGGGTGGCCTTCGAACTCAAGGAAGACGACATGCACGCCGTCCTCAAGGCCGCCGACTTCCCGGTGTCCAAGCCCGAGCTGAGCGCGCTGTTTCGCAAGTTCGGCCACACCAACTACCGCCCCTGCGGCGACCAGTTGCTGCGCAACTTCCTCAAGGGCCTGACCCTGCGGGTTAGAGCTTAAAACAGCTGCAAGCTTCAAGCTGCAAGTTCAAAGCTTGCGGCTTGTTGCTCAAGGCTTGAGGCCTGCCAAATGACCTACAGCGTTTCGCCCATCGGTTTCGTGCACTCCTGTTTCAAGGAGAAGTTCGCCATCCCGCGCCAGCCGCAACTGGCGCCGGCCGCTCGCGGCGTATTGGAACTGGTGGCGCCCTTCGATCAGGGCGATGCGGTGCAGGGGCTGGAGCAGGTCAGCCATGTCTGGCTGCTGTTCCTGTTTCACCAGGCCCTGGAAGACAAGCCGCGGCTCAAGGTGCGCCCTCCGCGCCTGGGGGGCAACAAGTCCATGGGGGTCTTTGCCACCCGCGCCACCCACCGCCCCAATGGCATCGGCCAGTCGGTGGTGAAGCTGGACAAGGTCGAGGCCAATCGCCTGTGGATCTCCGGCATCGACCTGCTGGACGGTACGCCGATCCTCGATATCAAGCCCTACGTGCCTTACGCCGACATCATTCCCGCAGCGAGCAATGAGATCGCCAGCGCCGCGCCGCAGATTATTCCGGTGCAGTGGCAGGACAATGCCCGGCAACAGGCTCAGATCCACGCTCAGCGCCTGCAAGAGCCCTTGGTGGAGCTGATCGAACAGTGCCTGGCCCAGGACCCGCGTCCGGCCTATCAGGTGCCTACTGCCGAGCGGGAATACGGCGCGCAGTTCTGGGACCTTGATGTGCGCTGGCATTACCCCGAGCCGGGGCTGATCCGGGTGCTGGAAGTGGTCCCGGCGGGCTGAACGCCGGAAACGAAAAAGCCCGCGCTGCCTTGACAGGCAACGCGGGCTTTTCTGTATTCGGGAGATCGTGCCCAATCAGCACCAATGCGCTGTTTGGGCGATCTTTGCGAGCAAGCTCGCTGCTACTTTTCGACGAAGGCGCGTTCGATCAGGTAGTCACCCGGTTCGCGCATGCGCGGCGAAACGGTCAGGCCGAAGCTGTTGAGCACTTCGCTGGTTTCTTCCAGCATGCTCGGGCTGCCGCACAGCATGGCGCGGTCGTCCTGCGGGTTGATCGGTGGCAGGCCGATGTCGCGGAACAGCTTGCCGCTGCGCATCAGGTCGGTGAGGCGGCCTTCGTTCTCGAACGGCTCGCGGGTCACGGTGGGGTAGTAGATCAACTTCTCGCGCAGTGCTTCGCCGAAGAACTCGTTCTGTGGCAGGTGCTCGGTGATGAACTCGCGGTAGGCGACTTCGTTGACGTAGCGAACGCCGTGGCACAGGATCACTTTTTCGAAACGCTCGTAGGTTTCCGGATCCTGGATCACGCTCATGAACGGCGCCAGGCCGGTGCCGGTGCTGAGCAGGTACAGGTGTTTGCCCGGCTTCAAGTCATCCAGCACCAGGGTGCCGGTAGGCTTCTTGCTGATGATGATCTCGTCGCCTTCCTTCAGATGCTGCAACTGGGAAGTCAACGGACCGTCTGGAACCTTGATGCTGAAGAATTCGAGATGCTCTTCCCAGTTCGGGCTGGCAATGGAGTAGGCACGCATAAGCGGACGGCCATTGGGCTGTTGCAGGCCGATCATCACGAACTGACCGTTCTCGAAGCGCAGACCCGGGTCGCGGGTGCACTTGAAGCTGAACAGAGTGTCATTCCAGTGATGAACACTGAGGACACGCTCGTGGTTCATGTTGCTCATGTACGGGGGCTCCTAGAAATTGCCTGCGCTGACCATGAGCGCAATTGCACAGCATTCTAATGGCGGCGACAATATCTGTTAACTGGATTATTAAGATAAGGGTTATCGGTTATATCGATATGCGATTTACTCTCCGTCAACTGCAAGTCTTCGTCGCCGTCGCCCAGCAAGAGAGTGTTTCTCGTGCTGCGGGGCTGCTCTCCCTATCGCAATCGGCCGCCAGTACCTCGATCACCGAGCTTGAGCGCCAATCCAGTTGCCAGCTGTTCGACCGTGCCGGCAAGCGCCTGAGCCTCAATGCCCTGGGCAAACAGCTCTTGCCACAAGCGGTGGCGCTGCTGGACCAGGCCAAGGAAATCGAGGACCTGCTCAACGGCAAGTCCGGCTTCGGCTCGCTGTCGGTGGGCGCGACCCTGACCATTGGCAACTACCTGGCCACCCTGCTGATCGGCAGCTTCATGCAGGTACACCCGGAGAGCCAGGTGAAGCTCCATGTGCAGAACACTGCGCATATCGTGCAACAGGTGGCCCACTACGAAATTGATCTGGGTCTAATCGAAGGCGACTGCAGCCACCCAGATATCGAGGTGCAGACCTGGGTCGAGGATGAGCTGGTGGTGTTCTGCGCGCCCCAGCATCCACTGGCCAAACGCGGTCACGCCAGCATGGAGGAGTTGACCCACGAAGCCTGGATTCTCCGCGAACAGGGCTCAGGAACCCGCCTGACCTTCGACCAGGCCATGCGTCACCACCGCAGCGCGCTGAATATCCGCCTGGAACTGGAGCACACCGAAGCCATCAAACGCGCGGTGGAGTCGGGATTGGGAATTGGCTGCATCTCCCGCCTGGCGCTGCGCGATGCGTTTCGCCGCGGCAGCCTGGTGCCGGTGGAAACGCCGGGCCTGGATCTGGCCCGGCAGTTCTACTTCATCTGGCACAAGCAGAAGTACCAGACCTCGGCCATGCGCGAGTTTCTCGAACTGTGCCGTGCCTTTACCGCCGGGGTACAGCGCAGCGACGAGATCGTCCTGCCGAGCATTCCTTAGATCAGGATTACCGCCCAGACGATAGTGATCATGCTCAGGGCGACAAACTGCGCGGCACTGCCCATGTCCTTGGCGTTCTTGGACAGTGGGTGGCGATCCAGGGAAATGCGATCGATCGCCGCTTCCACCGCCGAATTGAGCAGCTCGACGATCAGCGCCAGCAGGCACACGGCAATCAGCAACGCGCGCTCGACCCGGCTGACATGGAGCAAAAAGCTCAAGGGAATCAGGATCACATTGAGCAGCACCAATTGACGAAAGGCTGCCTCGCCGGTGAAGGCGGCGCGCAAGCCATCGAACGAATAGCCGGCGGCGTTAAGGATGCGTTTAAGACCGGTTTGACCTTTGAAAGGCGACATAAGCAGGGCAACTGAAGAAAAAGGAGTGGGGGAAACTAGTTCAACCAAAGTCAAAAAAGCGTGAACCAACGGCCGGTTAATGGCTGGAAATTGACTCAAGTTGTTGCAAGAGCAAAGCCGCCTGGGTGCGGGTGCGAACCCCGAGTTTGCGGAAAATTGCCGTCACGTGAGCCTTGATCGTCGCTTCCGACACACTCAGTTCATAGGCGATCTGCTTGTTCAGCAAACCTTCACAGACCATGGTCAAGACCCGGAACTGCTGGGGCGTCAGGCTGGCCAGGCCTTCGCTGGCGGCCTTGGCTTCCGCGGAAACACTGACTTCTTCAAACGCTTGCGGCGGCCACCAGACATCACCGTCCAGCACACTGCGCACCGCCTCTTGAATGACTTCCAGGGAACTGGACTTGGGAATGAAACCGCTGGCCCCAAACTCGCGGGAACGGACCATGACGGAGGCTTCTTCCTGGGCCGAGACCATCACCACCGGAATCTGCGGGTATTGCCCGCGCAACAGCACCAGGCCAGAAAAGCCGTAGGCGCCGGGCATGTTCAGATCCAGCAGGACCAGGTCCCAGTCGGCTTTTTCGGTAAGGCGGGTTTCCAGTTCGGCGATGCTCGCCACTTCCACCAGACGCACATCAGGCCCCAGGCCCAGGGTGACGGCTTGATGCAGCGCACTGCGAAACAGCGGGTGGTCATCGGCAATCAGGATTTCGTATGTGGCCATTTTTCAAATGATCCTGTTTTTCATGGCAGGACTGATGCATTCAGCCCTCATCCAGGCAACACGAGTGCTCGCCAGAGTGCGACACCCAAAGAGCACGAACACCGCGAAAAGCCTGAGCAAAACGGTGGTTCAAACAGCGCTGGCGCCCTAATCGGCGCCAAGCATGCCCAGCGCAGCCGGGGTGGTCAAGCGTGAAGCTTTGCGGCATCTTAGCCGGCTAACTAATAAGAGAGCCCTCATGCGAAGCCAAGCCTTGCGTGCCGATGTCCTGATGCTGATCACCGCCGTCATCTGGGGATCGGCGTTTGTCGCCCAAACTTCCGGCATGGATCATATCGGTCCCTTCCTTTATTCCGGACTGCGCTTCGCTCTGGGCTCACTCTGCCTGCTACCGCTGGTCCTGCGCAGGACGGCCACCGATCGCCCTGCCGAACCGCTGCTCAATCGCGGCCTGTTGCTGGGCGGCATGCTCATGGGACTGGCCCTTGCACTGGGGATCAATCTGCAGCAGGTCGGTCTGATGTTTACCAGTGTCACCAATGCGGGGTTCATCACTGGGCTCTACGTCATTGTAGTGCCGCTGCTGGGATTGCTGATTGGCCACAAGACCGGCCTGGGGACCTGGCTCGGCGCGGTGCTGGCCGTGGTGGGGATGTTCCTGTTGAGCGTCGGTGACGGCTTTCAGGTGGCCTCCGGCGACTGGCTGCAATTGATCGGTGCCTTTGTCTGGGGTGGGCACGTGATTCTGGTGGGTGTATTCGCCAGCCGCCATGACCCGATTCGCCTGGCCTTCCTGCAATTTGCCACCTGTTCAGTGGTGAGCCTGATCCTGGCGCTGTGCCTGGAGCCGATTCACTGGAGCGCGATTGTCGCTGCCGGTCCAGCCATTCTTTATGGCGGCGTGATTGCGGTCGGCGTCGGTTACACCCTGCAGGTGATCGCCCAAAAGGATGCGATTGCCTCCCACGCCGCGATCATCCTCTCCCTCGAAGCCGTGTTCGCCGCCATCGCCGGGGCCTGGCTGCTGGATGAGTCGCTGCAGATGCGTGGCTATTTCGGCTGCGCCCTGATGCTCGGCGGCATGCTGGTCGCCCAGCTATGGCCGCAAAAAAACCAGGCCAGCACCGCCACTACACAAAGGGCTTGAGCCGGGAGTGCACTTCATCCAGGGGATCGATGGCCTTCTGGAACTTCGCCGACAGGTAATGGGTGCTGAACACATCAAGGTAGGCATCCAGCACCTGACTGACCTGCTCGTCCCCCGCCAGCTCCAGGCACAACGCGGCAACCTCGGCGGTACAGAAGTGGTCGTCGCGCTTGGAGCGGCGCAGTTTGTAGCGCGAGAGCTTCTCCGACGACAGGCTCAAAACCGGCAGGTGCTCAAGATACGGGCTCTTGCGAAACATCTTGCGCGCTTCGCTCCAGGTGGCATCCAACAGAATGAACAGCGGGCGCTTGCCTTCTTGCCGCCGGACCTCACTGACCACCCGCTCGGGGGCCACGAACTCGCCGGGGAACACGATATACGGCTGCCACTGCGGATCCGCCAGCAAGGCCAGCAACTGTGGATCCACCTCGGTGCGGGACCAGTGAAACGCCCAGGTGTCGGCAATCACATCGGCGATCAACCACCCGGTATTGCTCGGCTTGAGCGGTTCCACATCGTGCATCACCAAGCACATGGCCGATTGGGCGCTGACCGTTGGCCGCCAGGCGCATAGACAATGACTGGGAATCACGCGGCAGCGCGGGCAGCGCTCGGCTCGTGAGCCTCGGGCGAAAAAGGGTTTGACCGCACGGGCCATACGTAGATCACGTAGGCGAGATACCGCATGGCTCATTGCGGGCCACACCGGAAGAGGGCAGGAATCAACACGTAAAAAACTCAAAGCGGAAAAAAGTCGGACAAGTTTATCAGAGCTATCTGTTCAAACCTGTACCGCCTTCCTGGCTCTCCCCCTATAATTCGTCGCCACTGAACGCACAGTCGAGTGACTGGTCGAAGCTTCAGTCATTGCACCAGGAGAGTTTCATGTTGCGCTTTACCATTCCTACCGTCGCCCTTCTGCTGGCCTTGCCTCTGGGAGTCCAGGCTGCGTCTTTGCAAGAGTTCGAACTGAGCAAAATGCTGGAGAAGGTCGCTGCGGAAAGCAACGTCGGCACTCCCCGGGAAATCAACGAAAACATCCTCGATCAGGGTTATACCGTTGAAGGCAAAGAGCTGATCAACCACCTCAGCGTCCAGGCCGGCCACGCCGCCCAGATGCGCGCCAATCCCAAGGCGGTCTACCTGCAACTGGGTGCCAGCGTCTGCCGCAACCCCAACTACCGCAAGCTGATGGCCAAAGGCGCAATCATGCGCTACGAATTTACCGAGAACCGCACCAATCGCCCGGTGGCCTCGGCACGCTTCCAGGAATCGGACTGCCCCTCCCAGAACACTCCCAAGAAGAAGTAATCAGGAGCGGGCCGCGCGTCGCTGCAAATCATCGGCGCGCAACTCCGCCACCAGGGCCTGCAGGTATCGCGAGTGCGGCTCCTCACCTGCCAGGCGCCGCCGGCACTCTTCCTCAAGGCTCACATCATGGGCCGCCGCAGCAGCTTGCAACCGCTGGTACAACCGCGGATCGATTTCCAGCACAACAGTGGTCACCCCTTGCCTCCTTGCCCTTGGCTGGCACGAATGAACGCCCGCGGCCCCTTCCTGGCCCCAGCGCTGTAACTTAGTAAATCAGGGACACAGCCCCCTGCCGCCGCGCCCGACCAATGGTGCACAAGCCGGTCAGTCCATCAAGAAGCGATTGCCAGCCAAGACTTTATGGGCACATGATCAAGTCATGTCAGAAGGTTTCCATCAATGCTTTGAGGACGGTTCAGGAGGCCGTCCCGGTGCGTCTTGCAGTGCCATTGTTTTCTCAATAAAGGAAAGCAGAACCTCTGTGGATATTTCGATTGCCTCCCAGCGACGGTCAGCAGCCATCGGGTCAGGAGCGTTGCTCGCACGCTGGGCTGAGCAGGCAGCGACACAGGCAGTATCGTGGCACATTCGAATACCTCGAGCGTGCGCAAGGTTCTGTGCAGAAGGAGAAGCTGAATGCCTTACCAATCGAATGACCTGTTAACCCGTCATTTTCAAAGCAAGGGCGCCGACCTCACGAGCCAGGTCGAAGCGCAACTCAACCAGATTGCCCCCAACAGCCCGAACATCCCTCTTTATCGCGACATGGTTCTCACTGTCCTGCGCATGGCCGAGGACGACCTCAATCGCTGGAATGCCAAGATCACCCTGCAAGCCCTGCGTGAACTGGAACATGCCTTCAGAGTCCTGGAACAGTTCAAGGGCCGGCGCAAGGTGACAGTCTTCGGCTCGGCGCGAACCCCCAGCGAACATCCGCTGTACGCCATGGCCAAGGAACTGGGCGCTGCCCTGGCCCGCTCGGACCTGATGGTCATCACCGGCGCCGGAGGCGGCATCATGGCCGCCGCCCATGACGGCGCGGGTCTGGAGCACAGCCTGGGATTCAACATCACCCTGCCCTTCGAACAACATGCCAACCCGACTGTCGGCGGTACGGAGAACCTGCTGTCATTCCACTTCTTCTTCACTCGCAAGCTGTTCTTCGTCAAAGAAGCCGATGCCCTGGTGCTCTGCCCCGGTGGATTCGGCACCCTGGATGAAGCACTGGAAGTCCTGACCCTGATCCAGACCGGCAAAAGCCCCTTGGTGCCGGTGGTGCTCTTGGACGTACCTGGCGGGCAATTCTGGCAAGGCGCCCTGGACTTCATCCGCAACCAGCTGGAAGCCAATCGCTACATCCTGCCCAGCGACCTGAAGCTGGTGCGTCTGGTGCACAGCACCGAAGACGCCGTTAAGGAAATCCAGCAGTTCTACGCCAACTTCCACTCCAGCCGCTGGCTGAAGCAGGAATTCGTCATTCGCATGCACCACAACCTCAATGAACAGGCACTGGCCCAGATGCAGACGGAATTCTCCGACCTGTGCCTCAGTGGCGGGTTTCAGCAACATGCCTACCGTGGAGAGGAGCACGACGAAGCGCAGTTCAGCCATCTGACACGGCTGTCGTTCACTTTCAACGCTCGCGATAACGGCCGCCTGCGGGAACTGATCGACTTCATCAACCTGCCGCAGCACTGGGCCAGACAGCCGCCCAAGGCCCACCAAAACGCAAGAGAAACCAGCAACGCCGACTGATCAGCAGCAGCGCCCGCGGCATCACGCAGCGGGTGCAGCCTCAGTCATCCTGCCCGCGGCCGCTCAACAGGCGGCCGATCATGTCCATGGAGTAGCCGCGATAACTCAGAAAGCGCCCTTGCTTGGCCCGTTCCCGAGCATCCGCAGGAAACTGCCCGGCAAACTTGCGCTGCCAGACGTCACGCAATTGCGCTTGCCAATCGATGCCGCACTCACGCAATGCAAGATCGATATCACCTCGCTGCAAGCCGCGCTGACTGAGCTCTTCGCGAATACGCATCGGCCCGTAACCCGAACGGGCACGGTAGGAAACAAAGCTTTCGAGATAACGGGATTCGGACAGCAGTCCCTCTTCCGTCAGACGGTCAAGGGCAGCTTCGATCATTTCAGGAGGGGCGCCGCGCTGACGCAGTTTACGCGTCAGCTCGACTCGACCGTGCTCGCGTCGCGCGAGCAGGTCCATTGCAGTTCGCCGCACCGCGACGAGGGTATCGAGTACGGCGGTCATTGGATCAATCAGATATCAGCGTCGGCCATATCGTCTTCGGTCTCTTTGACCGGATTGGCTTTGACGTCTGGCGAGGCCGTCAGCAGCTTCTCGCGAATCTGCTTCTCCAGCGCGTTGCCGATTTCAGGGTTGTCCTGCAGGAACTTGGCCGAGTTGGCCTTGCCCTGACCGATCTTGTTGCCCTGGTAGCTGTACCAGGCACCGGACTTCTCCAGGAAACCGTGCAGCACGCCCAGATCGATGATCTCGCCGTTGAGGTAGATGCCCTTGCCGTAAAGAATCTGGAACTCGGCCTGACGGAATGGCGGAGCCACCTTGTTCTTGACGATCTTGACTCGGGTTTCGCTGCCCACCACTTCGTCGCCTTCCTTCACCGCGCCGGTACGGCGGATGTCCAGACGGACCGAAGCGCAGAACGTCAGTGCGTTACCACCGGTGTTGGATTCCGGGCTGCCGAACATCACACCGCTCGTCATGGGGA
>Ga0194135_10000528_pt1 | contig 22506 bp, 26 predicted proteins | sample LitLau_LLRF_2013_FD_134024 | JGI IMG/M metagenome (GOLD analysis project Ga0194135, IMG submission 134024) | Freshwater sediment microbial communities in response to fracking from North America - Little Laurel Run_MetaG_LLRF_2013 (version 2) | ecosystem: Environmental > Aquatic > Freshwater >...
CACTACCACCACCACCACCGCCGAATACTTAACAGAAGGACCTCGACTTATCATCATTTCCAACTCAACCTGGACACTAAACATTAGCCGACATGTCGCGCTACTATCAACGTCCGGAAAATGCCTTGAAGAAGGCAAATGGTGAGTATTATTTTATAAATGGTTTAGTCAAGTCCTTTCTCTTCCTATATGGCGGAAATGACATATGTCAAATTTGGGGGTTATACGTTGGGTAGTAGAATTATCATTGGAGGTCACTTTTTGAGTGACGAAATTTGTGTTTGCAATTAATAGTGGAGGTGCTAGTAGTGTGTGAGTTTGTGTCAAGTTTAGTTATTATTTAGGAAGCTGGTAGTGTTACTATTTACTGGAATGAGCCAAATTCTTCGGAGCCGGCGCGTGTAGATTAAGTTGATATTAAGTGAGGTTTCTTTGTTTTTTTTAGAATTTATTGAAGTGGGGAAGCCAACGAGAGCGTTGGACACGCTGTACGATGTCATCAAAGGGAAGAAGCACCGAGCGTTTAGCGAGAAAGTCATCGAGCCCATTATGCTCAAGTACCTTGAGTTGTGTGTGGAACTTAAAAAGCCGCATACAGCCAAGGAGGGTTTGTATCAGTACAGACTTATGTGCCAATCTGTTAACGTCGGTCTTCTTGAGAAAGTCATCAGAAGTTTCATTCGAATGGCTGAAGAAAAAACTGAAGCTGCACGTGATGCCCTCAAGAAAGAAGTCGTTGAGCAATCACAGGAAGCCATTGTGGAAGTTGATGACTTGGATAATTTGTCTATGTCTGAAATGACCCTGCTCAAGTATGTCTAAGACTTGATTTTAATTTAACAGTTTTTTAATAACTTAACATTACGGATGTATCTCAATGGTTAATTGTTTTGCTTCTTGCTCTTTGTAATATAGTGTGATCACAGAAGAGCAAGCGCAAGAAAGAAGCGATCGAGCTGCCCTTATTCCTTGGGTCAAATTCTTGTGGGAGTCATACACTCAGTGTTTGGATTTATTGAGGAACAATGCACGACTGGAGAACCTGTATCATGATATTGCTCAGATGGTAAATGGACTTCAGCATATTTTGAAGAATGGTTTTTATAGTTTATAATGATCAAGTCACTTTTATATTCTTTGTAGGCCTTTAAATTCTGCCTCAGTTACAGTCGTAAAACTGAGTTCCGAAAACTATGCGAGAGGTTGAGGAAACATTTCGATGATATTGTCACTAGACAAGGTTCTCAGATGAACAGCATTGACTTTTCCTCTCCGGAAACCCAGCAGTTAAACATGGAAACTAGATTGTCTCAGTTGGACTCAGCTATTACAATGGAATTGTGGCAAGAGGCCTACAAAGCCATTGAAGATATTCATTTACTGATGAATCAGTCTAAAAAGTCCCAGACGCGTATGATGGCTTATTATTATCAAAAGCTCTCGCTTGTGTTTTGGAAAGCTGGGAATCTACTATTCCATGCTGCAACTCAGCTTAAGTATTATCTTTTGTGCAAAGATATGAAGAAAAATGTTTCTGCCGACGAGTTGCAAAAGTAAGTCACTTGAGCATGGTAATTGCATGCCTTGAGATCCCTTAAATTCTGTGATACTAATATTTATTTTCATCATAGAAATGCATCTCAAGTTTCTATTGCGACCTTGGCCATACCGTTCCCTGTTCAGCATCCAGAGTTTGAGCGTTTCGTTGAAACCGACAAAGGAATGATGGAGAAGTCGCAGAAACTAGCGAATCTCCTATTTCTCCCTCAACCTCCTACAAGGGCGTCCTTGATCCGAGACTTAATTCGATACGGTGTGTTGAACAATTCAATTTCACCTGTTCAAGAACTTTATGAAGTCATTGAGACTCAGTTCAACCCGCTTGACTTGTGCTCCCAAGTCGACGTAGTTTTAAAGAAATTCGCTGGGTTTGAAGATCATGATTATCTGGAGCAATATGTTGAACCGATTCAAGATGTTACATTGGGACGTTTAATTAAGCAAATATCTCAGGTATGTTTGACAATTCTCCACTATTTTTCCATCTAAATTCAGGCTTCGGCTCACAGTTATCTTACTTATATTTTAGGTGTACCAAAGCATCGATTACGATCATCTTCTAAGCATGACCGTGTTTGCTGACCAAACACGTGTTGAACAACTGCTTGTAGATGCTGTGCGATTCAATGACATGCAAATCAATATAGATCATCGTGTTAATTGCGTGAAATTTGGTACCTCACTTGCTGAAGCTTCTAGAGAAGACGTCCCTGAAGGCCTTCAATTGCAATCCATGCCATCTGAAGCTGTTCGACTGCAGCTTGTCAACATAATGAATATAGTTGATGAGGCTGTGGAAATGATTGCACCCCCTCATATTCAGGTAAACGCGGGTTTCTTTTTTGAAATGTGAATCATTTGATTATCTGTGTATGACAATACGACTTTCTTATTAACAGGCGGCTGAGGATCAAATATTGGAAAAGATCTATAAACATTGGGAAAAGTCACATGAGATGAGTCATATAGCTTTGCTTCAACGACAAAAGATCATTGCTGATCGTCGTGAAGAGTTAGAACAAGATGCTATCAAGAGAGATAACGATGAGAAGTGGAGAAACGAGCAGATCATGAAGCAACAGCAAATATTAGAAGCTAAGCGTATTGAAGTTGAAAGAGAAGAACGAGAAAAGAAACGAATCGAAACTGAGCGACAAAAGATCAATCACGGCAGAATTATTGAAAGATTTAATCTTATCAAAAAACATCCGCTTGGAAGTAAAGTCTACAGCAAGTTAGACGAAGAGGATTTGGCGAAGATGGATGTCGAAACTGTTCTTCAAAAACAACAAGAGGCAATGGCTAAAGAGGCCAAGGAGCAGTTGGAACGGCTGAAGAATCAAGAGAAACGATTAGACCACTTGGAGCGAGCTAAGCGCCAGGAAGAAATTCCGGTCATCAAGAAATATGTTGATGAAAAGAAAGAGGCAGAGAAGAAAGAATGGGAGGCACATGAAGCTGAAAGAATCGCTCATCTGATTGAAGAACGGAAAATCGCTGTGGCTACTCGTGATCGGATGAAGAGAATGAAAAGTGACAAAAATGCGTTTCTGTCGACTCTTTTGGAATCACGCCGACACGTTTACGAAGAAAAGCTTGCTAAATTTGAGGAGGATTTGGCTCGTGTGAAGGAAGACCGGCTTCGTGAACGAAGAGAAAAGAGACGTGACGATCGTAGAAACGAATACTATACAAAGATAGAAGAAGAAGAACGGAAGAGAGAAGAAGAAGCTCGGAAAATTGAAGAAGAAAAACTACGAGAAGAGAGAGAACGAGCGCAGAAAGAAATTGATGAAAGAAATCGTATCACACTTGAGAAACAGCAAACCCGCCTTCGGGAGATTGAAGAACGAGAAGAACAACAAAGACGTGCTGCTCCTCCAGCTGCTGCTGCTAATCCTGAAAAACCTGCAGTGGAACCTTGGCGACCACCATCTAAAGCCAATGCAGAGAAACCTGTTGCTGCGTCAAGCGGGCCAGGAGGTCCAGCTCCATGGGTGTCTAAGCGATTGTTGGATCGGAAAATGTATGATGGCGATTCCCCTAATGATTCGCCTCGAGCTGATTCAGATCGAGAACCTGTAGCCCCGCGAGCAAGTAGAGAAGACTTCGAGCGAGAGAAGCCCCGGCGACGAGAAATGGACTTGGAGAGACCAGAAAAGCCTCGCCGTGATGAATTTAGAGAGGAAAAGGATGAGTGGCGAACTCCTAGTAATACTGGACGAGACAGGGAAAGGGGACAAGAAAAAACTTGGGACAGAAGCCAGTCAGGTGGTTATGACCGAGGACAGTCGCGTGGATCCTCTGGGCCTTCTCGAGGTGGAGACCGGGATAGAGGCGATCGGGATGTGAGTAGAAGATTGCTAGTTTTATTTAAAGTATACCAAATCTTAATTTCCATATATCTAGTTCACCCATCGTTTTTTGTTATCAGGTGGATGATTCTAATACATGGCGTTCAGTTGGTCGAGGAGGGGATCGAGGTGGGGACAAGGAAACTCCTGTTTCAGCAATGTAAGTCTTATTTTAGATACCTTAAGTGTCACCACAAAGTGAACTCTGTTCAACTAAATTTTGTTTCGTAGTCGTTCTTCTTCCAACACATCGACCGGAGGTTCTCCAGCGTTCAGGTAATTACAAAATTGAGTAAATATGGAATGGGTTTCTATTTTTAACGGCCATGTATTTATATTGTACTTGATTTTCAATATAGAACCAACCGAGATGATAGACGAGGAGGAGAGCGAGATGATCGCCGGGATCGAGATGATCGCCGGGATCAAGATGACCGGCGAGGAGGCGGCGGGAGAGTAGATCGTGGTGATCGTAGAGATTTCAGAGAGCGACCTGAGCGCGATTCTTTCGCCGGTGCAGCTGATGAAGGAAGCTGGCGTCGTGGTGGCACGAAGAAAGAGGAAGGAGCTCAAGCCAAGAGCAAATAGGTCGCAACGCGCAAGAAGTCTGCAGATATATAAGCACCTCGACTATAAACTAGAATTTATGATAAAAATTGATCACATACTTTTTTGATTTTGTTTTTTGCTATTTATGAATGCAGGCAAAAATAAATCTAGACAATTTTTTTGATTTAGATTGCAAATAAACACTGGTTTATTCTGTATTTATGGGTATTTATTTATTCCGCCATCAAAATAGACTTGTCATTATACAATTCAGCCAGCACTTTGACGTAATATATATATTTATCATTCTTAATGCATCTCATCTTCACGATACCAACAGTATCATTGCACAAAATTTTAATCACATACAGTTATATATGACAATTAAACCTCCTCGTTAACCTTAACTTACGACAGTCCGAACCAAATTACAATGTGAGGTGGCTCCGACTGAGAGAGTGTTCTAACATCATTAAACACTGACTTCCACCTCACAAGACTATAATGTTTCTTAGTGGTAACTTTTGACGTAATATGAGCTAGACTGACACTCTTGAGACTGGGAAATCTCAAAACATTAATAATTTAGTGAATTAATTTCAGGTCGGCTATATATGAGACTACAGTATATTATGTTACCGGTTCATGTATTGTACATTACTGAGAGAGTACGAGTCTGTGTAGGACTATGTGGTTCAGCAGTGTGTAGTTTCATTCAGGGAGTACTGAATTTCTTAGAAAGTTTAGAAATATGAGGATTTGCATTGCAAGAGGTAATTATTTGACTAGGCTTCACCCATTAGACAATGTAATAGGACTTTCATATCCAGAGGAGTTGACGGTTTCGCTGGCATCGCAGTCTTGACTTCCTTGAGGATTATTGATGTAAGTATGCTTTTTTCTCAAGTGTGAGATCGATTGATTTCCAGAGTCATCCGTAGTTGAGATTTCATAATCAATGAGGCGTAGATTCTCCATCGAACTGTTTCGTCTAATGGAATTCTCAGATCTTTCTCCTGAATTCATGCATGAAAACAAAAACAAAATGATTTAAGCTGCCGAACACAGAAAAGCGATACAGAAGTTCTGCAAAAACTTCACGGACCTTGAGGTGCAGCAGATAAATGGGAATCAGTTGGGTGGATGTTCTCCGCTTGAGAGAAGATGTCATACCCAGGATTCGACACTGTCGGAATGTCCAACTTTAGATACTCAATGCCATTTTCCAGCAATCGAGAGAGTTCATACACCAACTCATGGAATGTGGGTCGATCCAATGCGTGCTTTGACCAGCATTTTCTCATGATTGTATATCTGTAGATCAAAATAAGTAATTAACCACAATCCACCTTGATCCCCGGTGGCAATTTAGATATTTGTCTTTTCGCCTATTACACTTCATTAGAGCAATTCAGTGGCTGCTGCATGCGATAGCCTGAATCAAGCAACGAATACAGAAGTTCCGTTTGAATTCCAGGATACGGCGAAGCTCCCAATGTGGTTAGTTCCCACAGCAAAATCCCAAAAGCCCACACCTACAAAAATAATTCAATTCTTTATTCATCCTCCAACGCTCAGCCATCAAACGGAGAAACATTCATTAATGCAGATTTACTTACATCAGATTTGGACGTGTACAACTCATCCGTTAAACATTCTGGAGCAAGCCATTTGACAGGTACTGGTAGGGAATGAAGTTCATGTTACAATCTGTCTGATATTTCTCTCATAAATGCCAAAGCAATCATTTTATAGTCGCACTTACCTCTATCCTTGCTTTTCTTTCTGTAAGCGTCATCCACATAAATGTCCCTCGTGAGACCAAAGTCAGAAATCTTGCATACTTTCGTCTTTGTTAAAAGTATGTTGCGAGCAGCTAAATCTCGATGAACCATCTACAAAGACGAATATGCAAAGAATTAATATAATATGACATCCGTTTCCTAGTTAATATTTAAGCATGGTTAAACATTACCTTCATGTCACTTAGGTACGCCATTCCTTTCGCAATTTGCCATGAAAATCCAAGAACTTCCTGGGCTGTGACTGTGTATACAAATTCTGGCGAAAGATGCGCATTTCCAGATATCCTTCTGTCTCCTAGATTCCAGTCGAATTCTCCGTTCTTTTGGTTAATACTTTCAATTCTTCTGCATTTTCGTAAAAAACTCCTGAAAACAAAAGTGAATTAAAAATAAACCAACAGTGCAACTGTCCTCCAAGTTATAAGGCAATACATTAGCCATCTGATTCCCTTCTAGAGGGTTTTTGCAAAACTGTAACTACAAATCGTAAGAGAATCGTAACCGCCATAAATACACATGAATACACGGAAGTTGATATAGTGTATGAATCATCAGATCTCATTGTCATAAAAGACATTAAACAACAAAACCAACCTGAGTGACCCGAACTCAGCATACTCCATCACGAGATATGGTGGACCACCGTCAGATGTACAAGCTCCCAGTAATTTAATTACATTAGGATGATCCAGTTGTTTGAGTAGCGAAAATTCAGCCATAAACTCTTGTCTCATAGACTTATGTCCATCAGACTGGTCGACTTTCAGCATTTTGACTGCCACATGCATCGTTCCAGCAGCTAGAAATCAAGTTGAATGAAATATAGTAATCGATACTAAACATAAGCGTCTCTTATTCTCTTAAAGTTCAAGTGAGTTTCTCAGAATCGAGAAAGGTAAGAAGAGGCCGACTAGTGACGATCATAAAGATCAAAAGAAACTAAAACAGGAAATTAGGTAGGTTTCAAGACGGAAAAGTCATCGTTCTGCATTAAACCACGTGCGAATTCCCCTCTATAAGATTGTTAGTCTCATTGTTTTGTGTAGGTTTATTATATGATGAATGAACATATATATACTACCTGTTACTGATCTCAGCAGTCCTTTGAGAACCCTCCCAAACTCGCCTTCTCCAAGAACATGTTCCAGGAGTAAGTCTTCCCTTGGAATCACCCACTTGCTTTCCACCTAAAACCATATAGGTATACATTTTCACCAACATTCATCATTAGTTCCTTTAACGATACTGTGATGTCTCGTTATTCCCATCGTGTACACCAAATTAGCCAATTAAACTGATGAGCTGAGCCCTGAATTATTCATTCGTACGGCATTTCATTCCACACACAGGCAATTTGATTCCATTCTATATAGACTCTTGGTCAATGTATTGGAACAAGATGCTGCCTTGAAACTATTGGATTGGAACTCCTGACGCGAGTCATCATTTCTCTTGGGGTGTTGGATAAATCTAATGTAAATCTAATGTGAGTGATGATGAAAACTGAAACCTCAGCTTGGCTAATCCAGCTCAATTTACTATAGTCGTGTCACACTACTTTTACTCATCATCATCACGCGCTTTCACTATTATACAATATCCTCGTGTTATTGGCTAACTTGCAATGTTAATCTTGGATAGTAAATTATTGTCCTACTACGTAATAGCGCATTAAACGTATTACAAAGCTTCTGCATTTTACCTGGAAGAAATTATCTGGATCCAAATGGGCGTTGGTTGAAATAAACCCATTTGAATTAGCTCCTGGGTTAGGACCCATGTATTCCATTTCTGAGATAAGATTTCTGTTGCCTCCAATATCTCTATAGTTCGTCCCCATCTCTACTTCGGTCGCGTCTATAACCACAGATTGTGGTGATTTCCGTTTGTTCTTGCCCCTGAAATCCATTTATCAATAAGTCAGACTACAAAGATACGCAAATCTGTAAATGTCATCATGATTGAACGAATTGACAATGTCCAAAATGCAATTACATGCGGTGATTTTTTAAGAACAAAGACCAAAAGTTAAAGTTTTCTGCTTCATGACGTGAAAGAGCAAACAGAGGAATTTGTTAAGATACGATTGTAGGATGTAACTATAAGAAATTATATACGTAGTAAACACGTTGTATGTGTTTCATGAATTAGAAATAGAACACGTTGCATGAGCACCATTTGACAGTCAATTGACACATACGACAAGTCTGCAGTAGAAAGCTGATTGGTAAAATTTATGGGGCAAGGTGAGACTTACTTTTGTCGTACGAGAAACAGAAGGAAACTGGCAACTACGACAGTTCCTATAAGAATCGCTGCATAAATTACGATCGTGTCAAAGCTTCTTGGTGGATTAGCAGTTTCCAGCACTTCAAGGGCTGGAGAGGCCGGGTCCAATACATTGTATGACATGGACTCGTCGGGTTGCTCCCTCAGATGAGATGGATCCCGACCCTTCGATCCTCCATGGGCTGGTTGTCGATTTATGGCATTTCCTATAGGAGGTTCGATAGGAAGGGTCCCGCAAGAGCATGAGAAAGACTGAGATTCGTGGCATGTGCAAACACCTGACGACGACACAACGCCGTATTTCTGACCGTTCTCATGACGCTTAAGACTTCCAAATCCATTAATTTTTTCTGTTGAAGAAAGGACAGAATGAGTGAAAATACATCCTTTTTGTTGAAAACTTTTCTAGAGGCAAGACGAGCTTTGAGATTTATCTTTAAGTGTATCATACTCTATTGCAATGTAAATTGAATGTGACATGATGTAAACTTCGGATGTACAGCAGACATACATAGGTGTGCAGTGTGCAGTATGTGCTCCGAACTTTAACCTGGTTTCTGTTGCATCAAATTGCCAGTTCCCTGCACACTTTACCTATTCTTTCATTCACTGTAAGCTGTGTGTATGAGGCTTTTATCTATCTCTTCGTATGTCTCTACGTTAACACTTAATCGACTTGCGAGAATGATGATAATGGCTAATGAACGAACACATAACGAAGAAGATAGGAAAAATGAGAAAATAGCTTACTAGTACAATCCTGGGGGCAGAGATGAGGATATAACTGTTCTAATTCATCACAAACTCCATCCGGACAGTTGACCAGATCAGGAGTGCATGTAGAGTACTCATGAGACTTTTCCTTGTCTGTGTAAACAAATTTAATCATTCACAACGTACATTATACATTGCATAAAATGAGGACAAACAACAACTAAACAATGAGATTACCACTACTGATGTTTCTAGAGTTTGAACTCCTCCAAAAGCAGCTTCCTGCGGACCCGTAACCACAAGTAGACTCGCAGACTTCAAAATCGGCTATTTCTGCACAGAACTCTGCTATTTGGTTATTGCAATTAGCAGATGTATTCACAGGCGGTTCGAGGTTAATTTGCAGCTCTACAGTTGATTCTTCTATTGCTTGAATTGCACAGATGATTGAGACACGAAACCCACTTATCATTTCATCTTTGATTAAGGAGGACTCGGAAAGGTATAAAATCCCACTGTGGTTTGTGAGACCGAATGGGAACTCCAGGGAATCTGTATACCCTACACAATAGATCAAAGTTTTTCATCCCAGACTGTTTGTATGGTTTGTATAAAATGTTATATATTAATATATATGTTGTATATTAATATTATACAATATTAATATATCTCCCAGGCTCATAAAACACATAGGAAGAAATATGAAACTTATTGTGTATATCAGTAACTGTCTCACTTTTAACGGTCTGGTTTTCGTGGTCTACGGACTCAACAGATTGCAGCGAAAACACAATTCCTTTCGCCAACTCACTATAATCCGTCATCAGCAATGGAAAGACAGACATAACTCTTGCATTAGGAATGGCAGCTCTGGATATTGTTCCAACGCGAGTTATATTCTGGACCTTTGCTCGCAATTCATCAATTGAGACAACTGATGTAGTTGGAGTGAAAGAAAGTGGGCCCCAATGTAGACACACTGAGTATGTCATCTGAAATTATTGTAATACAGACACACTATTATAATTGGAAAAGAAGCATAATGTAACAGCGCGCACTAGCTGTATATAAATTTAACAAGTTTGCTATATAGTATAAATACCGTATGTTCTTAATTAATACGTATAAGCCACGTTAAGAGTCTTTAATTCTTCATTTTTTGAGAGAACTTAAGGTCAGAGTTGAAAAGAGAGACTTTCACCGAAAACTTGTGCTCTTAACTTTTTCCTCATGAATTCTTTACTACAAAAAGACAAATTCTAAAAGTATTCCTCTCACCATCCAGATGAACGAAAGCAGAAAATTAAAAAAAAGGAACTTTGCTGCATAATTTCCCTATTGCTCTACTAAAATGAGATTCATGGAATCTTTTATATCGCTGTTATTTTTCGCTCAAGTTATTTTTTTGGACTTTTTCACTCAAGTGTGGTTAGAAAAGAAACACAAACACGAAGCTCTAAACTGCAAAGTCGATTGCGAGACTCAAGTGTACGTATACGTATGGATATAAGCTCAATAACTTCTTGAGCATACTTCAAACACATACATCCGGAGAAACAATTTGGTTGAACTTTTTCCGTCTCACTTTCTACAGGCGCTTTGAGCTCGCGATGTGTGGGCTGTGTTTTGTAATACTAACTTAAGTTATGTAAAGTGTCATGTCCCTATACGTATACAGCCTAGTCATTGCAGTTCTATGCAGTAATGAATGTAACTAAGGCATTTAAATTCATTCATTAACTTACTGGAGGGAATGATACTGCCATAGTAGTATCGTTAACTTGAATAGACACACAATAGAGACCAGGCCAGGATTCTTTATGGTCCGCTTGGCTTGACAGTTCTAGGGATAAAGGATTTCCATTTGTTAGTATAGTTTATTGGAACAGAAATACTAGCTAACAATGACTAGAGGCTAATACACACTTACTTAGCTTGAGAAGAACTGCTGTAGAAGATATACTAGATCCGATATTGTTCTGGTATTTCTTGCAGTCCACATCCAACAATCCCTTGGTGTCATTCATAACAGACACTCTAAAATTATTGACATCTACGGTGTCCTTGTCGTGCAAGAGGAAATCATTGTGATCAGAAGAAGTGAGCCTGGTGCCCTGTACGAAACGACAATGACCACACATCATTTTCTCTACTTCCTTTGCAAAGACAAAGGAGAAAGCCATTAACAAGTACCCGTTGAAAGTCGTTATCTGTGGAAGAAAGTGATATGTACACAACTTGATATTGCGATCCATCCTCTCGTCTTACGGGACTATCGTTTTGGTCTAACACAGTCAGAGTCCCAGGAATCCAAAAACTTTCAGCATCTCCTGCTACGCTGTGGTCATCTTCACTAATGACATTGCACCCAAGGGTGAGATTGTATAAATGAACTGTCTCCCGGTCCAAGTCGCTCTTGCTGATGATAGAGTATTTAGCAGGCTCTCGTTCAGTAATGGTCAGAGCTGCGATAAAAAGCAAAGAAAACAAATAACCTTCAGAAAAACGACTGGTTAAAATAAAGTAAAAGCACTGTATATGTAATAGTAATACATGCACACAGAAGTTTAAAATGTATCAGCCATGCTTCTCAGAAATTAAAAGTAGACAAACAAATTTGAAACCACCAAGTTAAAAGTTACCCAATTCGGCACCCTATGAATTATACAGTTCTAGCAACAAGCAACACAACCGCAAGCTACTCGCTACCATCACCATAATCGTGAAGGTAACAACTACACACGCTCTGCTGTATAGCTGTATAATAAAACTCAAACAAAAACTTTTTGTAAGCATAAAATTGAAAAGTATTTCACCTTCACTCTTGATAGAGTAGCTAACTCGAGTGTTTTTGCAGGATTCAGTATGATAGCTCAAGTCAATAAGTTGCTGAGGGCTGCTGTTTTCCATAACAAATAGATCAAGAGAAGTAAATCCTCCAAAACATAATGTTTCCTATTTCACAAATACAAAGGAAACACAATATTATACGTCAGCATTTATCGTCCTCTTATATTAAGACCATTTCTCGTATCCATTAAGCTGTCTTCACCGCTTCTGCTTACCACTTAATGTCAACTATTGTGTACTTGCATATCCACAATCCACATTACTTACCCGAGATTGCTTAGAACAAAATTCCAAGGAAGGACTTGCACGACTCCCTTGCTGAAGTTGGAGTGTTAGAACCAATTCATCTCGATTGACTCCTCTCACTCCTGCTTTCCCTTGCAATTCCGCAACAACGTTGTACATGCAGACGACATCTTTTCCAATTTCCCCGTCTACAATAAAAAGCCATAATAATTGAAAGTGCTCTACATACGTCAGATGCTTTTGCATTCATTTCTTGTCCCAAGTTGCACAGTACTAAGATTTGTGCAAATGAGTGAACTAGAAGACCTCCAACAATAATTGCTCCGAATCGACTGAATCTGACGAGTTTCTTAACTTTAGTCTTGACTGGAATGGTTCAATTCCTGTGCCATTAGACCTGTCTGAATTCGTCTCAAGCGACAACAATAAATGACTTTATAGTTGTTGTACCTCTCATGTGTGCATATATATTAAAAGCTGTCTCTTTATCGTGCTTACGTAAAACCCAAAAACTTCAATAAGAACCTACATCAACTCTAATAAGCATACTTGGAATAGCGACCTTATTTTACGCCAAAATGTTGAAAAGAAAATCTATTTTTGTGAAAATTGGAATTGAGTTTTCATAGAACAGTGTACGCGTTAGCGTGATGTAACACTTTGAGTGTAAAAATTTCTAGAAGCTAAAACAAATCCGAAATTCTCAGAAGCAACTATAAAGGCAGTTATTACCTGTGTTTGTTTTAAATATACCTATACGGAATTCAATTTTGTTGTTCTTATTTTAGCCCTGCTTTTTGGTTTATAATTTTGGTCGCATGAAAATGTTCACTTTAGCATTTAATGAATTCCGACTTGTATTTAAAGCGTACATTGCTAGCAGTAGTTTCTTTGGAATTCATTTAAACGATGGAAAAAGGTACGAAGTATAAAACTTACTATATGGAGACTACGCGATACACTAAACGATTGTTACGAGCATTAAAGGTTGCTGCTCGTCATACAATTCATTCATAAAAAGTTTCTATCCATTGAATTTGAAATAAAAGAAACTGACCGTCACTGTCTTTTTGTGACGAAAAGATGGAAACCTCTCCAGAGGTTGGATGAATGGAAAGAACTGGACAAAAGCCGTCTTGTGTTCTGGGAGAGATGAAGTATTGAACAACTCCTGACTCATCTGGTTCTAGACTCGCTTTAAGAACATGAATTGTGCTGTTTTCCATCCAAATACTGAGAGAAAGGTTGAGACTGCCGGACTGAGTGAAATATATGGCGAAACCTGAAAGAGAAAAATAGCATCGTCAACTACATTATTATTAGGACACTACCACAACTATAGATGCTAGCAGCAGCAGCGTGTTTCTCTGGCTTATCAAACTAAATAGGGACAACAGATTAATCTTCTTTTCCTCATGGCAAATCGATGCAAAGGTGGGTGTACAACATGTCATTTTTCTCTCACGCGATAGTCTCATAAACTTGAAACACTCGCCGAATATAATACGAGCTCCTATACATTAATACATTTTTCACCCTGCCACCAAGAAAATCTTCACTCGTTCGTGTCACACATTCAATACCCATACTACTACTTTAAATCCCCTGATTTAACACGACTTATTTTGCTTCTTACTTCTCCGGAATCTCATTTAGTCACTAGTTTTCAGAACTCCGGAAAGTTGCAAATTACTACGTGACCTCCACAAATTCAACCCACTTCAAAGTACACACAAACAAACCATGCATATTCTTTTTACTTTCTCCAAAGAAAGCTCATTGTTGTCAACTGGCCTTCATCAAAGTGAATGCACACACACACACAATACACAACACACAACGTGCCAGCCTCATCCATGTATAGAGTTTTGTCTACATCCTTCCTGCGTGTACTAATACATAATACTTTAAACCATGTCGCGTGTCAGCTTTTGAATCAAACACAGGCTCAGAAATTATGACGTACATCCCATTACACTATACACTTCCACGTAAAGTACACATTTATTTTATGACTTTTAATTGCTCCCCAAAGTGCTCCATAGTCTCAGAATTAATTCGATCGTAAACCAACAACTTCCCATTTTTACTGATACATAAAATATACATCCATTACCACGCTTAGACTTTCTAAAAGTTATTATTTGAATTCCCGTCATATTTCATGTTGGAAAGTAATAAATTTTTATCTCAAGATTGTAATATATCACACTATGATTATATAACGATATACACACTCAACCACTGCGTTTAATTTTGTATAAATAATTGTACAAACGAATTTTTATAAAGAATCAATGATGGCAATGTATGTAGGCGTAGGACAGAATTTTACAGTTTACTTTCTCTTTTCAGTCTGAAACTTATTGTGCTTTTAACGGATGACTCAGAGACAAAGAAAAGGGAAAAAACTAGTTGTACATCGGTAGATACATGTCTATAATGCGTGTGAAACTACAAATATTTTAAATGTATAAGATTCAATCCAGAGTGAAATAGAAACAATAACTTTTCCTGTACCGATATGTCATTGATGGTACTTTGAAATATGTAATTGCGTTGCAAAAAGTCCAAAAGTCCAATACCACTCACAAATCATATCTATTTTCAACCTTATTCCAGTTATGACGACATTTAGTGTAGTTTTATATCGGAAATGAAATCGAAATGTAACAACATGCACTGTTAACAAAGCTTGCTCACGTCATTAGATTATTGTCGACGTCAACACCGTATGTATGGGTATCACGCGAAATGTTACTTTTGCCTCAAATTATACTGTTTGAATTCTTTTACACGCTTAATTTTATTGGAAATACGGATTGAGGCGTACGTAGCTGCACTTGCGAGTGTGAGTCATTCATACATTACATATAATTTTTACCTAATTGCGTGCAACCTATACGTCTATACAGGAAACACATGCTTTCACCATGGGGAACTTCACGTAAAGCTTTTTGAAAGTTACAATATGTAAAGCCCAATTAGTATATGGCATTGCACATGGTACACTTGTTAAGATCCCGAAATAATTTCTTTACTTGAGCCTAATTATTTTCATTATATACGCCGCTCGACTTACACTAATGAAAAGATCAATCATAATTACTTTTATACTGGAGATAAAGTCTAATTAAGTCTAGTGCGTACCTAGAGGAAGCAAGTAATTTCTTCCTTTTTTTAACTTTTCCTGCATCGTCTTTAAAAGAAATACCAAGAAGTATTGTTATCTAACCTTCCAAATTTCTGCTTACAAAGCACCATCAATAAAAACGGCTTGCTGCAGGAAACAAAGTAAGAGTGCAAGTAATCAATGACTATATAAGTCCTAACTCAAGCACAATTTGTTCGGAGACTTCCACTTCTGATGTTTCTTAATCAATCAGAGCTTCTTTGGCGCACCAGTTAGGTGAATGGAGGAACCGATTCAAGCTTCAATACGGAGAAACAAAGCCCTACAGGCACCTGTTCGTGTTCATAATCTTGATACATGCTGAGAAAATACGACAATGATATTTTTCCCTCGAGAAACAATATCATACACAAACTCATAAGAGGAGAATGCGCTTTCACTTGCTGTGAGTGTCAATAATTGACGAAGACAAACACCCAGGGGAGATTAAAAGACTATTTCATAAGGAAGAGGAAGACAACACATTATAGAAACTCCTAAAATTCGGAGACACATTTTTAAAGCATAACAAAAGGTGGTAATCGCCATAAGACATGGCTTGACAGTGTTTGTTAAACCGTGCGACAAACAAAATATTGTATACAGTAATTTTAAGAAAAGAAAGTCTCCCCGTGTTCATGGAGTTCTTTCTGATCGAAGAGCGAGAACCGAGCCAGCTCAAAGCTCAATAGTTCAGCATCACACACACCTACGTAATAAAATCCTTGCATGGGTTGTTTCATTATTCCGATAATATCCATTAGTCGTGCTTTCTGCTAAAAATATCAACAGTACTAGTGAGTAGTTTCACACATGTTCCTGTCCTGCACCAAGAAAAACGTCGCACTTTCTCTCATTCTCTCCATATAAATATGTCTCCCATGCCTCTCTCAGGTGAATTTTAGGAACAAAAGATTACAAACAATGACATAACAAAAGGTCTTTTATCAATAGCTCTGAAAAACAAGAGAGCTTTGGACTCTCCAGACCTGCTGCTGCTGCTGCTGTCCTCCTCTGTATAAGTTCATCCCAACCGTCGTCGTCATATTAGTATAATAAATCATAATAATTCTTATAATTCATAACACATCTACGACTACCTATATGGATCTTTAAGAAAAGGAGACAAAGAATGTCGTGTCACTTTGCCCCTTAATAAGCAAAAGTCACGTTTCGTCTCAACTTATCATTCTCATGATACAGCATAAAAGTAAATCTAAATTTAATATTTCTACAGATTATGTGTTGTCCAGAATCTTTATTTGAAGTTTCTGTCATTTTAGTACTTAATGAAGTTTATCTCAATACAAGGTAGTAATTGTAGGACAGTCCTAAAATCTACTAAATTAACTAGGTTGCCTGGAGCATGGCTTTTTTGTATTATTTGTTTTCATTCACTAAAAGTCATGAAAGTGAATGAAGAAATGTATGAGGAGGTTTTGAGAGAGGCTCGAGTGAGTGAGATAGAAGTGATAAAGAAAATTAGACGCTAACTTGTGATTTTGAAGATATGACCCAGCACGCATTTCCGTTCACTTTAAATTCATACTTGAAGTTGTTTCTTCTCCTTTTGTGGAATGCTATATATACAACTACTGTACTGTATCAACTGTATAATAAAAGTTATCTTGCCTTAAGAAAGCAGTACACTAATCTTTGTGAGACCCTAAATTTCAGTGTGTATTGGATGTGTGTATGTGTGTGTGAAGACCTGAGATGCATATTATATGTGTGTTTCGTATCTGATAAAATATAAAAAAGGGTATTCTGTCTCACTCGGAACATCTTTGTGGAGGTGGAATCAAGATAGTAGTAGTAACAAAGAAATACAGCGATTCAGTATTTTCAGTGAGAAAAGATCATTTACATTTCTATGCGAAACCTAAAATACTGAGAGATATAAAAGAAACGGCAATGCACCCAATTTATCCGCCTTGCATCTACAATTCTTACCATATTATTCTTAATAGTCTTATCTTTAGAGGGTAGCATAAAAAATCACCACACCATGAATTTATGTACGGACTTCATTCACTTTTATAAATTAATACGACAAAGAAGTAGTTTTCGTACTTACACAGCGTAACATGTTAAATGTCAATGAATTTTTGCGTTTTTTCACTTGTGCGGTCCTGCTGTATGAGTGTATTCTTGTCTCAAGTTGCATAATACACCGTGAAAGTCATGTTATTGTTAACTATAATTTCTAATGTACCGAATAATCAATGGCTTTTTGCTCTCTTTACTCAGTCACATAACAGAAGAAGCCTATAACAGTGTCTTATTATACGCTGCTGGAAGTGTGACGGAGAGGAGGGCAGTTAAACATAGGGAGAGGTTTGTCAGGTCTCTCGAAAAGTATCGAGTTCTTAAGCCTGCCAAACACTGAGATATGAGACAGTGAAATTTGAGAAATCGCTATTTCTCCGTAACTAAACCTAAAATCTATATAGATAACACACACGCTTATTCACTCCTTCGATAATCACGCGTGTAATACTCTTAAGTGTTTGCAGTTGTAGAGTGTATTGGTAAACTTGATAATTTTCTGGTAAAACTCTGTAAGTTAACCCTTCTCCAAGGCAAGTGTAACGAATCGAGAAGCATATTATCGTTTACTGGAATCCTTGTATCTCATACATTGAGTCAAGTACACATAATAAGCACTTTCAATAGCTTTGGTACTTAAAACTACGGTCCAATGAATATTTATGTGGTGGTGTCGATACCATTATTCGATAACCAATAAGGACGACTTAAGCTGTCAAGACTATTTACGAGTAAGTTACACACTGTAAACTAACTCGAATGAGTAAAAACAAGACATAATGACAGAGTTATATTGTGTTGTATCGAACCTATAAGTAAAATCTGAAAGATCTGAAATCTGACTCACAACTATTGTTTTATCACGACCACCTACATACTTTTTAGTATTACGCGAGACTGTGTGTAACTTTTTATTTATTTATTTTTATTTCATGCTATTGTCCAGTTTATTTTCTAGACAATTTGTAAATGTATTTTGAAAAAACAGCCCGCAAACGAATCAAACATTACGGAGGAGTGAGTCGCGTGAGAAATTCGGAACCTTCTTCATCCCTAAATATTAAAGAGCGATTAATAAACAAATAGAGATGTACTCTCGGAACTTTACAAGGATTTGTAACACTTGTAAATAGAAATATTTTACATGCAAATCCCATCAAACAAATTTAATGCTTTCAACTGGAGAACATAAACGCGAACATATCTTATTCGTATTGAAAATACAGATGTTATTGTTTGAAGTTCTTCCTACTTGGCTACTGTGGAAGACTCCAGGCGTATGGATGAGGATGGAATTTAAAATTAATATAAATTAAATTCGGGTGCTTTGAATCGGCGAATATACATTACTATTATATAGAGAAAAAGAGACCACACCGGTCTAGCTAAAACATAAATAGCACTCTACTATAAAGATCTGATTAGAGGACACAGGAGAGAATATTTTATTTAGGGATTAACAAAAGGGCCAGTTGCCACCAAAGCTGGTTTACTTGCCTTCTTCATTATTCATTCATGAGAGAGCAACTGGTGAACGCATGTAAATTACAAACAGCTTTTACTCCCATTAAAGTCTACTTATGCGATTGGTATAAACAGCCAGAGCCAGATTGTATTATTTTCCTCTATGAATTCCGTAATGCATCTGAGTTGATCTCAACAAGTGGTGATGGTGGTATACACTACAACAAGATTATTTAAATAGTAAATACTCTTTTATCCAGTACTATTGTTTATCTTCTCTGATAACTCCCTTTTCTAAATATCTTAATCATCATTCTGCCTGACTGATTTGTTCTACAGATTAACAAGAGGAAGAGGAAGGATTAGTTTACTCTTATCTGGCGGATACTTTTGTGACTTGTAGATTGTTCTTGTAGTATGACTATAAATTGTCTGTTCTTTACAACGGACATTTCATCATCTGATGATGATGATGAGGTGATTCTACCTTAATAAGAAAGTCAACAATACAACCCATAAACTCGTTAGATAGATCACTTGCAAGCATTTATTATTTACTTATGATGATTGACAAAGCCCTTCCGGCTCCGATTTCTAAGTTCATGGGAAAAGAATAATTAAGGAAATACATTTTTACGAGAAAGCCCACCACTTAGAAATGTCATATTGTCGGTTTAAAGCTGAGATATCTCAAAAAAAGGAATATAATTGAAAGAATAAATAAGTTCCCTGAACACACATTATTATGTCTAAGCACGCTGTCAGTATGGTACTGTGTGGGAGAAACAGATGAAATTGTATTAATGTGCATATTATTCCAGGACTCACTTTCATCTCAAGTAGATCGGTATCACTACATGAGAACACGCATACAATAGAAGTTCATGATTAAAGTTCTGCTGCTGGCGTTCATACAATATCAGAAGACTAAATAATATCTAACAAGGCTTGTAATAGGTACACAAGATCGTAATAGTAGTAAAAAAATATGCCTCTACTTATTTATTCTTAATTCTTATGAACGTGCGGGTGTTAAAGCAGCCCCAGTTGTTCCACTGGATTTGATTGTTTATGTAATCTGGTTCCCAAAATGCAAAAAACAGATAAAAAGATGCATCCAGCCATATCACTCACATAATCAAGAGGTGCACTGGTTCTGGAGCCTTAGCTTGTAAACTGCTACACAACCAACCATCCTCTCGTTCTGTGAATTTACTACTCTTTGTATAATCTTTGTAATCAAAGGAACTTTCTGGTTGCACCTTTTCCATGAATATGAAATTGTATTTCACACATTTATCATCGTTTTGGTAAACTGTGCTGAATTTAATCCGGAGGATACGTGACTACCTCCTGGATGTGTAGGTTTCTACAGTCGATTCCATAAGTCAATATCTCTACTACAAGATTGGTTTACCATAAATTCTAGTTGATATCTGATCATAAGAAGAAACACAGTTTGATGTCGAAGCGTAATAGTATTTTGTCAGTGTTTGCGCAACCTCCAAATATTTAAATTATTTCAAAAGATATTATTTCAATAGCTTTAAAAGTACAATCGATAGCAATTGATAGATATAACATCAAGTTGCATTTTAATTCTAATTCTACGGAGAACATCTTTGTCACAGACAAGAATGATTTTGTCACATTCTTCTACTCGTCTATCAAACCAAGTGCACATCTCATGTACAAACGCTACTTAGGATTAAATCCCCTTTGCTTCACTTGAAAAGTGGTTTTTACAGAACGTGACACAAATAATTAGCTCACCTGAATTGATCCAATTAATGAGTAGCCACAAAGCCACAAATTGGGGTTTGCAGCCACACATGACGCAAAGTGGTCCACACTTCTTAGCCTTAGTCAGAATATGTACACACACACGAGTGTGCTTCAAAGCCGGTGTGTGTTGTCACTTTCTATTTGTCTCATAGAAAAGTGTCTCCATTTTCCTGGGTGACAGCAGTACCAGAGTAGTGGGGGTGAGTTTCTCACTTCTTATTAAGTCTACCTGCTGGAGAGGAATAATGTAATGAGAGAGATTGAGAGAGAGGAAGTAACCGAAGAGGGGCCTCCCGATGGTTTGCCAAAATCTTTCTGGTTGTGGTTTCGTTTCCTCTCCTTAATGCAAGTGGATGAAAGCAGGAGCCATCGTTTATGTAATAATGAGAAGAACCCGTGGCATTTAGATCTGAGGGTGTAATGAAGGGAGTGTGTATGTAGCCTCCTCGTAATTGTAGCGTAGCTGATAACCAAGATTGAGAGACGATGGCTCGAGCCAGACCGGTTGTTAAACGTAGCGCAATAACTGAACCGAGAGACTGACTGAAGTTAGCAATTACGAGGCTTTTTGAGTATCAAGCTCGGTGGACCACGGCCGGCCAGCGGAAAGGTTGTCACGGTTGACCAGCAAAGGGACGAAGCTGATGAGAGACGAGGGTAAGAACCTTAATAATATTCCGCGATAAGTTAATAATGAACTTGCTCATCCACCACTACCCGTGTCATTATTATTATTGGCGAATCGCTTCGCTAACTTTCTCCCAAGGACTGTATACATACACACACACACACACACTCACTACTGTATATGTTCCTCGGACACCACTTTCCTCCTGCTATTATATCTCAATCCCTTCAGTCAAAAGCTTGTTGTTGATGAAGTAGTAGCTGCAGAGGTAATTACTACAACAACTGCACAAACAACAAGATAACAACAAGTTATCGACTAAGCGAACAACAAGGAGAGAATAGTTAGTGTATGTATGAATGGGGCTACTTGGCACTCCTCCAGCACTCTTATTGAGGAGGACTCTCCAGGATAATCTCTCTCAGGAGAAGATGATTTCACGTGTACTACAAGTCAGGGAGACTGGAGAACAACCATCCACCTCCGACTCATTCCAGTCAATAGACATTTTACTTCTTACCAGTCTCTCTTTTTCCCCTGCAGTGAAGAAGGTTTGTCGTGTGTGTTGCGCAAATCTCAACCCACACCAAACTGTAATATTATTAATATTATTATACTACTCCCTTCACCTTTTTCACCAGGATTTTTCCATCATTTTCCTAATCGTTACCTTCAATATTTACGCATCCACATCATTCTTCATTTCCGCCAATAATCTCATCATTTCTGTTCGTTACATTAAGCAATTTCCCGTTTTTATGCTTTTTACTACACGCGAAACCAATGGGAGAGAAACCTATATGAATGAATATCATTTACTAGTAGATCAGCAGCAGAGCACCATCAGGAATAATATCAGGATGGGGTGGTGGAATTTCACACAAACTTATATTTGTTCTTTTTCATATTTCATGGCTACTACGACTACCCATAAGACCGCTGCACAGGAAAATTGGAAAAGCAATTATGCGCGTTTTTACTTGTTGTAATGGATGAATTCGTTTGGAGAAATTGAGCTTTTAATCACATCCGAGACGTATA
>Ga0194135_10000529_pt1 | contig 22454 bp, 20 predicted proteins | sample LitLau_LLRF_2013_FD_134024 | JGI IMG/M metagenome (GOLD analysis project Ga0194135, IMG submission 134024) | Freshwater sediment microbial communities in response to fracking from North America - Little Laurel Run_MetaG_LLRF_2013 (version 2) | ecosystem: Environmental > Aquatic > Freshwater >...
ATGGGATCCTCGTCAATGTTCCGAACACAGCCATTTTCTCTATGGTTAGTTGTAATCTGTTCCTCTGTCCGTTTCCGAAAATTATAGAAATTTATTTTCCCTTCCCACAAAGGCATTTCTCGGCGCAGACGTCGCAGCAGTTGCATAAGCATTTTCCGGGACAGCGGTCAAAACAAAGAACAGTGTAGTGTAAAGTCAAGAGAGAACAGTGAGTGTAAAGTCACCGAGCGTTAAATAGCAGAGGAGTGATATTTTCCAATTATACCATCACTTCCTTATTCATTCTAAATGAATAAATTCGAGTTTCATGTAATTTCGAAATAGGTAAGAACTAGGCATTACAAGGTTATCCTTGTAATGCCTAGGTAAGAATCAATAATTCCCTGTGACAACTTCACCCTTCACCTGTGCTCCGGGTACTGTCAGTAACCCAAAATCACGTGACTTCAAAGGACGTCACGTGGTGTTTTTTTCAAATTTTCAAACGAGTGAGACCAGAAGAGTACAAATTTAATTAATTGGGAACATTACAAAAGTAAACATTTACGTTACGTACGTTCCTCCTTTTTGTTTCTTCAGCAAGCAAATAAGCGGTTACCGGTGATCAGCTGTCCGTGTCCCGTGAGGTAAATCTCAGGAGAGGGGAGAGATTCTTTATTCTTTCTTGCATAAAATGGCTAAAGAAGGCGACGACACAACGAGAAACGCAATGTTTACCCCGTCGACAACCCCACCGCCGTCTGTATCTGTACCTGCCGGGACCACACTGACAGCCTCAACGACCGGTACTAATGGAGGCGGGGCCGAGGAAGTCGTGGAGACGCTCATAAGGACACCAATAGTTGAGAGGAGACAACTTGTCAGTTATGGAGATCTCATGTCATCAGATTCGGCTTCATCATCTGTAGAACCTTCCTCGTTAGAGTCTTCATCTGATGATACGGAAGGACTCCTCAAAACGGCACTTACCTTGGTAGAGACTGAAGTCGAAGGATATGACTTGACGTCCCCTCCGGAAAACGGCTCACAATTCCTACTCCAGGTCCAGCACCAACGGAAGAGTCTGCCGAAGGTGGTCAGTGCCAAGAAATCTCTCGTGGAACAATTCATTGCAGCTGCTCCCGTAGATGAAACAAAGAAATTCCAAGTGGTTAAAGTAAGTTGGAACTTAGTTAAAGTTAAAACTAAGCCGTGCGTGTAAGGGAGATGCTAAAGGAATTCCACTTAATTTTTGCGTCTGATTATTTGATAGGTTCCAGAGTCGGTTGTCATTCCGTCTGCGATACACGAATTTTTGCCAACCCAGAGCTGGATATCCATAGTTATCCACCAATTTTCCAACTTGTTCCTCAAGGTCCTTTATTGGCGAGAGATGCAGGCTGATCAAGGCACGACGGTTACCCTGCCGGAAGGAGTTGTGTTGGTAAGACTATAAATCCCAAAATCCTAGCGTTGCGCTCGTATAATGAGACTAAATTTTAATCCATTTCTACATTTCCAGCCTGGAGCTCATGAGAAGGACAAGTGGCTCTTGTTTTGTTTTGGAACCAAATTGGTGGAACAAATCAAATCGCATCCTCGCCAAAGGAATGGAGTCAAATCAGCCGACCGCAAAGCAATCGCCGCCTTCTTTTCCGATGATGCTCTTCAAAGTGAACTTAGTGGAGAAAATGTTCCTCCTCCGTGCCCAACTGCTACTGCCCTCGAGACGCTGGAAGCTACTGAGGCTGCAATGCAGGAGCTTATCATCTCTCAGCCCGACAACAAAGTTGAGGAGGATCTGGAAACTGCAACAAGTGGAAAGTCAGTGGATGAGGAAAAAAAAGGTGATGATGACGATGAGAGTTCGTCCTCCAGTGACTCCAACCACGAAGACGACGGAATTCATGAGAAGCATCCACCCCTGCTCAGTATCCTCTTGAACTTGCCAGCAACCACTGTGGAGGATGTATTGAGGATGCACGTTGCTTGGTTGAAGCACTACGGTTGGTTCCACGAGTTGCAAGGGAAATGGATTTACGCTCTGCTAGCCTGCCTCGAAAAACCACTTCCCTGTGCCGTGATTGGTGATATCCGGGACCTCGTCCGAGTCTGCTGTAAAGTTCGGAATAGTGTTTGTGAATCCAAAGTTCCGGGATCGAGTCCTTCAGAACAGCCTTCAGTGGGCGGGGTTGACAATGGAAATGAAACTCCGGACCCGGAAGTTGATTTTGTCGAGGATTCCTCCAATCCCGTTAAAACTGATGTTGATGCCGATGGAATCGTCTTATCTGACGCGATGGATGCCGCAGGTGACGATGACCCGGAAATGATTCGTTTCAAAGAATTCGTGAATACTTTGAATCTCTTTGTGTGTCTTGCCAGTAATTACTTTCAACAGTATGATTTAGCGGACCCGCCTAGACCTTAATTTGGGAATTATTCTTTCGCTTTCCCTTATTGGAAAAGCGAATTAATATAATTTAAATTATTATTCAGTTAGGAATAAAATTTATTGCATTGAAACGATTCGATTCATCAACTTCCTTTGTGTGGAGTTCGTCTAAAGTCACGCATTGATATTTTCTCATCAATTAATTTAGACTTAACATTCTTAATTAGGTTCCCCTAAAAACAGATCTTGGTTAACTTCTGTGCAGAAAGGAGCAACAGGAGGAATTACTTAATTCAATCTAATAATAAGGAACTTACAAACTACTATTTATTTCCTGGTCAAATGGGCGAATAGTTTAAAAACGGACTAAATATATCAAACTTAACTGTTAGGCGGAGTTAATTGGTTACTTTAGAAATCATAGCACTTTTGTTGTTCAGCGAATGAATTAAACAAATTAATTCTTTCCAGCAGCCGCCTAGACCCTTTTTTTTACATTCTAACTTAAAAATGAGTCCATTTTTGTACAAACGTTAAAAGTACAAGTTTTACGCAGAGATGAGAGAAGAAGATCGCTTACGAATTTTCATTTTTTTTTGCACTTCTTCACATTTCCATTTTTCGAATGATGATGAGAAAATTGTTGAATTGATTTTAGTTTTACTACAAGATTTGTTAATTCCTTAAGTAATTACGTAATTACAAGTTTGATTGTTGTAGGGAAGGGGACGGCTATTCACCTCTTCTTCGCATTATACTTTGGAAGAAAGGTCTAAAAGCTTCAAATGTTCGAGAGAGAGGTACAACAATGTAATTTTTTTGATATCAGGGTCTGCTGGAGACCTTTTCTGCGGTACGTCCCGACAACAATGAAAGTTTTACATTAAAGCCCCAGCAGATTGGGCTGTGCTTGACCCTCTTAGCACCAGCACCAGCATATTACGCTCCAGCATCATCGCTGTTGCCTAACTACTATACTTTGTTTAATCAATTTAAGCTACTAACACAGGTCTCCCTCTGATTGATTTCTCTGTTGAAATATGTAGGGAAGTCAGGTATACTCGTTGTTGATTTTTAATTGATTTCTATAGTTATACCTAATTTAATCCAAAGAATAATCAAATCCCTTTGTCTCTGGGTCTCTGGTCTCGATTCCTACTCCTACCTAGTCCGTCCGTTCCCTGTCCATATGTCATCAATTCATAGCGTTTACGGTTTCATCTTCCGCCCATTCTTTAGTTCTCCGCAGTTTCTCAAAATATTATTCTTTCAAAATAGCAAAGATTTTAAGTGATTACCAGACAATATGATCCCGAGACGAGCAAACGAAGATGATGAGGTCAAAACCCAGCAGTTCGGCTAAAGTCGGTTAATTTCGATTAGACTATAGATTACACAACGACGACACGGTTACGGTCCGGTTTCGTATCAGCTTAGAGCCTACTTGTGTACTTGTAGCGTGTAGCGTAGTAAGGTACAATTTCCACGTTTTACAGGTTATTCATTAAACAGCCAGGAAAAGACTGTGAGACAACGTGGAGTTAATGTCGGTGGACGATGATCGCGAAAGGGGGATGGATGAACATGGAGAAAATTAGCCCGAAAAAGATGAAAGTTAATTAGTAGTAGTAGTAAGTTAGCTAATTAGTTGGTGAGATAAAAAGTTGAGGAATGAAGTTTCCAAAAAAACGTTAGTTATGTATTCGTGTCCTTCTTTCTTCGTTCACTTTCTCAATTCGTAGTTCCAGGACTCCGGAGCTGATGGCCTGTAGGGCTCCCATCAATCAGACCACGGAACATTTCTCCTTGACCTTGTTTGTGGATACTTTGGAGGAGCCCCGGGAGGAGCCTTTCGTGTCCAACTGGAGACTCATGTTTCGATTCTTCTCGAGCGTGAGCAACTCTTGGAACAGTTCCTTCACATTGTGATTAGTCTTTGCAGAAGTTTCGATGAAATTACAGCCCCACTTCCTCGCTTCACTCTCACCGTCAACCTGGAACAGAAACAAGGAACATCAACAATTAGCCCAAGGGCCTTTGAAATTGGACTGGGGTATTCACAGTGACAGGGAACGAGCATAAAGTAATACTTTCCTCCAGGCTTGTTTGCTTTTTGCTGCTAAACATTCACCAACTCAACTCAACGCCCACACCATTACTGGAGAAAGCATCGAGCAGCATCCTTCGACGCTGTTTTCCTTCCAGCTTTCTATTCCTAGAGCGACCCCGACCTCATTTCTCCAATTCCGGATTCCATGTGTCCTCATTAATTAGAGTTTAGTTTCGTTTGGGAGCTCTCCTGTGTCACTCTCATTACGTTTAATACTATTGTGACGGAGATTATTCATTTCCATTCCAGGAGACCCCGAGACTTTTCCTTTTTGGAAATTGAGATTTCTTAAGTCCTGTCAAGGTTTAGAGAGAACTTTTAACAAAAACCCGCTTCTGGGAACTCACAGAGTTTCAACATGAGTCATCCGGTTACTTATGCCGTTCCACCAGAAAAGACATAAATCAAAGGAAATAAGAGGAATTGAAAATTCCTGGCTTTCTCCGCAGTGAAAGTGATCCGCGGGAGGGAGACAACGAAATCCAAAACTTTATTTTCCGGGAAAAGCTCTTATAATTGGTGAGCTGTCAGAAATGTTGTTGAGTTAGGTTGTTCAAGCCTTTTTAGAGAAACTAGAAATAGATTTGGTTGAGTTTGTGGTCTAAATAATGATTGAGGAGTTGGATTCCATGGTTTGAATACATTAGGAAGACGTCAACGGGGACGACCTAGGATCCTGATTAGGGAAATGGGGATGCCCACGCACTTTCACCCATCCCGTCTCCACATGCCATTCCTGATTTCGCTCGTCCGGCCGAGATGACGTGCGGGGCGGAGGGTTGGGATGAAGAAGAGGGCTTACAAGTGGCCCTGACGCCAGCAAAAGTGTCAAGTCAATCATCATTCCCCTGATGTCGGGGGAAGGAAGTGACAGATAAAAAACGATATTAGGAATTAACGAGTCCAGGAGCACACTGCTGCGGGGAGTAGATGGTTGGATGGTTGGACGGATGGATTCTCACAATGAGCACGGGGTAACTGAAGCCCAAGATGAGAACTTGACCTTCCTCCTTTCACTTTTGAGTTCTTGTGCCAACCCCCTGCTGTTTTCTCATCACAAGGATAAAGGAGCCCGCGCCCGATGAGAAAGCAAGCAGGAAACGATGAGGAAAGTGCCAAAAACTCGGGCAAGGTTGAACTCATTGGGGAATGTCCTGGGGATCCGCGTGGAACCAGGCGCACGAGGCACGAGGATCTCTAGAGAGATTTTTGGGGAACGAAGAGAAAGTTTCCCTTCTCTCAAATGGAATGGAAATGGAACCCAACTTCCGCTCTTCCCTTTATTTGCTCTTCCTCAAGGCGGCGGCGGCGGTCAGAGTTACTGGCAGGGTATGGGAGAGTTTTTGGCCTCAAGTCCTAATAGTATGCTCTTCCATGCAGCTGCAGGAAAGTGAGCGTCTGGTAAACCTTGACCTTTCAACTTTCACCACAACTCTAACAAAATAACACCGAGTTTAGAGGGAAATCCATTACGACTCGTTTCATTCCCACGTGGATCTCAAATAAGTTCAAATAAAAACCAACTTTCTCTCTCATCTTGGCCTCATCCCACTTCCTTCTCACAGTCTCACAGAGAGAGTAAAATGCCAGGGTTCGTTGCGACTGCCTTTCTTTCTTTGTTTTCTCCAACGTGAGAATGATATGAGGAAACTACTCTAATCAACCAAACAAAAGGGAGAGAAAACAACTACCGCAAGGAATGAGGTGAATACCCGACATTTGAACGTCACGACCGAGAGAGCGGATTCACTCGCGTCAAATTGCTAGCCAGAAATGGATCCGCGTGCTACCTGAACTTTCTCTCTAATGATTTTCTTTCATTTAAGGAAAAGAAGGCGTGTTCCGTTATTCCATTTTTTTCTTTCCTTTACTAAAACTTTAAATTCCCTTTCGAAGGGGAAGGGAATTCTAGGGACCTTGGGAATGGAAATCCCTTGAACTCCCCCTGCCTTGACAAGTTCTTGACTCTCATAATCAATCATCTCGAGAGAAAAAGAAACAAGAGTAGGAGTAGGGGACAGACTGACAGTTTTGCGTTGGAATTTACTCACGGTGTATCAAAGCCGACAAAGATGTGAGTGAGCAGGAGCATGGAGGTATTTAACAAATAGGGAATATTAATTATTGTTTGTCTGCTGCTTCTTCCTTTTGAACTAACCTTCTTCCTCACATCATGCTCCGTTTCCCAATTATTTTACTCTTGGGAATGAGTTCCCTGACAAGATTCTCGGTTTTGATTCGTGGAAGATATTTCGGTAACCTTTTCTGGGGACAGGGAGTGGCTATTTATGGAAGTCTTTCATCTCTGATTTGGATCGTTAGAGTTCACATACTTGGAACATAACGTGAATGACCTTTGGGACCATTCAAATCCATTCCTTTCACCACCACCACTGTCACCGTTGTTGAGAATAGACAACTAAAGACCCAAGTTCGAGTCGTTTATTGTTACTAGACCACGGAGATGATGGGAATAGGATCGAAAAAAAAAAACTTTTCTCCTTCATTCGAGTTTCCCAGCAGGTGACCTTTGGGTGCGGGAGGAGCAATGAAGTTGGATTTTAAACGCATCAAAGAGAAAGTGGGTCGTACAGGTTGTTCGTGTGAGTGTTGTTGGGACAAGATCTTGATCATGTGGCCCAATATTTCCAGATCCCTTCATCAAGTATGTTAGTTTGACTACACTAGAGAAACGGATGAGACGATTTTCCTGGGATAAGCTTCCCGGTTTCAAACTAAATAATAAGTGCGGATCAAATTGAAACTCAGGCCAAAAAGAGCCTTAGCCAAACGGATCTCCATCATGGACTCACTCACTGCCTCCATCCAAGTCTACCTTCCCGAAATCCCCAAGCCCCGTCCCCCGTCTGACTTGCTGCTCTCGATTATTCCGAGTTTCAAGTGCTAAATTATTCACTAGAAAGCACTCTGACATCATGTCCGTAAGTCCGTACTAAGCTCCAGTTTTTGTATATCCGAATCCCAGTGAGAGACCAGACCAGACCCAAGTCAGGACCAATTGTAAGTACGAGTACGACAAAAGTAAATGGAAAGTAAAGCCGAGGGAAATGAAAATAAGGAAGAAAAAAAGTTCATGAATTAAAGAACTCTAGGGAAAGTGAAAGTAGAATTTCAGCATTCCCTGCCTCCCCGCGGACTTTCCCTCACTTTCCATCTCTCTCCCCACCTCTCGAAAGTCAATTTCTGAGAAAGGGGGAGCAGCTGAGTGGTTGAGCTTGACTGCAATTTTTATTCCAGTTAAAATGGAAGCAATTCGGGTTGAATCCTTGGATGTAAAAAAAATGGATGGTTACCCGTACCCATTACACGTTTCTCATGACACCGTAGGACTAGGAACGAAGGTGCATTGGGGAAAAGGTAGTGGGAACTGGAGACTTTGAACTGTGAATTGTTGATCTAACCTGTGTGAGCTCCCTGTTCTCCTGCTCGTCGCACTTGTTGCCAACTAGGATGATTGGGATGTCTTGGAGATCTCCTTTGATTGATCGGATCATTTCCCAAATTGGCTTGAGTTCTTCCAGGCTTTGGCGAGACGTGACGGAGTACACAAGGATCTGAAGGTGAGGCAAATGAGACAGAAAAAAAGTACACAAAGAAAGATAAAAGTTAGAGCGTGTCCCCTTTCAAAGGGACAGAAAATGAGAGATTGGAATCCTGGCTTACGAAGGCATGTCCTTTCGTTATGGAGAGACGCTGCATGGCCGGGAATTGATGGGATCCGGTTGTGTCCGTGATTTGGAGTGTGCAAATGTTCTTATTACTACTGATTACCTGAAAAGAGAAAGCGAACAAGAATAAGGTTTGAGAATTGTTAAAAATTTTTTCCACTTTCACCTTAATTGTAATTCAGAACCAACACATATTCCTCGAAAACTCTTATTGTCAACCAGGACTGAGGCAATGGGACAGTACTCACTCCAGCTAGATGACACAAAACTAGTCACTCTCTCAACAAACTTTTGTTGGAAACTTCTTGGCCCAAATTTACACCTTTCTCTCCACGATTCCGAGAAAGTACGTTTTGAAGGGTATTTCCTCTCTCCAAGCAATTTGGCTTCAAAAAACTTTGGAAGTTGACCAACTTTCTCCAAGCCGTTACACACTCCAATCATGCAGAGAACGAAGAAACGGAAATGGAAATGCGGTGACAATATGAAAAACTTTCTCTTCCTATGAATCCATTTAACAAGGGCAAAACTTTGATCTGGAAATTTTCCAACTCCGTCAACGTCCAACAGATCGACTCATAACCAGAACCGCCATTTTGCAATTGAGGATTAGAGTGAAAGTAAACCGGAAGCTAAAGAATGGAAATTGAAACGAAAAGTTTCCTTACCTGTCGATACGTGTCTTCTATGGTGGGAATGTAGGAATCACGGAACGTCCCTTTGACAAATCGGAGGACAAGACTGGACTTGCCGACACCGCCTGCTCCGAAAACAACTACCCGGTAGTCATTACTGGGTTCCGGCATTTTCCCTTTTCCTCAAACTTTTAATCTCCTTCAACTCCTGTTTGGATGAAATTGGATTCTTCTTCGGCTTAGCACCAACAGGAGGAGGACATGGCCTGTCTCTGGCTGCTGCGGATTGGATAAAATGAACGGAAATGTCACGGCGGTTATTGGTTGTCTCCGGGACTTGTTAATCCTCAAGACGCAGTTTGCGGGGTGTCCATGTGGGTGGGTTCTTTTCCCAAGTCACGTTGACACACTGGAGGTTACAACCACGGCGGAATGAGTGAAGAAAGTGGCAGCTGCTGTCTTCTTCTTTTCTTTAGAAAATGGAAACTGGAGGGAGAAAGTAAAAAGAAAAGTTTACTCAAAGAGTTGGTTTACTTCTGGAAGGCTTGGTAGCCTTGACGCGGCGTCAGTTGTGTTGTATTGACGGGCGTGCTTTTCCTGTCAATTCCCTTCCCTTCCCTTCCTAATCCCAACTACCGGAAGAGTCACACGGAATGAGATGCCTACTGGACAAGGCTTCCTCGAGAAGTATTCCTCCAAACCTCCTAACGCTCCAGTGCCAACTCTTGGAGTGATATGGGAGAAGGTTGTGGATCGGAGTCTTAAATGAATCTGGAGATCAAATTCCTATCCTGCTTGCTCTCCTGCCTTCCATGCCACTCCGGCTCCTCCAGAACGGAGGCACAAAAAACCCGCATTCTCCTTCCAGCGAGGAAAGGGAACTTTCTCGGGTATTTCCGCAGGATTCTCATCATCAGTCAAAGGACGAGTGGAGGGACCACCGCCAGTCTCTCGCATTAGATTCTCATTCTACCCATACAAACAAAAAAGCTTCTGTCTCCATTTTGCCTAATCCGACGAGAAAACCGATTTGGTGCGCTTTCTCTGTTTAAGCTGCTGCTCCCACCGGGCAGCGTAGCTTCCATACGCGGATACATGGCCTGCCTGCCTACTACCAACTCTCTCGGGCTGTGAATGGAGCGGATCATGTTAATAGGAAGTTTATCCAAATCCCCAATTCCGGCCTCCTCTCTCAAATGACGTCAGCTGGTGAGTTTTCCCAAACTATGAAGAATTCGGGATGAATGGGAGCTGGAAATAGGTGAAACCACAAAGGAGCTCTGGATGATGAGGTCATTGATTGACTGGGATGACGAGGCTCTCAAACTTTCTCTCATTCTCAATGACAATGGCGGACAACAACGGGTAGTTTATGCGACCGCACCGCAGCTTATTTAGTATGTGCTCAGCTCACTGAACTGACCGACTGGCCAAGAGGAACCGTGGTCCACGTGACAATGGGAAATTGCCAGTCACAAGGATCACAAGTGGTCCAGGGTCAAAGGTCGACTAGGAACGGTAATGGAGACAATCGAGTATACGAATTCAATCAAATGACCTTTATTTTCTCCATTTCATACAAACTGGTTGAAAATCAGTACACATCCGAATATGGCCAAAGCAGCATCAAGGAGTCCAAAGCAGACAGTAATTGATCCATTTGCCTTTAACAACTGACGAACACCGCCTACAATGAGGGGAAAGCATCCCTACAGAAGGAACGATTTTCATCCATGTTAATCAAAAACTTGGAGCGATTCTTGAAAAAAAAAGTAAATTTACCTGAGTGTAAATTAATTTCTCAGCTTCTGGGTGATCCGGAAGCAAGTTCTGACCACAGAATTCATCCTCTGCGGAATTCATAAGCCTAGATGGGAGGCAACAGGACGGTGGTACCCGGAGACTAGTCCTACCATACGGATACTTCCGCCAGTCAGTGTAATTGTCAACCCCACAACACTCCCTCTAACGGAGAAAGTTTACTTGAATTTCTCCTATCACGGCAAGAATTGGTAAAAGTCTCAGTTTACGTCTGATTGGAGTCTTCGAATTACTGGATCGAATTCGTTGTAAATGTCCATCTTAGCCATTTCCGAGTCGAGTAGAGTACGGACCCAATTGATTCCTTCATACCTCCCAAGTTGGATATTGGACAAGGTAGAGATTCCTCCCAGGATCATAATTACTGAGGAGATGGAAATCATGGCTGTGAACTGTAGAAGGAGAAGGAGGCATCCATAGTTGATTTGGAAGAAACGACCAAGGCTACCACCGTTCGTTGAATAAAAGCTTACTCCCATGACCACGGCCGGGGAATGTCGTGTCCTGACGCTGTAGAATCCTATTATGATCCCAAGAAATCTCAATGACAGTGCCAGGTACACCGAATTCCGAAGGCCATATGTACTTGGATGGACGTTAGTTTCCAGTTCGGCACGTTGCTTTCCTTGCAAGATGCCCACTTGTACCGTCGTCCCCAGGAGAGCTGTCCAGATAAGCTGTGTATAGGGACTCGGGATCAGGATGTCTGTGATTGCATCTGAACTACAACGTTTGAATGGTCCTTACCAGGGTTAGCGTATGATAGCAAAGTATGATCACGAGGAAGGGTGGGCGGAGTCGACGGAAACATCCAATTCGGAAGCGACCGCCACTGCTGGTATTGCTCTTAATGCTTCTTGAATCCATTCGGAAGGATACTAATCTAGCAACATTCTCCAGGCATTGACTCGCACAGGTACCGGTCGTCGTTGTCGGTAGGTGCCAAACGTATTTGAAATCGATTTCCCACTCTTGTAGTAAATCAACAATAAATTGATTTGTTTGATGGTGGTACACAAGGTGACTGAATTCTCATGTTAAGAAGGGCCCATGATTTTTAATGAGACTACTACTTACTACTAACTACTGCACTACTGGTGAGGGCTTACATTTACCTCCCCCCCGCCCCTCTCTCTCTCTCTCTCTCTCTCTCTCTCTCTCTCTCCACGGTGCGGTGTGGACTTGGATTTCTTTCGCTTCATCTGCGCTTCTACGCTTTTCCGGGGTTCGTTGTCAACCATTCTGAGAAAGTGCTCTAATTCATTTCCACTTTCTCCCACATTTATTACTTTCCTATTTGAACAAAAAGTTTGGAGAGACGAGATGACGAAGAGAAAGTTTGAGGCTCAGCAGGATCCATTCCTACTTTCTCTTTGTTATTGTCCCGCCATCTGAAACAGCCACTGACTTTGGTTGTTGGTTTGGTTAGTTACGAACTTCCGGCGTTAAAAATACAATCATCCTCACACCAGACTTCTCCTGGAGACAGAGACAGAATTCTAGGAGGAATCTACCAATTTGTATTTCCTAACTCGAACTTTGTTCGGATCGGATACCAAGAAGAGCAACAAGTTCAAAGTGAAAGCAGAGATGGTGAGATGAAAGACGGATGAGAAAGCACTTCTTGGAATTATTTCCCATATCGATTTTGATTCCTCTCCGGACGAGCGAGGTGTGTTTTGGGTGTGAGGGAATTGTCAAGTTTCTTCGTTTACTTTTATCTTGAGGCAATTACGGCCTCCTTCATTTTCTGCACCTTTTCTATAATAATAACTCGGAATCCAGTCCGGGCAGCGCGGACGGAATGGGTACAAAAGACGCACGCTAGTGGATGAATTAGTTACATCCAGCATTGACCTCTCCGATTTAAACGGATTCTTGCCTCACCCGCATCATCTGTTGAGTGTCATTGCATTTATTTTGATGCCTCGTCGGTAATTTGGTTGATTAGTTTCCCGTTCCATCCGCACAGGGAAACAATATTAAATTAAAGTAGGCCTTTGTAATTAGAATTAACGAGAATCCATGCCAAATGCCATCCGTATCCTCTTAAAAGGCCTGGGGAAGGTAAGAAATGAAAGGTCGAACCCACCCGCCTTGCCCATCTTCATTAAATTCATACCAACAGAATTATAGTACGTTCAGTCTCGGCAAATTACATTATTTCCTTTGGAGAATGGAGATACTGAGCTTATACTGGTAAATTCCACAATTTAATTGTCATTTGTTCCTCCATTACTCATACTTTCGGCAAGCTTCCGGGGATGCCATCATCTGCTGGAAACCGGTTAGCCCGGTTTCACCCGCATGGAAAGAGCCACAAACAATGAAGAAGAACCCGCCTGTCTGCTGCTCGGAGATCAGATTCTGTCTGACCTTCAATCCTTTTCCAATCCAATTCCGAATGGGAACCTCCCGTTTTATCTCCTTCCTCTTTCAATGAAGGAAATGCGGAAACCGATAACCAAGGATCATGTCCATCAAGGATACTTCCGTTTCCGAATATTCGAAGGCCACAACCTACCAGAACTTTCAAACGTAAATGCTAGGGTAGTTAAATTTTGTCTAAATTCTTTGAGTGTGGGAAGTGAGTCTTTCAGGATGCTTTATGCGAGCGATCTTTTTTCAATTACAAACAAGCATTACTGAAGACATGGCTCAACTATTGGAACTAGTTGAGCCGTGCTGCAGGTAGCCCAAGTATCCCTGAAAGGAACCAACTGAATCGACAGAACAATAAGGGGTACCTTTTATCTCCGTCTACGTCTCGTCAATTAATAATCATTCACGGTGACAGTGTTTTCCCCGTCCCCAGTCTTGTGGAGATGAGCAGCATGTCTCGGAATGAAAGTCTTCTGCATCCTTTGATTTCCATTCGGATAGCAGAGTTTTGAACTTAACTTGAACTAACTTGTTATTCATTTGAAATGAAAATCAAGGAATTTTTTAAGATTTCGTAAAAGTTAGAATTGCTCCTCTTATACCCATCATGGATCATGACGAAATAATTCTAACGTACTTAATCACTCAGATACTCAACCGGAATTCTAGTTAAAATTTACGTTCATTACCTTTTCCTTACAGTGGGTACTAAAAGCGTGCGCCAGAGCTACGCCACACTGACTCACAACAGATCAACACAGTTTTGATATCTTCAGTACCCAGTAACCAATATATCAGAGAGAACTTTAACAAGAGTGCACAGAAAACTTGCGAAAGAAACTGGATAGATAACCAAAAAATGTACATAGTAAAAATAATTTAAGACAATAAACAGCTTTGGGTCTTACCACAGAGGTTTCCGGGAGTTGGATTTTGTAGGTAAGGTTAGTTGCCTTTGCCTGGATGAGTGATATGAGGATGACAATTGAAATCAATTGACGTCAGTATGACATATGAAGGGAAAGTTAAAACTTGTCACTTGTTGTCTGCGTCTGCCGCTTACGTTATTCGCTATACAGATGACAGACGACGACAAAGGATTTTGATACTAATTGAGCTCTTGATTTCCTTGTTTAGAATTCGCTGAAATTTTTGTTTTTGATTTACTTGAGGTCTTTGTTCGTTTTCGTTATTCGTTGGTTGATGATTTGGATTTTGAAGTAGGCAAACGTTTCGAGGGTACTTGGGAAAAGTAAGTGAGGGTGAAAGTAGGAGCAGCGTAGAAAGTAGAGCAATTAGGAATTTGGAAAATCGAGTGAGAGAAGAATTGGAGTGTGGAGTGGTTGGGCTGTAATAAGGATTCTTTTGCTTTCTTTTCCCGTTTCCACTGCGGACTGACTATAACTATGAGGAGGAGGTGGGATGAGGAGGACGACGGAAGGAGTCTCCATACAAAGAAAGTAGGGAAAGTCTTGCTCAACGTCATTCATAGTTACCTAGGTGAAAGTATTGATCCGGAGACGGCTGGCAGAAATTCCGCATGTAATGGATGACGCTAAGGCCGAGCCGAGTTACCTCAAGGGGAACCAGGCCATTTCCCTGCCTTTCCCTTTCCCTTGTCGGTTACGGAAGGAAGACGCTCTCGCCGCACTCTACTTTCACCCACTCCTTCTCCCTGGGTCGGAATAACAATGGAGACAGGAAAGGTTTCCCATTCCACCCATCACAGCCACTTTCACTTCACACCTGCCGTCTTCTAACAGGATTGGTCAGTTGCCGCCGCCGCCATTGGAGATGTTGACAGATGACGACACCAACAACTGTACCCACCCTCAAACGAAAGTGACAAAATTTAAGTAGAAATCATGGGAATTCAGCTACTTTCACCCTCCTCTCCTCCTGGCTCCTATAATCCATAGTCAAGTCGCTTACTGTGAATTTTCTCTATGGATAATTACAGTTTTCGGAAGGAGAAAGGTCACTCCAACGAAATTTTTCTTTCTTTTGATTCCACCGACATCATTCATAATCATAAGTAATCTTTTTTTCCTTCCGTCGCGTCGTCGTCCGTTAATTAGTGTGGGTTGTGGGAACACAAGAGTTTTTAGCAAGGTGGTATGAAAAACGTTTTGAATGTTGCGCTGTATTGTTAGTTTCGGCTACAGCATTCGATAATTGACAGGCAGTATGGGAAAAATAAACAGGATGGGAGCAGCAATCGTCAAGCTGCAAGCTCCTGGAAAGGTCAAATTAATAACAAACTAAATTGTTGTATGTGTGGCGTGTGGGTCAAAGCGGTGAAAGGAACGTTTTGTTGTGGGATTAATTTTTATTTTGGCAAGTCGAATAAGTAGACGCCAAAACCCACAAAAAGCGGCAAAATCAAAATCGCCACTTTCCTTATTTACCATTTTATTTCAATTTTTTTAAACCTTTTCTCCTCTTGCTCATCATCCTCTTCTTCTCCGACTGTTTCCCCACCTGCGACCTGCCTAACCGCATACTGCCGCTGCTACAAGCTGATTAGTCGCTTTCCCCTTTCCTTCCTTCCGGCTGGACAATATTATTTTCTTGCCTGGACTTCTTCCTCCGACCGGTTGATTGGCTGGATCCCCCAGTCCAGTTCTATTTACCAAGGTCAGAACAAAACGCCCCGGCCCCAGTTCCAATAAACCCAATCCTCCTTAGTTCTTGCTTCGTTAAGGACTTTAAACTTAAACTCTAGGCGCTAGCGCTAGGAAAGCAGATTTAAGTTTAGAATCCATTATTATTAATTAATTGTAATATATTGTTTTTAGGTTTTCATAAAGATTGACATCTCATCTACTTCTTATTCTTGACAGACACCATTTTTAACAACTATACTATAGACTGATCAAGGCCGGAAGACAGAATATATCGCAATTCTTAACGAACCAAGAGATCAACGAAATCCCATTCCTCCGAGCATAACTACTATTCGCTACACTGCTACTGCTGCATCCATACCATTACTTGTCACCATTAGGAAGCAGAGGAACCGAAGAATACACATCTTGAGCGAGGCTGACTGACATTCAGGGGGTCTAATTAACCACACTAACTACTGCCGCTGCGTAATTTATAAACGAGACAAATAAACTACAAACTAAAGTACCTAGAGAGAACCGCCCCTCCTTGAGGGAAGGACTGCGAAAGTGATGGGCCTTGCAGAGTTACAGGTGAGAAGAAGAATAATTTTATTTATTTTCATTATTTTCAGCGTTACAAAGTTAATTTTTTTGATTATCGAATGTTGGGAAATGTTCTTTCTTTTATTAGACTCATATCGTCCAGAGTATTCCTGAGTCAACGGAATTGGTTGATCTCCTCAAATTGCCTGATCGCCGGGGCTCACTCCAATTTGTGATTGACGGGGAATGTTGCTTAGTAAGTCTGTTTCAATGTTCAAACATCACGTTCGAGTTTTAATTAAGTTGAGCAAACACCCTGAGGGCGGGGGTAATCCATTCTCCTCCTTCAATGCCGACCGAAGTCTTCTCTAGAACGCGTCGAGACAAGTTATCCCCGCATCTGGGAAGGAAGCAGCAGCAGGACTTTCCGCTAGTGGAAGAATACATTTTTATTTTATTTTTTATAGGATCGTCTTTATGGTGGTTACTACCCGGGTTAGTCTACCAGAAAAAAACCACATTATTGAAACTTTTAGAATTGAATGCTGCACTATGAAATTTTTCTGTTTAGACTGGGTCTGCGGTGGTCAATGGAACAAAATGGAACAATTTCTCTGCAACTTCTCTTCCGTAGTACAAAATTCGAAATTGGACTTGGTAGTTTTCCTCAACGGAAGTCTAGAAACTGAGAGACTGAACGAGTGGTGCAAGCGTCAACAACAAGCCTACAAATTTTTACAAGAAATTCATCAGCATGTGAATTTGAAACGGAAGCCGCCCCCTAAACTCTGGTGGATCCCACCAGCCTTTCTGCGTTCTGCCATTCGACTTGCCTTCCGAAGTCTCAACATGAAGATTGTAAGAGGCTCTCAGCCCGCTTTACCTTATTCAATTCGTAATTCACGTCAAACCCATTCTCATGTTTTCCTTGTTCCTTTGCTTTTTATTAGATGTGCTCGCTGGAAGGTAAGAATTGGCAAAATTAATTCAAGAATTCTAAAAAAGCAATTTAAGGGTATATGGCCTGGTTTACAGATCATCACAAGGATATTGTCCGGTTTGTGAAGAAGCACAATTTCAACGGAATCATTGGAGATGAGGCAGAGTATCTTGTGTACGAACCTCAGCGCTTCTTCTCTGCTCAAAAGCTGAAACTAACGTTTAAAGTATGAGATACATTGAATCCAGTACATGACTCGGTACAATGCGGTTAACTGTAGCCATGTTTTGACTCTGCAGGGATCTCTAGAAACTGCGGAGATGAAGTTAACCAAGGTTTATTCAGCGTTGAACATCCCAAAAGATCGTTTTTACATCTTTGCAACTCTGCTTGGTAATCATATCGTACTAGAAAATGATCTCAGTGCTTTCTATAGTACTTTGGATATTCCGGAATCACAACCAAAGGTAAAGCCCCAGCTTTCCAAACTCTTCGAAGCATACCTTGTTATGTTTCACTCCGTTCAATTTCATCCATTTTTGTTGAAGAGTGCTGTGATAGAAGCCGTGGCTCAATTTGTACGAGCTTTGGATAATACGGACCGTGGGCATATTGTGGATCTCATCCTTGAGAAATCCCATTCGGAATCTGCCACTTACGACTCCCTCGAAGCCCTTCGATTAAATCTTGGACGCTGCCTCAAGTACTACGGGACGATTACTGGCAAAGCTCTTAGCCCATCTAACAATCGCTCGAGCAACAAGAACACACAGGTCAAGAAGGAGAAGCCACCGGTCATGTCTCCTGAAACTGGAATGAATGGTAGACGAGGGGATGGTGACCGTTCCGTTTTAGAAGCTTCGGGAGTTTCCGTCCTCCCTTCTGATGGACAGGATTTAGAGGTATTCCATTTCTGTCAGGGCCAGGTATACCATGACCTTTGTCATGCTAGAATTCACTTTGGGTTTAATTCAAGCTTTTTTAAATTTCTTAAATTCACAATTTCAGGGAACGAACGTTTCCAGTGTATTTGAAGACGGAGATAGGAATGAGCCTAGTGGTAGCGGTGGTGCTACTACGCTTCCAAAAATTCCTGCACTCATGAACGGAAATGGGAGTGGGGATGCTCCGGCTGCTGATAAACCAAAAGGTATTATTAAAGCCTTTAATTAAAAGGCAAAGGTCCGACTTTATTTTCATAAAATCCTTGTGATGAAGTGATGATTTAACTGATCACTTATGAATTCTATTACAGAAGTGTCATCATTGGGAAAGCTACTTTATCGTGTCGCTCCACAAGTTGATAACGTGGCTACGAGCCGTCACCGTGCCGGTCTCATGTCTCCATACATTTGTCAAATTCTTAAACACGTAAGGTTCAGAATTTCATATGAACATGTTTGTTTTGCACTTGGGATTTGCAATCGTGACATCGTGCCATGCACGACGTCTGTCAGTGACGCTTGAGAATACAGTTTACCTTCCTTTTCATGCAGAAAGAAACGAGGTTGCCAGTGATAATTGAAGACATCAACAGTCCTCATGATTTACCTGAGACGCATCTCTTGTTCCGTCCGTTGAGACAACGGGTATATGCTATCCTCTTCAACCTTCACCATCTCCATTTCCTAGCCAAGGAAAGGGGAGAAGTCGTTCCCAAGATTGAAATCAAGGAGACTTATTACGATCCTGTCACGAAGCAAGCCAAAACGGATGTGGTTCGGGCAGTTGAGGTTGGATGGGGGATTCCCACTGTTGAGCGTCTTTGGCTCGGGTAATGAACCATAACACAAAACAGTTAAAGATCTAAATTAACAACCCTCTTTGGATTAATGGAAATAGTGATGGGGATGAATGTAAGCGGAAGAGAGTCCGGGCTTTCCTGTCCACCATGAAATCGGACAATCAGATTTTCCTGGATACTTCTATCGTTCCGCAGCACCTCCTCGTGCTCTGCTGCGTTATACGATACCTCGTCTATGACAAGAGATTTCTTCGCGAAATTGAGTTGGACGGACTTATTGCACAGGCATTGATTCAAAATCTCACTGACGTCAATGTCGCTCAGGTTAGGTTTAATACAAAACGTGTTGAAACATGTCGTGGGTCCGTCGTAAGTTGTCTCGTGCGAGACAATTTAATTTCCTTATTTGACAGCTTTTATTAATTTTTCAGGATATCGAGGTAATCAACCAATCGCTCAGCTCCTCCTCGGTCTGCGTGAGTACAAATTTGTTTTGATTTGGATTTCTTATTTCTCTAAGGTTTCGAATCTAACAATGAGAGGAGTCCATATTTCTCACATGTTCATGGAAGGGATTGAAATGGCTCTCCTCGTCAATGACGCCTGCGGATCCCCAATACCTTACCCGCTCTTCGTCCCTTGGATGTTCTTCAATGGGAAAATTTTCAATTTTATCCTTGAAGAGCAGGCTGCTGGGAAGACTATTGCTGAGATTCTTGGCTTCAAAATGGATATTGTATACGATATGGGACGAATTAAAACGGCCATTATGGATGGAATCAGTGTTCAATTTGCTCCAAATCCTTATCGTAAGTTGTCCTTCCCCATTTTGTTGTGAATATTATTTTTTCAGTTTCATATTCATTGGCCAGTTTTCTAAAATTCTTTTTATTTGAACTCCCCAGTCCCAGCTCCCCTCCTCAACTCTTTTATCCAGGGGCAGTTTGGCAGAGTTCACCCTTCTCAGTTTACTCAAGGATTCGTTCGTCAGGGAAGTGGTGGGAGGGGGAGTGGTCCGCCTGTTAGGAGAAATGCTGGTGGGCTTGGGGCCAATCCTGGCGTACTTCGGAATGGGGGATTCTCCCCGTATGGGAATGAAGGACAGTATGGTTATGAGGATGCACGGATCCCGCGGAATTCCCAGTCTTTCCTGGAAGACTACGCACGTGTGGATCGACGAGGTCAGGGTCGCGGGGCTCAACTACAAGTTGCTGGGACTGTGGTGGGATCATGGGGTGCTAATTATAGTCATCCGCCGTCCAATCCGCGTCGTCAAATGCCTGGCTACTACGGCCCTTCGCCATCTCCTGTTGATTATGTACGAAGAAACCCGTATGGGTATCATCCGCATGAGCACCTGAATCACACCGTTCCTGTGAGTGGGATGGAGTCAAAATCTAAATTATTCACATGTTATACCAAGATACAGAATTGTCATTCATTACTACAGATGGATGCAGCTTTTCGGCAGATGACAATCTCTCATGGACACAAGGTGCCAATCAGGGCTGATTCCAGTACTTGGAATAACGCACCAACACGCAACAACAGTAGACCACAATCCAAACAACAGGTGAGTCGAGGTCAATAATAACCACTTACTGGATTTGCTCATTTCATTTCATGACACGAGAGTTTACAGAAGAAGTCAATTATGAAGAAGAATGAGAATCCAGTTGTCAGGGATGAGTCGAGTGGCAATGGTGCTGTCGGAACCAGTTCAAAAGCCAAAGGTGTTTCCTTCGTTGATGAAACGCCACACAGTATTCCCTCCACCAGGTAAATCAACAGTGAGCATGAATTGAGGACTAGTTCTAGTTCTAGTCTAGAACTAGTTCGTTGATTTCTGAATGAAGGTTGACCCCTCTCTGATTGTCTAATAGAAACGGTGATGCTGAGGTGGGTATTCCGGAATGAGCGACGAGAGAATCAGGAAGTTGAGTCTAGTCCACTCCATTATTTCATTCTTCAAGGTCCTCCTCACGTGTTGGTGTTTAGTAAGTCTGGAAATTAGTCTCTGAGTAATTAATTTAAAGGGTTACTGGTTCCTTGTTTAGTGGCCTAGTAGGGTAACGACTAGCTAAATCAACTTTCTGTCAACTTTTCTTTTGTCCAGAATCCCGAAAAGTCTTTGTTAGTTTTTGTTATGAACTTTGTGTTAGAAAAATCAAAAAAAAAACTTCATCCATGTTAACCCAAATATTACAGAGAAGGCATCCCCCCTATAATTCTAGTAAGCATTTACCTACAATTACTCAGTACAGAAGTTTGTCCTCCAGCCTCGAGAACTTAAATTCCTTAGAATAATCCCAGCTTCTCCTTTCCCTATTATGAAAATGGTGTGAATAGCTTAAATTCAGCTTATCTACTAGAAATCAGAACAGTACAGTTAAAATGTCCAAGAAATCCTCCCTGTCAAAAAGCCCGTTTCCGCTTGCCGTAATTCAACTCAAGGAAAAAATGTATAATCACTAATCACTCTACCGTGTACCATACCATACTCCCTTCTCTCCATTACTGTTTTCGGAATAAAGGTTCCTGTGTGGATGAAAAATCATTTTTATTACGCTTCGATTCATAAGAAAGTCTTGTTTCCAACTTTTCAGTTTGATCTTGTGCTGATTGATAGATACTGATTTGATTATTGTTTACTGAGAGATCATTCTGGCCTGACGGCTTGCATTAATTGGACGCTTTCCTTTCATCGACGCTTCTTCTTGTCTCTCTTGCCCTTGAACCCTTTGCTGCCATGACTAGGGGATGTTGTATGCGTAGGACTTCCGGATTCGGATCCACCACCATCTTCGTCGCTCCATGACTCTGTTTCCTAAAATCAACCAAAAGTACAGGATTAGAGAAGCACACTGGCACGCGAGACCGTAGAGGCAGGGAACATTATTCATTTACCTGGAAATAATCCGATTTTCCATCCGGCATCAAGATGACAGCTCCAATACAAACTAATTGAAAAATTGCTCCGACAAAGAGTCCATAACGGATGAACATGTCAACAATACTTTCTTGTAACATTTTGAGTTGTCTTCTCAGTTGAGTGGAAGGAGTGAGAACAAGGTGAAGGTCCCATTTACCATCGAATCCATTAATTGAAAGGGAAAGTTGCTTTCTTAATTTGATTTGTTTGGATTTGGAGGACAACAGACAGGAGTGAAAGTGGGGTCTAGGCTTAACCCTAAAAGTATGCACCAGCGACAGGACAGGAAGTATGAGGGGGGAATCCTATCAATAATCACACTGACAGAAACACACACAATTTGAGCCCAAAGAAAAATTGACCCCAAGATTTGAGCTCAAGAAAATTCGAGCCCAAAATTTGAGCTCAAGAAAATTTGAACCCAAGATTTGAGCCCAAGATTTGAGCTCAAGAAAATGTGAGCCCAAGATTTGAACCCAAGATTTGAGCCCAAAAAAAATTGACGCCAAGATTTGAACCCAAGATTTGAGCCCAAAAAAAAGTTGACGCCAAGATTTTAGCCCAAGATTTGAGCTCAAGAAAATGTGAACCCAAGATTTGAGCCCAAAGAGTGGGAACCAACCCCGCCCCCAAACCATATATGTCGTAGGCAATTCCCAATTGGGAAACGTTTCC
>Ga0194135_10000530_pt1 | contig 22445 bp, 21 predicted proteins | sample LitLau_LLRF_2013_FD_134024 | JGI IMG/M metagenome (GOLD analysis project Ga0194135, IMG submission 134024) | Freshwater sediment microbial communities in response to fracking from North America - Little Laurel Run_MetaG_LLRF_2013 (version 2) | ecosystem: Environmental > Aquatic > Freshwater >...
GTAGAATATTAAGTTAATCATTAATTAATATTACGGTATTACATAACAAAAAAAACTAGGACGATAAACGGTAATTGGTAATAAAATTATACTTGTAGTAATAAGACTAATCTTAAACAGCAGTTCATTTCACACAAAAAGTGTTCGTAGTATTATTATCATTTTCGCAGGATTCATGCGAACACACTTAAACATACAGAGATGCAATGTTCCTTTTTGTTAAGTTAATTGTATAAAAATACTCTGAATTATTGATAAGTTATCCAGTAAGCACCATTTTTCAATAATAATAATATTACAGCACACTTTGTATTGCATATTAATTGCATGGTATGTTATTTGTATACTACAGAAAATAAATAAAGCTTTTTACAACTTTATGAAGGGATCATTTTCATATTCTTACATAGGTTGTGTGCTGACTTTGATTTGTGACTACCAGGTAGGTCTAGGTCACATTTATAACTAATATTAAATGCAACTTTAGTTAATCTAATTCAGATGACAGTTTATAATAAATGTACATCTTAAGGAGAGGTATTCGAGTATATACATGTTAACTATGCCAAATATGTCGTTCGATATCCTGAGAAATGGAACTGATAGGGTTAATTGTTGTATTAATACATCAGATAAGGTGCTTTAACTTTGAACGCTTCATCCCAAACGAAGCTTAGCATACTCAAGTTGCTAGGAAAAATCAGTTTTAAATTACAACAAAAAAATAAGCTATGCGCTATTATCAAAATTCAGGAATTATTAAATTATACACGACTCAAATCTCAACTAGTAATTCACGAACGACATACCAGACGGACAATCAAAAATGCATGACTTATAGATAAAATCAGTTTGTATACTATTATAAAATACATTACAAATTACAATAGAAACACTAAACTGAAGTTTGAGATACATCCTATATAATCATAATACAGGATACTGACTGGCAGTGTAAAATCTAAATTTATTACTAAAATATTGCCCTCTCTTTCTTGCTTAAGTACAGCAACAGTTGTACATTTGACTTAAAAGCTATTTCAAGAAATGGCTAATCGTAGTATTGCTGAAGTAGCTTAACGTACAATACACAAATTACAATTAGCCTTAATTTAAGAAACATTCGCACATCCACCTCGATTATTGCTTACTTTTCGTTAATGTGCACTGTATATGTTACGCAAAATTGAACTTTTACACCCAAAACGAGAACTAAGACGGCTAAGAGTATTTCTAAAAATGCCATGTTTGTTGACAACAACAACGTGAGTGAACTGTAGTAAATACATGATGACCCATTAGTAGGTGCGTTTGATATTAGGTTAAGGTGGGTAGGTTGATTAGGATTGGCATAAGGCAAGGTACAATATTATCATAATTATGCGTTTGGTTGACATTTGGTTTTGGCAAACTTACACGTGAGTTACACTAGCATTATTCTTAAGCAGAATTCAAGTTCGTTACTAAATTATGAGAGTTACTCCGAGTGAAGTTTAATACATCACATATTGAGGCAGAATACATGTATACATGACGAATCCTTAACGATCTTGAATTGAGATAAGTTGGGGCGCTGGAGGTCAGTCACTTTTTTTGCGATGGATAGACTGGCGTCTTTGCTCCGCAAACGGTATAATTTCTTTGAGTGAGTTAATGATCACATAGCGAGAAAACAGCATGTACAGTTGTCTATACCAGACGAGTTGAGATGCGTGTTTTGCCATAGCGGACTAAAAATTGTCCAAACCAAACAAAATTAATTGTCGATTCCATTTATGATTAACGCTCGTCATATTAAAAAATTTTAAGCTTATAAATTTTTAACTCACAGAAACAAGACTGCGATTTCTTCCTGTGTTAACGAACAAGAAAGTTTTCGACAGAAAAGCAACCGGAAGGTCTAGCAAACCAACAGCATACTTGCGAAATAAGTTAACTGATTCCAAGATATATACTCTACAATCTAGATCAGAAAAAGAATAATTAGTTATTAGTTAACAATATTAACTGACTAATTGTAAGTTTTGATTGTAAAATTACAAAAATAAAAACATGTTTTCCTTACCAGGTATAGCATTTTGATCTTGCAGGTACATAACCGCTTTACAAATGGAGATGTGATTCACATGGCCGCTTACTCCATAATTATCAAACGTTACCAACTATAAAAAAATACAAGTCAGCTTGAACATAATCAAATGAATACAGACCAATTAATTAAAATATAATCATAAACATCATACTGTAGAGATATCGTGAGAATGGACATGCTGAGCAATAAGCTTGGAAACATGTTCGGTAGGCCACCTTCGCTTCGGTCCATCCTTCATTTTCTCATGCTTCAAAACCATAACATGTTCAGACTTGATACCAAGGACCCGGCAACTATTATACAACTCCTTAGTTCTATCTACGAGTTTCTCTTCGAAATCTCCTGCACCAACAGAACAATTCATAATTTATTAATTTTATTATTCATAATTGATCAAATAAAAACCCTCCAAATTGCATCTTGTCACACTCTCTCTTAGCTTTTTTCTTACCAATACAAAGACACAAGACATAAACATGCCCTTTATTCAGAAGCCCCACAATCGTTGGTCCAAAGAACATCACTTCGTCATCCGGATGAGCAATTACAACAAGCGACCTATGCTTATTGCTCCTCCCCGTACGCTTTTCTGGTATTTCCCTTTGACGCCAGATCCAGTTGTAGGTCAATTCCGCATGCAGTGAAATATACAACAGTATTACGAATACAAAATAGAAACTGAGAGCCCACCCAATTGTTTCGCTCAACCCCTCTAACCCCCAGAGCAGCCAGACTACCCACTCCCCCCAGCCATCCCCCATCTCACACACACGCCCACGGGCCCTTCTAAGGACAAATAGTACGAATAGTAAACTACGAACTCTTTCGACTCCCTTCTTAAGATCTCTCAACAGTTTAGAAGAGCGAGCCGCGAGAAGAATAATAAGAAGCGAAGAAACGTTAAAACTCTCTGGGACACTGACTGCACCAACACCAACACCAACACCGAACCACCGAACAAAGTGAGGAGCACAAGAGTAGAGAAACACGTCCTTCAGTTCTTCGCGCCACTTTCCGCAAACATCTCAACTTGTTCCCTTCCTTCCTCCTTTCGTCATCGATCTTTGTCTGTGAGTGTGGTCTAGTCTGAATGCAATGTGATCATTGAAGTCTTCTTGTTTCATGAATTTCACGACTCTATTGCATTGTTGACATTGTGGTTGTTTGCATTGAATCAATTGAATGCGTGATGAATTGATGAAATTTCAAATTTTATATTATTATTATTATTAACTATGTTATTGGTGTTATATGAATTAACGAATAAAATAAAATGAGTTCAGGAGACTTTGGAGAAATATAAGTACTTTAATATCTGAATTTTTTCTTCCATTATGTAGAGCAACAATTATCACTAATTATCTGCCTATAACTATGATTTTTATTCCCATTCATATTTTTATCACTTTTCTTGATACAATTCATGATAACTAGTTTAATTATGCAAATGTACGCTTATATTGTAAAGTATAATTGCAAGACTGCGTGAGTGACAGACGATATATTATCACGTAGTCTACAACACGTACAGACAGAGATATCATATGTAGGGGATGTTAAAACTCTGGATTCAAACAGTACTCATGCATATTATCTGTATATTCCTGTTTAAAATATCTAACATTAAAGCATATTATCTTCTCAAATTTAGTATTTCATAAAATGTAATACGATTTTTAGTCAATGTAATGAGCTTCAATGGAGATAGTTCTGAGTTTGACCTTGGGCCTCGATGATTAAACTTGAAGTTTTTCATTCGAAACCTTCCAATCAAATTCATTATCATCGTCATGCAGAATTTAGAAGTTTTAGGGAAGGGAGAAATTACAGAATTACAAGGAGTTTCAGACACTTAATGTCATAGCACGCTCTTCTGAAGTCAGTTTACATTTTGACTTCAAACATATAAATAAAAATTGTATTTTAAAAATAATAAAAATGAATGGCTTTCATCTAACAAGTTACTTCTTAATTAATTAATACATGATACATGCAAAATGGTAGCTAAACTTGTTGATCAATACGTTATTTAGTGAAGATCCACATGGAATGAAATCTACTGTAGATGCAATGATGAGGGTAAATTCATTGAATCACTGTGGTCACACTTCAAATTGACTTATTGTTTGACGAGTACAAGAAAAACAGAAATAATAAAGCAGTAGTCGTCTCGAGTATTGATATATCTCTGTACATAACATTAATTTTTACTTCTATTTGTATATCGACCGTTTCGGGGTTTTATAGCTTAACTTTTTTAGCTTTTTCATATACATATACTATTTATATTTATTTATATTATAGGAATTAGGAATCTACACTAAACTGGAATAGATCTGTAAGTTTTTAATATCAATACTTATAGTAAAGATCTGTAGGTCAAAACCCAAAAGACGATTCCGGATCTTTCTTATAATTGTAATGATAGCTAGCATATGCTTACAAAAACTATAGATCACTATGAATTGTGATTCCACCCTTCTTCTTTTACCCTATCTTTTCGTTGCTCAGCTGACTTGTTCCTTCTTTTGTTTCTGCAATCAGGACAGAACCACTTTCCTTTAGGTGGAATGGTCACCCCTACGCATTCAAAGTGGAACCATTGAAATTCGCAATCATCTGCATCACAACCAATCATCTGGGACACATTGTCATGAGGACACTGGCAGAAGCAGTAAACTTCTTCTTTGATATTATTAGTCAAACTCGAATCCATTGGTGTATCTGCCGTGACATGCATTGAAGGTGTAACTCGGTGTATGTTCACAACAGTGCTAGACTTCCTGCCGCCTCTGCCAGTTCCTATTTTGGTTTTAGGTCTCCTGACCGTTGACGTGGGGACTGTAGGTGGGTTTATAACAATTCCATGTTCTAAGGCTTTGGAAGACACATCTTCCAACTTCACGAAAGGGATCCTGTCTCCTAGTTGTGGATGGTTAGAAGCTGCTGCTGGTCTGCTAGTAATGACTGATTTTGAATAAGACCCCATACTATTCGGTTTCTTGGAGATGTGCAGCTTTATCTTCGGTTCGTCACTGCCGTTGACTCTGGATGAAGGAAATGACTCATAAGTAGACTGGTGATGGAAATTTTCTGACGACAATTCAGACTTTCGACTATACTCGAAATCAGGACTCGATTTTACTGATAAGTTTCGGCGCACAATTAAGGGCTTGATTGGTACGTTCCTGACTTTGAGCCTAGAAACAGGTGTTGTGGCTGGCTGAACTGAGTAAGTTGGTTTAGACTCTGAATAATAGGTCGAGTCAGGTAGTCTTCTTTTCTGACTGCGTTGCTGTAGTTCTTGAATATTAGAGCGAGGAGGAGGCTGCAAGTCTTTCAGTTCTTTCACTCCTTTCACCATTAACAATAGATATTGCTCGTTGCTCATGGTCCAAATTTCATCCAAAGCAGACCGTCTACCTATGACTTCGTTCATTTGCTTTTGACTATACACCTCTTCTGATCCCGATTCATCAGTTTCTAAATCAGTTTCTAAGATAAAATTTTCTTCAGGAATTTCAGATTGTTCTTCTTCTGCCTTGCTGTTCTCTTTCTCAGGATGATTAGAAATTTTTCTTGTGTAAAGCCCTTTCTTTTTCCTATATTTCCTCTTTGGTTTAGATCCATCGGAATTAACAGATTGTTGGGAGGGCACTGGATTTTGATTTTGTGAGTGCGAACGATGCCCATGGCTCATCTTTATTTTTGTCCACTTTTTAGCAGTTGGAATTCCATCTTTATTTCTGTTAATGGAACCTTTCGGTCGTCCTCTACCTCGTTTTACAGGAATAGAATTATTAGGACTAGGATGCGGTAAGTGGATAGAATAAGGAACATTTGCTACGTTCGAATTTTTCGTCGTTTTATCCTGATCTTCATTGTCACTAGATGAATCTTCGCTTGATGAAGAAGAGGTGCTAGAACTTGAGCTGGAGCAGCTACAATTACTGCCGCAACTTGAACAACTGGAGCTGCTTGAGCTAGAGCTAGATGAACTGTGGCGACGCTTTCTGGAGTGGTCATTTTTGGAGGTCTTCTTTTTTTGCTTCATGGATTTTTTCTTCTTTTTCTTGGGAGACGCGGAATGTCGAGAGTGTGACGAGTGTACAGGGCTTCTATTGAGATTAGGTGCTTGTAAACGCTTTGAATCTTGTCTTAAACAGTAGTCATGCTCGTTGTACACAGAAAACAAAGCATTTTCACGGATAATATGGTCCGGCAGTGTGTTATCCTCAAAAGTAGGAATATCGGGAACATTGAAGTTGAAATCATCTAAAGGCGGTAGAAGAGGAGACATAGACCCGAAATCATCTTGCGGTTTAATTTTTTCGGGATCTTCCATTAAGTCCGATGGATTCAACTCCAGACCCAAAGTTGCAACTTTCTTGAAGGAATCTTTAAAATCAGACAATTTTTAAAAATTAATATATGACAATTAGAACTTATCGTTCATTATTTGGGAGTATCAAAATTACCCTCAACATCCATTGCTGACTGATTTAAATTCTTTTCCAGGTTTTCGCACTGGTCGAGTAAATCAGTCACTGCTGCTATCTTCCCATCCTCTTTTTGTTTAGAATCCTCAGCATCAGAATTGTCGTCCTTAGATCTGTCATCATCCGAGTCACTGCTAGTCGACGAATTCGAGTCTTCAGAGAGAACCAAGTCATTGGCTACCTGTTTCATATTTTCTGTTGATGGTTTGATTATTTCTACTTCGGTAATTTTTTCTTCAACTTGGACCGGAGTCTCAGAAGGCGTAATTTCCTTTGGTGAGTGTTTAACTGAGCCCTTGTCTAGTTCAATCATATCAGGTTGAGATACATTGATAGGATTTTCACAAGGATGTTCAGAAGAGTTTTGATCTATGAACATAAAATAGGAGATTAATTATGAATAACTATTTCACCAAATACATTTTATAAAATATTTACTTGTCACAGGAACTTCAAGCGGCAAGTTGTCTACGGGACTTGGAGATACTGCATTCGGGTTCGGAAAATTTTCTAATTCGATTGGAACAGTTCTTTCTGAAATGGAGCCGTTATCATTTGAAGTAAGTAATTTGAGCATAGACGGGGATTTGGCGGCTGCAATTAAGAGACGACGCAATTTTCTTCGCGAACCACCAGATTTTGATTTATGTACTCCACCCTCTGATTCTCTATCAGATTCATCTTCAGAGAGATTTGGACCTTGAATTTCCAATAGGTCGAATGGTTTTTTCCCGTCGCCTTCATCTACTTCCATATTATTCTCATCGGTTTGTGCTATGATCGGTTCTTGGTCCACTGTGTTGGATGTTTGGCTTTCTAAGGGAAGCTGCTCATTGGTTTCTTCAACCGAGTTAGCTTTTTCTAAAATTATATTGTAGCAATGTAGGTAACAGTGTAAACTGCGTTTGCAGTACTTGTTTAAATGAATTTAGCGATTGACTACTTACCTAATTTTATTTCTGGTTCGTCGCTTTGCTTATCGGGTACAGTTTTTATAACCAACTTCAAGCTTGGTTTGGGATCTTTCATGGGTTCTACAGCCTCTACTGACGGCAATGTATCGACTGCAGCCTGAAGAACTTCTGCTACAGCCGGCTTAATTTCTTCAGTATTTTCGTCCTTGATGTTTTCAGAGATGACGGGTTTTAAGTCACTTTCCGTGTTGTCTTCTGCTTTGATGGGGGCATCATTATTGTGCAATATTGCTAGAGGTTGACTTGAAGTATTGTGATCAGATTCAACATGCTTTTTCATCAGTTTCTTGGAAATGAAGCGCTGATCACATTTCCGAACAGTACATTTGTGTTTCTTCTCTCCAGTGTGCAGCCTTTTATGAACCACGAGACACTTTGGCTTCGTAAAAAAGAATTCACATACATCACAGACAAAATGGGTTGGTGGGACACAAAAGTGGTAGATATGTGGCCACTTCTTCTTCAAGCAATTTGAACACTCTTTACTTTCACTACCATGCTTCCAAAACAGGTGGGTCATGAAATTAGGCTTTGCACAGTACGTAACTCCACACTTCCAGCAGAAATGGTTCAACTTGTGCTTTTTCATATGGTGTTCTAGGTCCCTTTGAGACGCCATGTGCTCCAAGCACAGTTCACATCGAATGTGGTCTTTTCTCATGTGAATCATGTAATTGAAGAATCCAGGAAGTTGCAAATTTCTGCAAATGTTGCACTGATATCGTAATACGATTGTATCGGCAGAACCATCTTCTGTGTTTACATCAGACATTTGAAGATCACCACCGGGTCCCTTTCCATGAGAGTCAGGTTGAGATGTGCATTTTCCTCCAGTAGTTGGAGGACCGTTAATGACTTCATTTTTCACCAGGGGGTTCGGAGTTCCCAGACACAGATGTGAGAAAAGAGCACCGGCAAACAAAAATCGACCTTGACACATTGCACATCTCATAGCTACACCACGATGAATTTTTCTCCAGTGTGGAAAAAGATTTTTCTGAGTCTCCACTGAATATCCGCACAAAAGACATTCACAAGGAGCCTCACCGAATTCATAGCCATTATCATAGGAAAACACTACGTCCTTTGATAGAAACACTTTCCGTAAAATAGCTAATTTGAAATCGTCCCAAGATATGTTACATAAGTCCTGCGTTGTAAGACTTTCTTTCGAGTCTTCTGATATTTTCAGAACACAAGCGTCGTCAGACTTAATGTCAGGATTGGTCTCTGATGCTTGAGACTCTTCATTATCTAAGTTCTTTGTCTCGAGAATGTCTGTTGTGTCCGGAACACTTTGATTTTCTGTCATGTTTTTCTGTGATTCCTCATCATTAGCTTCACTATCAGGTATACCTGAGAGAGCTTTGTTCTCTACGCTACAGGTATCAGCTACTTTGTTGTTTTCATTTTCATTGTTTGAACTCGATGATTCGGTAATCTCGCTTTTTCGATCAGAAGCCCCCTGTCCCTCAGACATAGGTTCAGAATCCGCTGATGGTAACTTTTTGTCAAGGTCATTTGCATTTGGGGAGGAATCTTGCTTGGATTGTGAAGTTTGTATTTCACCGTCAATATCACCTGAAGTATCAATTTCCATCTTGTCTTCAGTTTTAATGGCTTCAGTGCACTGTTTGGGTGAACTAATGCTGTCATCAACAGAGGAAAATTTCAAATTCCACAAGTGTTTAGAAAACAAATGAACAGCTAATTGACGCTTATCGACTTTGATTAGCTTAACTTGTCGGCAATAAGCACAATTTATGCATGTCAGAGATAGCATTTGAGCTAATACTTCGTCATCAACTTTGTTCTCCACTTTGTAATTGATTGTTATATCATACTGAGAGTCGTCTGGTTCATTTCTTGTGTACCCCGGCATTTCCGGCCCAGGCCACTGTTTAGACAGTCTCGAACTTAATTCTTCAACTAACAAATTCAGTCGTTTGACGGGATCTTTTTCCATTAGAAGAGGATCCATCATAGTTGAAGATTCATTAACGTCTGACTCTATCACATTCTTCTCTTCCTTGACTTGAAATTCGAGTTTATCTACAAAGCAATAATATAATAATTAGTCACTATTGCTCATATAGCCAGTGCATAATTGTATATTCAAGTCCAAAAGCAAAAGGTTTGAGCAGAACCCCTACGATCCTGCTTTGTGTTATGAATTTACCTATATTGTTTCCTAACTGACTTCGTTGGTTAGCGGTTGACAGACCAGAAAGAGAAGACCGCCTTGATGTTCCTCTGCCTCTACCTCCTCGTCCTCCCCGTCTGCTGACTACCGTGACTTCTACATCGGGCCTACTACTATTTTGAGTCTTATCTTCTTGTTCGTGGTCATTTTCCATCCAACCATTAGTCTTTTTCGGTGATAACATCACCATCGGATTAAGTTCAGGCATAGCCGCTAGTTTCCTCCGCTTCATACGTGCGGCTGGAGATACGGTACCTTCTTTCCTTAAAGCTGGTGGTGTTCCTCTTTCTCCTTTATCATTTTCAGATAAGTTGTTACAAGCACAAGACTTATTATGTGTCAGTATTTTATTTGGAGAATCAGATGGAGAAAACTGTTTGCCACAGGATGTACACCCTTCCGAAGAAACTGAAGCATCTGCCGATCGAGAGTCTTTTGTCCCTACACAATGATGACTTATAAAAGAGTTCGTATCAGTAGAACTCATAAGATTAAACAACATGCCACAGTCTCCACATGACAAATACGTTCGTGTCCCTCCAGCAGCTAAAAACTGATGAGGGCTTTCAAACACCTCACTCTTAATACTATGAGCGCGATGCAGATGCACCATTAGTTCCCGAGAAAACTTGAACTGAGATAAACACATGACGCACGTGTAGACAGAATGTACCTCTAAGGCATGGTTGAACAACTCAAACAGCCGAAACTGTTGATCGTCACAAGTGACACATTGAATCATATATTCATTCAGCTTCTCATCAGACAGCATCTCGCTACTCTTAAGTAGCGTCTGCGACGTAAGGGGAGGAACATATTTGATTTCAGGAAACTGAACCACCACCGTCGACGACACGAGTGCAGAAGCTTCATCATCATCAGCAACACTGTTTCTCGCCTCCTGGGCTCTTTTATTATTGTACATGATCCCCGACATCCGAGAACCCGCCGCGTTCCTACATTACATGATACATATCCATACATATATTATTATCATTAGGATCATTCAGGGGTAAACCAAGAAATAGATAATACTACTAGAGTACACACAGGTTGTTATTGCGTGTTTCAAAAGTGTCGGCTCTCAAGCTCTCAAAGCACAATCCCTAACTAACAACTATGCTGCATACATCTTACTACTAATAATAACTATCCATTCATTAGAAACCTCAAACCATAGGAAACTACCATTAGAAAAAGAGTATGAAATATCCACCACACTTTACATTCATTGTATCACTTAAATCTGTCTCTTGTCGTGTTTTCCAAAAACCCGCCGAGCCGACACCGAAGAAGAACCTTCTTTGATGTTTATTAAAAACCTTGAATTAAACTACTTACCAGGAGGGCCAAGCGGTAACCAAGGGGGAGAGGGGGGTCAGCCCTGGAGATTGCTGATGACGACGACGACAATGACGACAACGGCAACTATCCCTCCGACAACAATGATGATGATGTTAGTGGCGACGATGATGTGAAGGAGACGATTCTTGTGTGTAGATTTCTCCTAATAACACGATTCGGTGGTGGAGGAGATCAGTAGTAGTAGTAGTAGTGGTAGTAAGGGAAGGTGGTGGTGGTGGAAATGTGTGTGAGTGTCTGGAGGAGAAGAGAGAACGACGAGGAGAGATTCCCATCTCGTCCATGCAATTTATAGTGCTCGTCGTCACTGCTGCTGAACGGAGGTAGCTTCTCTCCAAAAGTGTGTGTGAGTTGAGTGTGGCGGTCGGACGGACGACGCTGCCGAGCTCTGTGAGTTCCACCCGAGGTTACCAGAGGTCTCGCTTAACACAAGGCCACAGATTTTATTGTATAATGTTGAATGAATCATTGGAATACGATTGAATGCATAAAAGGAAGCCTCACTCAATTTCACATGCAGCAGTGTCGATTATAGTACCTATGAGTAATATGTATGATGATTGGGATTGGATTGGATACTTGTAAGAGAGAGAGAGAGGTAGGGATAGGAAGGAAACTTCTATCACAGTTTACAATCTATGCAAATAATCTGTCGTATGTCGTACAATATATTATTTGGCTTATCGATTAGATGTTTTCCTTCTTGTGTCTTTCTTCGTGATCGTACAGATTCAATTGCTAATTCCATGAATTATTATAGCTTTAGAAGGTCATATAAAATATTTTCAGTCGTAACTTAAGAGATACATCGAAATTAAATGTAGTATAAATACTATTTATACTATGTACTTAATATGTCTCAATGTGATTTAAAAATTAACACAAGTTTACTATTACGAGATAAGACAGCGGTAGTCTATAGAAAATATAGTAATGCAGAGTATCAAACCATCGTTTTCCAGAACATAGTGGACTTTCAAGGGATGACTACATTGATATTAGGTCACAAAAATACGTAGAAAATAATATAAGGCTGTTTTACAGTAATAAATAGTAAAGTTATTAGTCTAGGGTCTTTTAGGGGTTGTTGCTGACCCTGAATTCGAATTGGCTAATGATGAGGCTTCACAACTTTGAGAGTCTTCACTTACACTTATTGTGTAGCTACCTCCGAATTCCATGGGTCCTTGGGACTCACTCGTTATTGAAAAACCTGCATATAAAACTCGAGATGAAAGACAGTAAAGATTGCACAAAATCCTAACGCGATTCGAGCAACTTACTTGTATTTGAGTCTTCTCCAAGCACTACACTAGCTGGAGGGTTCTCAGGCGCTAATGGTCGTTTACTAGTACCGTTTGTGTGGTCTTTTTTCTTTTTCTAGAAAAGAGTTAAAATTACTCATTTAGTAACTGAATCAAATACATACCGAGTTCGATTGTTAAAACAATTTTACTAATATGCTAGCATAACTTATGTAGCAAATCTAACATTCTATAACATTAGGAGCATAATTCTAGTAGGATTAACTCATCAAATTATTCCTAGATTAGCTGACTTACATCAACAGCAACTACAGGAACCCATTTGTAAATTCTCATGGTTGTGTCTCCAAGTGTCACCCATTTCTTTTCCCTGAAAGAGATCAACTCTTATTTGATATGTATGCATTGTTGAGGATTTTTTAAAAGGATGGAAAACCCTTACCAATGCCTCACTTTATCAACTACTTGCATAACACGCTTAATGTCATCTTTAGCTCGACTTCTCGTCTCAGCTCGGACCGATCTGGACATTCTGCGTAAATTTTAATATATTAATGGTCAATATTATATTCAAAGCGTAAACGCATACATCTCAAGAACTTTAATAAAGTTACTATCAAATTACCTGGTGTGATCTCTCCAGTTGCTCAGTTCAGGTCAGAAGCTTATAAAAATAGTAGTTTTTCTCCCCAAGACTTGTCCAATTGTCAACTACACCGCTGTTTTGCTACTTAATTGAGTAAATAATAACAAAAAACAGGTAAAATTATACTCAGATTCCTTTTGCTTAGACTTCTCTGGTGTATTAATGGTTCATTCTTGTCATAGTAGTATTGAACTGGATATCTTGAGCTAGAAGAGCAGCGGGTGAAGGGAGGAGAGTTCCCTGCTCCTGGGCTACACAACCTCTACTCCATCTGCTCGTAAATTTCAATCTGGCTTGCATCTCCTTTGTTCATAAAATAAGCTGTTGTATGAGAAATGTTGAGCTGATATTTCCTTTAAATTGATTTCACTAAATGCTAAATTATTTATTAGATTTTATCATATGGGGTATGTTTTTCACATAATTAACTACAACTAACAATCGGTCTAATATTGTAACGTAGATAAGATTATTCATTTATGAGTATTTCTTACGCGTATTAACATGAATAACAGTCAAATTCCATTGGATTGTAAAGTGTTCGCATAATCTTCGAATGATTACTTATCTGAAATAATCAACTCCTGCGATTTGTCCTTCAGCAAGAAATGACCACGGAAAACCTGCTAAGCCGTAGAAGAGGCGATGATGAAGTACAAATGGCGTGAGGTCGTAAGTATCTTTTACAGGAACACTCAGATACAGCTTAAACTCCTAAAAATTTCAAACAATAAAAATTCTGAAAATAGTAAAGTTTGACAATAGATACGTGCGTAGAGAATAGTGCAGTGGGTGGTACTTGCTCATTTACCTCAACATACTGATACTTAAAGAAATGCACTCCTTCTTGGGGAACAACAACCAAAATGTAACATTCCTCCATAATACAAGTTGATTCTACTGCAGAAACACTCCATTGGAAGCGCAAGATCTGGAACAGTTCGTAATTTCTGAAATCTGAGCTGTATGAATAGATATGAACTTCTCCGCCTGCTTCAGAACCGCTTATTTGTTGAGCAAATGCAATGAAGCTTAAATTTTTCCCATTCCTGCTTAAATCTTCAACAGTTAGAAACGTCACATCTACTGCTCCTTCTGTTTTCAGGCTTCTCAGTACTTCAAATTGCTTTTTAGATGGTGACCAGCGGTAAATGGATGATGTTGAGTTGCACAAAACGCTGGGTTTTTTTGATCCAGCTATTGACAAAATCCAGCCGTACTGCACCTCACTGATGGCAATACGGTTTGGCGATAATCCACTTAGAGTCTGCATTTTTTTCCCATTACCGTCGCTCACTTCGTAAATTACTATTTTCCCCTCGGAATGGTAGTCTATGAAACATTATAAAATTGGTTAAACTAGGAAATAATGGATTAAAGTAATTGCAACTTAATTAACAACAGTACATTTTTTATCTGAGTATCCAAATGCCAGTACTATATAGTCGTGCCCATCAGAAGAAAACGCATCCACATCTATCAAGAACCCTTCGCTAGCTAACGATAAAATCTCACTTCCTGGAATTATCATTCCTGTGTTCGTACCACTTGAAATGGTTAGTCGAGTGGGGCCCAATGACTCAATGTTGCATCTGAAATATATCACACAACATACAGAAATTAAACTGCTTTTAATTACAATTTTAAACATGAGCTGTAGTAAAATTTACGTTTTATTGTAAGAAGCACCATCATCTTGAACTGTATATACGTTTCCAGATGGAGTTGAAACAACAAATTGATTGGCACAAGTAATTGTATGAGATGCTGCATCCAACAAGGAGTTTTGCTTGAACAGCAGAAACTGAACCGTGTTACAGTAACATTCATTTGGACCATAATTCAACTGTAAGGAATTGTCCGAAGATGTTCTACTGTAGAATGCCAGGAGAACGCCACTGTCCGTTTCTGTTTGTTCTATTCTTACAGCGGATTCTAACTTAGGAAGTTTGGCCTGATTTGCATCCACTGATCGTAGAAATTCAAACCAAAAAGGCTTTTGCGCTGTCATATAGTGCTGTAGCTGCTGAAGTTTTTCAAAGTGCGATCGTCCAAACGACGAGTAATTTGTAGCTCGAATTTCGACATCTTTCAAAGCTTTGGAAAACCGCTCGGAAAGTTCGTGATAATCATAGTTATTGATCTTCTTTTCAACTTTGATTTTTGAATCAATAATTACCGGATGCATGAACACTATAGGACGATTTAATTTTTCAGGCTCATTTCTTCTGTACACATCAGAATGAAGGGCAGCAAAATTGTAACCGTTCACGTCAGCTGTTCTCATTTCCCCTCTCACATGAACACCATTTAAGAACGTCTTTTCCCCAGAAATATGTTGAGATGGTTGTCCGGCTTTGTTTAAATAGATGTCATTTACTGGAATGCTATTGATTGAGGTAGGATAGCAGGATCCGTTGACCATGAGTGAAGAAAATGTGTAGTTCCCGTGTAAAACTTGTTCTTTAGTCTTAGAAACTCGATTTTTAAGAATATTCTGGAGGTCCAATTGCTCAGAATAAGTGAAATTCAAGTTTCCAGAAATTTGTATGTCTTCGAATTCTACTAAATCAACTGTCCTGTTGTCATAAATCGTCACTAAATCAGTAAGATCCCCATAGTTCAGGAAGTCTGTAAAATGACGACGTACAAACGTTTAGTTTAGCTACGGATTAGGATGAACTTTTAAACACGCATACTCATACTTATTTACCATAGAAAGTCAAATTTTGAACACTTAGTTCATTCACGAATGTTTTTGTTCCAAAAACATTTTTAGTGGAAGTCTTCCGAACTGCCATCTGATCTAGCTTCTGAAGATTCACTTCGTTTACAGTAGTAACCTCCAGGGTTTCAATGGAGGCATACTTCTTAACATGGAGAGTGTCGAAAACGTTTTTTCCGTTGAAGTTGAGCGTCTGCAATTATCATCAAAAACTCAATAACAAAGCCCCAATAGGCCATTAAAGACGGGATTTCTTACAGCTTCATCAGTTTTGTCTGGATGAACGGAATCCGTAAGAAGCTTGGAAAAGTCAATATTGTTAATCCATTGTTCGGTTGAAATACTACCAACTGAAACTCCATCAAGAAATTCTACTTTGCCGGTAATAATCTGGCTCTTATCCAAAGTAACAGCTTTATCTAACAGTTTACTAAGAACTCCAAGGTTGTTTTCTGCGTGATGACTCGCAAAGCGCCATTGAATATTTCCTTCCACCTCGATTGAATGAAAAGTCCGATTTCCCAGACCTTTTTTATATCCTGACGATATCTAAATTAAAAATAAAGTATGTAAATAAAGTAGTAAAGTAAAGTATTAAAGTTGAAGTATGGCCTGAATGAAAAAAAATGAAAATCCTGTAATTAGTGACTTACCTCTTCAACTAAGTAACTATTAAGTGATTTTAATGTTAAGTCTTTTTCAATTTTAACTGAATCGCCAGTAAATTTGACGTCAAAGTATACTTCACATGGGTCATCTACTCCAGTGGTAATAAAAAGGTCAACAGGAATGCCCCCTATCTCTTGGGTTTTGAAACCGTTGCCTGATTTTAACCATAATTAGGCACCAGTTAGATTACATACAACACAACACAATTAATAAATAATTACACGAAGCTAGTACTAATTAGCAATATTGTTGAACCCATTTGCGTTCAGATTAGAATAATTTTTACCTTCCACTCTCAGACTAGAAAAGTAAAGTGGGCCAGCAACCTGTTGAGGCTCAGATCTCATTAAACTGGAACCTCCCATTTCCGAGAGATTTATTCCATTAAATTTCTCACATTGTACAGTATCAAATAGTACATCTTTAAAGGTCTTGGTACCATTAATTTGATAGTCATGGTCGCCGCTTATTAACACAATCTGAAAAAATATGTACTTTAAATCTTTTCATAAGTCTCAAATGCTCTATAAAATACTCACCTTGGATAAGAAATCCACGACATTGATTTCATTTATGTTAGTCACTGTAGCCTGTGTTTGAAAGTCCACATTACCTCCATACAATATGATTGGAAAATGAATCTCAGTTGGCTTATTCAAGAAGATGATCTTTTTTAAATAGTCAGAGATGTCAATTCCATTCAAATAACTTCTGACGACCAGTTCATGTACTAGTAAAATAGAAAAATAAATATCATGAAAAGCCATTCATTCTTTACAGTATAATTTTGATTGATTGATTTTTTGTACAAAAATCTGCTACCTACCATACAAGGAATTGTTGAAATGCAAGTTTCCTTTTAAATACACATCCCCAGCTTCTAAGTCAGTCTTTGTAACGCTATTGATTAGCAAGTCAGACAAGCTGTATCCAAATACAGTGCCGTTAACATTTATACTACCATATGTGGTCACGTCAGTTAACTGAATGGTTGATTTGAAATGCTTGGGAGCCTGCAGAGTTTGAAGGTCTCCTTCCTCAAGACCGTTAAGGAATAACACATCTTTAAGCACATCGATTTCATTCAACTTTCGAGTTGCTATTCCTGCGTCTGCAAAAATATTCCCCACGAAATATTTCTTCCCAGTGATTACAGAGTCGTGATTTTTGCGAACTATTCCAGATATACTATTAGCGATATTTACTCCTCCTATATATTTTCCTGCAGAATGGTAAATATTTCCAGACACGTACACATCATCAGCGAAGAATATTTTTGAGTTAATAACATCAGGATTTTGAAGTTGGATAATGTCTTCTTTTAGGTCTATGGAATTTAAAGTTCTTGTGTGGAAGAAATTACCAACATGAACTTTTTTACCCCTTAACTCAAGAGGTCCAGCTATAATGTTGTTGTTATTTTTAGACCAAACTCCACTTTTAAGTGTTTCCCAGGAATAATCATTAATATTGTTGGTTTTCAAGTTATTTGCTTCGACATTCGCCTTAAACAGAAAGATATCCGAGTCCTTATAGGAGTAATAGATATGTTTAATTCTGCTTTTTGCCAGTTCTGAAATATCTTTCCCTCCAATGGTTACGCCGCTTGGAACAACTATGGAAGCATTTACGACACAGTAAGACAGAGAGACAGACCCTGTTATTATCGTATCTTCATCTTTCAGCACAACAACCGCCGATGTTACCCTCCCATTAACAGTGTGCGTTTGTATGGATTTTTTAAATTCAATAACATCGGCTGTTAAATTTCGATGGATGTCTTGATTCCCTGGTACATTTAATAAGTCAGAAAAATGAAAGGCTTCAATACTGTCAACGACTACAGCATCAAGGATTCCTTCCTGTAAAATTAAGTCTCCTGAAAAATATGAATGATATCAGAACTGCAAAGGTAACATTGATTCCAAATCTATTCTCAGTCAATAATGATGAATTTTACCTCCAATAAATTGGTCCTTTCCATTAAATAGTGCTGTGTCAATGAAGTAATTCCACTCAACTAGATTAACACTGAGTAGACTCAATTGGTGGAAGATATTTGGATGCGCTCCGTCAATTACAATGTGTCCTGCGATGCGTTGAGGACTTCCAGCAATGTGAGCTACCGTAGCGTACCACTCAATGTAGTTTTTCTGTGCAGGAAATTCAGTTAGAAGGGAATTGATGTTGTTTGATAAAGGTTGCAAGCTCAAATATTACTTTTCTAAATAATTCAAAAAAGTACCCCGTTAATAGATGAAAAGACGAACTCATCCCCACCGTAAAGGTTTTGGGTGTGCTTAAACCCTCTGACTTCAGTAACAATGTTCTTTTTCATAACAATATTATCAAAAGATATTCCGTTTATTCCAGATTTTGGGGAAATTTTCACGTTTCCTTCAAGCAATGCATCAGTTTCAAACTTTACTGAACCTTGTATGACCTGAATCCGATCTTCTGGGCAGTTTTTAAGCACAAACGCTGTTAAAAAACGATAGATAATTGATTGACTCGCAATGTATGTTTTATATAAGTAGATGTAGGTTTCGTTACCATTCGAGTTTATTCCGGCCAGTTTAGAAATATCAACTGAATTTGTCATAAGGCTGTTTATCACCCACCTCCCTGAGATAATTTGCTGTTCAGAATGATTGGCAAAAAAAGCGTGCTCCTCAAATTCTTGCCATTCTCTTCCATTTATAGTGTCAAACTTAAAATCATTAAATATACTTATTTATTGCATAGGTTTGCTATAGATGAGCAGTCTAGAACAACTTTAGAAGCCAAACCTTTAAATAAGTTGAGTAGCCATATAAATAACTTGCTGACAGATTTTGAAATGCAAGATTTCCCGTTATGTTTCTAGGCTGTGATTTGTAGACTGCGTCATCAAGGCGGTTCAGAACATCATCGTGCAAGACCTTACTAGAATTATAAATCGACTTCAAGATCTTAACTGGTAAACTGTCTGAATTATAGCCTATCAAAAATATCCAAGTTATTGTATTTTAGACGAAAGGCTTGTAATTGACTGTCATTAAGTTAAATAGAATTGCCATTTACCGTTGTTCGAGGTTTGTGCAACTTTAGTCTCTGCTATCTGAGTTATTTTTGGATTTACTATAATTTGAGATTCGCTAATTATAGTTCCTGAAAAATTAGCTTTTTTATCAACAGTCAGAATTGAATGTAACTGATTTTGATACTCTTTTACGATTCCAACTTCTTCATTGAGCTTTGACCTGAGATCTGTCAAGCATTGAGCCAGTTTGCTTGTGGTTTCTTTAATGTCTTCTAAGTCTGCAAACAGAGAGTGCAATTCAACTCAAACTTACATTTAATAAGTCCATTAATGACCCAGTATTTCTTATGACTACCTCTTGAGTGTATTTGAAGATAGAAAATGCTACAATACCGAGTTCCAGGACGAGATTTAACTACTGCAATATAGTAATGGGACTCTCGATTTTTTATCAAGAAAATGTCATCCAATTTTTCGTATGGTTGCAACAATTGTTGACTGACGTCCACTTTAACGGTGATTAGAGTCGGGAGAAGTGACTTAGTGTATATTTTTATGGAAGAAGAAGTTGCTATCAATAGAACAGGATCACGGTCAGAGACAAATATGCTGCGGAAAAAAATATTTTCCCCCATAACGTCTTCCAGAGAATCCCAGTAAATAAAATTAATCCCTGTATGATCACAAAATTAAATTGAGTTTTGGGTCATGGAATGAATTTTCAGAATTCTCGGAAAAAACATAGGTTAATGATAGTCACAAAAGTAAACTCCAGAATACCTCCGAAGAAGTAAACAATGCTAGACTCCTTAGCCATTCCAATAACTAAATAATAATGTCCATTCATTTTGAAGTTGTCCAAACTAACAGGATGGTAGCTCCAAAGCACTTGCAACTTTTCAAGTTGTTCAAAGAAGTCAAATGTTAAGATAACAGTTCCAACCTAAAAGTTTTAAATGATATTAGTCGAGATGGGTCATTCATACTGCATACTTGTCCCAATATGATTACCTCATAGTTCCCATTAGAATCTTGAGATTGAGCAATTGCTATGTATGTTTTGGCGTTAATCCTGAAAGTTGTCACTGCGGTAGCACCCCTGGTTTGAATTGCATGTATTTCGTCCATATACGTTCTAGCCCATCGAAATAACCTGGACAGAAATTTGCAAATTTGAAAGAATTTCGACACACAATACATATACAACTCCCGTAAATAGAAAAACCCCATAGACGAAAGAATCCAAACTTACGGACAAATTGTAAGAGAATGCACAGCATTGTCATTAATTATGATCAAGTACAGTTTCTTCTCTACTTTGAAAAATTTTGCAGTAACGACAAATCCGTAATTTTTTATTTCTTGCCGTAAGACAGGCTTCATAGCTTCTCCATGAAGAGTATACAACGACGTGAAGGTGTTGTTCTTTGTAGCCACCAATACGAAGCATAATGATCCCGAACTCACAGACTATAAAAGAAAATAACTTTTTTCGACATTTGACCAATTGTATATAAATGATATCATTTTGTTTTTCACACAAGACTGTAGAATGCATACAACATAAAACACTCACATCCAAAATGCTATCCCCAGGCTTTAATACAAAGTCGTTGATTCTGACTACAGTCGCGTTATCATTTCCCAATGTTGCATTAACCGGCAAGCCATCCATTATATAAATCCCGTTTTCTTTGATTACGAAATATTTACCATCACACTCAAAAGCAAAAACCTCAGAGTTTGCAGTAGCTTCCAACGTAATATTGGTCACTGGAAAGATGTCCATGTCGATAAACTTATTTTTTGCTGTCGCTGAAAAACATATATCGCTTGATCATTATCTTACGCTTACGAGTTGTTACAAAGCAAGTAATAATTATAAATCAGTATTAAATAGAATTTCTAACCTCGTCTCCTCCTACCAGATTCCAACATCAATTTTTCCGTCACTTCTTTATTCATTTGTTGCATTTCATCCTTCACTACATCCAAAATGTCTTGTCTTGTCAGGTCAAAGTTTTCTCTGGACTCCTCAGATAATGTCACGACACTTAAACAGACAAAAGCGCTGAAGATGGCAAGAGTCCCTGTATTTCTCAAAAAACTTCCCATTGTCCACAGAACTTTCAAATTCTGCGTTCGTCAGAGTTTTGTAGTCTCACTAGTCCACGCACACGGAAAACAGACAGACATTCACACTATTTCACACAACCAGGTCAGGTCCCTTTAATTCGATAAAGTAGTCAGACTGTGAGGTGGAATCACAGATATAAATGAATAGAAAGATAGGAAGGATGAAATTATTGAAATTCAATGTTACTATTAAAAACAATTGTTACCTCATTTGTTTTATTATTCCGGGCGGCCCATGCACTGATACGATTTATATGTGTCGCCTGTGTGGCCTCTATCTATGGTCTATGCTAGCAAGATGGTACCGAGGTACCGAGTAACGAACGTGTGTCCCGCATGAACACGTGCCACCACAAAAACATGAGCTTGTGAAGAAACCACTGCCTATTCTCTATGTTAATTCAATATATCAATCTCCTCGTATGATCACGTGTGTTTTCTTTCTTATGATTTCTCATGTCTCATTTAATCTCATTATAAAGATGCACAGATGCAGGTAGACGTTAGATCTTCAATAAACCATCCAAATGCTGCTGTAACGATGAAGGTTTACACAAGCAAAACAAAGTGGCAATCAACTTTGTTCGATCAAAAAGGGCCCTGCAGGGTCCGTTAAATTTTAATTTAAGCACGTTAATTTAAAGTTTGAAGTGGTCCTGATAAGCTGCAAAATGAAAACCACTGAAATTCTCATTACCAGATCATAAGGGCCCTATTGGACCCTGCAGGGATCTGTCCATAATCTGTCCATAATCTGTCCATAATCTGTCCATAATCTGTCCATGATCTGTCCATAATCTGTCCATAATCTGTCCATAATCTGTCCATAATCTGTCCATGATCTGTCCATAA
>Ga0194135_10000531_pt1 | contig 22406 bp, 26 predicted proteins | sample LitLau_LLRF_2013_FD_134024 | JGI IMG/M metagenome (GOLD analysis project Ga0194135, IMG submission 134024) | Freshwater sediment microbial communities in response to fracking from North America - Little Laurel Run_MetaG_LLRF_2013 (version 2) | ecosystem: Environmental > Aquatic > Freshwater >...
ACCTGAATCTGCTTCTGGTTCTTCTTCGCAGCGGCAATCTGCTTCTTCTTCTCGAAGATCGATTTGCCGTAATCCATCACCCGGCAAACAGGCGGGACTGCGTCGGCGGAAATTTCCACCAGATCCAGCTTGGCTTCTTTAGCTTTACGAACCGCTTCATCAATCGATACGATGCGTATCTGCTTGCCGTCGGCGCCACTTAACCGAACGTCGCGTGCCGAGATATTCTCGTTGATCGGGGCTTTCGGTGCAGCTCGTTTATCTTGTCTCATATCACGCTTAATAATAATTACTCCGAATCTTGGCGACCACGCCGGGAAACCGCTTGTGCGAGGAACGCCGAGAATTGGTCCACAGGCATCGAGCCCAGGTCTTCACCTTCACGGGTACGCACAGCGACAGTCTGCATCTCGACCTCCCGATCTCCAATAACCAAGAGATAGGGAACCTTGAGCAAAGTATGCTCGCGGATTTTAAAGCCGATCTTTTCATTTCTCAAGTCGGACTTGGCACGAAATCCGCTTTGATTGAGTGTTTTTTCCACTTCGAGGGCAAAATCTGCCTGTTTATCAGTGATATTCATCACCACGGCCTGAGTTGGAGCCAGCCACGCGGGGAATGCACCCTCGTAATGTTCGATCAGAATCCCGACAAAACGCTCGAAGGAACCGAGGATAGCCCGGTGCAACATCACCGGATGCTTGCGGCTATTGTCTTCGGAAACGTATTCAGCGCCCAAACGAATAGGCAGGTTGAAGTCAAGCTGCAAGGTGCCGCACTGCCAGACACGCCCCAGACAGTCCTTCAACGAAAATTCGATCTTCGGACCGTAGAACGCGCCCTCACCCGGTTGCAGATCGTACGGCAACCCGGCACTGTCCAAAGCGGCAGCCAAGGCATTTTCCGCGCGATCCCACAAGTCATCGGAACCCACGCGCTTTTCAGGGCGAGTGGAAAGCTTCATCTCGATGTCTTTAAAGCCGAAGTCGGCATAGACATCCATGGTCAGTTTGATGAAAGCAGCAGACTCGGCCTGCATCTGATCTTCGGTACAGAAGATGTGTGCATCGTCCTGAGTGAAGCCCCGCACGCGCATGATGCCGTGCAAAGCACCTGACGGCTCGTTACGGTGGCAAGCTCCGAATTCGGCCAGGCGCATCGGCAGTTCGCGGTAGCTCTTGAGCCCCTGGTTGAACACCTGTACGTGGCACGGGCAGTTCATTGGCTTGATCGCGTAGTCGCGGCTTTCCGACTCGGTGGTGAACATGTTCTCGGAATAGTTGGCCCAGTGCCCGGACTTCTCCCAAAGACTGCGATCGACCACTTGTGGCGTCTTGATTTCCAGGTAGCCGTTTTCGCGCTGCACCTTGCGCATGTACTGCTCAAGCACTTGGTACAGGGTCCAGCCATTGGGGTGCCAGAACACCATGCCCGGCGCTTCTTCCTGGGTATGGAACAGGCCCAGACGCTTGCCGATCTTGCGATGATCGCGCTTCTCGGCCTCTTCGATACGCTGGATATAGGCGGCGAGCTGCTTCTTATCCGCCCAGGCAGTACCGTAGACCCGCTGCAACTGCTCGTTCTTGGCATCACCACGCCAGTAGGCGCCCGAAAGCTTGGTCAGCTTGAAGGACTTCAGGAATCGCGTATTCGGCACGTGCGGACCGCGGCACATGTCGACATATTCTTCGTGATAGTAGAGGCCCATTGCCTGTTCATTTGGCATGTCCTCCACCAGGCGCAATTTGTAGTCTTCGCCGCGGGACTTGAACACTTCGATGACTTCAGCTCGCGGCGTAACCTTCTTGATCACGTCGTAGTCTTTCTCGATCAACTGCTGCATGCGCTGCTCGATGGCAGCCATGTCCTCAGGAGTGAAAGGCCGTTCGTAAGCGATGTCGTAATAGAAGCCTTCATCGATGACCGGGCCGATGACCATCTTGGCACTCGGATACAGCTGCTTGACGGCATGCCCCACCAAGTGAGCGCAAGAGTGGCGAATGATCTCCAGCCCCTCTTCGTCCTTTGGCGTGATGATTTGCAGGGTTGCATCGCCGTCGATCACATCACAGGCGTCGACGAGCTTGCCGTTGACCTTGCCGGCCAAGGTGGCCTTGGCCAGGCCAGCACCAATGGATGCGGCGACCTCGGCTACGGAAACCGGGTGATCGAATGAACGTTGACTGCCGTCGGGAAGAGTAATAGTGGGCATGGCGCCTCCTCTCCTAGTGGTGACCCCTACCAAAGGTCACGTGGGTTGGGATGAGCCAGTACGCGATTCAGTCCAGCCGTTCTATAACAAACGCCTGCCTCACAGTGGCAAGAGCCTTGCGGCCAACCAGGAAACCGAACCAGAGTGACTGGGGTTCACATCAAAAATTAATGAGGCATAGACTGCGAGGGAAGTGAGATACCCAAAGCTTGAAAACACCCAAGCCGGGCATGCTAGCACAGATAATTCCCAGCATCGCGCAGCATATTTCACGCCATCCACTTTCCTGCCTTTTGTTGGAAGAAAGTGAACTTGCGATGTACGTCGAGCCTCGAATACATCGAGAATCGTCGTCCTAGTCATCGACCTCAGGAGAACCCGTCCCATGCGCCTCACCCAACTGCTCGCCCTCGCCGCCCCGCTTGCCCTGCTTCTGCCGTTGAGCGCACAGGCTGCCTGGCCTGCCGGAACTCGCGCCGACTACATGAAGGACTGCACCGCCGCAGCCAGCCAAAACATCGATGCCAAAAGTGCAGAGAAGCACTGCGCCTGCGGGGCAGACAAGCTGAATGAAAAATTCACCACCGAGGAAATCAAGGAACTGATGAGCAAAACCAAGCAACCCAGCGCAGAACTCAGAACCCGAGCACTGGATGCCATCGCTGCTTGCCGAGTGGTCAAATAACTAGCCCGCGCCGGGAACAGGCCGTGTCCAGGCTATTGAACGAGCTTGAAACGCGGCTTTTTTCACAATTTACAAAGCTTTTACGGGTTTTTTTATCACCATTTGTTTTCCGCAAAAGCCGCTTAAACCGCGGCCTGCAGCCAACTCGGAGAGCAAAATACAGCGGCACACCAGGCAAAGAACTCCTACGGGGGGCTCCCAAGTCGAACATTTCGACTATGATAGCTCGGTGTGCCCAGTTGGCCTGAGCAGCACAGTACTACTGAAAATATATGTTTCTTGGAGATACACCATGTCTAATCGCCAAACCGGCACCGTAAAGTGGTTCAACGATGAGAAAGGCTTCGGCTTCATCACTCCTCAAGGTGGCGGTGACGACCTGTTCGTACACTTCAAAGCTATTGAAAGCGACGGTTTCAAGAGCCTGAAAGAAGGCCAAACCGTTTCCTTCGTGGCTGAGAAAGGCCAAAAGGGTATGCAAGCTGCACAAGTTCGTCCTGAGTAATTTCTCAGCGAGCTAAAAAAACCCCGTACATGTGACGGGGTTTTTTGTGGGCGGGTGAAAACCTACTCAGCCGCAATTGACCCGAGTCACCACCAGGCCGGCATCCGTGTTGAGGTTCAAGCGGTCGGAGCGGTATTCCAGGGTGATCATGTCGTTAGGCTTGAGGAAGCGCGCATATTGCGCCCCAGAACGACTGCGAGCCTGCTCCAGCAGCTCTGGAGAAGCTTTCTTACCGATGGCGAATTCGGCAGCCGATGCTTCACAACGCGTGTGCCCGGACTCAGAGGCCACGGGTTCCTTTGTCGACCCGGCGGTGCTGCAGCCACTGAGGACGACGGCGGCCAACAAGGTTCCGAATGAAGCGAGCTTCCAAGGCATGAAGCCTCCTTTTCAAAATTAAGCAGAGATCGTGCGACAGTCGATTTTGCGTTTGGTTTCAAAAACACATGGCCTTTTGCCCTGCCCCACGACTGGCGGACAAGTCTGCCTCAGCCATCGCCCCACTTTCACAGGACAATCGTCACTGAATATGAACGGCATTCAATAGATGTCGATATAGTCAAACGCCGGCTTCGGCCAGTTCTGCTTGAGTGCATTGAAGATCTGCATCACCCACACCTCATCGCTGGCCGCCACGTTGCCGACGTAACCGGATCCCGCCGCCCAGGTTTCCAGGCGAAACAACAGGCCCTCGATCTCGGCACCGCCCACTACCCCCGAAGAGATGTAAGCCATTCCGCCCTTGGTGACACGCAACTGGGTATGCACGCTGTCACTGGCCGAAGCCAGAAGCTGACGCACCGCCTCCAGGGTCAGGGCATCAGGCTGGTTCAAATCGATTTGCACGATGGCTTCCTTGAGCGCAGGAAAAGCGCCAGTGTCGCACAGCACCTGCCTGATGCCTAAGTCGCAGTGCCAAACGCCCGGCAACATGGTTAACTCTGCGCCGTAGCAAACACCTGCCCAGGCCCTGGCCTGAGGCCCGCCTTATCCGAATTCGTGAGACCTTCATGGCTACCGTGAGTATTGACGCCGACATCAAAGCCAAATGGCCCCAGGGGCAGTGCTCCTACAGCCCAGGAAGCCCGGAAGAGTTGGCAATCATTGGCATCGACCTGCTGGTCAAGGAGCTGGGAACCCAGTCCGCCCGGGCCTTCATCGAGCAGGTATTGGAGAAGTACCCGAGCGACCACCTGGGCGCCCAGGACCCGGAGCGAGAATAGAACCCCGCAGACAGGAAGCCTGCGGGGGGACGGCTTACTTGAGTCGAGCCAGACGCTCGGTGAGCAAATCGAAGAAGCCCTGAGCATCGCCATTCTCAACCCAGAACACGTTCTTTTCCTGCTTCAGGCCGTCGTACCAATCGACGATGGTCTGACCAAAAGTCGGCCCTTCACGACTGTCGATGACCATGTTGGCCTGGCGCCCGGTGAACAGCTCGGGCTTAAGCAGATAAGCAATCACCGTCGCGTCATGCACCGGACCACCAGGAATCCCGTAGTGCTCCATGTCGCCCTTGACGTACTCGTTGAGGATATCCCCCACCACTTTGCTGGCATGGTTGTTCAAGGCCGCGATCTTCTGCAGCCGAGCATCACTGGTCAGCACCTTGTGAGTCACATCCAAGGGCAAGTAGGTCAACTTGACGCCGCTCTTGAGCACCACTTCCGCCGCCTGGGGGTCGGCGAACAGGTTGAACTCGGCCACCGGCGTGATATTGCCGCCATTGAAATGCGCACCGCCCATGACCACCACTTCCTTGATGCCCTGGGTGATATCCGGAGCCTGGACCAGCGCCAGCGCCAGGTTGGTCTGCGGACCGAGCATGGCGATGGTGATGCTGTGGGGCTTGGCTGCGCGCAGGGTATCGATCAGGTAGTTGACCGCATTGCCCTGGGCCAGTGGCGCCTTGGGCTCATGCACGGTCACCCCGGAGATACCCTCCTTGCCGTGGATGTTCTCGGCGTAGATCGGCGTGCGCAGCAGTGGCTTGGGCGCCCCCGCATAGACCGGCACCTCCTCACGCCCCGCCCACTCTCGAGCCAGTCGGGCATTGCGCGAGGTCTTGTCCAGGCGCACGTTGCCCGCCACCGTGGTCAAGGCACGAATGTGCAGCTCTTCGGGCGAAGCCAGGGCGAACAGCAGGGCCACCACATCGTCGGCCCCCGGATCGGTATCGATGATCAGATCGATTTTTTCCGCCGCCTGAGCGCCGGTAGCAGTGAGCAGAGACAAAAGCAGCAGACTCCGGAACCAGTGATTGAATAGCTGAGCATAGCGGTGCATGGCGCACTCCTTGTGCAGGGTATGAAAAGGCCTAGAAGGTCACCCCGGCAACCAGGGCGATGTTGCAATAGGGCTGGCACTCTCCGGTGCGGACCACCGCCCGGGCCTGTCGACAGAGCACCTTGAAATCCTCGTGACTGAGCAGTTTGCGCGCTCCCAGTTGGCCACTGAGGTTCAGCTCATCGAGCCCCGACAGAGGCTGCGGCCGCTTGAGCAGAATCTCCTCGGCCAGCACATGGCTCTCCACCTGCATCTCACTGAGCAGCACCTTCAGCGTGCCGAGAAAATCGGGAACACCGTGGGTCAGGGCCAGGTCGATCAACTCGACGCCCGCAGGCACCGGCAAACCGGCATCACCGATGACCACGATGTCGCCGTGCCCCAGGGAGGCGATCAAGCGTGACAGGGCAATGTTGAGCAAGGGGGTCTTTTTCATGAGGGAACAAACGCCTGAACGTCGGACAGCGTGGGAATGGAAGGTTGTGCGCCAGCCCGGGTCACCGACAACGCCGCGGCGGCCTGACCAAAGCGGATCGCTTCGACCTCGCTCTTGCCGGCAGCCAGCGCCGCGGCAAAACCACCGACAAAGGTGTCCCCCGCCGCCGTGGTATCGACAGCCTTGACCTTGGGTGCCGGGAAATACTCGCAGCTGCGGCCATCGGCAAACAGCAAGCCTTGCGCGCCCAAGGTAATGATGACCTTGCCGGCGCCGGCGGCGATCAAGCGCCCGGCCGCCGCCTCGGCGCTCTCCAGGGAGTCCACGGTCACGCCACTGAGCGCCGAAGCCTCGCTTTCATTGGGAATCAGGTAATCGATCGAGCCATACCACTGGCCCGGAAGCGGCGCGCTGGCCGGCGCCGGATTGAGAATCACTGTCTTGCCCAGCTCGCGCCCGCGCTTGAGGGTGTAGCCCACCGTCGCCATGGGCACTTCCAACTGACAGATGATCACCTCGGCCTCCTGCAGCACCCGATCGAATCCTGCGACCTTCTCGGGACTGAGCAGACCATTGCCGCCAGCGACAATGACAATGGCGTTCTGGCTGCTGTCATCCACCACGATCAGGGCCACGCCGCTGGAGCCCTCGACCACGCTGACGGCCTGGCAATCGATCTGCTCGGCGAGCAAGGCGCCACGCAATTGCTCGCCATAGGCATCATCGCCGACACAGCCAACCATCGACACCTGCGCCCCGAGCCGGGCCGCAGCCACCGCCTGATTGGCGCCCTTGCCACCGGACACCGTGGCGAAGGACTTGCCAATCAGCGTCTCGCCCCCACGGGGCAGGCGCTCGGCCCGGGTGACCAGGTCCATATTGAGGCTTCCCACTACCACTACTTTTGCTGGCATACATCGATACTCAATCATTTGGGTTCAGCGGTATTCGGCAAAGGCGCCGCCCAGCGGCGCCGTCGATTCCCGCAAGACAATATTCGGCGTCACGATGCGCTGGTCGACCGGCAACTCCCGCGAGGCGATCCGACGCAGCAGCAACTCTGCCGCAGTCTCGCCCAACTGCAGGATCGACTGGCCGACCGTGGTCAGCGCCGGGTACACATAACGACTCATGAGAATGTCGTCGAAGCCAATCACCGAGAGCTGGCCGGGCACGCGGATATTGCGCTCCGCGGCCGCCCGCAGCACGCCGATGCCCATCATGTCGTTGCCGGCGAAGATCGCGCTGGGCCGGTTCGGGCCATCGAGCAACTGCGCCGCCGCCAGATACCCCCCGGTGCTGCTGAAATCACTTTCCAGAAGGCGCGAAGCCGGCACTGCAACCCCCGCTTCGCGCAACGCCTGATGAAAGCCCGCCAGACGCAACTGCGCCACGCTGGTCTGGGCCGGACCACCAATGCAGGCTATGTCACGATGCCCCAGCTCCAGCAGGTGCCGGGTCGCCAGGTAGGCACCGTATTGGTGGTCGATGCGCACCAGATCGGCATCCACTCCATCCAGCCCGCGGTCGACGATCACCATCGGCGTGCGCACCCCGGCCAGGCCCTGGGCCAGGCCGCTGTCGCCTCCAGCGGAGGTCACGATCAAGCCGTCGATGCGTTTTTCCAGCAACACCCGCAAGTAGTTGCGCTGCTTCTCCGGGTTGTCGTCGGAGTTGCAGAGAATCACGCAGTAACCGTTGCGCTCGCAGTAGTCCTCGATCCCGCGCGCCAGCTCGGCGAAGTACGGGTTGAGGCTGTTGGGCACCAACAGGCCGATGGTCGCCGTGGTCTTGGCCTTGAGGGAGCGGGCCACCGCACTGGGCACGTAGTCCAGGTGCTTGATCGCCGCCTCGACCTTGACCCGCACCTCTTCACTGACCGGGCGCGTCTTGTTCAGTACATGGGACACCGTGGTGTAGGAAATCCCCGCCAGCGCCGCCACATCCTTGATTGTTGCCATGAATCAAACCCGCCGATTGGCGCGCTGGCTGCGATAGGTGTCCAGCACCACGGCAATCACGATGACCGCACCGGTGATGATGCGCTTGGTCGGTTCGGATGCGCCGATTTGCGCCAGGCCCGCAGCCAGCACGGAGATAATCAAGACGCCGAAGAAGGTGCTGATCACCGAGCCGCGTCCGCCCATCAGGCTGGTGCCGCCAATCACCACCGCGGCGATGACCTGCAACTCCAGACCGGAGCCCGCATTCGGATCCGCCGCTTCCAGGCGAGAAATCTGAAACAGTGCCGCGATGCCCGCCAACAATCCCATCAGGCTGAACACCAGGATCTTGTAGGGCTTGGGGTTGATGCCCGCCAGCCGCACTGCCTCTTCGTTGGTACCGATGCCGATCAGGTAGCGGCCGAACACGGTGCGCGTCAGCACCGCCTGGGCCAGAAAGATAATCAGCAGGGCAATGATAAACGACGGCGAAATGCCGAAGGCTATCGGATTCGACAGCCAGGCAAAGGCGTCACCGATGTAGGCGGTGCGCGAGCCGGTCATCTGGTAAGCCACGCCCCGGGCCATTTCCAGCACACCCAGGGAAACGATGAACGACGGAATGCGCCAGGCCACGGTGATCGAGCCGGTGACGGTTCCCGCCAGCGCCGCACACGCCATGCCCAGCAACGCCGCAGGCAGCACGCTCCAGCCCCAGCCGAGGATCGCCACACTGACCGTCGAGGCGGCCAGGGCCAGCACCGAGCCGACGGACAAATCGATGCCGCCGATGATCAGCACAAAGGTCATGCCCACCGCCAGCACCATCAGGTCGGGTATCTGGTTGGCCAGGGTGCTGAACGTGTCATAGGAAAGGAAGTGGCTGCTGAGCAGGGAGAACAGGACGATCATCCCCAACAAGGCCCCCGCCAGCCCCAGGTAAGTGCCGAGGCCGTAATAATGGCCGCCTCGCTTGCCGCTTGCAGGTGCAGTATTCATGGTGCGTTCCTGGGCGCCGCTTCATCGAGCAGCGCATCTGGTTTCTGATAGCCGGCAAAAGCGGCGGCAAGCAATTCGTCCTGGGTCCAGCTGTCGCGCTCGAAGGTGTCGATCAGGCGCCCGGCAGACAGCACGCCGATGCGATCGCAGATCAGCATCAACTCGCGCAAGTCGCTGGACACCACCACCAGCGCCTTGCCCTGGCGAGTCAACTGGCCCAGCAGCGCGTAGATATCGAACTTGGCCCCGACATCGATGCCGCGAGTCGGCTCATCGAACAGCAGCACCGAACAGTCGCGCTCCAGCCAGCGGCCGATCACCACCTTCTGCTGGTTGCCACCGGACAATTCACTGACCCGTTGCGCCGGGCTGGAACTGCGGATGCGCATGGCGTCGATCTGCCGCCGAGCCAGTTGCTCCTCGTCCTGGCCATTGACCAGGCCGCGGCGGGAAATCGCCGGCATGTTGCCCAGGGCGATGTTGGCGCTGATCGACTGGGTCAGCAGCAGGCCCTCGCCCTTGCGATCCTCGGTGATCAGGGCAATGCCGTTGGCCACCGCATCCACCGGCGAGCGAATGCTCACTGGCCGCGCCGGGGTACCCAGGGCAATGCTGCCGCTGTCGGCGAGGTCGGCGCCGAAGATCAGCCGCAGCAGCTCGGTACGCCCTGCCCCGATCAGCCCGGAAATCCCGAAGATCTCGCCACTGCGCACCGCAAACGACACATCGCGGACCTTGTCCGAACGGCAAAGGTTGCTCACGGTCAGCGCCGGAGCGCCGATCTTGCGTTCGCCCAGATCGATATGCTCGCCCAGCTCGCGCCCCACCATCAGGTTCACCAGCTGCTCGCTGTTGTAGTTGGCCATGGGTTCGACACAAACCAGGCAACCGTCACGCAATACGGCAATGCGCTGGGCAACCCGGGCCAGCTCTTCCAGGCGATGGGAGATGTAGATGATGGATACGCCCCGAGCCTGCAGGCGGGTGATCTGCTCGAACAGCATCTCCACTTCGCGAGCGGTGAGCATGGCCGTGGGCTCATCAAGAATCAGCACATGGCAATCGCCGATCAGGTTGCGCGCAATCTCCACCATTTGCTGGTGACCGATGCCCAACTCACCCACCAGAGTGTCGGGATCGATGGCGTCCAGGCCGACCTGGGCCATGGCCTCGATCGCCGCCTTGCGCAGCTGCTTGCGGCTGATCCAGCCACCGTTGCTGGGCAGGTTGTCGAGAAACAGGTTTTCGGCCACCGACAGGGTCGGCAGCAGGTTGAGCTCCTGCATGACCATGCGGATCCCCAGGTCCTCGGCCTGGGTGCGGCTAGCGGGGCGATAGTCCTGCCCGTTGAACTGCATGTGCCCGGTGGTGGGACTGACCAGACCGCCGATGATCTTCGACAGGGTGCTCTTGCCGGCGCCGTTTTCTCCGGTCAGGGCCAGCACCTCCCCGCGCAGCAGCGTCAGGTCGATGCCGGTCAATACCGGTTGTGCATAGGTCTTGCCAATACCGCTGACCGAAAGGACAGCGTTCGCAGCGGAAACAGACATAGGAAACTCTCCATGCGCTCACCCTGGCGGGTGAGCGCCGTTGTGCCGTCGCAACGACTACTTGGTGACCAGCTCAACCGGAGTTTCGATCACGCCATTGGCACCGCTGTCGACCTTCTCGCCCTTGAGGATCTTCAGCGCCGTCTCGATACCGAACACCGCCTGCTTGGCGGCGAACTGATCGGCAGTGGCCAGGACCCGGCCATCCTTGAGCATCGGCTTGATGGCGTTGATGTTGTCGTAGCCCACTACCTGGACCTTGCCCGCCTTGCCGGCGGCACGGACAGCGGACACCGCCCCTACCGCCATGCTGTCGTTGCCGGCCAGCAATGCCTTGAGGTTCGGGTACTCGCTGAGCATGGCCGAGGCGACGCGGTTACCGGCGTCGATCTCCCAGTCGCCCGATTGCAGCGACACCACCTTGATCTGCGCGGCATCCATTGCGTCCTTGAAGCCGGCGGTGCGCTGTTGCGCGTTGGTGGTGGTGGAAACCCCTTCGATGATCCCGACTTCATCCCCGGCCTTGAGTTGCTTGGCCAGGTACTCGCCCACCAGGCGTGCGCCCTTGCGGTTGTCGGGCCCGACGAAAGGCACGCTGATGTTCTTGCTCTTCAACACAGCGGGATCGAGCTGGTTATCGATGTTGATCACCGTGATTCCGGCATCCACCGCTTTCTTGATCACCGGCACCATGGCCTTGGAGTCGGCAGGGGCAATCACCAGGGCGTTGACCTTGGAGACAATCATCTGCTCGACGATGCGGATCTGGTTGGCGGTATCGGTTTCGTCCTTGATGCCGTTGGACACCAGGTCGAAATCGCCGGAGTACTCTTTCTGATAGGCCTTGGCCCCGTCCTCCATGGTCAGGAAGAACTCGTTGGCCAGGGATTTCATGACCAGGGCGACCTTGGGTTTCTGCGGGGTGTCGGCCAGAGCCGAAGAGAGAGGAAGGGCAGCGGATGCAGCGGCCAGAACGGCGACAGCGAGTAGACGTCCAGCAAAGGGCAGCTTCATGGGTTCACTCCGATCTTATGATTATTGTGAGCAGCGTTCGCACCGCGGGGCCGCCAGGTTTCCAGTGACACTGGCCGGGGCCGTGCCTCGGAAAGATAGACGATCATCGTCCCCCGAGACTCGCGCAAACGTTTGCGTAAAACGAACTATGCGAACCTCGCCAGAGTTTGTCAACGCTGTTCAAAGTGCGATCAGAGAGCGTGGGCAGCCATCCGCAACCGGCCACGTGGAGAAAAACCTGCCCGGAAAATGCTCCCGGGCAGGCTGACGATTCAGGCGGTGGTGTTCACCAGGCCACCGGAGGAGGAGGACTCCTTGGCCAACTCCCGGACCAGGTTGCCCGAGACTTCCGCCAGCGCGCCGTTGGTATCGGCGACCTGCCCTTGAATGGCCATGACTGCCGTCTGCTTGGCCTCGGGGGATGGGTAGTTGGCGGCCTGGGCGGCAGCCAGTTGCTGTTGCAGCTCGCGAAGTTGCTGCTGCAGCTCCTGCATGCGCTTGAGCAGCATCTTGACCACGATGCTGTGGTTGTCTTCGCTGGAGCCTTCGCTTTCAGACTGTTCGGCCTGCTTGCTGGAACCGACCCGCAAAGTGCCCGACTCGTCGGTGCCCAGCGCGCTAGACGCCTGCTCGGCGGTGGCGTTGCTCAATGCATCGATGGTTGCGGGCGACTTGCCATTGATCAGAATGGCTCCTGCCCCTGGAAATCCGACTGAAAGTGACATGGGAACTCCTGGTGAAAAATCCTAGAAGGATCATCGACCGCCGCAGAACATTCTTTAATGAATGCGCAAGAAGTCGCTTCAGGACTGGCGGCGAGCACTTTCGGATTGCCGAACACAGCACTGCGTAAATGTTCGGAAACCCGGACATCGCCTGACTCAACGCGCCCACAAACAGAAATAAAATTGATATAAATCAGTAACTTAAAATACTTACCCGATCAAGGTAGCGCTGGTACAGATCCTGCTCAACCCTCGCTGCCCCGGCGCAAACAGATCTGCCGCCGAGGTGTTTCTAGATGAACCTGCATCAGCACCGTCTCACTACTAGAGAGAAAATAATGAAATCTGCCTTCAAATCCTTCGCCCCGGGCGCTTTGGCCCTCCTCCTGCTTCTGCCTGCCGCCCTGCAGGCCAAAGAAGCTGAAACCCAGCAGAAACTCGCCAACGTCGTGGTCCTCGCCACCGGCGGCACTATCGCCGGTGCCGGCGCCAGCGCGGCCAACAGCGCCACCTACCAGGCGGCCAAGGTCGGTATCGAACAACTGATCGCCGGCATCCCGGAGCTGAACCAGCTGGCCAATGTGCGTGGCGAACAGGTCATGCAGATCGCCTCGGAAAGCATCACCAACGAAAACCTGCTGCAACTGGGTCGCCGCGTTGCCGAACTGGCCGACAGCAAGGACGTTGATGGCATCGTCATCACCCACGGCACCGACACCCTGGAAGAAACCGCCTACTTCCTCAACCTGGTGGAAAAGACTGACAAGCCAATCGTAGTGGTCGGCTCCATGCGCCCAGGCACCGCCATGTCGGCCGACGGCATGCTCAACCTGTACAACGCCGTCGCCGTCGCCGGCAGCAAGAACGCCCGCGGCAAAGGCGTACTGGTGACCATGAACGACGAAATCCAGTCCGGTCGCGATGTCAGCAAAATGATCAACATCAAGACCGAAGCCTTCAAGAGCCCATGGGGCCCGCTGGGCATGGTGGTGGAAGGCAAATCCTACTGGTTCCGCCTGCCGGCCAAGCGCCATACCATGGATTCGGAATTCGACATCAAGAACATCAAGAGCCTGCCTGACGTAGAAATCGCCTACGGCTACGGCAACGTCAGCGACACCGCCTACAAAGCCCTGGCCCAGGGCGGCGCCAAAGCCATCATCCACGCCGGCACCGGTAACGGTTCGGTGTCTTCCCGTGTGGTTCCGGCCCTGCAGGAACTGCGCAAGAACGGCGTGCAGATCATTCGTTCTTCCCACGTCAATGCCGGTGGTTTCGTTCTGCGCAACGCCGAACAGCCCGACGACAAGTACGACTGGGTCGTGGCTCATGACCTGAACCCGCAGAAAGCCCGCATCCTGGCCATGGTCGCCCTGACCAAGACTCAGGACAGCAAGGAACTGCAACGCATGTTCTGGGAATACTGACAGAACCCCGCTCGACCGGCCCCGGTCGAGCGGGCTTGCAACCACTCGCCCGCCCGGGCGAGTGGCGCCGATACCACCTCCCCTCCCCCCCAGCAAAAATATCTGCTCACCTCGTGAGACAAATGCATAAAGCGTTGTCAGAGGAACTTCTTGAATTTTAAGCAGTTGCGAAATGTCTTACAGTTAAATACTGTATGCACGTACAGCTTATTAAGGAATGTTCCGTGGCCAACGCTCAAACACCCCTCAGCTCCTACGAACGCCTGGGTGTACGCATCCAGAAAATCATCAACTCCCCCACCGCACAGAAAGCCAAGGCCGCGCTGATCTTCCGCCTCGCCGACGAACCTCAGGACGAGTGGGAGCGCCTGCTGGAAGAAATCGCCGAAAACGACAACGTCACCCTCGCATATCGCGACGATGGCGGCGTGCAGATTTTCTGGGTTGTGCCGAAGGAAGACTGAGTCAATGAGTGTTCGTTGTTTTGCCCTGTTGTTGCTGTTTCTCGCCTGTACCGCCCAAGCCGACGCGCCCCGCACCTTCAGCGAAGCCAAGAAGGTCGCCTGGAAGCTCTACGCCCCCCAATCCACCGAGTTCTATTGCGGCTGCAAGTACACCGGCAATCGGGTGAACCTGGCGGCCTGCGGCTATGTACCGCGCAAGAACGCCAAGCGCGCCGAACGCATCGAGTGGGAACACATAGTGCCGGCCTGGCAGATCGGCCATCAGCGTCAGTGCTGGCAGCAAGGCGGACGCAAGAACTGCACCCGCACCGATGCGGTCTATCAGCGCGCCGAAGCCGACCTGCACAACCTGGTACCGAGCATTGGCGAAGTGAATGGCGACCGCAGCAACTTCAGCTTCGGCTGGTTGCCGGAGCAATCGGGCCAGTACGGTTCATGCCTGACCCAGGTCGACTTCAAGGCCAAAAAGGTCATGCCACGACCGTCGATTCGCGGCATGATCGCCCGCACCTACTTCTACATGAGCAAGCAGTACGGCCTGCGCCTGTCGAAGCAGGATCGCCAACTGTTTGAAGCCTGGAACAAGACCTACCCGGTGCAAGACTGGGAACGCCAACGCAATCAGAGCGTGGCCTGCGTGATGGGGCGCGGCAATGAATTCGTCGGCGCGGTCAACCTCAAGGCCTGTGGCTGAAAGCAGATCGCCCGCTGAACGCGGGCGATCCTGGATCCTGTGCCAACAGGTTTATTGCGCGGCCTGATGCTCGATGACCGTGACGTCGATATCGCGCTTCTTGGCCTTGACCAGCTTTTCGATCACTTCATTCTTCTTGGCCTCGGCTTCGGCCTGGGACGCAAACGGACCGACCACCACCAGGCGCTTGCCCTCCACGGTCACCACATTGGAAATGATCCCGTGCTCGATCAGCCAGCCGGTCAGATCGCTGACCGCCTGAGGCAACTCACTGCCCACCAGCACATCCCACTGTGGCGCGCTGGAGGCCTGAACCGCCTGGACCTGCGTGGCCGCTGCCGCAGTCTTGTTCGCTTCGACCCGCTTGCCTTCGCCGCATCCGGCCAATGCCAACACCGCCATCATCATCGCTACTGTGCGCACAACCCACCCCTAGAAAGTCTGAGGCGGCGATTTTAGCACTCCAGCCACGAGAGACCTCGTCACAAAATCAGGCCGAAACAGGAAGAATGATATTTATTGCCTATGTATAGTTGCGCCTTGGGAATTAATAGATCGTCTGCGCGTCAGAAAGAGGCACCCACTCAGTGGAACTTCGCACTAATCTATACCTAAGACCGACCTCTGCACTGTTTGAATCTGGTGCCCTACAAAGCTATCAAGGAGAAGATCATGCTGATACTCACCCGCAAAGTCGGTGAAAGCATAAACATCGGTGACGACATTACGATCACCATCCTCGGCGTCAGCGGCCAACAGGTCCGCATCGGAATCAACGCGCCCAAAGATGTCGCGGTACACCGTGAAGAAATCTATCAACGCATCCAGGCCGGACTCACTGCCCCGGACAAGCGCGAAACCCCTTGAACTCAATGAGCACCCGCTCCTCGCCTGCAACCCAAGGCTGGTGCGGCGCGTGCCTTGTTCATCCCGAGCTTCTCCCACAGAATCCCCGCCTGTCCTCAGCGGATAGCGGCCACAGCAGATTCCCGCGCACCGGACTTTCACCAACCACTGACTAACGCCTCTTTCTGGCAACCCATCCTACCGCTGCCTCCCGGCATGCGGCGCCGCAGCAATGCCGGCGTCGCGCCCGGGCACGGCGGTCAGGCGCCTGCTGACGGTTCCACCGGCTTGAACCCCAAGTCCTGGGTAAACCGCAGCAGGTAGCCATCAGGATCCTGCACCAGCAGGTTCAACTCGCCATGCAGCGACTCATCATGGCGATACCAGCATTCCTGAATGTCCCTGCGCAAGGCGATACCGGCCTGCTTCAGCGCCGCCGCCAGCTGGCGAATATCCGGGCACTCGATGGATAGGTTCATGCCGCGGCCAAAGGGGGCCTGCAAGGGACCTACCCGCCACTCCGACTCCTGCTGATCATCCTGTTCCAGCATCAATTGCCCGCCGTTGAATGAAAGAAAGGCAAAGAAGTGCTCGGGACGCTGATACTCCACCTTGAAACCCAGGGTATCGCGATAAAAAGACAGGCTGCGCTGCAGATGGGTGACCAGCAGTTCCGGAACCAGATTATTCATTTGAAACATCGAGGGCTTTCCTTGCTCATGCAATCGAGCCGCGAGCCTACTACTAAGCCAAGCCCGAAAGCAGCATCGCTTACCAACGATTACAACTGAGCCAGAGCTCACGCGGGCGGCGCTGACCCGCATCAGCGTCCGCGCAGGCGCGTTGGCTACAAACAAGCCAATTCGCGCAGCGGCGGAAAACGCAAAAAGCGGCCCGCATTCGGATCGACAACATCCGCGCGGGCCGCCCGTTCATGCCCTCGGGCACTGACCTCTAGACCTCAGGCATGACGCTCCAGCAGCACCTTGCTCCACAGCGTGAACGCCACGGAAGGCGTCCAACCCGGGTTGGAGGTGTGCTCCTGAAGGCAGAGATAGCGATTGCCTTCATAAGTCACACCCTCCTCCCTCATGTAGCGCTGACTGGTGCGCCACTCGGGAAAGCTCGGATCGACCGCCCCTCCCGCGGTCCTGACACTGAGGCTGCGACTGGGCAAGGATTCCCGGCCCTGAGTGTCAGTGGCCGTGACAAAGTAGGCGTACTGGGTATCCGCATTCAGGCCCTTGTCCTCATAGGCCGCAGTCGCTGTCTTGCCCACCGCATTGCCATCGCGGTACAGGGTGTAGAACTCCACCGGGCGCAGGCCGCCGGATGTGCCCCAACTCAAACTGACACTGTTGCGAGTGGTCCCCTGCACCAGCAGATTGCCCGGCGCCCCAGGCCTCTGCGGCTCGCCGCCGTCGCCATGGATCAACGGCGCATAACGGTTGCGGAACTCCCAGTCGTAATGCACGCCGTGCCGATTGACTCCGGCATCCCAATTCACCGACCAGGTCATCAAGCCCTTGATAGCGTGGCCACTCTCCTGCAGGCGTTTGAACGCGTTGTTCAACGCCGCAGGTTCGATGACATAACCGGTGGCTGCCGCATCGACGTTGCTCGGCAAACCGATCACCAGCTTGTCCGCGGCAATCCGAGTGTAGCCACGCGTACCCGAGGCCAGGCTGTCGGTCAGGTAGAACAGAAAGTCCTCCTTCATGGCGTCGTTGTTCTGGGCAATCCACGCCCCGTGCCCGCCATTGGCCTCTGGCACCCAGAGCCCATCACCGCCCTGGTTGTAATACTGCGGCGCGATAAAGTCGTAGTAGCCCTCCAGGGCCTGCAGGTACGCCACGTACTTGCCATCGCGGCTCAGGTACGGAAACTCGGGCGCCATGCTGATGATGAAGTGCTTGCCCTGGCCGGCGTAATGATCCTTCACCAGCTTCAGCGCGGCCGGCAACACGCTCTTGTTGTCGGCAAAGTCGATGGCGCTCTGCTCCAGATCGATATCCAGGCCATCGAAACCATAAGTCTCGACCAGACGAATGATCTCGCTGGCCAGGGGCTGCTCGTTGCCCTTGTGCAATTCGATATGCGCATCGGCGCCGCCCAGGGAGATCAACACCGCCCGCCCCTGGCTGTTGAGCACACCCACCTGACGCCGGAACTCTTCATCCGACAGGTTATAAGGCTTGAACGTCGGAATGCCGTGCCCCTTCATGAAGGCCACCGCCACCACGTTATATTCCTTGGGCACGTCCAGCAGATTGAGATTGGCGAACTGCCCCCGTTGATAACCATCGGCAGGGCCGGCGGCCCAGTTGTGCCAGAAGCCCATGAGGATCTTCTTGCCGGCAATGCTCGGCATCAGAGATGCGGCATCCGCGGGCTGACTCTTGATCGAGGTAAAGTCGATTTTATTCATGCTCTAATCCTTCAGAACGGATAAATAATGCTGTAAGCCTGTAACTTACTTGAAGTCCAGATCGAACGCCTGATAGAACCCGTTGCCCGTATTGGCAACGATCCACACCAGTACCACAACATGATGGCCTTTCTTGTTTTTCGGCAGTACTACTTCATGGTGGGTCTTGGCTTTGAGCACCGAACCAAACTTGTCGAAAGGAACTTCAGTATAAAAGTCCTGATAAAAAGCCTGGGGCTCGAGTTGAGCGCGGCTGATACGCTGCTTCGGGTCCCAGCCATCTTTGGTGATGAACCAGCTGTAACCACGGGTGACGTGAGGCGCGGTGTATTCCCACTGCACGCGAAACACCTGACCCGGATCGACACTGAGCTGCGGCCAGTTGAAAGCACGGTTGAGTTTCTTCGACATCTCCTCGTTGGTGAAGTTGATGCAGTCGCGCTCATCAACCTTGCCGCCGCTGAGAATATGGCCGTCTGCGGGTGGTACGACGCTTGCCACATCGCTGTCGTAGGGTTTCGGAAAAGGACCGGCGACCAGGGACGGGAAGTTTTTCCCGCCTTCCATCTCATTCACCTGCCAGGTCCCCAGCAGACCCAGTTCCACCGCAACCGAACCGCGGCTGGAAGGCGACACAATGCGACCATGTTTAAGTTGAGCTTGTGGCTTATTCATATCATTCACTCCATTGACTAATTAAGTTCGCTCCTCGTTGAGCACCTTTAACTTAGCGCACTTTTATCGATTTTTTCATACACCCACAAACTAACCACCCGGGACAATTTGCAAAAGTTGGCGCCAGCCCCACTAAACCCTGGACTTCCCGATTTGAACTGACAACTTGAAGAGTCAATGTATTACACGCTTTGCTACAGCAAAACTTGCTCTTTCACTTTATGAAAAAGCCCTGCAGCCCAACTAACACCGCAAAAACGCCCGGCAGAAAAAAACCCGGCCATAGCCGGGTTTTTCCTGAAAAACGCTTGAAGCCATCCATTGCTTATAGGCAGGTCGCCAACGCCGCCAGGCGACGCTTGGAGACAGCATTGTCCTCGACCGCGTAGTAGTGAATGGTGGTCCCGGAAGCCTCGACCTTGATGTCCACGAAGGATTCGGCGGAGCGGGTATACACCGTATAGCCACCGCCCTTGCCTGGCTGCAGATATGCCGCAGCGTCAACACCGAAAACCGCTTCATCCTGCCAGGCGAATTGTACGCACTGCGCCACCAGCTGATCGGCCTTGGCCGAGCTCAGGGTCTTGTTGGGCGTTCTGGCCCGAGCGTCGTCCATGGTGGAACCCGCACAACCGGCCAACAAAACCGCAACCATCACCGCCATCAACACCCGCATGCTGCCACCTCGTCCATAAAACGCGAGAGTATCGCTCAGGCGGCAGAAAAAAGGCGTCCACCGGAAGAAAAAACCTCCTGCCAAGCAACGCCGTCCTGACCAACCCTCAGCCAGGGCCCGTAGCAGCCGCCTTGCAAGCCAAGGACATGATTTTACGGGCTTTGGCTACAAGGACAGGCGCTGTTTATTCGGCCCCCCATTGTCATGACTCAACTGAAGGTTTAACCTTCGCGCCCCTTCCCACACTTTTGCCAAGGAGATCCACCATGCAACAGCTGATCACCCCTTGCAGGACGTGCCTGGTTTAAACGCTGTATCCGCTACCCGTTAGCGCCTTCGCTTAATCCCGCTTCGTCCTGCCACTACCTGACTATTTTTTTCCAATCAGGAATTGGACATGGACACTTGCATCCGTCATTTGTCGAACGGCGTCTCGCTGATCGCCTCAGACACCACCTGGATCGAAGATAAAGCGCTCCAGCAACTGCAAACCACCGCCCAACTGCCCGGCATGCGCCAGGTGGTCGGCATGCCGGACCTGCACCCAGGCCGAGGCTACCCGGTGGGAGCAGCATTCTTTTCCACCGAGATGGCCTACCCGGCCCTGGTGGGCAACGACATCGGCTGCGGCATGACGCTGTGGCAAACCGATCTTTCCAGCAGCCGCCTCAACCTCGACAAGCTGGAGAAGAAAATCGGCAACATCGATCTCCCTCTGGATGACCAGTGGGATGAGGAGCGAGCGCAGCTGGGACTGCCCGTCAACGGCCATGAACACTCACTGGGCACTATCGGTGGCGGCAATCACTTTGCCGAGCTGCAACAACTCGACCAGGTGTACGACGCCAGCGCCGTGCAGGCCCTGGAGCTGGACCCCAAAGCCTTGTTGCTGCTGGTGCACAGCGGCTCCCGGGGCCTGGGAGAAGCCATCCTGCGGCGTCATGTGGACCAGCACGGTCACAACGGCCTGGCCATGGCCAGCGCCGCCGGCGCTCAGTACTTGCAAGAGCACGACGCGGCCCTGCGTTTCGCCGAGGCCAACCGACGATTGATCGCCGAACGCCTGCTGCACAACCTGCGGGCCAAGGGACGCTCGATTCTGGACATCAACCACAACCTGGTATCACCAGCGAATATCGACGGTATTACGGGCTGGCTGCATCGCAAGGGCGCTACGCCGTCGGACCATGGTCCGGTGGTCATCCCGGGCTCCCGGGGCGACTACAGCTATCTGGTACACCCCATACCGGCAACTGCCAGCCTCTACTCCCTGGCCCACGGCGCCGGGCGCAAATGGCTGCGCAGCGATTGCAAAGGCAGGCTGGCGGCGCGCTTCAGCTTCGACCAGCTCAAGCGCACTCAACTGGGCAGCCGGGTGATCTGCGAAGACCGCGGATTGATGTACGAGGAAGCGCCCGAAGCCTACAAGAGCATCGACAGCGTGGTCGGCAGCCTGAGGGATGCCGGCCTGGTGCAGATCATCGCGCGGCTCAAGCCGGTACTGACCTACAAACGCCGGGGGTGCTGCTGATGCTGCTGTTACAACTGTCTTCCGCCCAGGGACCCGCCGAGTGCGAACTGGCGGTGACCAAGGCCCTGCAGCTCCTGTATCGCGAAGCCGAGGCACACAGCGTGCGTGCCAGCCTCGTCGAGCAGGTAGCCGGCCAGGGCCGGGCTACCCACAGATCGGTATTGGTCAGCCTTGATGGCGAACAGGCTGCGAGACTGGCCGAACGCTGGACCGGCACCCTGCTCTGGACCTGCAAGAGCCCCTATCGCCCCGGATACAAACGCAAGAACTGGTATTTCGCCGGTCAACTGTTCAAGGCTCCAGAGGACAGCATGGACGGCGCGATCCGCTTCGAAGCCATGCGCGCATCAGGCCCGGGCGGGCAACACGTGAACACCACGGATTCCGCGGTGCGCGCCACGCACCTGGCCAGTGGCATCAGCGTGAAAGTGCAGTCAGAGCGCAGCCAGCACGACAACAAGCGCGTTGCGCGCCTGCTGATCCAGCAGCGCCTGGCAGATCGGCAACAGCAATCTGCAGAGGCGCTGCGCCTGCAACGCCGCGACGCCCACCACAGCGTGGAGCGCGGCAACCCGGTGCGCAGCTTCAACGGCGAGGGGTTCATCGCGCAGAACTGATCATCCTTCTCCGGGGAGTCGCACTTCACGACTCCCCGCCCAGGAAGCGAGGAGCACAGCCTTGAAAAGACCAGAGCACACGTAAAAGATCTTCAACCTGCCCAGCAACCGACACGCCCAAGGACGGGCGCTCACAACAGCGCGAACGACAAGCAGCAGAATCTTTGAAGGCAAGGGTCAACGGGAGTATCGGCAACCCAAGCTCCATCGCTTTAAGAGCGAGGCATAGAGTGGCCGATAATCAACGGCGTAGAAACGAGTGGATCAATCCACAGGAAAATCCACAAACGCCAAGACGGGCGCAGTATGGAAAGGCCTTTCGGAATGCACAGGCGGAACTGATGCGACGAGCAGCCAGCGACAATGCCGAGCCGCCACTTGAGGATTGGCAGGTGTTCTGCCGAACGCCCAGACGCTTCTTCCACAACCCAAGCTGCACACTCAAGCAGCCTTCATGATCAGCAGCGACATAGAGGATGACAAAGAGTGCACCGAGGCCCTGAACGGGTTTTGCAACGTCATGAAAACGCGCAAAACAAAAAAGGGGCTCACCTCTCGGTGAACCCCTTTCAGACCGCCCAGCAGAGCGGATTTTGTTTGGTAGGCGCGATTGGACTCGAACCAACGACCCCCACCATGTCAAGGTGGTGCTCTAACCAACTGAGCTACGTGCCTGCTGTGAGGCGGCATTCT
>Ga0194135_10000532_pt1 | contig 22400 bp, 23 predicted proteins | sample LitLau_LLRF_2013_FD_134024 | JGI IMG/M metagenome (GOLD analysis project Ga0194135, IMG submission 134024) | Freshwater sediment microbial communities in response to fracking from North America - Little Laurel Run_MetaG_LLRF_2013 (version 2) | ecosystem: Environmental > Aquatic > Freshwater >...
AGGTGAGACTCCCTATTTAAAACTAAATACTGAATACATTTACAAAATGTTTGTTTGTTTACAAAAAGTTGGAGCTGATTCTAATTGGTTTTGTTTACAGGCCAGTTAGCGATGCAAAAAGTGAAAGTGAATCGATACGTGTCAGGAAAAAGACCAGAATATGCGCCGCGGAGTTCGAGTGAAGAGGAAAGCGATGACGAGGAATTCGTTGGGCCAACAACAGCGACGAAAGTGAAAGTAGAGGAAGAGGAGGAGTTTCTTCCGGACATGTCACATCGAAATGACGAATTCACAGAATCTGAGAAGAAAGATCCGCGTCTTCGTCGACTTATGGAAACTACAGCTTCTAGCAGTCGAGCGAGAAGGTGAGCCATAGGCCATAGCGAATAGTGATGTAATATGTGTTTATGCATTGTTGGTATTATGTGGAGAGAGATATAAAGTCGTTTGGAACTTTAGAATTGCAGCCCCAGAGATTGTTGGGAGTGGATCTGAAGACGAAGACTACGGAGAAAGTCGTCCAGGAAGGCATTATGACACTGACTCTGATTCTGGAGAGGAGCAGATGGATGATACAGAATTCGAGAGGAAGCGAGCTTTCCTACGACAAAAAGCCCTAGAAAAACAAGAAGAAGAGGAATTATTAGCAAAAGAAGAAGAAAAAGACTCAGATGAAAGCGAAGAGTCGGAGTCAGAATATGAAGAGTATACAGGTACGTCCGAAATATGATGCGCAGACTAATAAATAGTATAGAAGTACATACGATCCATTTATTTATGTCGCTTGCAGATTCTGAGGAGGAAGCCAGACCGAGACTAAAACCAGTGTTTGTTCGGAAAACAGAAAGAATTACACTTAAAGACAAGGAAGACTCTGAAGAAGTTCAGAAACGGGCTGAGGAAGAAGCAAAAAGGAAAGCAGAAGAGCGTCGAGAGGACACGCTAAAATTGGTCGAGTCCCTTATCAGGAAAGACAAAAAGGGAAAAGACGATGATGATGCTGAAAAAGAAGCTAATCTTCCTCAAATAAATGATGTAAATACTGATGATGAGAATGAAGAAGTAGAATATGAAGCATGGAAACTTAGAGAACTGAAGAGGTTAAAACGGGATCGGGATGAAAGAGAAGCGTAAGTCTAGGCCACCCGATTTTCTTCTCAGACCTTTTAATAAATTCTTCAGCTATTATAGAAATGCGTTTCTTTCGAATTTCAGGTATGAACGAGAGAAAATGGAAATTGAACGACTGCACAACCTAACAGAAGAAGAACGTCGTATGGAAATGAAATTGAAACCTAAATTGGTCATTAATAAAGCCGAGAAAGGAAAGTACAAGTTTCTCCAAAAATATTATCACAGAGGTGTTTTCTATTTGGTAAGTAAAAATATTTTGTGGTTAGGTTTTTTGCCAATTAATACTCAAATTAATGCGTTTTTATAGGATAAAGAAGATACTGTGCTCAAACGTGACTATTCTGAGCCTACTCTTGAAGATCATTTTGATAAGACAATTCTACCTAAGGTTATGCAAGTCAAGAATTTCGGTAGAAGCGGCCGCACTAAATACACTCACTTAGTTGACCAAGACACTACTAATTTTGACTCGCCTTGGCAAGCTGAAAGTACACAAAACCTTAAATTCCATGCTACGCAGGCGGCTGGAGTTCGACATGTTTTTGCCAGACCATCGACTAAAAAGCGCAAAACAGAATAAAATAATACATGGTTTGTAGTAAGTCATGAACGTTGAAGTTTTTACCCATTTATTTTTAAAAAATAAAATCTTTTTACCGTTGGCAGTATATCAATAATTTGTTATTTAGCTCTGTTTGTTAGTACCAATAAGTTACTTCATGTACGACTTCATACACTAGGAATTCGACTGCTTTACCGGACTTGTCACAGTTTACGTGTTTGATAGTGATTTTGGAATTAAGAGGACATTATTTCATGAATATCAGTAAATGTTGACTGGCATGTTTGTACGAAGGCGGCTCCGTCCTTCTGACCATGATATGTTGCCGCAATGCATCCGAGACCAGTATCCCAGATTTGATACCTGTTAAAGATTGTTGGTCACTATTTGCAACCAAAACCAAACGGGGATCTGTAGATAATTATACTTACGCTAATCCTAGTCCATCTTTCACTACAGGACCGAATGCTCCAATTCTAACGGCTGGACTAGCGAGAGTTGAAGTAGATAGAATATTGTGATTAATCATAGCGTAAGATTTGTCTAAGTAAATATCTGGAATCTGCATTCCTTGAGTAATTGCAAGATTCTTTAGAGCAAACAGGTGCCTGTCAAATCCTTGCCCTAAAAACAATTTGTGCTTTCAAAAACTTCAATTTAGTACATGTGGAAGTAATATATTTCGTTAAGCGTACCCATTGCAGCGTCTTTGGTTAGTTGGCCATGCTTTTCAGAGCACTTTTTGATCAGTTCCTTCAACTGAGACTTGTGACTTTGCCAATTTTTTTGTGACATAATCTGACTTACTTCCTGTAAATTTTCAAGCATAATCATCAAATAAGTTACATTACACTACAACCAATTTGGTAAAGTGGGATGTTTTGCAAGGTTGCAAACAACGTTAACCTTAGTGACTTGTGTCGCGGGTCGAATGGCCTCTGTACGACCATGTTTAAAAGCTGAAGTGCTGCATGATTCATAAGTCGTTACCGTATCGTTGTACATTCGGTGATAAGTGACCTACATAAAACAAACAAAATTACATGACGTCTGATACGGAATCGAACCTATCTACTTCACTGTTTATTTCAATCGAACTACCTGAAAGCCTAATTGCATCAAAGAGTCTGGACTTATTCCCCAAGCCTTACAGGCTTTCTTACCATATTTTTCAAGGATGAAAGGATGTATGTCTAAACTTTCAATGTGATCAGTCAACCTTTTTCTTGCTGCATTCACAGCTTCTTCAGTTCTTGCGTCGATATCAAAAGCTAATGTGTGTATACAAAGGAGAAATTCCGTTAATAAATCGACAGTCAAATTATGAGAATTCTTCATAGTAAACTTGCTGCCATACTTACATAACCGCCTTGGTTTAGAATTAGGTGATTTCGGAGAGAGATCAGTAGACCACTGGTATATCTTACTGTCCTTATTAACATCGTTAAAGAATCGCATTACTGCGACTCCATCACCCCAAGCATGTTCAAATGTCAATCCTGCCCATCCGTCTTTTGTAGTTATTAAGTTGAACGATTTATCAAACCATCTAGTGAAATAAAATTACACAGGAAATTTTGAGGGTAAACCAATTGTGACAATAAATCCTACCGGTTAGTCCCATCAGAATGCAAATATTGACGGGTTACTCGTACAGGATCATCAAGTCCGGCTTCTTCGTCATCCAAAGACAGCACGAACAAGGAGGAATCGATCTCTTGAAGAGACTTCAGGTTTTTAGCACTTTGACTTATCATGTGCTCTCTAGTTTCTGCCCACTTGTCTCTGTTTTCAGTAGTCATTAGCCCCATGGGAGTCTGCGATGGTGCAACGTTGTCTTTTAAAATCAAGTCCAGGCCTCCCATGATTTCGTCAGGTGGTAAGATATTTCCTATAAAAATTAGATTAAAATTTGAAGTTCGAAGAAAAGCTATTGGAAGAAGTGTATTACCGCTTGCATCCAGAACATCTAATGAATACAAATGACCTCGTCGCATCACAGTTATATGGCGAACATTTTTGTCACTCCGAAATAATGTATCTGAGCCTTTATGAGGGATTCTTGAAGTACGAAACAAGCTGGGAAATTGAGACATATCAAGTGGAAACGCCTGAAATAGCACAGAAAAAACTAAAATAAACAATCCTATCTGTCATTTTCATTCTATTTCTAGTCTAATAGCAAGACGTTTTAGTAAAAAAGAAAAACTGTGCCACTGTTACAGTACAAATCTACGTTTAGAGTGGCCTCATTGGGGCCTTGCAACGGTTTAGACTTATCGGTAATCAAAACTGCAAGTAGCTTATCGTGTCTTTCCTAACTATCTGAGATTGCATACCTTGTACAGATATGATCCATAAGTTGCGAAAGATGTCGGAATCCATTTCATTACTCGTCGGTACGCAGGAGTATCGCTTTTTCCTGGATTCATATGGTACACTTCAGGTTCTAATGTCTCAGTATCTAAAGTCTTCATGAATCTGCACAAAGATAGAATTATTGAAGAAAATAGTAACCAACTGAACTTTCAATTCCATATTTTAGCGTTAATGCCCCATCACCTCAAAGACGATACCAAAATATTAGTAGTCCTAGCCAACTGCCATTTGACTTTTGGCAATTTAATCATGATAGTATCATCTTCAACAAAAACCAGAGCCGGATTTGTATTAATAGGTAATGGACTCCGATCTTTCAGGTACATTTCAAACCAAGGAGCAGAAATGTAGCTCGTCTGTTTAAGAACTTTATCCTGAGCAACTAAATTATTGTGAAGGTCTGAAATTCACAAGAAGTTAAATACATCACTATCAATATTGTTGCAGCATTCCCAAAATCTAAAAATTAGATCCACGGCCTCACCTAGTCCAATTCCTTCTTGAAACTCCTTAGTTAATTTCTCAGTAACCGCAACTTGCTCCGGAGACACCAAAGGCTTCAACGCTTCTATATAACGAGACGCAGTAAGCTCCAGTTTTGGAATGGGCAGTCTTGGTAGCGACTTTTGGAAATAATACGTCGGTAAAGAACTTTTCGGCAAGAATTGGTAAGACTCCTTCTCAGGGCCTGCTCCTGTAGTCTTGGCAGCCTTCTTACTTGCTTCTTCTTCATCTCGCTTTGTCTTTGGTTTACTCACACCTCCAGGATTCGATGATGAAGGTGAAGATGTTGTTGATGCCTCTCTGATATGACTCCAAACTACCCGTCCCTCATAACTTCTACTACTCCTGACCTCTCCTCGTAAGGTGGTACCCAAACCAGACCCAACTCTACATTTGAAGACATGCATCATGATCTGAATCTTAAATGTCAATATCAAGATCCCACTTTAACGTCAACAGCCTGCAAATCAATATTATACGAAAATAATGAAGCCGCCGGTACATTCCTTCGTAATATTATTACTATTTTAGAATACCTACGAATGTCTTTTACTTACAGTGTAGTTACAGTCTAAGCGAACTCACAAATATATCCCGTCGGTTTTTATGAAAAAGGATTGAGGACGAAGTTCGACAGAAGAAGTCTGACAACTTACGATTAGTCAAAGTCAGGATTGAAGCAATAAAGAAGATGAGAGGAGTCCAAAGTTCTGGAGACGTTGTATTGCATCTACAAATATATAATATGTGGTCTGTGTATGGTCTGTGACTGCCCCTGCGAATAGTAAACACGGGAGTAAATCGTGAGTGGTTGTGTATTTGCATATAGTACACGAGAGACGATGAGGATGATGATGACGAGGGTAGGCAAGTGACAAGGATAAACCATCCAAACGGGAAGCATTAAAGAAGAAGTCAGTTCAACACGATCAACACGATCTTCATATCGTATATTTGTTCTTTAGTCGCAGTTGCTAACTACTTTCCTTCTTGGTCTTCTCCAAGATAACCTCTTTTTGGTATAACAAAGGGTGTGTACCTGAAATCAATTTGGATCCTTCCTCCTCCATAACAAGAACAGACTTCTACTTCAGAGCTAGAGATAGTTTCGACGACACAGAGACCGGTATAAAAATATTATTTAGCGTAATTTGCAGGCAGGAATTGCAGAAATGGCGAGTAGTTGTCGATTGTGTCGGTCGGCGTTAAGTCGAGTTCTCTCTCCAAGACCGTCTCTCCTTGTGACTTCCACGAGGTTGGTACTAATAGTATTTTGGAATTGGTAGTATATAGTTGGAGAGGATATGTATAAGTAATAGTTATATCATGGTTTTGATTGAATTCTACAGGGGAATTAATATGACTGTTCCGAGACTGGAAGGAGCGTCGGGGGAAGGTTTTCTAAGCAAATTGTTCGTGAGGAAAATTGAACCTACGAAAGAATCACATTCGACTATGTTGAGTGACAAAGAGATTATTTATGAGCTCCAGACTCATGAAGTTAAGCCGGCATCTTTGGAAAAGTATATGGATAACTAGTAAGTGAAGTGTATAGAGATATTATTGTAAAACTTTGTGAAAGTGTGAATAGATTGAGGGTAAATTTTGTTATTGGGGCTTACAGTGAGAAACATGTCAATGTGAGCAAAGAACTAAAAGCTGGAGAATTAGTTGGCAGTTGGACAGTAGGAATTGGAGATCAAGATCAGGTATTGCATTTGTGGAAGTATACCGGAGGATATGGGGGAGTGGATGCTGCAAGGTCTGCTTTGGAAACTAATTCAGTGAGATACTTTTCGAGGAAATATGTTTGATAATTTACTCAAGTTTTGGGGTTTTATGTGAGTTCTCTTTCTGATTAAAATTAGGACAGTAAAAAACTCCAAAAAGAGAGGTTGACCTGCCTTCGACGCCGACATAGTCAGTTTCTATTAACCTTTAGTTACTGGCCACAAATCGGAAAACGAGATGGAAACAATATCTATGAAATCCGTAGCTACATTTTGAAACCTGGCACAATGATTGAGTGGGGAAATAACTGGGCAAGAGCTATCAATTTCCGTCAGCACAACGAAGAAGCATTCGCAGGAATGTTTTCTCAGATTGGACGGCTTTATAATGTTCATCACATCTGGTGTAAGTAATCTAATCTATTAGCTATCTTTAAAAATGGTCCTGCAGATTTATTTAAACTAAAAACTTTTACCTTGTTCAAAATTAGGCTACAAAGACCTGCAAACCAGAAAAGTCACTCGAGAAGCTGCATGGAGGAAGCCCGGTTGGGACGAATGTGTCGCCTACACTGTTCCACTTATTCGTGAGATGGACTCGAGGATTTTGTTACCAAATAAGTTCTCACCTTCGCAATAATCCAAGCAGTGAGATAACGTCTAATAATAGTCATCGTGATTAATTGTTAGCAGCGCTGCTAATAATACTATTTCACCAATCCATCAGAAGACTAGATTTGTCAAAAGGAAAGGTTTGGCAATGGGAAGCAGCCACATCAATTATCTTCCATTAATTAATTTAAATAACAGATTATTAGTTTGACAAATCTACTTACTAATCTTTGATTTCACTGCAATTGATATTCAAGTCAACGACACAATATTTATCATCATGAATTCCGAAACATTAAGTTAAAAAATATACAGCAAAAATAAAACAAGTTTAGCAGTAGATACGATCGAAGTTGTACAACGATTCCTTTACAATCGACCGTTAATATCTCTCGTTGTATTCAAACCGTATACATTTTTCGAAAATATAATTCACCTCAATGGTAACATAGCGTCGTTTTAATCTCAATGCATCCCAATACATGTGTTTCAAATCTCCAGTAGCCCCAGGAAAGTTGGCGGGAATCAAAATCCACGACCGTGTTCACAACAGAAGACGCCGATCGTTCTGTGGTTCTCAACAGCTCTCGCGTGAATTAATTGATAATTTAGATAAGCGATGGCTAATCGGACAGTGAAAGATGCCAAATCAATTAAAGGAACGAACCCGCAGTACTTGATTGAAAAGATTATTAGGTCCAGGATTTACGACAGCAAATACTGGAAGGAAGAATGTTTCGCACTGACAGGTAATAGAAGCGATCACATTTTACTTAAACTGATTGAATCGAAATGCGGATCTGGTTTGTGAAATACCCAAAATACTAATAATGTGTTATTTATTGTTTTGCAGCGGAGCTTTTAGTTGACAAGGCCATGGAGTTGAAGTTCATTGGGGGTGTGTTTGGAGGAAACATCAAGCCTACTCCTTTCTTGTGTCTCATTTTGAAAATGTTACAAATACAACCGGAGAAAGAGATCATTGTGGAGTTCATAAGGAATGAAGAATTTAAGTATGTACGAGCACTTGGAGCTTATTACATGAGATTGACGGGTACCTCACTTGATTGTTATAACTATCTGGAGCCTCTTCTCAATGACTTTAGAAAACTCCGCCGGCAGAATCGGGAGGGAGGTCAGTTATACTATATTGCCTCGTAGTTTTAAAATTTAAATTTAAGTATGGTAAAATTAAAATATATCTTTTAATTCTTTCTAGCGTTCGAACTTACTCATGTGGACGAGTTTGTAGATGACCTACTAAGGGAAGAGCGTGCATTAGATGTGATTCTTCCTCGAATTCAGGTAAATCCATGTAGTTACACAGCTAGAAATAAATTATTAAACTATTGAAGCTTTTTGTAGGAATACGTAGTTGCAGTTGCAGTGTATAATATCTATATATATATAGTATGTATTGCTTGACTCACTTTTATGAAGCATAGTAGGAATTCAGGATATTTTGGGTTGTGAATAAGGTAGATTGTCGTATAAGTATGTTTTCATATGACGTAGGTAGTTTGATAAAAGAAAATATCTCAAGTATTATTTGATTTCAATCAAGTCGTTTTGTGTTGGCACTTAAGGCGTAGCTCTCGTATGACCTTCATTTCCAATTGATTGCTTCCGATTCTATTGCAAACCTTTGGCTTAAAGCTAATGGATACCACAAAAGCTTACGCTGTAGGTAAGAAATCATGATAGCCAAATCATATTGGTGCATTGGGTGCTTGTCCGATAGAAAGGGGTGTTTACTGGGTCACCAAGCCAAACAGTCACGATTTTTTTTCCTGAGCGTGGTTTCTTCTGAATGATTTAATGACTGTATTGCGACTATAAAAATGTATTTGTATTTCAGAAACGAAGTATTTTGGAAGAAACTAATCAGTTGATGCCCCGGACATCCGTGTTAGAAGAAGATGATGACGATGACGAAGAGGATATAGATCTTGAGGAACCTAAAGATGATGATAAAAGGAAGGAAACTAAAACATCCACTAAACCTTCCAAACTTTCGCACAAAGATGACCGTAGGAAGCGCCGAGCTCGCTCTTCAGACTCTGAGTCATCAGGTATATAAACTAACTGTATATTATTAATTATTAGTTATCATTAACTGTATCGAGAATTGAAATTCATGGACATGTACAATCTATTTTCAGATGATCAAAGAAGAAAGAGTGAGCGAGATCGAAGGGACAGAAAAGACGACAGAAGTTATAGAAAAAACAAATCGCGAGAAGAGAACTTCAGTCAGGACAGGGATAGGAGGGACAGGGATCGGGATAGGGATAGAAACGACCGATCTCGCTACAGAGATGATCGTGAAAAAGACAGAGGAGATCGAGATTATGGCAGGAGTAGGGATTCGGAAAAAGATCGCTACTATCGTAGAGATAGGGAGAGGGACAGTGATAGACACAGAAGCAGCCGTAGGCACGATTAGTTAGTCATTGTTTGGTAATTGTAAGTTTATAAAATTTTATTGCTTACGTATTTTGTACATAGTACCCTACAGCTGCGATAAAAGTAACCTAACTTTTGGTTTTATACTATATGCTTATTGTTAAATATCTTAGATTTTACATGTTTTACCGACAATTAAAGTAAACAATTACTATGTTTGCTAAATTCAAGATGGGTGCATTTTAATATAAACAATCTAGTATTTATAAAATCATTATTTGCATGTGAAGTAGCAGGGTACGCAAAAATGTCATCAATTACAGAAGGTACAACGACTTCTTAGAATACATCCACTTCCTATTTTACACGCAACGTGACAGGTCAGTTCATTTACAGTAGTCACATGTCGCCTCAAAAACTACAAAAAGTTGTAATCGATAACTCGTAATTATGAATCGTCTATCCGATGGTCTGTTTGCGGTTTATTATTCAAAGCGTCTCCAACAATCATCGAATTTTCTAAGTGAATTTGAGTTAATTGAATCATAACTCAATAATAATTAATAGCAGGAAATCGGTTGCATTCACTCTGCAAAATCTTACAGGAAGCTATGTTTGTCATTTGTCGGAAGTTCTATTCTGAGGTCTTACAAACTCATGGAATTAGGTGTTTCAATGTTTTACTTACCATCATACTAAAGCCTTCTTAATTCATAAGCCTGAATCTACAGTCTAAGTTTTTGAAAAGATTTGAAAATACTGTGCACTTGCAAACAGAAAAACAGACATCTTTTCATATAAATCTAAACATTTGAGGAACGCAAGTTGCGAAGACGATAGTTGTAAAAGAGAAGGTCACACTAGGAGGAGATCCGTTGCATTCTTTGTCATTGCAACAATGAATCGACGACGCTTCAGCAGCACCAAGCTGTTCCTTTTTAGCTGGACCATTCCCAGCAGCAGGGCTGGAGTCGAGAAGACCACGAGCTGTAAAAGTATTTTAAATTGGCATTTACTCATTTAGACAGCTCTCTGAAAAGTTCTTTCCATTTCCCCGTTCTAAGAAGCTTTGCTACTCCCACAAGGGAAATGAACTGGTTGCGTGACTTCAAAGTATACCTTATCCGAATAGCCATCACACAAGCCGTCCGTCAATTTTCTCCTGCACTATTAATTCTTTCACTAATACCCTGCCCCAACCATCATACATAAAGCTTATTAATGGCCACTCCTAACGATTCTTGAAAGTTGAGTCACTCTACGCTACATTCGTCTTTATTGGGCTTACAGAGAGGCTTATAAATCTAACACACCAGTCTCGAGGAAATTATCTTTAAAATATATGTGTTCCCGTCACCAAATCAACAGCATCAATTGCTTTTAAACTGCTCAGTTTTTACGAAGTTGTTCTTATCTCGATAGTTATGTGAAATTGGTTAGAAAATGTGTACACGTGTCCTTGAGTTTCACTAAAATTCATAATACAAGTAATGAATGAACATAATCATTACTGCAAACAGCTGAAATTCATGAAATATCCAATAACCGCTTAGCATCCGGAATGCAATTGGACCTGAACATTTTAAGCATATCGGATTTTTACTAGTATATGAAGTTTACAATTGGGTTAGAGTGTGTTCAGTAAGGTAGAAAAATCCATTATGGAATTTTTAATCTTCGTTGATGTTAAAACGGTGTATAGCATTTTGGTTTCATAGGTGTGGTCTTGCTGGTATCCTAATGCTGGCATAAGGGTTTTACATATACATAATTAAAGGTTCGAGAGACAGTTAAATACGTGTTTTATTCCACAATTCACGCCTAATGTCCTTGTCCTTGATGTTGGATTATCAGTTAGAATAAAATTACTAACTAGCTTCTAAGTCTTATGAAAAGCACGACTCCGCCTCAGTACGACCGTAAATGAGTTTGTTTATAAAGTGAGCTGTGCATGGACTTCCAAACCTGCGAATATTGCTAGAATCAAACAGACTTTATAGGAGCCGTTGTGTTTCGGTAATCAATCAGCATCAACTATCATTCTGTATCCAACAGGAAACACTCAGACTTCCAATTAAGAAGCTATAACTTATGTTAAGACGTCAACAGCGAATGAGTAGTTATGAATTATTAATATAATAAAAGCTGATTAGGCTCCTGTCCCACCTAATTACTTTGCATAGGGAACTACCACTCCGTTTCACACTAATGAACTGCCTGAACAATATGGGCTGCTTTTTATTTTTTAGGACAGTTTTGATATTGTAAAGTCAAAACTTAATGAAGCAGGCACTCTAATTTATTTTTTAAAAACTTAGATTCTCTTACTACAAGTCAATGTTACGTGAAGATCTATTACAACAATTCTAGTCGATAGCAAACTTTCCCCAATGTTTATCAGACAACCAGGGTCTGATATATACCTTGTAATTACCCAAAGTACAAGGTTGCTTTAAAACAGCAGATCAGCCTGGATCAACCACGTTTTAAATATTGCATGACTTACTATGCAAATTGTTTTACACGTGCATATATGATGAATCGCTTTGTAATTATATTTCAAAATATCCTTTTCCTCCACTAATATAACGGCACAATAGAGTATATGCGATTAACTACATGCTTGTTGTGTATGTTCCATATAGATAACCATGAAATTCTTATCCCTACTTCTACTACTGAATCATTGTTGAATCGTGTGAAATCAATTAATCTCAAATGAGTCCTTTATATCTGAGGAAAAACTATTGGTGAAAGTATTTGACTTAACTTCATAAAAGTAACATTAAAGTTTTATCAAGTCATCTATGCGTGTGGAAAGAAGTAGGTCAAGCAAAAGTATTCATCCAAAGAAGAATTGAACTACTAGATGAAATACCCGGTTAGCGATGGCTATCGTGCAATTAAAAGTAAGATAATTGTTCTTAGTTTACTGATGAAAGGGTAATTACGAAATTTTTCTCTCTCGATAAGGAAATACGTTAACTGATCGATGACTGATCGGCTTTTCTATTTACACACTCAGTGTATACCATCAGGAATAATAATAAATGTATTTAGTTATTTTAAAACAAATATTACGTAATCGTCTTCCTCTTCCATCATAGCCATTTTCGTCGGGAGTATTAATTGACCTCGTTCTTCTTGATTTCGGATCCCGACCAGCGCATCTTTTTTTATCTCCACACGCTCTGTCCACTTCTCCATTCATCAGAACCATTTTCTACAAAAATCGTATCAATACATAGGGGACATTGGAATAGGCACGCAAAGAAAGTCGGAGAAAGTACTCTAGCCATCAAAACTTCTCTCAAACGAATGGCATATTTATGTAAACTACACACACTTACCATACAGGACGTAGATTTTGTACAATTCTTCAAGTGGGTTGAGTTAAAGGATGTCTCACAATTGAAGCACTCGTAGCACATGATTCCGCTCACTTTCCACACAAAACATGAAATGACAACTACTACGAAAGTAGCTTGCCAAACTTTCGACACCATCTTCTCAATTAGTAATAAGTAACAAGGTATTAAGAGTAAGAATATAATGTGAAAGAACTAAAAACCTACATTACCAAAATTATGAACTTATTCTGTAAGCCTTGATTATATAGCCTGTTGTAGCTTGAGTTGATTGAAGGTAAACCAAAGAGTATCACTTTACCCCAAATTTACTTTCTTCTTGATAATTCGTTGAAGAATGCGGAAATGCAGTAAGAAAAATCTGAAAATAATAAAATGCTTGTGTATTTGAGTCAGAAGATGTATTTCCTCCTTCGCCGTGTTAAATACTACTGAGAGGAGAGATTGCAATGACCAGAACGAAAGTTAATGAAAGACGGTGTTAGTGAAAGACGAATGTACTTTTGACTCACTTTTTCTTACAATTCAAGTCACCTTTCTCCTGAGTGTTATAACGCTATTGGACTTTTGTTGTGTGAAATGTTTCGTGCCATGTTGTCTTGTCATAGGCTTACGTGTTGGTGGGTTAAGTGTAGCTTGATAAAAGGTATGAAAAATACACGCGTAGGTAGACTCAGTAATAAATAACGTGTGTTCTAGTGAAATATCCAAGACTGTAATGGGGTTATTACTTTCCCCTATATTTCTGGCTGGAAGAAAATCTTAAGAAAAAGGGTTGGGGTACGTCGTTTCCAAATGCTCAGGTCCCAACCTTATCATCATTAAATTGAGGTCTCGTCTGTAGGCTTTGCGTGATATTATAAGACTTCCATGCATGTGTATGTGTATATAGTTCTTATGAATGAGCTGTGTGAGTTCTTTATATTATTACCTCTTTAATGCAATCTAACATGCGTTACCTACCAAGTTTGAGTAGATCGAGGGTAAAAATCGGTGAAAGTTGGCCAAATTCTCAAGAGTATGAAAGCACATTTATTAACACGTATTTGACCAAAAACTGTTTCTTGAAAACAGAAAAGAGACTCAAATTACAGTCTACCATGTTGCTTTCTATTATACAAATCTAATTCACTCATAAGTTTCCCCAAGTTTCACGATTTTCTGCCTAGTGGTTGTCATTTGTTCGTGGCATTTTTAACACTACCAGTCAATATATACATAGCTGCATGTAGCATGCTCGTATAATAGGTGCACGATGAAATGAGGCCTGTATAATTATATTCGACTTCCAAAAAATGATAATGAGCATGATCATTGTATGGCATATATGTATATACATATATATATAATAATACTAAATTTTTTACTGTGTAAGCAGCATTTCTTTTTCGCATGTCGTAAAAGATTACAAGCGACATCCAAAAGGAAGGCCAACACAAACTTTCAACATGTCGGTTATTCTATTTGTTCGAAATCCAAAGCTTACCATATTCATCCAGCCTATAGCATTTCATGTGAAAGCTCCTTATAGTGCTTAGTACTTGGTTAATTATGTGAAATGGTAGATGGTTTTTTCTTGCAATGCCCTGCGCTATGTGACCAGCAGTTGAAAACATGTAGGTGAATGCTTTCACCTGCCATACTGAATGGAATCTTGTAAATGAAATAACACTTTGAAAACAAGACGACGATACTGCAAATTGTTTTTCAACATTATGAGTACTTTTTATTTCTTAAGATTTTACAGTTCCTTACACAATATGACTCGTAATGCAATACCCTTGTACACGTTATCATCTGTGATTTTGGTTGTCTTCAACATTGGCATAGTTAGTGATAAGTACAACTGCACCTTATTTGTTTTCTTGGCTTAAAGTATAGTACATCGTGTTATCTACCTGGTAGTTACCGTGTTTATAATATTCTATTTAATATTATTGATTTGAAGTATTCCAAACAAATAATTTAGTTTACGAGTATCAAATAATAACTAGGTTTAAATTTCTTTTGAAATGAAAAAACGATCTGTTTCTGTTCACGAAGTTCCTTATTTAATTAACAATAATTAATAACCATATATTCTCAATATACAATTTCATCACCCTTTGTATAGAAAAGATCTCAAACTATTTGCTAAATGTATTGTTGTATATAATATGGTCAAATTGTAATTGCATGAAAGAATATTTTGTGTCATGGAGAAAGTATTTCTGAGGTGAGTTTGCTTATGCATGAGTAATATTTATCAAATAGCTAAATTAATAAGTAACTACATACCACGATATATTTGCTATTATTATACTGTTTAAAATTTCAATTGCACAACAGCAGAAAGTATTGCACTTATCGAATCCCTCGAATGTTTCATATATTTTTGTAAATTCTAAGGATTGATTACTCTTAGTTTAGTGTCTCGACTCTTTCACAGCTTCACTCTACATATAAACACTAACTAAATATATATATATATATGACTTGCATTTGTACATTAATCGGATTAAACTTAAGAAACTGCTGCACATACAAAATAAATAATTATTATTTGTGGTTCATCACTGCAATTAATTAAAAGAATGCAGAGAGTAGAAATACATTTTAGAATAATTATATCCAGGTATGCACATACCCGTGTTTCAGACACAATAACATTATTACTTATAGTTCATTTAGTTTATCGTAATCGAACTTTACGATTCCCATTTAAAAATATAATTCAAGAAGGTTTGTGAATTTGATGATTCTGCGTTTGGGGAGAAATCTTCACTGAGAAAATATTATGACATTTGCTACATATATATAAGTAGGTATTTACAGAGAGTGAGAAGAACAACGAAGTATATCATTTAGTAAGTGGTTAGTAAAAATGGTAATACGTCAACTGACAAGAACAAAAACGGCTACATAAGAGATACATGCATATGTGTGTGCAGAACATATATACATTATGTTTTATATGCTATCAAACTGCATAGTAAGTTGCGATATGAGGTAACTACCTACTCCTCTGGATAAAGAGGAGAGGTTTGCAATTAGTAGTGTGATGTCTATTTAAGTCCAGAAAATTACAATAAAATTTTACACTCCAACTACTTAATCTAACTAATATTGTAAGCATGTCTAAGACTTAAAAGAGATGGTGTGTGTCTGGATATTTTAAATTTAAAGCTACTGGTTTCTGCCTTTGGCATTGCATATCTCTTATTGAAGTTTTATATGAAATTATTGGTAATATATCACCAATATTTATTACTACCGGCTTCATGTATACTTTGTCTGGAGTTTATACATTTTTTACCAAACTGGAACGCGGACTGAAACTGCATATTTTCTCCTTGAATTCATATCACACTGTTCAGTCCCTAATATAGCAAACTACAGTATAACCTTAATAATAGAATTAGTGGCACAAGTATGCATAATAGTGCATTGTTATGTAACAGACTTGTATGTAAAGAGCCAAAATAGACATACGTTATTACAATAATAACAAAGATCAAAAAATTGTAATGGAGAAGAAACCTAAGCGTATGAAATGACATACATGTTTCCAAGATAGTGTTACTGTAATAATGTTTTAATCATTTCTATATTCCTAGATTAGTTCGAAAAAAGTGCAATGCGCATTTCCTTCTGGTTAATCTACAAAAGTATGTCTAACAGAGACCTATTGCAATAATTGGACTCGTTGGTAATGATTGTTTCGTTGGAAAAAATTATCAACGGTGTGGCTGTATGGATTATTTAAACGAGCCCGTATGAAAGTGACCCTGTGTCTATCTAGGGTTCAACTTCCTAACTTTCAAATTCGGATTGATTTCGCACTCTCCGTGCAAATATAATGCATCTCAAGCTATTTTACACTTTAACAATAACACATACGTACAAGTTACAATTTCTTTACGAATTTTCAGTCTAAAGGATGGTTTTGATGATGTACGAATGATACAAATGGATTAGACTTCATCTTGCAAAATTCATACGCACTATAAAGAGTTCAACATTCACGACACTCCTCTCTTTGAGGCATTGTGGCGCAGTAAATTATAACCTTCGCGTGTGCATTCCAGTTTCTGGAAGAAAACAACAATTAACATGCAATAACTTCCAATTAAACTGAGCCGAAGCCGCACACGCCTTATTCCACAAGATCCAATACGAAGCGAGCTCCGTGGAATGCAATGGAAGAAAACTAAATGGAAGATGTAAACCGTCGTTCTCGTCTCCCATGAGCCACATGGAATGATTTGTCACGTCAGTGTACTTCTCCATAGCTGTCCATAAATGTAACGCAATTTGGCACAAACACAGTTTTCTAATGGTGAAGGCGATAACCAAGAAAGAACGCGAGTAACTGCGAATACTTATAAAAAGTAGACAAAGAAGGGTTGAGGTGGTGATGGTAAGTAGAATGATTCTTGTGCCGTATGTGATCAGAATCCTCCGAAGCCGAGGGGACCGAGATCCATATTGTCCTGTCTCAAGTGAAACGATCGTTGGGGATATCTCTGTCCGTGACTTGAGGAGCTCATGGGATGTCCTTGCATATAAGGGTTTGGGCCTGAATACGCTGCTGAAGAATAAGCAGCCGCTGGGTTTCCGTACGCTGAAGGAGGGAGATGAAGTGGTGGGGGTCCATTTGGTGATCCGTAACTGGAGCTCCCAGAATTCGAGGGATACTGACCATGGTGATACCCTGGGTAGCCGAACATCATGCTTGAGGAAGGAGTCGTGGATCCATAGGCAGAACTTAAGGAGTTAACTGGGAAACTAGCGCTGAGATCAGATGCATAGTAAGGTGAAGACGCATAATGAGATGCGGCTGCATAGGACGACGGTGTGGAGTGGTGGCTGTATGGAAGGAATCCTGAGGATGCGTCTCCATAATGACCTCCAAGATTAGGAGGTCCAGAGTTCAAGGTCGATAAGGATTGGGTGTGAGGTATTGACGTGGGGTCAGGTCCTGAGCCTCCCTGATGATTGCTTCCTGCAGGTACACTCCCCTCGGTGTCCCCAATGCTTGGGATTTGGTCAACTAAAGACTCCAGTCCAGAGAGAGACTTGGATGTGATATCCAAACACTTTGTTTCGTAACTGCTATGATAAGTTGTGCTATTATTGGAGTTGGTTTGCATAGATGTGTCAGGTTGTTCCACTTCTGTAACAACAATATGGATATTAGCGAACTCATACTAGAAGGGGCATAGGGAATTATTTCAGTTAAGTGTTGTGAACTTACCTCTAACATTAGATGAGCCGTAACTCTGTGATCTATTGCTGACATGTTGGAACCTATTGTCGTAAGTGGGCTGGTATTGAGAATATGACTGATCGTGCGTCTCCCTCGCGTCATTTCCAGTCGCTCCTTGATACATCGGAGGATTGCAATTGGGCGACTGCTGGTGATTCTGGCTGGTGCGTTGGATCTGATGCATGTTCGGGAGTTTCGTTTGGTTATGGTGATTCATCAATTCTTCTCTCGATTGACCCGGCGGTATAGAAAGACTATCGAAAACTGTTTCAGTCTGATTATTATTATTTACATTGTTATTACTGCTATTCATGGCTGCTGCATTGTTGAGGGGAGAAGGTGGTCCAGATCCGCATGATATAGCTGCACTAATTTCGGAAGACAAGTCAGACTGAGTGGTGAACGAGTGATGCGAAGGGGATAAACCAGTGCTCCCCGCATTTGATAAGGATCCGTTTTCATCTCGCCTGCATCTCTCCTCATTACTACTCGTACTTCCGGTTGTTCCGGTTGAGTAACCGCTGCTTACTGAAGAAGCTTTTTGTGTTTGACAGGTCCCAATTCCACTTGAAATTCCGCGATCTCCCAAAGCCTCAGGAGTATGACTTCCTAGGCTCGGAGAGTTCCCTTCTGGTTTAACTTTCTTCGGTCGACCGCGTCGTTTTCTTTGGGGTTCGCCCATACGGCCAGCCTTTCCCATTAGTCCATCTCCATCTTTGTTCTCATCTCTTGAAGAAACATTGCTCTTGTGTAATTTCGCTTTCTTGGAGCTTTCATTTCCCCCACCTCCTCCACCTTTCTCCATTCCTTTGCGAGGCCTTCCCCTCTTCTTCTTCCCGGGATTCAAAACACTCTCCCCTGATTCACCGGTTGTGCCATTCGTGAATCCAGTCGAACCAGAATGACTCACAAGACTTTTGTTCTCCATTTCTCCATTAGCTGAAGCTGCTGCAGCCGCAGCTGCAGCCTTTGCAGATGGCTTGGGTTCATGGAAAACAACTTCACTCTCATCGATTTCGGTAATCAAACCGTTTAGGTAGTCACGAAACTTCTTGAGGGCCATGTAAAATGGCACTTTGTCTGCAGCTCGCGGTAACTGTGCGCATCTTGCACTAGACGATGGCATCACCCAAATGTACTGAAAGTAAAGAAAACATGTTTTCCAAATTGATTGCAGGATTAAGGAGAGGAAGTACACATTCAATTAATCAAAAGCTAAAGTACCGTATTAGTTCCATCAACAAACTCTGATTGCCTGCCAAAGGGAAAGTCCTTTTTCCCCGAAAAAACTTCATAGATGAGTTTCCCATTAAAAACAGCTATTTTAGGTCTAAACTTTTGCAGCTTTTCCAAGAGAATCTGTGACCCTTGTTTGATTTCTCGACGGGTTAGGTCAGCACTTCCTTTCGTAGGGCGTGCAACCATGTTGGTGAAACCAATCCCGTAATTGATTAAACTGAAATCGTCTTCTGCTGTGAGTGGCTCCGGGACAAGACCCGAAAGGTGTAAACACTTCCCTGCACATATCAAGAATACGAAGTGTCAATAACAATCAGCACTCAACATCTTAGCATATTACTGACAGTATTTTGACTTACAAAAGTGATTTCCAGGTCCGGCATAATGATGACCTTTGAACGCAGCGAACATACCGGGATTGATACCAACCTGAAGGAGTAACCGAGGGTTATATAATCAATGCCAAAAAACTTTTACGCAAGGGTACAGATAATAATAACGATATATAGGTTAATTACAATGACGATGTCCAGATTAGAACCTAAATGGTCCGGAAGTGTTCGCCTTGAAACTTCTTCTTCAGACAACCCATTGAACCTGTCATGGCGTTTGCGTTCTTTTGCATCCATTATCTTCTCCTCACGACCAGGATTGATTTGCTCTCGGAATTCGGGATTTCTGGAGAGACGAAAGGCAATTAATTACTCACCTATATAACACTTGTTTAATAATAAACCAAAATAACTATTCCACTAATGATAACTCCTACTGCCAGACTAGTCCCATATACGTATGTACGTATGTTTTCCCTTGAAGTATATAATGTATAATGACGCTGCCTGAGTTGTCAGTCTTCCTAGACGATAATAATTCGATAAATAAATGATCCGAGTCCAACTAATGAACTTGTATTTGGACATTTGGAGACATAAGAAACTCAATAATCATAACTTGTTGAGTTGTATCAAGTCCTTAACACATCCTCCTTCATTATCTCTCATGCTCTCATACTAAATGCATATACATATATTAAAGAAATTGTAAGTTCCTCTCAGCCTGCCCCTTCGCATACAAAAATCAATACATCTCTCGAGAAGTCTTCTATAACTCTCTCAAATGGAAGGAGCAGAGCTCGCAGAAAGAACCCTCAGTTTTCTACGTTAGACTGTAGACGGCTGTTTGTTCCTTACACGCTGCTGATATGATATTATATATTATTATATCCTTATAAATGCCCGTCTTATAATTTAACTCTTTCCGAGCCTGCTTTCCTCATCATCATCTTCATCTCACTGCATGCGTATACGTACGTACTATACATACATCTCTACACCCAAAGATGATGATGATGATGCCATGTCACATGGAGTACGCAAGAAATAATAATAATGAAGAAGAAGATGTGATGATGACTCACATTTAAATTCTTTAAATATATGAAATCACACAAACCTGGAGGAGTCTGACTTTTTTCTCCGACCACGTTTTTTAACTTGCGAGGTCGGATGGGCAGGAGGAATGGTACTGTTGTTGTTGTTGTTGTTGTTACAAGTATTGTACTCCATATTATTGGGCATCTCGTCGACAAAGCTGTAAGGGTCTCCTCCTCCATACTGTTGTTCCATCTTCATGGAGTGCATGACCGGGCGACCTTGTCGACCACTCTGGGAATCCATCCCCGGATGATGTCTAGGGTCAAACATGTGAGCTCCACCCATAAGTCGCTCCGCGTGAGGGCCGCACATCGCATCCAAGCAAGTTTCATATCCGTCATCAGCCTGAGTTTCCGGTTTCATACAACTACGACGACGACGAATCAAAGACACACCGATTAATTTGAGTTTTCTCATCCACCACCACCACCACCTCTTTCTCTGCGTGTGCCCATTATCCTCGTATTTCGTATATATATATATATACCTTCCTATATTCCTATTTGAGGTCGCCCAGAGAATTCTCACATTTTTTTACACTACGCTTTTTCCTCTCCTCTCATCATCAGCCAGAGTTTAATAAATTTAAGCAACGGCAATTGTGTCTTGGGGGATGATGTTAGCAGAAGATCGCCTAAGGGTTGAGTTGAAATAATCATCCTCCTCCCTGGTTATATTGAGGAGAGAACTTCTCTTGTTGGGCTCTTGTTGCATTATAAAAAGAACTCTACTCTGACTGAATGTTGTATAAGTGCAGGTGAATCAGCCAGCCAACCCTTATGCATGCACCAATGAGCTTAAAAATATATAGATGTAATCTCTCTCTCGTCTCAAATCTCCACTGCTGTTGTATATACATTATACACAAAGGAATTTGGACGTGCTCATTGGAAACTCTCTGACATTCTTCTCGTGAGACCTCCACACACACACACACAGCCCAATAGTGTTCTTTTCCTAATCTAACTATTTTATTATTGCTTCGTGTGTGTGTGTTTGTATATACGCTTGCATACACAAATAACACGTAATTCTATGAATCATTCTATGAATAGTTCTATTCTTTTGGAAGAAGAAGAAGCGGTCAAGCGGTCTCTCCAATAATAATAATAATATGATATTCATGATAATCATGGATGATATGATAATGACCAAAAACGCTTCTCTTACTATTTCGAATTATCCATGACAGATCCGTCCATGGAAGCGCCAAGTAGTTTAGCAGTCTCACGGAACAAAGTCGCCACTTGCATGTCCAATATATATGATCGGAGAGCAGTGGTGGTGGTGGTGGTATAACTTCAACAACTCACTCACTGAAAAGTATCGTGTGCAGAGATGTATATTACGTGAAATACTACAAGATGAACACGGTGCTGCTGAACATATCTCTCGCTATGAGGTTGATAATGTTGAAACAAGGACGACACTCGCAGTACACCACGAATCAGGGTTAATTAGCGATGTATATATAAATGTGTGACTGTATACAGTATAATAAGCCGACGACTACACGAGCAGCAGCAGCAGCGTCCAAGGATCAGAAGGACAATTTTATGGACGAGTGAGCACTGTCAAAGTCCCCTGTATTGTTTTGTCGAAGGAGTCATTATTATTATTATATTATTTTTCTATGTACTTTTCCTATTGATCACTATGATCACTTTTATGATACCACGAGCACTTTTACGACAACTTCTTAACTTGCATAGACCACCACGCGCGATGGGAACTTTCTTCCAGAATAATGGGAAGTCTCGCGCGCGGTTAATAAGAACGTGTTGA
>Ga0194135_10000533_pt1 | contig 22380 bp, 19 predicted proteins | sample LitLau_LLRF_2013_FD_134024 | JGI IMG/M metagenome (GOLD analysis project Ga0194135, IMG submission 134024) | Freshwater sediment microbial communities in response to fracking from North America - Little Laurel Run_MetaG_LLRF_2013 (version 2) | ecosystem: Environmental > Aquatic > Freshwater >...
ACTTTAACATGCAAATCCCTATGTAAGTGCAACTTTAACATGGCCTTTCCCTATGTTAGTGGAACTTTAACATGCAAATCCCTATGTAAGTGCAACTTTAACATGCAAATCCCTATGTAAGTGCAACTTTAACATGCAAATCCCTATGTAAGTGCAACTTTAACATGCAAATCCCTATGTAAGTGCCACTTTAACATGCAAATCCCAATGTAAGTGAAACCGTAACATTGAATTACGGTTTAAGTAGGGAATTCATGAGCAGATATTGAAACAATTTAGAGGTTCGTGTGTGTGAGTGTGCGTGTGTGGGCTACAGGAATTTCAGGTATGTCAAAATGGTTTATTGCTTTGGAGGATTTTGTGAATGACTCCAGAAGACGAGTAGAATGTCGACAATTTACTTAAAGAATGATTAACCAATATTATTTGATTTGTTCCATGAGGAAATTCAGTGTAGAGTTGTTTTCAAGTTTAAAGCTCAATTATATTCATGGGAGGGGATTTGATTTATAAGTGACACTCTTTGAGGTTGGTTTTTGCTTTGCTTTGAGTGTAATTAGTAATTAGCAATTTATGCTTTTGCGACATTTTGTTTCTCATTCAAATGACCACGACAATAACGACCAGAGTCTTCTTGGATAATTTTTAATGTGTCGCCTGTTTTTGTTTGTGCTTCTTAAGACAATAGGAGTCATCTCAGGTTTCATAGAAGAGCCTTGTTTTTTGTTTGATTGCAAATGACTCTCTTGTAGCAATATAAAAGTGTCATTGGTTGGTTAGACACACAATCGGCTCTCTTGGGAAGTCAAGATGTGTACGGACAGGCCTTGACACTTTATGTATCCATATAGCTATAGGAGCGAAACATTTTTAATGATATCACTGTGATATCATTTTGATATCATGTTATATATATATATATCCTTGTGCTCCTGGCTATTAAATTTTATACATGTATATCTAAATTGCGCGTTAGTTTTTTTCCTTTAGATTTGATTAGAATGAGAGTTTTGGAAGAGTTTCAAAAAGTTTCAATTTCATTAGGGAATTGTTTTTATTGCTAGCAGAACAGTCGACGGCAATGTAATCGAGTTTGTCTCAGGTGAAGTGAACTTTAATTTTATAGTTTGGGCATTAATAGAAACAGAAGTTGAAGTTGTGTCCTCATAAGTGTATTGAATAAATGCATAAAAGCATAAAATGCTTTAAAGCATAATGTGCTTTGGAAATGCATAAAAGTAAACGAAGGTGAGATGACAGAAAGTAATGAATGGACTTGCTGACAATAGCCAAGTCCGTGTGTGGCACTCTGTGGTGGATTCCTTACACAAATATATACACGTTTAATTTATAGTAATAATAATTTATCTAGTTTTAGAACGAGTGTGTGTGTTTTGTTGTGATTACAAAAGTTTTATTGTTTGAACCAGAGGCGAAGGAATAATAATTAATGTTCTATTGTCGCAACACTTTTAATAAATTCAATTTTATTTGCAGCAGTCTTATTGCACATTAAACTTAAGGCGGCTTGTTCACAGTCATTAGCTTAATTAACGAGAGACTGTGTCTGACTGACTGCGATTTTGCAACGAAATTGTAATGACCAGTTTTATATAATTTATATAATGCATATTTGTGCAATGTGACTACTGTTCATTAATTAAGAGAGAGAGAGAGGCCTCGCCTGCCTGTACTTTATTTTTATGACAGAAATATACGACACAGAAGTTGTAGAAATGCATAAATATTAAGTGACATGTTGTTATTGTGTCCTCGTGGGATCCGAAGAGGAAGTTCTTTGTCACCTGCCTCTCTGCCTGCCATGTAGTCCTCTGTGCAGTCTACGCCTATGCATATTTATAGAAAAGAGTTATTTAACTGTTTTTAGAGGATGAGAAGAAGTGTAATTAAACAATTAAAAATGGGAGAGTTCCTCTCCCATTCAGAGTGACATTCAGTCATCATCTCTCTATTTGGACTTTTGACTTCCTATTTGGTTAGTAAAATGGTTCTGGTGGTGGTGGGGACATTCTCTCACGACCTTATGACTCCCCGGAGTGTGTGGAATGGGACTCATTTATGGCTTTAATTACGGGATTTATTGCATCCAACTTCGTTCAATAAGTGGGAGTTAGTGTTTATATTGCCCCTATAATACTGCTCGTATAGAGGCAGTGGATTTGTGTAGGAGTTTGATCGGAGAACTTGTACGGACAGGGTTATTTCAGTGCTTTTTGGCGAATAAGTCATGTTTTGGGATATGGGAAAGTGTCATTCATAACTCATAATAAGAATTGTAGGAATGGTCCACGTGGATTTGTAGTTGACTTCTGGAATGAATTGTCTATGGAAGTTTTTGAGAGCAATGATCATAATCGCATAAATAAATCAGAAAGTGATTGGATCTTGAGATTCCTTAATTAATTTGGAAGACTCTCTCTCTCTCTGACTGTAATGGAAGTTGTGTTTTATTGAGTGTGTTCTTGCTGACTGACGAAGACTTGTTTGAAGAGTCTTTTTTCACGTGTGTGTGCACTTTATTTGTATTGGACTGTGGATCCAAGTCTACTGGAATGAAAGGAGAGGTTTTTTTTTATTTATGTATGAATTTGTCCGAATGTTCTGTCTGTGTGAGATTTGTGGAGGATTACAAAATAGTTTGGCTGTGGAGAGAGATATTGTTGTTGTGTGTATTCTGTATTGCTTTTGGAGGAAATGGGCCGTGTATGGCTTCTTCTTCGAGAGAGTTCAATGGGGCAGAAAGGACGAGGAAATGGTCAAGAACTGACCTTTGGTTCACTTTTTACTCTCTCTGGCTTTCCCTTTTCTTTCAAATCAAACTAATTTGTGTGTAGAGCACGCGAAGACTAGCCTACAATAAGTCTTGAGGCATTTTTCTTTATCGAAATTCAGATATTGTGTACTCTCTGAGTGTGAGTGTGTGTGCTTTGGTCAAGCCGTAGAAATTGTATCAATTGCACTTCTTGCCAAATTGGAAGAAGCTAAAGGGTATAGGACAAGGAGAGAGCTCAGTATGGTTCGGGTTTCTTATTATTTCCCTTTGTCCTCGAGGGAAGAAGCCTGAGCAGTTTCTTGAGAAGAATGATATTCCCAATGGTACACCATCATCATTGGCCCAATTCCTCCTCCTTTTAGTTACACAAACACATGAAACAGAACTGGTGGAGCTTTAAAGAAAGCGTGTGTGTGTGTGGATGGATTGAGTTTGCCTTTTGTGAAGCCTTAAAAGTGTGTGTATGGAGAAAGTTACTGGGAAGATATTGTCTTTAATGGAAGTTGATTTGATTAGAGTGTGTGTGTATTGTTGTGGGTGTGGGCAGAAGTGAGAGATGCATTCTGGGCGATGAGTATCATTATTCACTTCACACACTCCCGTCTATCCTCAATGTTATATATTGATCATGTTCTTCTGTTAGGGAAAGAAATGGTTTTTGCATATTTGCGAATCCTATTTACTGTACATAGGACCATCTGTGTTAAATGTGCATGGGCTAAACAAGTTTGTATCGTGGAAGCAGATGCCACACCTCCAAGGCAAGAATGTAAATCATATGATGATGAGGCTTATATGCTCATCTTGGCTAAGAGAAGATTAATTAATCTCTGATTCAATTAAAAAGTTAATTAATACGGGTTTCTTATAGCCTAGCCTAGACTCCGACTGATAATGCGGGTTCGTTGTTGTGGCTTGCCTAGAAACTACCATAAAAGTCTCATCTCTGGTTATTAGCTGATGTTATGGCGGTTGTATCTTTCTAATTTGCTAACAATAAATGGCTCACACAAATGCCCAGACTTTGAGACTAATTGCTATTGATTCTTTCTCCCATTTGGTGGTGTTGACTGCGTGTTTACTTTCTCTTTAGTGTCTGTGTTCCTTGTGTATATTTGTTTTTCAGTTAACGAAGAAGTGAACGGAGAGAGAGAGAGTGTTTGTTTTGTAGTTTGGTGTACTACACTTTATTAGGAATAAAAGTTTGGGACAATGTGTCAGTGTAATTTGGGATGGTTTTAGAAGAAGAAGAATTATATGTATATAACATTACAGATTGTGTGTAGTTTGTGTCGTGTGGATGGAGAGCTAATTGTGTGTGGAGAGACGCGACGCGACGACGATCAATTTGATGCTTAACAAGGCAGAGATGATGATGATTATGTGAGACTAAGGAAAGTGAGCTTATACTTTTCTTGTTACTTTTCTACGTCACCAATGAGTTTTTCATTAAGTTGCTGGGATGTGAGAGAAAGTTTGGGGGAAAGGGAGAAAGTTGTGTGGATTAATGTGAAGTGAATGCGAAAGAGTGTTAAAGGAAAGAAGAATTCGCCTGGATTACGTAACAAACACGACGTCGTCCTTTACCTCCTTTGTTGTCACGCTTGTTCCTTCAACGTGATCAGAGATATAGGACACTTTCGAGTCCTTTCGAGTGATCTTTAAATCTTCAGAGGAATTCTTCCGTGGTATATGGGAATGTGCGATTAATGCTCGGGGACTACTTAGAATCTGTAAAGCATGTGTAACATGGAGATCTCTCGTGGAGATCTCTCGTGGAGATCATTCCATGTGGATGGATTCTTTTATTGAGATTTTGTTTGATGTCGGATTGTGTTTGTGTGGTGGTTGAGTGATTGCGAGGAATTTCAGGAAGGGAATTCATCTGTAGTGTGGAGAAGAAGAAAAGTAAGAAGGTTTTAGGTGGAATTTATCACTGGGCAATTAGAGATAAAGATGAAGAAGGGGTGATTTATTTTCTCACGAGGGAATTACACTTAAGGGTACTACTAAAGAAGAAGAAGAAGGAGGGAACTATTGTCAGGCGTTGTTCCTATAAAGAGAGTGAGAGTTCTCACGATTACCTTAACACTCAATCGAGAGAGAGAGAGAGAGAGAGGGTCGTGTTTTAAAAAAATGTTTTTAAATGTTAAGACGCAGCCTCTTAATATGTGGCTGAGATGATTATGAAATTAAGAATATGGAGTAATGGATATGCGACCTCAGAGTTAAAGAGAGAGAGCGAAGTGGTTTAATTAGTAGAGTGAATTGTTTGAAGGTTAATAAAGGTATTTTAAAATGGGAGTCGGGGAAAGAAGGATTAAAAGTTGGGAGGGGAGGGAAAGAAGAGGAAGTTGATGTGAACACTTGGGACTGACCCTTCTCACACAAGAATTCCCATTCATTCCCTTCCTTTTAAATTCCAACAGGGAAAGGACAATGAATAAGCTTCGTCTAGTCTTGCCTTTGAGGTTTTTTGCATTGGTTCCTCACGCTCGGATGCGTTTTGATCTTGCATTGCATCTTTACAAATGGCGAATGGCATCTTGGCCTACAAGAACATTTCTTAGATGCAGTTTCTTGGTAGATTCTTGTGAGATTGCAAATTGAGACAATGATAAGAAGTAATGAAGCGCCGGCGCTTCTGCGTGTATATGAATGATATCCGTTGATCTTCTTCATTTATGGAGTTGAATGGGATTCTAGGTATTTCCCCGGTGGGAAGGAAAAAAACGATAGAGCGGGACAAAGAGATGAAAGGAGAGAGATGGGATTGCAGGGAGGGTAACTTATGCGTTGTTATTAGGAAATAACGGTCAACGGGTCTTTCTTCTTTCATGCTGGAGCATTTTTGGTCCTGGAATCTCTTTGTGTGTTGCGAATGAAAGGGAAAGTCTATTCGAAGGTAGGCAAATGTACACACGTATGCATACACAACGTGTAAATGTATGTGTATGTGTATGAATGTAGGTAGGTAGGGATAGGGGCGTCCCGTGTAGTAGTCACCCTTCTTCCGTGTCTCATAATGCTCGGGTCCTTTTAAAGTTTAAAGAGCAACGGAACACAAGGAGAGTTGTTGATGATATGAAAGTTAGTCTCGTTGAAGGGGAGCCTAATAATAAGGCCAGTTTTGAAAATTAAGTGAAGAAGAGGTTTCTCGCAATTTTTGAAAGTGAGAAAGGAAGTTTTGCGGAGAGAGAGAAGTCTCATGAATTACTTATCATGTGTGGAAGTGGAGGAATTGAAGTTATCCTTCTGACTTGGCAGTCTTAGTGAGGGAGAGTTGTCGTGGATTTTTATATAGTGCAAAGTTAGTTGGTGTTGAATTTTTCATTGCGGCCAAAGTTTTAGTTTGGTGATGATTGGAAAGCTATCAAGTAGGCATGGGACTTTTGGGGATTAAGTGATTGCGAAATAAGTTTCTGGGAAAGTTGAGAGTAAGGAAGAAGTTTGCGTGTGGTGTAAGATGAAGTGATTCTTATTATTATGTGGTGGACGAATGAGTCGTCGTTTCTGCAGTGGCCGACTAACAAGACTGGATTCCTCAGGATTCTCCGAAAGGTTAAGATGATTCAATAATCTATTTCAATAATGATCATGAGTAGCGTTTAGAGATGGATTGACAGACATCGAGACTTGCAAATTCCACGGAGGGAGAAATTGGCGTAATATTGTGATTTATGGCACGAGTTAAGACTTTTGTCCAGGCAGTCTGGAGACAGTCTTAATATTTCTTCTGCAAAGTGGGTTCTTCTTGTAGCAAAGTAGCTGAATTGCACGATTTGAGCAAAAAAGCGATATAAAGAGACGGGACTTTGGGTGAATATGTCTTGTGAGTAAAATAAACCCGAGAGTAGTGGAGTCTGACACTCTGTGTACATACATAGTCTGTCAAATGTTTTATCATGAAATGTATTAACTTTTAAGGAGACGAAGGATCGTGGAGAGTTAGTTAAGAGAGACAAAGGGATAAGTGAATAGGATAAAAATACACTCACTCAGTCCTGGTCTCTTTAAAGAGAAGAAGGGGAGACGTTTGTGTGTGACATTTGTTCACTGCTGTTGACCTTCTTGTTCAGAAGTGTAGGATTATTTCCACTCTCTTCCGGGCATAGTCAATGATATCTCTGATCTCATTGACAGCTTAAGAAGAAGAAACACACGAAATGCGAAATGTGAAGTCTCTTGGGATGAGATTTGACTGCGAGGGGAATGTTCCCTCGTGAGTATTGGAAAGTTTTTTGAAAGCTTCTCAGGGAAAAATCATGGTAAGCAGATTGTACACGGAGTGTCTTTTGTATCATGCAAATGTCCAAATGGACGAAAGTTGGACTGGGGAAGCTTATTATTTGATCAATACTTGCAATACTTCTTAGCACGTGTAGGCTTTTGTGTGTAGTTTGGCTTTGATGAGAGAAATGTGATTTGATGTGAAAATGCATCTACTCTGCAATTTCACCGTGTAAATTAAGAAAGTTGAATTGAGAGAGCGTCACGGTAATTTGAAATTTCTTCGAGTTTTTTTTCCTTTTTCGTGGTGGTGACAGTTTACGTGGAATGGAATGGAGTTTTTGTGAAAGTTTCTCGGTTTTTACAGCTTTGAAAGTTGGAAAGAAATTAGAAAAAGTTGCCTTCAAGTTACGAGTTTTTATTTGGGGTTGTTTGGAGTTTTAATTGGAGTGTAAACTCCCATGACACGACTTGTGACACAACTTGTGTGACTAAAAGACTCATGGCATGACTCGTTGTGTTATTTCAGATGGCGTCTTCTTGTGCAGCAGTGAGGACAAGTCCCCCCCAATCATCATCACAAGACCCCCAACAACAACAACAACACTTCCACTCTTCTCCAGTGATCTTTCGCAGGAGTCAAAGTCGAGTCTTTTATGATTCAGAAATCAGCACAGGAACGTCTTGGGAATTCCGAGAAATGCAAACGTCGTCGTCTCCGACTAATAATTCATCGCCAATCCCTGGACCTTCGCATGTTTTGTACCTTCACAATAATAGTAGCAATAACAATGAGATTTACCACGGATCTTCGTCTGGACATGAATTGTCCGTGTTGAGAGCTCCAGACTCCAGTGACTTGATGATAATGAGGGAATCTCCAGTACTGTTGGTCCGCGAGGTTTCATCGAGTGGTCTGGAGAACGATTCCTTCAGGGGAATAATTCTTCCGTCGAAAGATGACTTGGGAGGGAATGGAAGTGACGGGAGTAGAAATTCAACGGGAAGTGGGGGAAGTCACAGGAGTCAAGATTCAGGGTTCTCCGATTCTGGAGAGTCCAGGCCTTCCAGAACTACTAACAATACAAGTGCGAGTGCAGGGAATATTAATAATAGTAATAATAAAAGTGGGTCGTCGTTGTCAGCAATTGGACAGAGACTGGTGAATCTGAATAAGTCCCATCATGAACTCAATTTGAGCAATAATAGTAATATCAGTCCAAGAGATCCCAATAGGAATTACTTGTCTCACAATCGAAGTGTTTCGTTCCAAGTGGACCAGCCAGTGACGACGTCAACGTCAACGTCACAGTCGCCACACGTTCATCACGTCCGTCAATATGAATCCCCACGTTATTATGAATCCCCTCCGAAGTATCAACAGCCACCACCACCGCCTCACCCAATCCTTCATCATCATCATCATCATCATGAGCGATTCTATTCTGTTCCAGTTGCTCCAAGTCCAATTCCCCATATTTGTGGGAAGCCTGGACACAATTCCTCGGGGACTTTCCAAAATTCCAGAGACTTTTATGGAAATGGTGGTGGTAACGAAGAAGAAGTGGAAGCAGAACGGAGGCCGAGTGTCTATGAAGACGTTAAGTCAAGAAGGTCGAGTTCTTCGGGAATGTGTCACCAATGTGTAGGGAATCATCATCATCATCACAGTCCGTCAGCGTCAACGTCTTCCCAGTATTCAAATTACACGTCAACGAGTACGTCCATTTCTCCCCCAGGTCAGCATTGGGGAATATTAAGCAGCAGCAGTCGGAGTACTCACTTGGGAGTTCCTATTTGTTCCTCCACTCCGATAAGACATCCACCGAGCAGTACACTCGGAGGGAATAACTCGCGAGTGACGATAATGCAAAAGATCGATAACTTTGAAAGTCTGAATAAGAATAAAAAGTCACTGGACAATAACAACAACAGCAGCAACGGAAGCGGAAACTCGTCTTCGTCAAGTTGTCTCAAAATGAATGGACTTCGGAGTGGATCTCTCTCAACGTTTCATTCGTCGCCTCAGTCACCTTCTTCAGAGAACACGAACTCTTGCCACAATCTCAATAACTTGAGTGGGTCAAAGTCAAGTAAAAAGGTTGGCTGTGGTGGAAGGAAGTCTTCCAATAAGTGGTCTTCTACGTCAGTGTCATCAAGTGGACATGGAAGTGTGACATCCAAAAGTAGCTTATTAATCTCTGGAAGTAATTTGACTTCAGGAACTGTGGGGTTTTCATGCAGTGGGAACAAAACCGTTCTTTCGGGACGACAAGAGATAAATAACAATGAGAGTTGGAATAAGTCTAGTCAGGCTGGTGGTGGGAGTTCATCATCGTCAGTTCTTCTTCCTAAAGGTTACAGGAGAGTTCCCTTACGAAAAGGACTGGACGGTTCGAGTGTTTTGGAAAGTGGGAGTACCACCAGCAAGGACGACGTAGTGATCGTGGTGAAATCTCATTTTGATAATGATGCGATGAGACTGTGGCTTCATGAACTGCGGTCCCAGACGGAGAGTGAGGCCCTGAGTCTCCTCCAGACCAAATCTCTCGAAGGGAATCATCTTAACCAGAAGAAGAAGAATAAGACTGAGGAGGCTGGAGATGAGGAAGGGAAGAGTAGGCAAGGAAGTAGTTCGGTGGTGGCTGCGATTCACGGGATCTCATCTCCTATGATGAGCATTAAGAATGTGGAACGGATGGCGAGCGTCGTTTCGGGAGAGTTTGCCAAGATTTGCAAGTAAGATTTACTTCTGGTCCTTATACGACGTATTATAGCATGCATAACATACGTTGAGGTTGGGAGAGTGGAAATGGACGCTCCTCCTTGTAAATGGTTCGTAGGATGAAAGGGAACACATTTTTCCCCGTCCGTGGTTTTATTGTGGAAATGAGAGAGAGTTTTAAATGATCCGGATGGTACTTACGAGTATTATCAAAAAGATGATTTATACGAGAGTGGTGGTGGGTCGGCACGTGTGTCTTTTTATGGACAATGGATATTTCCAATTCTCTCACCTGTTGTGTGGCCATGGCCAATAATAATGAGAGTTAGAAATGTGAGACGTGTGATTGCTCCTGCATTAAATGATAAGTGAGCAAAGGTTATAGAGGCAAGTGCAGAATAATGGCAGAATGCAACTCACACGAACACGTGTCAGAGACTAACCCTGGTACAGATCTCTGTGTTTAGGGTTTCTCACGTTGAGTGAGGCCTGTTGGCCTATTAGGCATATGCTCAATCGATGAAAAAACTTGTAATACAAAGTTACAATTAGAAGTGACTAATTTTGCCTTGTTCGCTGCTTTCAACTTTGTTGTTCTTTGTTGCTATTTCCACTGAATGATAATTAGCCAAGAGTATTTCTTGGAATTCGATCAGAATCATCACAAGCTTTTCCTCTTCCAACTTTTTTTTATGGGGGATTATGTAACATAAGAGCAATAGCTTCCTTAATCAAATGGAGGAGGCTTCCAGAACTGTCCAGGAGGTTTTTAAATGAGGCCATGTTTGAAGATATGGTTTTTTATTAAGAGAGAGAGAGAGAGAGAGAGATCTTTGGATGCATTGAAATTCATTGAATGGAGATTTATAATGTGGATGATTTGTATGAATTTCAGAAACATCGAATTCGGGTTTCTTGCTCAAGTTCCTTCGCTCGTGTTAACGTTGATATCTCACGTGGAAGAGTTTTTGAGAGAATTCCAGGAAGGCAGCAGCGATAATGGATCTGGAGGAGGATTCGGAAACCTGGAGAAAATAGAAAACAAATTATGCCGTTCATGTCGGCGACTCAATCGAGCTGCAGAGAACATGATCCAAGTCATGGAAAGAAACAGCCTCGACCAGTATGACAAGCAGGATAAGCGTGACAATGACGAGAGTATTTACGCAATGATTGAACCACCAGACATGAACAATTGCTTTGGAGAAGACTATCAATCGTCGGTGAACGAAGTTGTGGGGGGAATTGTGACAGTGGGGAATCTCTTTAGTCAAGTGGTCGATTTGAGGCTGAGTCGAGATTTGTCCGCACTCCTGGACATTGTGGAGAGAGGTGGGAGGATTCCGGCGAAGGTGGCCCTCAAGTCTTTCGCGACAATTCTGGCCGACGGGGGAAATCATTTGTGTAGGCTGGCCTCGGAGATCAGGAGTGTGAGGGGACTCCTTGGGGTCATTCTCGAGGGGGGAAGTGGGGGGGACGATTACGACAAGATCATTTCGTTGAGGTGCTTGGCCACGATTCTCTGTGTGGGGGAGGCTGTCAAGGACTTTGATAGGGTGAGCAGCCAATTCATTATTACACATGCTAATTCATTTACACGAGAGAGAGAGAGTGACCACGGCGTTTGTGTGTGTGGAAGTGGTTGAAGGATGAATTTTGGTTGTTTGGGTTGCCTTTAGTTGAGCTACATAACAAATGACACTAAATGATATAAATGTTAGTAGACAGGAATAGTGTGTATGGGGGAATCCGGTTCCGGTGTGTTATTGTGACCTTTAGTGAGCAACCAAAAACCCGGTGTGGAGCGTGGCCTTATTTTATTAATATTTTCGGCGTGGCCTTCTTCTTTTGGGCCGGACATGAGTGATGGTCAGTTCATAGGAGCAAAGTATAAGGACTTGTTCAGAGAGAGAGAGAGAGTTCTGGTTTATTGGTCAGGGAATTTCCTTCTTACGCTCAAATGTTAATTATGGAGCTTTAGCTAAAACTTCAATTGGACTTTATGGTAAATGCCTCTCTTTAAATGGATTAGCATGATGATAAGTCTTAAGCCTATTCATTGACTAGGATTTTTGTTTCGTTAGTCAGATATCAATTGCCATGATTAGAGTCAGATTTTCGATTTATTGATTGATTATTGATTAATTATTGATTAATTATTGATTAATGAACGAAGAGTTAGAGTAAATTGTCCGAGTTAAGGTTAAAAGTTGAATGAACCAAAGGACGGATATGGTGATGATGATGATGAGAGTGTTCTGACGTTATTGGGAATTCCCAACCAACGAGCAAGTTTATGTTACGGTTTACGTGATTGTTATTACACCGCAAATGACACTGGAAATGTCAAACTAGAGAAGATGCACATGGAATGGTGATTGTTCGTGTTTTTCAGGCTGGAGGGTTTGAAATCGTCGCAGACTTTATGTATGAGCGATGCTACTCACTAGACCTGAAGATCGAAGCCGTGTCGGTGTTGACGCAAGCGACAGATCCGTGGATTGACTTGGAGTCCTCGCTCTACTCACTCGGAACGCAGCTCGAGAAGATTGTCGTCTCGTTGACTTGTAATTTAAACGGCATTGCAATGGGAATTAATGGAGATACGCTTTACGTTAATTAACACTTGTCTTTAGGTTTAATCGACGAGTTTAAAAGCTCAGAGGAATCGTTCCTACTGGTCGTGGCAGCGATTTCCAACCTGACCTTCTTGGAAGTGTCGTCCATAGGAATTCTGCGGAGGTGCAACACGGTCGCGATTTTGCTCGAAGCTGTCGAGACTGCGGATTCGGACTACTCTGTCTTTGTTCTGGATCATGTAAACAGAAATTTTGAAAGAGAGAGAGATTTCTAGGAAATTTCTGGGAAGGTGGTTTAATTGAATTGGTTTTGTAGATCGCGACAATTCTAGCGAACATGGCAGGAGTGGAGTCGGTTCGAGGGGATATCGTGAAGGCTGGAGGGGTGGAAGCATTGCTGGAATTCCTCCAGAGACGACCTGGAAGTCCTGGAAAGGACTCTGCCTCCGAAATCATGGCTTGTGAGAGAGTTCAACAGAAGTCAACCATTGCTATTTCCAGGTATAGGCTTTGGACTTTGATTGATCTTTGCATAGTTATTAATGAGGATCAATGATGGTTTATTGATTTGTAGACTGTGCAGTGAGGAAGGAGTAGCGAAATTCATTCTGGAACGAGGTGGAATCCACAGACTCGTCTCGCTCTCAAGGAACGAGAAAGAGAGGAATTATTCTGATGGAGTTCTCATCGCTGCGCTGGTGAGACCCGTTCAAATACATTGTCAATTTATGTTAAGTGGTTGTGAGTAATTAGTGAGCAAGTTAAGCTTGGCCCGATCAACGATGAGCCTCCTTAGGAGAGAGAGGACCATTTGTGTATCAATTTATAATAAATGTTTGGAGGAGATAGTGAGGAAGGTGTGTGTAATACTGTGTAAGTATAATTAGGGCCACACGTGTCTTTTTTCTTTGGGAATGCGAGAAATCACTTGTCCCTCTCTTAATTGTTATAATTATAGCATAAGCTTAACATGGGCTTAACACGAGCTGTACACGAGCTGTACAATTGTACTATGTGCAGTTCTTGTAAGAAACCTCAGAACATGGGAAACTGTGTAATACTCTGTAAAACCTAACACTGGGCAATTACATTTGGTATAATAGGTTATGGTTTTAATGGATGTTTCCTCCGAGGTAGTGCAATGCATATAATCAGGGTAATAATAGTAACCTAACTTTGTGATTGTTTGCAGGCAACTCTGCGGAAGATCATAAGCGTGTGTGGAGATGAAGTGGTGAAAGGACTGGAAGCTGAAGATTTAATCCAACCTCGACTTCTCGATTCATTCCTTCTCTATTCCTCTCGCCAAGAGAGTTATGTCTAAATGGTCCAAGCCCACACTATTTGTATTTATTTACATATATTTATATGTCTTTGTGTATGACAGGGAGAGTCCGTCCTCAATGGGAGAGGTTTATTTAGTTCATTAAAAAGTTAGTAGTTAGGTAGGTCGTCATTATTGTTATCAAGGGAGCTTTGTAGGGGTCACTATTTTAATAATATTGTTCTTGCCAAATGTGTTTTTATGCTTAAGGGTCGCTTTAGAGAAGAAGAAGGTGAAAGAGATGAATGAGATGATGTTTGTACCTAGACAAGTGCCGGATTTTCTAAAGAGATGTTACAAAGTAATTATATATATATTGTTCAGCTTACGTAAAACTATTAACGGAGGTAGATGAATGATGCGGTGTAGGAATAAGGATTTATACAAAAGGTGGAGAGGTTTATTAGTTGTGGTGGTGTTAGGTGACAGGATGAGACGAGTTTTTCATTAGGAGAGAGTACAAAGTTTTTAAATCTGTTCGGATTCTGAGTTTACTGTGGAGGAGCGTTATTGTTTTACCGAGTGTACATTAATCAACGATTGTATTTTGTTTTGTAATATTTTGTAATATTTATTTGTAAAAAGAATTTGTCGTTTATAAAAATTGTGTTTCGGAGCTTTAATGGAATAAAGTCACGTCGGTTTGAATTCTAAAATGAATCGTGAGATTATTAAGAAGGCAATTAATGAAGCATTTGATTAATTGGAGAGTGAGACAGGTGAGTTCGTGTCTATGGTGGAATCATCGATATCATCCACGTTGAGAACGCAGTGTGAAATAGACATTACATGCACGGGAGGCATGAAATTGATTGATTGTTTATTTATTGCGAGGCATCATTGTGGTCGTGGTCATTAAATGAACGAGATTAAGAAATAGTTTGGCACGTGGCAATGAAATTGTGTAATAGGATTTTAACCGCGCGGAAGGTGGGAAAGTAAAGGTCAAGATTGCACGGAAACTATACAGCAAAAACAATCTCTCTGATTTGGGAAAGATTGTTCAATTGATGGAGAATCGTTTAAAGTCGGAGTGAATTGGGAAGAATAATAATAAGTTGAAATGATTGCAAGCTAATTATGCATGGACTCCTCAAATGTGTTTTAATATGTTATACATTGTGTGAGGCGACTACCTAATGGTTTCTCACTAATTTATCATCCTATGATCATGAACAGAAGCGATTCTACTAAAACAGTTTCCTGGAATTGGGTTTTTTCTAATATTAGGTTACTCTAATGTCTAATATTAGTAGACTAACATTAGAGGATTAATATCAAGAAGGATTTGCATGGAAGAAGAAGAGAACAAATGAAGATGGATTGTGACTACTGTTGTGTAGGTTATCATGTGAATGCATTGCGTTTAAAGGAATGGCGATATGTAATAGTATGTATAGTTAGTGAGGCTGGAGTTATTAGTGTGATGAACTTGATATTATGATGGAGAGAGAGAGATAGACTGGCTATGTATACTATTGTATTGCTGTTGGTGCTGGAGAGGCTGCATTTTTTGGTGAGCAAGGTCAACAGCTGCCACACGTGGCGGAAATTGAAGCAGGTCATTGATGACCGTTGAAGGACCTCCTCTCCTCTGACTCCATGGCATATACACATGTTGTAACAAGCTTTATTGTAACAAGCTTTGTTTGGATTGCACGAAAGCGCAGGACCAGTCTTGCCAATGATGATGAGGCTTTGGACATGAGACGGGGGAATGTTTAGGCAGGAGCAGGTTGGATTTCGAAAAAAAGGTGAGGCAGGGTTTTTATTATGATGAAGCGTAGTTCATGAGGACGAGAGATAAGAAGGAGCTGGAGAGACGGCGGTGCTGATGATGAGTAGGTGCATTTTTGCAAAAAAAAGTTTTACACGTGGAGCTATTTAAAAAGTTTTGCAGTTTGGATTGCATGAACACGAATGCATGTTTGTGAGTGTGTTTGTGTATAGGCATCTCTCTCTTTGACAGATTCTCGTGTTGTGTCTTTCTGGCTGCCCAAACGGCCTTGGCACTACTTCATCATCATTTCATATGGAGAGAGATTGAGATTCCGAAGCATCTCTCACGCAGTCTCTCGTCATTTATCGTTCAGTGGTTTTGTCTCAGAGATTAGTCAACTAATTATGAGATCACTATTGTAGCGGAATTATGAAATTGTAATGAGTTCAGGTAAATCAATTGAGCGGATATATTTATTTATGATAGGCTGGGGCAAAGAGAGAAAACCCGTGGCATTTTTTGCAATTGCAATTCTTGGAATGAATGTGGAAATTCCATTGGATTCCGTCGGATAAAAACTCGACTCTATGAATTGTAGATTGGGAATTGAAATTCGACGTGACTCCTTCGTGCTGTTGTTACCTTAAGGATTGACCAGATTGTTGGTGTAGTTAGTTTTTGCAGGTTGTTGAGATAGTTCTTAGGACATTGGAAGGAGTGTGAATGTCAAGACCTTCGGAAGAGTGTGATGATGATGTGTTGCATATATATGCTTAATGTAGGAGACTCACTGTGTGTAAGATTTGCACGCGCAACATTCATTCGAAATCTGAGGCCTATAGCATTGGTTTTATAATGTGTGTGTGAAATTATGAGGCCCATTGAAATGCAACCAAACAAACCTTCTCGTCGTCGTCTATTCCACCATATACACGTTTAACTATATTGGAGTAGGCCGTAGTCTATGTAGTCTAGCTCTTTTATGCTCTCCTGTCTCAGTCTCAGTTATCATCCGAATTTATTGGAGATCATCGTCTTCTTATAAGCACACACACTCGGTCTATTATTTACAGGCACTATTGCCTACCTTTGTTCTAAGAGAGAGAGAGAGAGAGATTGATTGTAGAAAAGCAGGTTGGGCTGCTGCTGTTGTAGCTTTTTTGCTTTTTATTTGGTCAATGGATTCTAATTTTAGTTCAGATCTGTCTACGATAGATTTTGCGATCATGAAATAAAAGTCATTTACAAGGAAGGAAGTGGAAGGATATTTTGATTTAATTGATTTTTAATCTTTCCATGTCTCTGGTTCTCTTGAATCACAAGACTGCAATAAATTATTCCCGATAAAGTTCAATGGAAGCTGAAGTTCAAACTTGAGACTGTTGTACAAATTAGAAAAATACTGTTTTGCATTGAAAGCAAATGAAGGGTTTTTTATTGAGATTTATTGAGATTGGGAGGTTTCATTATTACTATTATTATTATTATTATTATTATTATTCATGGTGGTGAGTCAGCAGTGTCAGCAGTGGTGACTGTCTTTAATTATTAGTTTTATGTGAGGAGTGTCGTCTTCTTCTTGTAATTCATCTCGAGACTTTGAGTGTTGCCGTGTGTGTTAGTGAATCACAGACGGAGGCAGTTCACTTATTGTTCCTCTACTGATCAAGTGATTATTTTGTGATAAAGTTTTTTTTGAAGCTTTTGAAGAAAAGTTTGAGCAAGAAAGTCAATTGGAAGTTCCTCCTACCACACTTACTCTTTGGATGAAATTTGGAAATCTGAGGGAAAGGTGAGACTGTGGGTTTTAACCTTTTTTAATTGCTAAGCAGGAGATTGTGAGAGTGAGTGAGTGAGGCAAATCGAGACATATTATGGAGTGTCCAATACTGTCCAAGTTTAGATTGCAAGCATTCAAGCAAGAGAGTATTTTGGGTGGTGATGGATCTCTTAATAAGCGAAGTCATTTATAGAGGAGTCTGGAGGAGCCTCTGGAAGAGACTCTGATTATGTAATAGTGTAACAACGAGTGTTGTGTGTGTGTGTTTGTTCAATGAACTGAGATTGTTGTTGTTGATTTACCTTCGTAGCATGGAAATATAAGGCGTGCGAATATTTGTGGAGTTGTTTTTTGAATGGAGAGGCAAAGAGAGAGGCAAGTGCCGTTTATTATTAGAGTGTGCCGAAACAATGTTTGTCTGGAAATGAGAATAATCAAGTTCACGTTTTTTGTTTTAAGTACAAGTTGCAACTAATTTGTTTTTGCTGATGAGATAGAATAGACAAGGTGTTTTTTACCGTCCAGGAAAGTTTGTTTTTTAGTCGGTTGCATTTCTGTTTGTTGTTATTTAAGAGAGTCGTTTTTATGGTTTAGATTTGGGAGATGGATTTCCCTGTGAATGAAAAAAAGCCACAATTTGTGGAGTCATTTTTAAGAAAGCCGCATATTCGGGTAAAAAGTTGTGAAATAAAAAATAGACGAAGGAATCCGCAGACATAGCAATTGTGATATTTGAGTTTGTGTAGGAAGGTTAAGGTTTAATGAATGGATGAGTAAGAGGATTATGTACAAAGGATAGAGATTACAATAACTGTGCTTGCAACCGGCGCAGTTGATACTAATAATAAAGTTACGTGTGATGAGTCTTTATCGGTTGACAGGTGCCGATTATTATTAATAATTTGATGTGAGTATGAGATGAGAATAAGAAGCAATTATTGTTAGTAGGATTGCATACAAATGTGCTGAACAGAGAGTGAGCTTTTCTAGGTGGAGCAAGTCAATAATAATAATAATATTCGTAATAACAATTTGAGACGTGTGTGTGTGAGACTAATCAGAGAACTCTTAATTGTTACACTTGTGTCTCTGTCGTTTTGCGATTTATCTTATAAGGAAGTTTTTCGGAATTGTTCTGGTTAATAACATTTCCCTTACGGGAGTTTTGAAGAAGCGTAGAGCATTTGGATTTATTGGGAAGCAGTTGCAGATCAAGTGCACAGTGGGATTGATTTTTGTATTTTTTAGTTATACGTACATTTGCAATTGAAATGCTTGAGACGATGAGAGTCAGTCTAAGATTTGGCCTAGGAATGTGGAGAAGAGGTGGATGAACTGACTGTGACATTAGAGATGGGAAAGTAGCGCAGAGGGGATGAGTTGAATTAACCTTTGGAGCTTGTCATTATTGTTGTCACGGTGGGTGTATTTTTGGACGCCGAGTCAAGACTTGAATTCCGAATGAGTTTCGCATGGAACTCTCCGAGGGTTCTGTATTTGTACGTATTAAGGTTGGGCACTCTCTCACTCAATGACTCAATGATAAAGGTCAGGTGTGTGTCAATCTCTGCTCCTAGCAAGTAATTATGTATACGCCTGTGTCCTACTCACCCGTCTCTCGTGTAGGTCAATGTGGAAGACGAATCTTTACAATGGATGGGAGAACACAGAATATCATTTGTACTTTGTACTCGATAACCTGTTCTCTTTTTTTAGTGGGAGTTTTATTGAGTTCTAATGAGAAGAATAAGGTTTTAATTACTCTAGAGTCTCGTTGCTATACGTTAGTCATATGTGGCAAGTACAGTGATGCATATTTGTACCTTGTTGTAAAAGCTCATCATTCGTTGTTGTTCTCGATGGCTGGAAAACCCGAAGTGGACTATATAGCGATGATAATGATGAAGGCTTCCGTGAGAAATTGTACGTGTCGTCCGACATTTAAGCTAGAAACTGGCTTTTTCTTCACATTCATATCATCTAATTAAAAACTAGTACGCCTCCTGGATACGAAACTTGTACATTATTGATTATAATTAGGATTAGAACGAGGTCATGCAGTTCGCAGTTCTTAGAAAAAAGATGGAAACAAAGATTAGGGAGCAGTGTAACAGAGTGCGCAATTTATATAGATTGATTGAGATTTGGAAGGAGTTGTGATAATTAATGTGTGAAGAATAGGAGGAAGAAGTGAACCAAGTAATAAAACCATAAAATGTTAAATCCCTAAATTAATAATAAATAATTGTGTAATGATTTTAAATCCTGAGACTTTCTTATTAGTTTCTTGAGAAGAAGAGAAGGTGCGGGAGTTTGTCTCGGTGTATGTAACAACGCCAAAAAAGAAGACAAAACAGATTTATTCAAAATACATTTATAAATCGGCTCTTCCTATAGCCTGAGCTGTCAAGTTAATTAATACAGGTGATAATTATGAGTTTGAGAGCAGGTAAGAACATATTTTGAGACTTATTGGGAATCATTGAAACCACAAATAACCACACAGTCAACAGTTCCTACCCATAACGCACATGGCAGTCTCATTGGTTCCTTCCTCAATGCTGGAGTCCCCCTTTAGAGTTTATAGACTAGTTTAGAGTGACATGATGTCAAGTGCGTGTGGATAAATTGTTCAGGGTTTATCTAAAGCTAGTCCATGGTTTATCTGTATCGCGTGATATCTCCATCTCTCCTCTCTTCTTATGATTGTCCTGAGAAATCTCAGGTGTTCACTGCTTCTCCAACTGAATTCAGTCCATGCAGATGGACCAAATAGCTCTCGAACAAAAAGGTAAGGTTATGGAAACTTCTCTAGCATTAGAATCTCAAATGCATTTCTTATCAGTTGCAAAAGGGTTTCTGCAAATCTTCAAAAGCAATTTGTTTAAAAAAGGTTGCATATATTGAATTTTAAGGTTTTTAATGGTTGGCCTTGCATGGGAATCGGTAGGACACTGTGACTAGCTATTAGAACTAGTTTAGTGTGTATATGGCGTGGTTTAAAAAACGACGACGCTTACCATGTACCATCATCATGTGAGTTTGAAATGAAAGCCCAGGTGAGTTTTTATCGGATGAGAATATCTGAAATACATTTTTAGTATTATACATGCTCTGGAGTGTGTTTTAAAAATGAGGGACTAGAGAATGAAATAGTTGTTCACACGTGTGCAAGTGAAAACATGGACGAAAGGAATGAAATCACAATGAGACAATGAATTGAATTCATATGAATATCATTGTGTCTTGTTTTATTGCAGAATGGTCTGGATATCAACGTGATAAGTCTCGTGTCTGGATTTAACTTAATGACAACGACTTCCGGACTCCTTTCGATAAGGAGGAGGAGGTTCACCAGCTCAATCCTATCCAACAATAATAATAATAATGACGATGTCGTTAAGCTCAGGGAATTATAATATGCCCTCGTACAATGTTGGCTATTATGGAACTCAATCTTCTTCTCATGTAAGTCCAGACTTAGTAGCCTCTTATATATATATTTATTATTGGTTAATTAGTGCAAGACATTTAAAGATGTGGAGATTAAAAGTGCACTTATGATGCAGTCGTGTTGTGTTGCATGGTTATTATAAATGTTAAAATAATGCACCTGCTGCCTCACACTTCAATGAAGTTCTCATGTACTTTAAATTAATTAATCGGTCATGGGGATATGAGAGATTGAAGAAGGGAATGCAACAGGTAGGAATAGAATTAACAAGACGACGACTGAGTGTGTGTTTGTATATGCGAAATGCGATTGAAAGGATAAAAAGAAGGATGAAATCTGGGAGTAGTGTGTGTTGTTAAGTTTGATGATGAAGACACGGTGAGAATTCTGCAACCTATCCCACATGCATTTTTATTGTCTTGTTGGTTAGTAGACGACTTTTGTGTGCATAGTCTTCTTCTGGAGTGGATTCGAAGAAGGAGAGTTATAGTAGTCCCATCACGAGCCTCGATCATTCTCTCTTGGCATTCTCACACTTCTTCACAGTTATCTTAAGTGGTGGCGACGACGACGACGACGATAAGAGACTCCGAATTCCTCGTGGGTAACCTGAGACAACAATTAAAGTAGAACCTTTTGGAACCTTTTAGTAGTAAGACTCTTTTGAGGATCAAGTGTAGAGATATTATTGAATGAATAGGAGAGGAGATATTTAAGAGGTATTTGGGACAGTAATTATTGCGAGTGTGTCATCATATTTGACTGGAGTTTAAGAGAGGACTTGTTGAGAGTTTGTGCGAAATATGATAATGTGGAGTGGTGGTTTAAATTGCTCAAATTGTGAGAGTAGCATTGTTAATGGGAAAGCTATTATAGTTTAAGTGATTGTCACGAGACGTGGTGAAAATTCTGAGGGACTTTTTTGAGGTGAGTTATTCATTTATTTATTTGTTTGTTTTATTATGGGTTTGTTTGTGGGAGAAGGATATTCTGATTATGCGTGGCGTGTGTAGTTTTTCTACTTGAGACAATTCTGCTTCTTCGGTATAGCCTGTGTATATGGGTAGGGACTTAATTGACGGATATATATGATTGAGAAATGCACCTTGAAAAGGTGAAATGATATGACTGTAATACGTATAATACGTATAATACATATGAAGTTGCCTTGCATGTGAGCTAGTGTGTGTTGTAATCATCGTCATCATCGTATGCAGAAAGAGAGAAGTCTCTCATGGAGTTTTGCAGTTCCAATGTGAAGTTGTTTAACGAAGAAGGTAGTACAGGACGATTAACCTAATTGAAGACATTCACGTCACACAGCTTCGTATTCCAAATGGATTTGACTTTGATTCTCCTGGGAAATTCGACTCCAAGTAATAAAAAAGCCGAATTAAACTCGAAGTGTGTTGAGTTTATGAACTATTGGGCAGTATGGACGGTGGTGCAACTTTGATTATTATTATTCGAGAGTTGCTGAGACTCCACTGGCTTTGAGTATAATTTTGAATAGGTTTCTTATTATTATTATTTTGGGGGTGCTCTGAGGTAATCACGAGAACGATGTGGCATTTAAATATAGAATAAATTTCCATGAAATAGATTGAAGTTCGCAGTAGGAAGTATAATATGAAGATATGGCTGGATAGTAAAATAGTTGGAGAGGGAAAAAGAGAGAGATGAAATTCAATAGGCAATTATTATTGAAGTTGAAATAGAAGAAGAAGCTGAGGAGAAATTGAAGATGAGTTAATTGATTTGTAGAGATTATTTG
>Ga0194135_10000534_pt1 | contig 22351 bp, 22 predicted proteins | sample LitLau_LLRF_2013_FD_134024 | JGI IMG/M metagenome (GOLD analysis project Ga0194135, IMG submission 134024) | Freshwater sediment microbial communities in response to fracking from North America - Little Laurel Run_MetaG_LLRF_2013 (version 2) | ecosystem: Environmental > Aquatic > Freshwater >...
ATTCTAGAGTTTTATACTTTTCCATATTTTCAATGTTGTGCTTGTTAGGATTAGCTACTTGGCAAGTGCTGTACCTTAGGCAGTTTTTCAAACAGAAAAAACTTATTGAATAGGTTGAAAACTACTTTTTCCTCCAATTCTCGACTGTTTTGTGCGAAATTATTCATTATTGGTTCTTTCTTCGGTGCCGATCTTTTATGTAATAGAAGCAAAAGTAACTGTTTAATGTTTGTGAACGTCGAACGAATCGTAAGTTGTGAATGTTTTAACACCATCCCTACAATTGCAGTGCTTAGATCCTTAGAGGTATGTTTGATTTATAACTAATCATCGTTAAATAAATGGTTGAAATTGGAATAAAGATCTTTCTTATAAAATACTTATTGTTTAATACTTTTATTGACGGATATCACAACAAAGATTACTGATCTGATGATCTAAACTTAAGACAATGAAAACTAATTAAAATTGTTTTAAAATAATTGGAAGGCAAGAATTATAGATGGGTTGAAATTAGAAACATGAGTGTCACAACCAGAAAACAACGCTGGGAAATGAGTAGCTATCAATAGAGCATGAATTCAGTGATTTTGCATTTTTTGACAGATGGAATGAAATTACACTAAAATACACATTTAGAGCATAAGCAAGTAAATAAATTAAAATCAGAATCGTTGACTAGTTGTCCATAATTTTGTTATTCAGGGAAATCAGTAAAACGTAATGCAGTGGATTCATAGAAGCGAATTAGCGGCTGTTCTATTTGTTTGTGGAAATACAATAGTTTTGGCCGTCATAAAGGATATATCCGGAATTTGTTGTAAGATTTGTCGAGCTTCTTTACTAGCTGCCTTCTTATAAGCTGAATTTGATGCATCTGTGGAAGATATAAAGACAAAAATTAAATGTTTTCCAACCCGGATTACTTTACAAAAATACAGACTGTTCTCACAACTGCATTTACTTTTGCAATCTAGATCCCACAAAGCTGCATTACACCAAATAGTAATATTATTTTTTGCGAATGATTTACTAAAACAAAAAATAAAGAAGGGCTTTACCGTCTGGCGTAGGCACACTAGATTTTCGGACAGATTCAGTTACTGGAGAGGAATTGGAAAAAACCTGTGGTTGTAAGATTGGAGTTTCTACCATGCTAGCTGCGAATTTTGGCACCTCAATAGCACCCCATTTTTGAGTATAGACCTATAAACAGTCAAGATCAAGGCAATTCTAAATTACCAAAACGTGTAGAAACAAATAATAAAACATGAATCGCATGCACAGTAAGGTTAAATAGAGTTAAATCTTACAATATTGCTTGCATCGATTTTGAGACTTTTATACATTCTTTGTTGACTCAGGCTATTTAGCCACTTGTACAGAAGACCTTTGCTTTCTTCGAAATCTTGAACATGAGTCCAACAAGTATCTGAGCTCCCTTGAATTTCCTTATCAATACTATTATACTCAGAAACAACTTCTCTATTTTCATCCTCCGACTGTTCTTCTGTCCTATTCGTCTGATTAGAACTTTGAGACGCATCTTTGGGAATTACATTCTTAATTAAAAGGTCAAACTTGGATTCTAATGCTGCTGTAAAGTCTGCAGACATTCTAGGGCTTGAAAAAGACTGACTGAAGCTGGTGCTTCTAGAAGGTATCTTTGGATTTGGATGGGGTTCTGAATAAGCTTGTGAGGTAGAAGGTGCATCTTGGAAATCTTGAAAGTCGGCGAAGTCGTCGTCATCTAATTGTGTGGATTGAGGTTGAGCGAGAAGTTCATTATTAAATACGACTGGTTCTTTGGAATTCGAAGTAGACGGGAAGCAATCTGTAGAAGCTTCTAAACGAGGAGTGCTGGCGAAATCCCCAAATCCGTCATCTTCTTCATCATTCACTTCTCCAATGTACGATGTCTTCATTTCATTATTTGTATGATTATTCTGTGAAGAATCAGTAGTCTGATCAGAAGAAACAAACGATGAAACAGGGAATGCCTCAAAATCACCAAAATCTTCCGAATCTTCGACTTCATCAGCGATTGGTAAATTATTACTGGAAACCGCCTCACTAAATTCAGCATGTACAGCTGGTGAGTCACGATTCACAGACGATTCTGGTTTATCGCCTGTGTTCTGCTGCGAACCAACATTCATGTTTTCTACTGAATCCGTAAGCTCGTTGACTAAACTATCCTTATCAAGACGATTGCTGGTGTAAATGTTCTCTTCAGTAATTTTTTCGACGGTGTCTTTAAAATCTGAAGCTTCTTCGTCAACTACAGTATTACTAGTATCACAAATAACTTGATGGATTTCATTTGGCCTTGAAACTTCCACAGGAGCTGCTGCAGCTGTTTCATCGATGGCATTAGCACTGGAGGCAAATTCCATCGTCAATTCTTGCTTTTTTGGAGAAGACGACAGGACAGGGTCAGTTGTAGAAAGATCATAATCAAATTCATGATTCTGACAGTCAGAGAACTCTTGATCAGACGGGGAGGATGGAGTAGAATGAGGACCAGTTTCAGAAGTGGACCCTGGAGTCTTCAGTCCAGCTTCCTCAGAACTCTGTCCTTGTAAAGAAGGTCTCTTTCCAGATGACGGTAATTCTTCTTCCAAGAAATGACCATTCGTGACTTTGATATCACTCGGACGTTCTGCCTGACTCGTTATGTCACTGATAGCACTTTCACCTTTTCCTGGAGATGATGAGCGCTGCAGTGATTTCTTAAGTGGTGTTGATATTGGAGATGGCTCAGCTATTGTAACATTTACAAGTATTGTAATATTTGCAATCACACATCAACTTTGTTGTTAAGTGTGCAAGTTAGCTTACCACTAGCGACATCCAACTTAAGTCCAGGTGTTCGAAACTCTTCACTATCTTCTTCTTCCGAACTCATCTCCAGTGGTGGAGGTTCATTGGATATCATTGAAGGAAACGAAGACATATTTCACCACAAAAGCTATATGTTATCAGTCCAACCAAAAAATCTATGTCCTTGATAACTTCCTTCTCGATTCGATATCCTTTAATTATTATCCTAAAAAACAAAACATTTGCAATACAATAATTAATCTGCAGCAACTCGATGTGTAGCCTATTTAGCACAACTTTATAATGCAGCATTTAATCGAGGTCACAGAATGAAAAATACAAACAATAAATTAACTAACCTGAGGTCTCCAGATTTAAAATATTAAAATCGGGAATCGAAATGAGTGTGCATACTCACATTGTCTACTTCGCAGCTCACGCTCTCCCTGTTTAAACAGAGGTGGACTTGTTAATTAAAACACAATTAAAATGGAAAGGTAGACTGGGTGAATCTTTTGTATACTTTTTTACAGGCAGGCAGGCAGTGTGTGTGCTTTTGCTTTATATTAAGTCAAAGGCGAGTCAATGTTGATCTCTCTCTTACGCAAGACGCAAGTAACCCCAGGCAAAAAGTATAGAATGAAATGTATGGAAAGTATAGGACAAAGATGAGAGCTATCACGAATAGCGTCTGTAAATTAAATCGCAATCATGCAATCAGGAAGAAAGTAATTTATTACTCTACGGGGAACACATTGGCTATGTCCGACTAATTATTATTATAATTATACTGAGGGAGATTTCAGATAAAATAACAATTTAAACAACAAACAATGCTAATAACTACAAACATTTGTGACAGAAACAATTTGGTACACTGAAATTGAAAGATTTTGGAACACAGCGACTATTGATGAAGAATAGGTTTAAAGACTTTTTTATATGTCTGGAAGATAATCAGAAGCGTCTTCTATGATGGTAGAAGAGTAGTCGAAGAAAGATGAGTCGTCTTCAGGGAATTCTTTAGGTTCCGAAGCTTCTTCATTTTCGTCATCATTTTGGGTAGATCTGCACAGATCTTCATTTGACGTGTTGGTGTTGCTTTTTATTCCGCTAGTTTTTTCGTTTTCACGGGATTTTGAAGTGCTTTCTCTGTCGATTCCTGTGACTGTAGATGTTGTACCTCGTTTAGGTTTCTTGTTTCCTCCATCTACAGAAGAAGTTGATGTATTATTATTATTTCCATTTCTTCGTTTTCCACCTGCTCCTCCGCGCGATGATGACGCTTTTCCGCCGCCACGACCACCTCGCCAATTTTTAGCAGCACTTTTTCGAAATGTAGATGACTGACGTTGGAAGAATTGAGTTGGGTTGTAGTGTTTCAAGTCCAATTTCTCGTATGGATTTCCTGTCAACAGGGGAAAGTTGAAGTTCTACAAATTCAAAACACGTATTACTTGAATAAGTCAATTAATTAGATATCAAATGACTTTGTAAGTAGTTTACAGGCTTCTGCGAAGACGAAGAAGTAGCAGAAAACATTTCTCCTGTAGTTTTTGAAGTACACCCTTTGAACTCATCGAAACGACTTGTGTAGAATGGATTCGGATTCTGATGAGACTCTAATTCAAAATCTTCTCCAGAGTTGTTACCTTCATTATTGTCATTATGACTTTCCTCAGAACCCCCTTCTTCTGCCTCATCGTCACTACTTCCTCTTAGTGCAGTGTGGTACAAATCACTGTTATTCGCACTTTTCGAAGCCTCTTCCTGTTGAAGCCTCAGATCTTTCAATTCTTCTTCAATCGACTTCATTCTCAGTTCCAGCACTTTCTTGTCCTATAAAGATGAGTCAACAAGAACATTATTATTTTGTTTTTAATTACAATATCATGATAATTTAGTAATATTCTCCAAATCCCCTACCCTTTCCAGCTCTGCGATTTTCTCATGAAGTTTTCCCCGTTCTTCTTGAATTACCTTCCAGAACTCTGTTGATTCACAAAATTCACAATTCAAATGAAATATCTTTATTCTCTAAAACATCAGCTTGTATCATTCATATTAAGTACTTACTATTGACATCTTCCAAAGACCCAACGCATTCCATCTTCACTTCCACTTTCTTCGTGAGCCGACCTATCATCGCACAAAGTCCGTGGACGCTTTTCTCCCGACGCTCTTCCATTTCTTTCTCGAACCCTCCGAATTCCTGCTGGAACTCCTCTTCCTTCAAAAATTCAAAATCAATTCAAAATCTCAAAATCAAATAAAGCTCCCTATCTATCAATTATTGAAGTCATTGATGAAAATAAAAATCGAGCTTACATCTTTCAACAGCCGCAGGGTCTGGAGAAGCGAGTCCCTTCCCTTCATGAAACTGTTATTCTCCATATTATGTCTCGTCTAAGAATAAAATTCGACAAATTTCGACTTTCGACACACAAAAGAATTTAGAACCAGCAAAAATGTCAAATTCCAAGGTGCAGAATTGGAGGAGGAAAATGCGAAGTGGAGCAGAGAAAAGAGAGTGACGAGGAAACTGCGAACAAGCGAGTGAAAATTTTCCTCGTTTTCGCTTCTTCGTCTTCTTTCCCCGTTCTTGAACATGTACAGGGTGTCCCAGGATTGCCCAGGTCTCCATGCAAAAAGAGACACCCTGTACGTATCTCCAGCATTCTTCGTCAATGCTGTTAAAGTCATTTTATCATCTCAATGATTTCGAATTGTAATATCATGTTCAGGCTTCTCAATTTGAGGATAATATGATTCACATTATGCAACCGTATTCATGTACTCAAGGAATCCATTCCTCTCGTGACTTCAATCCATTTGATATTCCTGAACTTGAAGTTCCCAGGAATGTAGAGATGTTATCGAAATGGAATAAGAAATAAGGTATCTTTAATCTTCATAAATTAAACTGGGAAAGGATAATATCGCGAGACAAGAGATTCAATTCAGGAGACCCGATTCTTGGTCAAAATTAAAAATTCAAACAGACTTAGCTATACTGACTAATAAAGCACAGCATATAAGTTCCGTCGTCGTACTCGTTAAAGTGTACAATAAGGAGCATAATAATAATAATAAAATTGCAAAATATGTTTATTCTTCATGTACTTGTCCAATATCACTCCAATCATGCACAGTAAATAATTATATAAGCACACATCTTTGATTTTCTATACTAATCTGAATCATATTCGACTTCACACAAAAACACTTGTAATTGTGTATGCCAGAAACTAATAACGTCTTCGAAACTACAACATACAAACCGATGAATCATTTTCGCCCCTACGAACATAGTTAACTACTGTTAACATTCAAAGAATAATTATTGCAGTGACAGACGTATAGGAGTAGTAGCTACGATGTCTAAAACATATCTATCCTTTTTCACTGGAGATTTCTGCATGGTTCCTTAATTCTTTCCTCTCCGATTCATACATACGACGGGCTAAGGTTCACATTCACACAGTTATTTGATGCCATCTCATTTTGTGCTGATGTCAGCTTAGCTGAAGCCTCAGTTTTACTTGTGACCAATGATAATCGATCCTTGAGAAAAATTTCATACTTTTACGATGCCAGCAGTGTCATATTTCTAATGTAAACATTCCTGTTGACTATATGTACATTGCTTCAGATTTGAGTCTGAGTACTTTGAGAAAATATTCAGTCCATTTCATTTCAGTCGTCTTGTAACTTTTGACATTCAAACTATATTATTTCTCGCAGCATTTAAGACACTTTTAACTTGAAATTTAACTTCTGAATCACGGCATCACGAGCATGATCCGGCACTGGAAAGCAATGAATTCGGCATTTGCTTCGAAACCTCAAATCCGACATGGATTCTACAGGATCTACTCATTTTGGACCTCCCTGTTTGTCACGCTCTTTGGTACTGTGATGATGGGAAAGCAATTGTTTGGTGAGCTAGTATTTTTCATTGGAGATGGATTTCTGGATAAAATCTCACAATGCTCCGTATATTCCTTGCATTTTTGTGTAATTCTTCTTTGTACACACCACACACTTAACTCTTTAATGCTAAACTTGTATAATGGAATTAGTCATAATTAAAGTTCATAGTACATTTCATTAGTTATCATGATTCGACTATTCTTGTCAAGCTAATAGGGCTACAACTAAATCATAATAATATGCATTTAGACACTACTCGAGTTAATAATAATAAGTCTTGATGAATTTTAAATCTATTCTGAATATATGAATTAAGATTAACGCGTGTAAGATAAGCCCTATATCAATATTACAATATTGCAGGGAACCCGATAACTTGCACTACGAACCGAGGAAAAATCATTGCCAGAGACTACTTGGATAGCTGTTGCTGGAATAGTCCTTTAAATATGACCTTTGATTCACGTGAGAATAAATGTTTATGAAATTCAAATGTTTGTCACAAAGATTTCATTCACAAAGATTTGTAAAAATCTGTTGACTTCAGTACAAAACCTTCAGGAGGAAGGACAGAACGAAATTTTTCAAGCCTTCATGGAAAAGTTCTGGGTACTTATCCCCATTTTATACTTTCTGGCTCGATTTCCTTCGCGTCTTTGGGAACGTTGTGAAGGAAAACAAGTTGAATATGTATTCGAAGAACTAAACATGGAATACAAAGACGCGGATTGCAAGGAGGAGGCAATTTCTAGAGTCGTGCGTTTTATCCTTCGGTTCAACCGGTTGGACCGTTCGCGCTTCTATATCGGAAGATATATCTTCTGGAATTTCGTCAATGTTGTTTCTTCAGTTATCAGCGTAGTTGTGATTGACAAGTTCATCGATGGTCACTTTTTGGCCCTTGGATTCCATGTGTCAGGGATTAAAAAAGTGTTTCCCCTGAAAGGGCTATGCTCTCCACATTGCACCGCTTCTTTGGGATTTGATGATGAAGTGGTAGCATCTTGTCACCTTAATATTAACCACTTCGCTCAAGTGGCCTTCCCTGTACTTTGGTGAGGCATTTTGAGATATTGCATAACAGTTCGCTCAAACAATGCATCTATGTGTATTTAAACTTAAACACATCATATCTGGCTTTAATGACCTTCAGGTTCTGGTTTGTCTCATGTTTCGTACTCGGAACCATATTTTTCACATTGGAAACTACTGTGATCCTCAAAAATCAACTAGCTGCGGTCGGTGTGATAAGCTACCACCCTTACCTCTCCGATCAGGGCAGAACCGACAGAGTTATTTCAGCACTCCACCCTTCCACTCTGCTTTTACTCAGGCTGATTCGGAAAAATGTCAATCCTCGTAACTTTGAAGATATGCTGGATGAATTGCTCCCTAAAATTTACCGGGACACCCTTTTAGCATGACTTCCATCTCATGATTTCTTTTTGCTGTTGACTTTCGTTTTTGACGTTGGTTTTCGATGTTAGAGTTTGATTTCAATTTCATATTCTTTTATAGTGCTTTGATAAATTAACTACTCAATTATGGAGATGTGAGAATTTAATTATCATTTGATACTTATTTGCTTGGTTATATTGGTTTAAATAAAGATTTCAATGAGAAGCTTACTTGCAAGCTAATTTAAATAAAGATAAGGACGTAGAAGTGGTGTATGAAATGCAGGAAGATTTGTGAATGAGTTTATAACTTTATTATTTGGTACATTGCAGCTCGTTGACTTAGACTGGTTCGTATTGGCACCCTTAAGTATTGCGATAATGCGATGTGAGATCCTCTTGCTCCTTCCTGTGTCTGCAATTGTGTAAATAGTCTCATGAATCTCTCTTTCACAATAATCATTCTTGAAATTAGTTTACATCCATGCAGATGTTATCAAAGAAAGATTTGCCTTTATTGAATATTCTTGAGGGAAATGTCTGTCTCCTTCCCTACCTCCTCCATCCAATTTACCATCGTCAGTGATTTTGAACTGTAATCATGTAACTGAAGGGTAATTTGATACATATCATGCATTCATGCTTAGAAATGGAATAGGTTGCATGACCGATCGATAAGGAGTTGGCAACGGGAGCATCACAAAACTGCAGATGGTTGTGAGTTTAGAAGTAACATATGCAATGGTGAAAGTGCTCAATCCAATACGAAAAATAAGCTTCTCGATCATTTAAAGAAACCATTTAGAAGTATATAAGAGAATAAGAACATGGCTTGTTTGTGCATTGGTCCACAATCTTCTGGAAAGACTTTACTTTTGAAACGACTTAATTCTGCCTCGGTTAATGAAGGTACTTCGACTGTAGAGACGGTAGGGACTAATATGGTACAGGTACCGAAAAAATTGGTGGCAAATGACGATGGAACTGATATTGCCAGGAAAAAGTGGGACAGTAGAGACTTGATGGATGTTAGAGAGATTGGTGGATCACTTTCTCCATTGTGGCCATCGTATTACTCATCTGACAAATTGGTAAGCCACGTCAGAAGTTTTATGTGTCTGAGCCCCCTATAAATCATGTTCCTGTATAAGACTTGTTAGAATTTAGACAGGTTGAGAATCATTCGTTAATCTGTTCTCAGATCCTATTCGTTATTGATAGCAGCAACCTATTCCAAGTTTCAATTTCTACTGTTCTTCTTATGGAACTCTTGTCTCATGAGAAGTTGGTGGGGGCTAAGGTCCTTATTGTTCTGTCAAAGGCTGATCTCACGGATAAAAAGAAGCTGAATCATCTGAAATTTATGATGAGATTGGATACAGTTGTTGCTCAATCTGGAAAACGAGTTTCACTGTTGGAAGTCAGTTCAACCACAGGTGATGGGATAGAAGATGTACGCAAATGGCTGAGTGATAATTGGCCAAAGGCTACTAAACCCACAAATAATACTCCTGTACAGAATTATTAGCTCTCTCTGTTTAATTTATCTTTATAAATAAGTATTACAAATAATACAAAAATTGAGATTGAGAAATTAAAGACTGCAAGTCAAAATTATTGCGAAAACTTATGCCAACTTCTGTCGTTTTTCTGGTGGAGGTTTCATTTGTGGTGGAAGGGATTGAAGATCCTTTTCTTGTTTTATTTGTAACTGACCAATATCGGGTTTTATATCCTGAGGAACTTGTTGCTGGCTTCCATCATTAGGTTTAGACGCATCTGGTCCTGTATAATAAAATAGGCTATTAAAATCCCTCAAAAACATTTATGATACTACTTATTCACCAACTCAAACCTGATGCCTGTTGCTGAGATTTTTGTTGCTGATTAGGAGGTCCTTCCAGTTGCATCATCTTAGGTGGAAATTTCTTGGAGAGTTCTACCAATAACATATCTACCCTCTGTCTCTGGAATATAGAGCTTGGTTCCTCCTTGTGTTCTTTCTTTGTGCCTTTCTCTTCTGGGTCAAATTTTCCTTTAAAATCCCATGTGTAGCCTTTTGATGGATGATACTGACTGTATGAGAGACATTCATCAAATGCTGACTGCAGATGATGCACTGTATTCAGCTAAAATATACAAAAAGAAGTCATGTATTGTCAATCCAAAATTCTAAATCAGTTTACAAGCTACAAGCGATTTACCAATCTGGAATTGACAACGGATCCCAGATCAGGAGCTTGATAGACAGTTCCTGCAATAATGTAATAATCGGCCATTGGTGTAACTTGCTGTGCTGAGTGTCGGTGCTGCTTCCGAATGACGTATAAAATAGGTTCTTGAACATGCAGAAGTATGTATTCCAGACCGTTCATATTGCTATAGCCCAAAATAAAACAGTGAGAATAAATACGCCACCATGCAATCATAAATCACTATTAACTTAATTATCTAATATATCTGGTCTAATAAATACCTCAATTGATCTTGACTGAGCCTTTGCATTTTTACGATCTCGTTGTTGCAGGTTCTGTCGTAAAACGGATTGCTCCTTTCAGCAAAGTAATCCAAGACGTTACCTGCATTCAGGATTGGAATCCAGGCGCTGTCATGCCAGGATATCCTGAGCAGGTTGTCTATACAAGAAATACACCACGACAATGTAAAAACCATTATTGGCTACAAAACACATTTATATTTATTTGGAATTCTCTGTGACTATTTTGAACACATGACTAAGAATTATTATTTTAATTTAAACTTAATAACAAAAATGTCCTCCAAAGTATTTATGTCCATTTTGTCGCTTTTGGTCAAAATTCTAAATATTTTTTTCATGCAACAACAACAGGTCTTAACATAGATGCAATGGTTGTTTTTATTCCCCCTGTGTCTTCATTCCATTCTTCTGGATTCACGTCAAAATCTGTCATATTTTCATTGAGTAGCCACCACTTCCCTAAAAATCCTACGTCAATCAGTCTTTCAGTCAAAATTTCTGACCATCTAGGCTTAATATAATTGCAAGAAGAGTGATAAATTCCATTTCCTTTATCTTCGTTATCTCTCCAGACTAACGTCAGTATTCCAAGGCTTTGATACCGGATAACACCAGCCATTTCCAGTTTTCTTAATCCCTGCAAGTACCGTTCAGCTCGTGGATTCCTCACGCTTTTATGAACTAACGACACCTCCGTATCAAACTTTGTAATGTCAGAAATATAACTCCGGACAGTAGGATTAGTAGCAACACAATATCCCAGTCCCCCCAGAATTGACAGGTAAACACCAGCTCTTCTCGGTCTTGCTCGAGCATCAGCTACCGTTTCTGTAAACACATCTCGGTAATCGGCGTACAGATACTTGAAATATAACCTCAGCTTTTCAGACATTTTCTGCTTCACCGGGGCAGTTGCAGCAGCGGCTGCTCCTGAGCTATTACTTGCTGCAGAGACTGTAGATGAGGTCGTGGTGACATTTGCAGCTACTGGAGCGTTGCTTACTGCGGCGGCGGTGACAGGAGTTGTTGCATTTGAAGCCGGAGAAGTTGAAGAGCTTGTACTCATCATCGAAGCGAGTACATAATTGATCGACCCTCGGACTGCGTGGAACCAGAGATTTAAGACAACACGATTAGGATCTACAAATGCTTCTATAAATCTTCTTGACCCCCTCATTAATAATAATAATAGTAATAATAATTTAATAAAATGCCACTGCTGCCACTCTAGAACCTAGTTTTATGTCACCTACTCTTATTCCTTCATATTTTACAAAACTACTCTACGCAATGAGTGAATTGAAAGTGTTCAAATAGTCACAGAGTCAAATCCTGCTAAAAAATAAAAGCAATTTTTGTTACCTTTTATGTCTGCCATTTCTTTCAAAATAGCAGCTTTTCTCTTTGCGAGTTCCAGTTTGCCGGTTTTAGGGAGACGAGTTCACAGTAAAAATTAAGATTGGGTTCTCCTGCGTGGAACAAATGATTAGCCTTGAATAGTTAATTAACTCGTCTGCATGCACAACTAGTACAATTGCCCACCTCCCTCTCCGCATTTATTTCCCTAATACTCCTCAATACAATGCACCTAACCACAGACACCATTTGAATTTACGCGCCAACGCTTCGCTCCGCGGGGCACTCTCGGACAATCTCCAACTTTATGATAGCTGAGCTCCATTAATGCAGCAGCCTCGAGTCTTTAATGGCCTTTGTGTTCCGAATCCCAATAAAAGGTTTTTCATAAATTCTCAGACGTGAGGTAGCTTTTATTAAATGTTTTTATGAATGTGTTTAGTAAGAGCAAAATATCGGTAAAATTGTCCATTCCTCTTGATTATTAAAAAATGTTCCTCGTTAATGATGCGCTAAGAAGATAGATTGAAATAATATAATAATAAGGCTGCTTGACTGCTTGAGGATATTAGTTTTATTTCGTTGTTTGTAAATCCGTAAGTGCTTGGATAGTTAGCACGGTTAGCAAAGATATTAATAATCTGTGGAATAGTTAGGAGTTATGTGAGAAATGTGCTTGATCAATATATGTACTTATGTTGTTATGTTATAATCTTATAATGAATGATCTGATTGCTCTCTGCGAGAGAAGTAAAATCATTAAGAATTAAGACTACTATAGATGTTCGAGTTTCGTCATTAGCTTTGAATTAAATAATGATGATCCGCTTAGGTAGGTGTAGTCTCAAAAGTCTCACTCAGTCAATTTGAATAAGCTATTGGAAATATAGGTTAGAGATTGGGGCTTTTGAGCGATTTTATATTTTTTAGAGATGAGATTTGACATTGTTCCTGCTATCCTATTTTTAGTAGGTACATAATCGTGTTATTCTATAATATAGACTAGAGACTATATAACTAACTGTATATCTTTGTGTGATAGAGATCTTAATTCAGGTGCTTGTATGTTTAGTCAGACTAGTTTATAGAGTGTTAATCCACAGCTTGTATTAAAAAAGCTGAGACGAAGATCGTGCGAAGATCAAAATCAATGAGTATTTTCTCATGATTATTAGGGAAACATCTTTTGGTGCATACACTGTGGGAATGTATGTTCTTCTGTGTAGTCCTTAAAAACAAACATTCTAGTGTTTCTTTCCTCCTGCTGGACTCAGGTAATAAAAACATTCTAAAACTGTTAATTTGCATAAATACTATTATTTATTAGGTTATAGTCAAAGTCAGCATTAGTTTTAAAGCAGCATATGTACATAAGTACCATTGAATGAAGAAGAGATTCTTCGTATTGCTTGTTTTCACCGGAAGTGCTTTCATTCGTCTCATTTTGTACTTCCAAATATATAAACATAGTCCACGTGGCTCTCCTCAATCAGTTTCCATTTGTAAGCTAAAGGTAACATAACTAATTCGGAATATGATTAAACTTAAATTCCTTTAAAGATACAAACAACAAGATACTCGTTCTGACTCAATCATCCATTCACCATTCAATATCTGGCAGAATAATAAGTAACAGAAGGTGAGCCTCCTATATGTCACGTAGGCATTCTATCAATTTTAACTAAAGCTTATGTATTAAATGCATTGAAGTTTTAACTCTGTGTATTTTTCATTATCATTATCATATCGACAGTTGGTTAAAATTGAAAATTCGAAAATCTGTTTATACCCGGCTGCAAGCTTTAATGCAATTGCAATTGGCAATTGGCATACAGCTGAATATGATTTTGACTTTTATGACCGACTTTTTAAACTGTGGAATTGATTGATGAGATTTATATTTATATAAAAAATTAGTCTGCATGAGGAATCCAGGCCCAAATCGGTGTTAAGGTCAAAGTCGATCAGAGTAAAAATTATTCATTCGATCATCAAAGTCCTTGATCTATGTATACATGATGTGAGTTTATACGTAAAGATGTGTGCCGACACATTATTACACGATAATTAGTAAAAAAAAGTCATCCATTCATTAAAATGGTGTATACCTTTTTCACGCATTATTTGTATGCAAACACAAACTTGAACACAATTAAATGTTAAGATAAATTCATCCGAAACGCTTTTTTATATCAGCTCTGAAGTTAAAACGCAGAAAACAATTCGAATTCGTGGAGGTGTGTGGAGGGTCAGCAGAATGATTAATTCCATCCAGTTTTATTCGAGTGAAATGAAATACGCAAACTGAATTGTTGACTAATTGTGTGAATGCGTAAATACATAAAGACTCAGCACACGTAATGTGTGTAAATCTACTATATACATCCGTGGTGTAAATTCATATAAGTGATTGAAGCTTTAAAGGCAGAAATCAAAGATGAGACGAGCAAAACATTGTCTAACGCGTGATATTGTTTTACCTTATCGGGGAAAGATATTCTTCTGTTTTTACTGGGATAGAGCGTAGATAGAGTTATTATGATGATATCATGTATATGAATCTCATTAATATGGGAATTCATTGATATTGTTGATTGTGGAGGAGAGTACATGATGGATAGATTTAGGTAGCCACTAAAAAGGGATGTTGTTGATTGAGATAAGCTACAGAGATTGTATCTGAGTATGTGTAAAGGTTTTACAAATGATATCGATGTAGCGTTTACTTTCCAGAGGGGGTTAACTTTTTACATTATATAGAGTTGACTGAACCAACTTCTGATTTTATATGCTCACTCCACACCTGCTAAAAAGAATCAATTATCGTTGTTCTCATCATCATTTTACGATTGCTTTAATTTACCCATCCCATTCATATTTCTTCGTTTGGTTTTTTACAGTTTGAAATGAAGACGGAAGATAGCTAACTCTCCAGTTTCCAGCGGGTTTTGAGTGAAAGTAAGTTTTCAGAATTATATAGAAGGTTGAAGGTTGAACTGAAATGTTGAATTTGTTATGTCGAACCAGAAAAGATCCTGTTGTGCTGCAGAAGTGGTTAATTTGAGACAATACAGCCATTCATTAATGACATTACAATGTTTTGGACAAGAGTGAAAGTAAATTGTGAGATTAAGACTAAATAGATTTTGAAAAAAATCAATATAAAGTCAGACATTAGTTCATTTAAAGTGTTTAACATGGAACGGAAGCCTCCAGTAAAGATCTCAATTTTGGAGAGAGATGAGAGTGAAGTGTCACATTGCTGGAAATATTGCCAGCTCTTTAGTTACATATTAGTCGTTATTAGCGGAGTTGCGACGAGTTTTTCGATGGGAACTCTGCAGCGAATATTCCACCATGAGTGTATCTTGTATGCAGATTTGGCAGTCGCGTGGGGGAAGAATTGGACCATATTGATTGTTCCCCACAGTGCGTCGAGATGGGGGACTGCCAGTCATTGCGCGTTTTGTCAGTTTTGTCCAGTCTCAGCTGTAATTTTTGCTGGTATATGGGGAACCATTTTTGTCATTTGTGGACGAGGAGGTGCTTCAAGCAGAAAGTATTTATAAATCAGAGCTCTTGTATGATTAATTGTTATAAAGTATTTAAATAGTTTGTTTAATGAAATAGCCTTCCTCAGCCGTGGCGGATTATTCCTCCAGCAATATTATTCAATACAATTTTCCTGGCACTGTCCTGTGTCGGACTAGCTTTGACTTTTGGGGGATTCTCAGCTTTTTGTGACAGTATTGCACCTCAGCTTAATCTTACAAGGTTTCATTCAAATTGTTTCAAAATTTAATGTCTGTATCACTGCATGACTTTATAATCATGACTTTTAAATCATATGAACTTTTTAGTTGTGAAGATCTTGTAGACATTCGATGGGAGAAATTTCCGGATGCAACGACATTTTACGACGACATGGTCATGTCTCAGGTACTAATTACTAATTGGCAAGTATTTAAGAAGCATTTTTTAGTTCAATTCTGATGAACTTTTAACAGGTAGGAGCAGCGATAGGATTTATTGGCTGGGCTTTGGGAAGTGTTATCCTGATCATTCGAGTTATAACTCACGCTGACTTCCGAGTTATTGGACCAGATCGCAAATCCTCTGCTGCCGCTTCAAATAATACGATATGCATTCCAAGTGCCCCAAATCTCTCTGCTTCTTCCAATTCATCGAATGTTTCATCTCAAAATTGCAGCAACAATAAGTCAAGTCACCCACGTTGCGAAGGCGAACCTCTTATAAATCGAGGACCTCATCACACAATTGTGCATCCAAATATACACAACTTATCTGAGACTCCTTCAAGATCAAATAGTATTTCAAGCAAGTCGCAACAAAGGTTCAAAATGTGACAAGTTTTGTAATGGTAGCAGATCGGGAGTGTGCAAAGTTGGATTGAAATCCTTCAGACTAAATGATAATTTATTATTTATAGGAAATTGCTCATAGAATTCCTGGATACACTTTGCATGATTCAAAGTTGTACTGCATGTCCATAAAAGTTCAAAAGAAAAGTGGTAACCTTAAATTATAAGTTTTTTGATAAGCAGCTCGTTTTACTATTACAATTTATGCCCATATGTGATCATCCTTGTCTAATATAATTTACCACTACTCTACTATAACTTCAAACAGGTTGTTGAATAGAAACATCAAGGTTGTCTTATACTTAAAGTGCCTTGTTTCTGTGTTCCAGTATACGAAGTACACTTATTCTAAGATTCTAACCTATATACTTAAGAATTATCTTTGCATTTAGAAGAAATAATCAAACCGCTAGTGTATCGTAATTAGGTTAAACAGCTATTCCCAAATTATTTGTGAGATTATTTGTGAATCAATACTCTTGAGTCTGGAGTCTGGAGATTAGAAATGTAGGAAATTATTGACTTGTAATGAATTGTGAATATATAATATACAATACATAATACCATTTTATGCTGCGATTAAGAAACAAGTGATTAAGCAAAGCGCAAAGTAGAAGTAAAAACATACCAATGACTCTTGAATAAATAAATCAACGATTGCTGTTAGCTATTGCTCAAGATCAAAATAATACCGTTTGTGCGAATCATTACCATTACTTTCAAGATTACATTAAGTTCATCTCATCCGGACTTAAGGTTATATCCCCTAAAAGCTATGCACATTATGCAAATGCATATGAAATTAGAATTTGCCCGTACTGCATACTACTGCCACCAATGCAAACGAATATAGTTTCGAACTGTCTGACATTCATACCAAGACGGAATTCCAGGGGCCACCCAACTTAAACTTATACGGTTTGTCATGCACCAAAAGCTTTAAAACACGAACGAGTGTAGAACAATGATTTACAGTCCTTCCTGTGTTGAAATGAAACAGGACAGGACCCTTCAGGGTTCAATAAAGTTATAAGTTACCTGTCAATAAGCATTTTTGCCGTTTAAGAGGTAGGCAGTGAGAAACCGTGAGGAGGGGTTTTCTGAGGAGTCTCATCTGGAGACGACTCCCTCCTCAAGGTTTCTCTTTAGAAGGAAAAACCAAAGTAGGATGGGTCGGTTGTCTCCCCTGAGGGAAACTTGAGACACGCATAGAGAAGTCCCAACCCCAAATATGAACTCCATCGGGTTTGGATTTCCTAAGCACGTGTACAGTGTCGGGCTCTCTCACAAACAAACACATATTATTGCGAACCGCTGAACATAATCAAGTGTCACATAATTTTAGCCTTAAACCTTAGTTTTTGAAATCAATATCCTTAATCTTTATGGCAGAAGGAGGTGATGACGGGGGTGGGGGGAGGGAGAAGAAACCCCATCGAAAGCCACACGCAGGGCGGAAGGCCGAGAAGAAAGAACGGAAGACAAAAAAGATCCAAGAAAATGTCGACCCTCGGATTAGAAATCCAAAAGCCTTCGCCATTAACTCGGTTGTCCGAGCGGAGAGGAAGTTCCGTAGGGCCCAGGATATGGAAACGAAGAAGGAACGTGTTCCACTTGTCGATAGGTCACCGGTGGACCCTCCTCCGTTCGTGATTGCCATTGTAGGGCCTCCTAAAGTTGGGAAGACGACGCTGTTCATGAATCTTGTGAAGAATTATACAAGGCAGAGTCTGAGCGATATTAAGGGGCCTGTTACTATTGTGTCGGGGAAGAAACGAAGGCTTACTTTCATTGAGTGTAACAATGATATCAATTCCATGATTGATGTGGCTAAAGTAGCTGATTTGGCGTTGCTTCTTGTGGATGCCTCGTTTGGGTTTGAAATGGAGGTGTTTGAATTCCTCAATATTTGTCAAGTAAGGAACACTTTTGAATAGGTTGAAAGTTGTTTTCTGATGTTCTGATTCATAGTTGACTCATATGTGGTATTTTTTATGTTAAGGTTCATGGATTTCCTCAAATTATGGGAGTCTTGACTCATTTGGATTTATTCAGGAACAAAAAGAAACTGAAAAAGACTAAAAAGACATTGAAACATCGGTTTTGGACAGAAGTTTATCCTGGAGCCAAATTGTTTTACCTCTCGGGCTACTTTCCAATGACGCAGACTTATCCCAAAAACGAAGTTCATAATTTAGCGAGGTTCATTTCGGTTATGAAATTTCGATCAACTACGTGGAAATCGGAACATGCGTATGTTGTCGCTGATCGGATGGAAGACCTGACGTCTTTAGAAGCAGTTCGAGTTGACCCTAAAGTTGATAGGAGAATTAGCTTATACGGATGGGTACATGGAACATTTTTGAAACATCATGTCTCTGTACATGTCCCAGGTAAAGAGCCGATCACATCAAAAATATGGTTTGAATTTTAATGGGTTTTAATTTTACTGCTGATATGTAAATCGCTTTTCATTAGTAAAATGTTGAAATGGATTTTTTTACCGTGCAAATATTTTGTCTTTACAGGGTTGGGAGATTTCACGCCGGATGCAATCACAGCACTTCCCGATCCCTGTCCTCTTCCACTCAAAGAGCGAGCACTTCGACGGTCACTGAATGAAAAAGAAAAAATCATGTATGCTCCGTTTTCTGGTGTAGGTGGGATCGTTTATGATCAAGACGCTGTCTACATTGATCTCGGGGGAAGTCACAGTCACAAATCCAGAGATAGAGACACTGCGGAAGACACACAGGAAGATACTGAGAAAGGAACTTATGTGACTGAGCTAAGGGATTTAAAAACTACATTGGATGAAAAAATAAATTCAGCTGGACTGAAGTTATTTAGTGCATCTGAAGCAATCACAGGAGCAGAAATGACCAAGGAATTCTCTGAGTCAGAAGACGAAGATAGTAATGAGATGTATGAAAAGGAAATGTCAAAAAACTTTGATTCCATTGTTGCTGATGATGGTAGGGTTAGACGTAGGGTAATATTTGACGATGAGAAGAAATCAAAAGTTGTTGACACTAACGAATCCAGAGTGGAAGAGATGGACGAGGATGATGACGATGTTGTTCAAAGTATCCAGAAAGAGCTTAAGGAATTGAAGAAGTCAGGACCTGATCAAACAGACAAGCTGAAATCAAAGACAAAACAAATTGAAAGAGATGAAAGTATGGACGAATCTGATATTGCATTAGAAGACTCAGAGGAGGATGAATCTTTAGAAACTAATGATAAATTTATTACCTCAGTGTCTAAAGTTGCACCTGCAATGAATAATTCCACAGCTCAGGATGTTTCTTCAATCGTTTCAAAACTTAAGTCTAAACTGGGCAAAACTAGTTCTGAAAACGAAGAAAATGAAACTTCTCTCCAGAAGTCTAAAGTACCTAGTGCTGAAGAAGAAACTATGTCGGATTCTGAGTCCGAAAACAGTCTTGATGAAGAAGATGAGGAAGATATGAGTGAGTTAGAAGATGATGAAATGGACGGAGAAGATTCTGATGCAGAATTACAAGATGTAGAGCACAATAATGAGTGGAGAGCTATGCGCGAAAGTGAAAACGACGAAAAGGCTAAACAAAAGAGATTGTCATTAGCTGAAGAAGCATTTTATTCACGATTTAGAAATCGTTCAACCCAAAAAATGATATATGATGATACAGAAGATTATCTTAACGTTACTTCGAAAGCCGATTTCGACGTTGCTAATTGTAATGTTAAAGAACGCCAAGAAGATGTCGACGATGACAGTTACATGAAAGCATTGTTCATTGGCGGAGACTATGCAGAAACAGCAAAACAGTTTCTAGACGCAGAAAATGACAGTGAAGAAGATGTATTTGGAGATTTTGAAGAGCTAGATGAGGAAGGGGATGAAAAGCAGAAAAAATCAGGAGGATCTAAAAAATTCGGAGACGAAGATGATGGGAAGAAACGAGAAGAAATGAAAAAGCAGTTGAAAGAAAAGTTTGACATGGAGTATGACGATGGAGGGGCTGACAAAACATTTTACAAGGAATGGAAAGCGCAAGTGGAAGAACAGACGAAGGTATAAAATTGGTGTGACTTTAATAAATATTGTACTTGGTGAAATAGTTAAAGATAAATGAATTTTCAATTTGTAAAAATTTAGATCAACAGAAGTTTTTTCGAAAACGTCGATGATCCTAACCTTTTACGTGATCTGCAAGGTCTTGCTCCAGGAACTTACGTCCGTGTAGAACTGAGCAAAATACCGTACGAGTTTGTGACAAACTTTGATCCCCAAAGATGCTGCCCTTTAGTTGTTGGATCCTTAGATTCTCCTAATCAGGAAACTTTAGCAGTTGTTCAAGCTCGAGTCAAGAAACATCGATGGCACCCAAAGATTTTAAAAACAAGAGATCCTTTGATTTTATCTGTTGGTTGGAGGAGATTCCAAACAGTGTCATTATATTCCGTTCAAGACCACAATATGCGAAATAGGTAAGTGACGTTGCTGATGTTAAAGTTTTCCGCATGACACAAATCTAATCAGTCGTGACATAAACACGGTTGTTTTCATTATTGATACATTTCTTGTTCAGGATGATTAAATACACTCCAGAACACTTACATTGCATTGCAAACTTCTACGGACCAATGACTCCCCAAGGAACTGGGATATTAGGTATTGCTCCTGCTGGATTTGAGGGCTTCAGAATTACCCTCACAGGGACTATTTTAGACATGGATAAAAGTACAGAACTCGTAAAGAAGCTGAAATTAGTCGGGACTCCAGCAAAAATCTATAAGAAGTCAGCTTTCATTGAAGGGATGTTCACTTCACAATTAGAAGTAGCCAAGTTTGTGGGAGCCAAGATAAAGACTGTTTCAGGGATCAGAGGAGTGATAAAAAAGGAATTGAGAAATCCTCCTGGGGCATTTCGTGCAACTTTTGAAGACAAAATTGTCGCCAGTGGTATGTGCTGTAAAATAATAATCTACATTAACTTGATATATTGAAGTTGATGGTGACAATAATTTCTATTTATTTCATTGTTTATAGATATCGTATTTTGTCGAACGTGGGCAAAAGTTGATGTTCCTCCTTTCTATTTAAATATACCAACTCACGTAGTTGCTCAACCAAGACTAATGAAAACTGTCGGACAATTGAAGCGAGAACGAGATGTAAAAGCAGAACCAAACCCTGATCATCTATATAGTGCGATAGAGAGAACCGAAAAAAGGTTTAGACCACTTAAAATCCCCAAGAGTTTGCAAGAAAGGTTGCCATTCAAAGATAAACCAAAAGTTCAAGCGAAATTGAATGTCCCCAAGCGCATTGCGGTAGTAAAAGATCCTCATGAACGACAGGTAATGAAATGGACCAGCCTTTACTCAACGCTAATTCTACTTAATAATTAACTACATGTATATCCTGTCTTTATGATTTCTAGATGACAAAATTCATCCGAACACTGAAAACTAGAATGACCGACAGAGAAGCAAAAGAAAAAGCAGAGAAAGCCAAGAAGGCTACTGAAAGAGAAAAAGTAACGAAGAAACTGGAAGAGAAGCAAACACAGCGTCAAAAAGAGTTACGCAAAAAAGTGTTTCGAACTTTAGGCTTAATGAATAAGCAAAATGAAGGAAACGCTTCTTCAGGTGGTGGTGGAGGAGGGAAAGGCTCCGGCAAACAATTTGGCAGTCGACCTCCTAAACGTCGAAGGTAGAAAAGGATAACTACGTAGAATATATACTACACAGACGATATATCATTTGTTGACTATAAAACTTTGTATCATCACTTACCACGATTAAATAAGTGTTATTACTGTTATTTATAAGCACATTTAATTGCTCAACTTCATTCTTAGTAATGCAATCAATGAAATCTACGTGTGTACTACGCATAGCATGAAGCATCATCGATGTAGTGAACAAAGGATAGCGAAGGTGCCGTCGTCTCCCCGAGTAGCGTGGAC
>Ga0194135_10000535_pt1 | contig 22335 bp, 38 predicted proteins | sample LitLau_LLRF_2013_FD_134024 | JGI IMG/M metagenome (GOLD analysis project Ga0194135, IMG submission 134024) | Freshwater sediment microbial communities in response to fracking from North America - Little Laurel Run_MetaG_LLRF_2013 (version 2) | ecosystem: Environmental > Aquatic > Freshwater >...
AGCAATTTCCAGAGTTGGCACACTAAGTGCCCTGCGGTTTAAGATACATTAGATAGTCTCTCGATAAACGACGTCATTTATTTCATCATCAGAAAAATGTATTTTAATGAACAATAGTTGGTACAATAATAACAAATAGTAAATTACTGTATACTTAATAAAGTAGCTAAGACAAGTAATGGACGGTTTTTTTGTACCACAGTCATCAGGGTCACGAAAATCACGACAATCTATGATCGCCTGATTGAGACTCCATCAAGTAATCAAATTAAATAATCCAGGCTGCGTCATGATGCTCTACAACGGAGTGGATTAAATCAATGTGGCTAGCATACATAGCCATAGGAAGGCAATCATTCCACGAAGCACCGGTAGCATCACTGCCAGCATTAAATGGCACCTCATTAAAAGCGTCGTTTATGTCATTAATGTGGAAGTTAATAGCACATGTTTCAATCCACGCGTTGTCTGTATTTCTTCGATCGTCAATGTAGCCTTTGTACACATCCGTAGGGCTTCCCAATACATCAATGGTGCTTCTTTTTAACTCGGCCAACCGCGCGGAGTCTAACGCTTCAGAAGAATACACTTCTTCTAGAAACTCTCTTCTTGCCGCTTCTACAAAATCTTCCCCCGGTTCAACCATCCCTTTAAGACATCACAGTAGACTTTAAATGTAACTACACAGTATCCGTTCTCGAAATAGCTTCATGAGCATGCAGGGTAAAAAATTGTTACCTCCGGGTATGGCCAAATCCCCAGTGTCTTGTCTAGTTATGGCTACGAATTGGAGAATTGGGTCGTCATTCACATGCACGATTTGTCCTTGGTCATCTCTCTTCCATCTACAAAGGGAAAACTTGTATTAATTTAGAATCTAGTTAATAGTAATAATTATAGATTAAATGAAGATCACACCTCGTGACGATGCAGTCGGCTGCATGATTTACTCCCCACTTTCCGAGGACCCCTCGTCCCTTCATTCCCGTTCGCCCTACTGGATTGAGAGGCCTTCCATCTTCATCTATGTCATACGGGCCTTCCCAGCTCACCCTATGGACAAGCCCGTCTTCCTCATTCCACTTTGGAGCAAACCCTTCCTGACCAAGATCAGGGTCAGCCCAGGGCTTTCCTTGCACACGTGGACTCGTGTAATCCTTCAAATAAATATAGTCAAAAAATTAATCAAACTCTTCAAATTAATCGTGATTGAAATTATGTACCAATTAATTTTGTATATTCTCCATCTAATATTACCTGAGGATTGTATTCAGCCCATTGGGTTGACCACAGCCGCTTATCTTCTGGGACTTCTTGCCTTTTAGGCCCTCCAAAAGGATACTCAGGAGTTAAGTTGTTCCGCATCGCCTTCAGCCGCTCTATATCCATTTTTCTATTTAAATAATACATACAGTAATAAAACATAAATACAAATAATTTCTTATTTTAGATTATCCACATTTATAAATAATAATGCGTAATACCTGACGACCGCAGATGCTAAAGTGTTCAGACTGCCATACAACAACGCGTAATGATTACTTTGCGAGTTACTTCGTCTAACAACCGAACTAAAGCACCACTTAATCATTTGCAACTAATCAACTGTTTCGAAAGAAGGGAAGAATAGTAGAATCGCAGCAGAATAGTAGTATGCAGTAGTGTATGGTGGTGGGATGCGTACATGTGGAGTGCGGGCACATGTCAGTCGGCTTGACAAGAAGAGGAGCTGTTGTTGTGAAGGTGAGGGAAGAAGCCATTTGGGTTCTTCTTCATGAAGACGGAGATGATGATGATGGAGAGAAAAACCTGAGTCGTGAAATGGTGGCCGCTAGTACCTTTCACTGACTCTCCACCACCACCACCTCCACCGCAACCGAGGTTTCTCCATCGCTTATCAGCTTACTAGTTAGCCGTGAGTACCGGTTGTACAGCTGATAAGCACATATGCAGAGGTCATACGGCAAATTGCATGTACTGGCATTATATGCACGTGGATTTTCACTGGTCAATGAAATGAATGAAAGATTGCATGGAAATATTTATTTTATTTTACCGAAGTTTGTTCAGTTGAACATTCATTACATCCTCGCAGTATGCACACACAGTCGAAACAAAGTTATGTTCACAATTATTGTAAGATTAAGCCTAATAAGTCTTTTCACTGTGAGGAAGTTGACTCGAGTCACTCGAGGACAAGTATAAGTGTGAGTTGGCGGAGTGTTAAGATGTTAAATTGTGTAGTAAATCTCACAGAAATTTAGAAATCTTATTATCATGTATACAATTATAACTATCGGTAGCACATTAACAATAGTCATACATCATTAGCAGTAATAATAAATTTCTTTTTGACAATAAATCTACTTCTAATGAGGGTATCGCACATATCATCCATCATCATCAAAAAAAGTCATCAAGTTATACAATCTGTCTATCTTGTACACGGAAATTTACTAAGAGGTACATACGTAAAATTAATTAGTATCACGCTTGGTAAAGCCCCGCAGTGGAAATAATTTAAGCGAAGCCAAATCCTTCGGAGCACTCGTGAATAGCTTTCAGCATGTAACTCCGAAGTTTGTCGTAAGTCTCGTACGCTGGTAAATCCAACTGATTGAAACTAAATAAGAAAAAAACAACATTATTAGCAAAATGATTCATTCCTTCATGTTTCATCAATTTCTTACCAAGTGTGAGCACTAGGCAAACGATCAGTGGATCTGTCATCGCGATGAATTTGAAATTTCTGGACACCGTTCATTCCTTCAAGGGCCCCGAATCCTTGAAGAGGCACTTTGGAAGTTCCTGTCACAAACTGAAGGAGTTTCGCTCTGTCGGCTTGATCAAATGACCTGAGAGCTCTCCAAAACCATTGTATCTAAATTGAAAGAAGTACTGAGTCAAACATAGCTCGAGACACGATAGAAGTGCATCGGTAGAAACGATAATTTTACCTGCAAGGAGTTAGGCTGATACTTGTGATACTCCGTATTAGACTTCAAGTCTTCGATGTCAATATTTGGCAGCCCCGAGACAAGAAGTTCAAGCTCTTGTTCATTGAAGATGGAAATCAATCGTTTAGGGATGATATCGTAAAATCCTTCTAAAAACGCGTTCAGTCTGAAAAATTTCCAAGCAAATTAATGAAAATTACGTTATATACATTCATTTTCTCTACCAAAGTACAAAAACTTACTGCTTTCGTATGGCACCAGTCATTTTCATTTGACAGACTAGGCGAATATACTCCATTTTGTTTTCTTCTGCCACTGGGATATTTCGACCATTTGGAATCAAGTCTCGAACTTCAGTAACACCAAATTCTTGCACTTCAGTACTGAAAGTGAGTTCGTATCCTAAATCTGCTACATTGTTGTCCATCAAAAACACTAATCCCTGGTAAAAACTGTAGTCTTCACTTTCCATATCGGTATACTTGACGTATTTGCCAAGAATATGCTTGTAAAAAGATCGCGTGAAATAACATTCCAGAAGCTTGTTGTCATAGATTGCTTTCGCTGGAACACGTGAAAGGTAGCATTAACGAAGCAATGCACGTGAGTCATATGCATCATATATTGCAATACGAAGTTAGCTTACCGATTACTCGTCCCACGAATTTGAAGTAAAACAAATGATTTGAATTGCAGTGAGACGACGGGTTAATCATGTAAGTGACACGGTCACCAGGAGATATTGTAAAGAGAGCGTACATGGGATTGAAGATTTCTCGGGAAATGATGACATACCACTCCCTTAGCAATCCCCCAGCATCTTGACCCTCCTCCCCTGCGAACAAATAGATTCAAAGTTATCGGTCTGTTTGCAACACACTTGATACATGAATCATGAATTACAAACTTCACCTTCAAATACGATATAAAATCGATTTTTCCATTCCTCCGCAGAACGACGATGTAGCTCTCTAAATGAATCCTCGAAAACGTGTGAGCGGCGAACATGAACTGCTAAATCTTCTCTACGAACACCCTCATCGAGTCGTTCCAATTCCGTTCGGAAATATCTTCGTTTTACATCAAAATCTAGAACTCTTGTGTGGTCAACAAGTACGGCGAAGGGACCATCAGCCAAATGGACGATCGACTGACGAAGAATTTGATTTAAAACTGTGCGATGAGTTTCTGAAGAAACGTAAAAAAATTAAAATAAAATCAGGAATGAACAACTGTACAAGTCTAATTCAGCACTCAAGTGTAGAACACATACCTGCAAATTTGAGGAACTTTTGTGTGTCAGGACTCAGATTAGGCCCACTAACAGAGCTTGAATCCAGCAGTGTTGAATTAAGAGGTTCAAACATATCACTGTCTTCTACGTGAACTACTCTAGGATCTCCAGCTTGTATTGGTGAAACTGGAGGCAAATCTTGCTGAATATGAGCAAGCTGGGCCTCCCGGGATTCTCTAGCGACAGTTTTCTTTTCTTCCTTGTCGACTGCTGATGCATGAACCAGGAAAAATGCCTCAACTGCAGGCTACATACAAAAGTGATGAACCCATGAACAAATTCAATCGGAAGCGGAAATTGTCAGCCAAATATCAAATAAAAATTTCTTCACTATTCATACCTGAAGCACCAAAACAGCATGATGATCTGGAGTGTGGCCAAGTTCAAGAAGACATTCACTTAGTGTTTCCCACAACTGATCTAAATTGAGTAGGCCACTTAGCCTGGGAAGCAGTTTCAATTCGTCAATTGGTACTACAGATTCAGCGTTATTTATTTCTTTGGTCTCTTTAATTGTGGCAGTGGGAGTTCCATCAGGATCATTAGCTTGCGATTCAGCAGTGCCGTCATCATCTTCATCACTGCTTTCATCAATATCTACAAGGCTAGAGAAGTCTAATCCCGGTGGCTCGACTGTTTGCTCTTGATGGTCGCCATCAACCTCCATAGGCTGGTCTTCACCTCCATCAGCCCTGCTGGCTCTTCGGAATGCCTCTCGCAATCGTTGTGACGGACGCACGATTTCTGATATAGTTGATGGTCTTGAATTAATCCAGTTAGAGTTGTTGCCCAACGAACTAATAATTGTACTGGACATGGAAGGACCTACCAACGTAATCGTAAAACAAGAATTAATTACAATAGTTTCGACCCATTTAAAATACTGATCAAAATTACCTTTCATTCTGTGTTTCTTTATTGCCAACCTGATTGCCTCTCTCAAGTTAATTATAACCTTGAGCAAGCGCAAAAAGAATGCTTGGCTGGAAGTTTTTGAAGTTAACAACGACATTGAAGGTAATTGGAGCTCGCACGTAGCCTTGTTTTGTTTTCCAGATTGAATGACAACAGTATCCCTTGTAAATCTTCATATGAATAACCAAATGAATAATATTAATAATAACCGACAATTGAAATAAATACTGTACATAACGCTGATTTTACCTGTCTTGCAACGTTCCTTTAGATATTTTGTCCATATCCTGATCTGCACCACTAGATGAAGCTTCATCACTTCCATCGTTAATTCCATTATCATCGGTCTTCTTTCTCATTGACTCAATCTCTCTTTGAAGACTAGCAATATGACTACAAACAACAATCCCCAACTGGCGAACTCCTTCCATTAGCAAGTTCAAGATCTAAACAAGAACATTATTAGCACAATCCCTCAAGAGTATAAAAGTTGAGTAGGAATACAGACCTTGTCCCTAGTAGATGGCGGCCCGTAAGATAAATTCACTAGAAGTGAGGTCGCATCTTCTAATCCCTCTTCAGAACAACTTTTTGAAGTTATAACCTCTACTATCAGTCTTAAATGAGACTCTGTGATGAGAACAGACGCGTCCTGAGAATTTTCAGGTTCAGTAAGCATAACCCGTCTTCCAAAGCCAGACGTGTCAGGAATCCCCAAAGAGATCAATGACAGTAAACGAAGGAGTTTATCTGTCAATAAAGTGCTACGGCGCACAAACCCATAGGCTAACATGTAAATCAGATGCCCAAATGGAGACGCTTCAAAGGTGACAGCAACTGCGTTAGGATCCAGGGAGTTCAAGTTCTTTACCACACTCTTTCCCTGTAATTAAATGCACGTAAAAGAATTATTACAACAATAAAAATAAAAATATAAGAATGATATCGTTAAATGATTTTCACCTTTCGTGATGTTGTGTACGAATCCAATTTTAGAAGAATATCCCAAAATTCATTTACTTCGCTTTTACCCTTGGAACCACCCGAGCTTTTACCACCTCTGCTGTATTCTGGAGGAGGTGTAACAACACGTCGCTCTGGACAGTTTGGAATTTTAATTGTAGATTCATTGCAGTACAGAGAAGGTTTTGGTTTTGAGGGAAGAAACTGACAAGGGAAGCTTTTCGCTAGATTGCTCAGAACATCAAGGGTGTGCCTGTTTGGAACATTTTGCATTTTTCGATATGAAATAAATTAACATATTTATTAGTAACGAGACTAATCGTGTCGTTCTAACCTGGAAATAGCTGGAACTGCTTGTGCATGAATGTAAATCAGTTTCTCAACTCCTCCCTTCTTTGTTGTGCCCACTTGTCGGGTGTGAATTTCAAAAACATTAGCTCTGCAACCCAAAGCAGCATCAAGGCTCAGGTTGAGCCATGTAGGAGCTGTCAATGCTGCTTGTTCAGGTGGGTTCACTGTTTGTTCAGAAGAATGCAGTCCAGCTACGCTGCATTCATTGGCACGCTCCATTACAGACAACAATGCCTAAAAAATGTGGAACTTTCAGTACATCTACTTTACACTATTACTGATTTCTGGAAATGAGCATATGCAATAATTTACCTTAATGACCCACTGTCTCGTACTTGCATGATAGCACAGATTTCGCAGTACACGATGAAGACGCCCTGTGTTAAGTCTTGGGTCATCAAGGAAAAGAAGTACAAGTAAGCAAGACAATGTCTCGTTGTCTACAAGTTGTTTTCCCTTGACTTTTCCACTCAACATTAATTGGGAATTCATGGCAGTCTGGCAACGAGACCACGTATTTGACCATTGGGCTCTCTGAGTGATATTTTGCAGTCCATACCGCGAGCTCAACCGCATTCCTGTGTATTAAAATCCACATTAGAAAAACAGGCTAAAAAATGCACCTGCAGTTATCTATCCTACAGATCACGCTGTTAATTGAACTACAATGACAAACTAAACTAATATTTTAATTCACATAGCGTATTGAACCGCTGAATTAGAATGCTCACAAATCAATCATACATTTGTGAGAGTCACAATCAAACTTCGAGCTCTCAACATGAGATTAGTAAGCATCTGATTCAAACAGTACGAAAACTTTAAGTTCAATACTTCTTTATCTACCCCCAACATGTATCGACAAGTAATTAATACCTTGTTGGAGATCGACATATAGAGCGACTGATCATTAGCAAACCAATAAATCAAAATATACAACTAGCTAAGAAATAAACAATACAAGGGTAAAATACTTGAGGAACCAGGTCGAAGAGCACCAGCACGGTTATCCTGACTATTATGGCCATGTAGAATGAAACTAATATCAAGCATGTTTCTTGGTATACCACTATTTCTCAGTATGGAAGACAACGTTGTGCTAGCGTGATTTGAATGTGAGAAAAATCGGTCTTGGAGCAATTGACGATTCCTGGTTTCCCATTCACGCCTTAAGTTTTGTGCCTCAGAGGCCAAGTCCGGAGGCAAAACGGCTATCTGAGAGTCTTCCATGTCAGCAAGTATCTACAAATTTCAAGTTTATAATATCTTACTCTTAGTTTCTTTCTTCACAACGAAAAATGAATTGATTGAGGATTGTATACTTACAGCTTGACGCAGTGAGGGTTGCAAGTTCCTAAAGAATGCTTCCGTATCAACAGGATCATTAGGATTGCTTTCAGTTGCTACTTGCCGTTGCTGTTCTAGGCGCTGCTGGGCAAGAACTTCTTCTTGAATATTTGGAGGTAATGCAGCCAAGAATTCGGGGCTCACGTCAGTGACGTTACTTGTCGCCTCTTGAGTTACAGCTTGGGGCCTTTGCCTCAGTCTCTGTACTCTCAAATGTTCATTGATAACTTCTTGTCGCATTTCCTCAGGCAGTGCTGCCAAGAATGACGGATCAACACCTTCAGGGACAACAATGTCTCCCAAGATTCCACGGAATTCATCGATAGCCTGATTACCCGATGGTCCGGGCATTGGTTCATCAGAGACTTCCGGACTGACGACATTAGCCGGTGGAGCAGTATCATCAGCAACAGTAGGTAAACTCAATGGAGCAGTATCAGCGTTATTGCTGGAGGTATTAATTTCAGGATTGAGGGATGATCCGACTGCAGCGTTAGCTCGCAAGTTTTCGATATCCCTCAAGCTTAGTAATTCTGGTACGGAACTATCGTCACTATCGTGTGGTGGGGATAGTGTAGGTGGAGCCGGTTCTGGGGTACTTGATTGTGTTTGGGCGTCCCTTTGTGAGGATCGAGTCGAACTTCTTAGTCCCGAGCGACGAGGTCTGGTTGCTGGGTCTAATATTTCAGACGTTTGTGAGTTACTATCAGTATTCAGTACAGTAAAGAGGGTAAGATTTACTTACTTAATGTTCGCCCTCTTCCTCGCCCACGAGCCCGGCCAATGCCGTGAGAAGGCGCAGGAGATGTGGGTTGCGGCTCTCTATCAGGGGTTTCGTCTGCGCTTTGGATTTCCATCGATGACTCTTCAAGCTGACGAGGAGACTCATTACTAGTAGCAGCACCAGTATCCTGTGGGGTAGTGGGTGGCCTAGATCCACTGGCAAGTGCTGCTAGACTTCCAGTCATGGCAGCTCTCAATGTAGCACTTAAAGACGATGTGTTTGGCTCATTGTTAGAAGATTCGGGAGTTGCAGATTCGTCTACAATAAATTATATAACAGTAATTTAGCAACAAAACAACTGGTCAATATTACTACGTATAATCTTGAATCATGCTCACTTTTATGGGGAAAGTCTATCGTTATGCCTGCTTTAAGTCTGTCTCGCTCTTGCAACACTTAAAATTCATTTTAAGATTAGTAAGTTGTGTTTAGTGCTATAAATACACAAAATGTAGGATAACGTACTTTTTCGTTTAGATTCCTCCAGTTCTTTTTCTCTTTTCTCCTTTCGTATCTTAAATGCCTTGTCTCTTTCTTCTTCCACAACATCAACAATTTCTCGTTTGACCACTACATACAAAATCAACGATGAAAGATTTAAAGTTGTAGCAAATTCATAATAAAGCTTTTGTTGCCATATTATAAATATTTGCCGTACTTATCAATTGATCATGCATAGATTCGCCATCCAACACTTTGGCTTCCTCACACCACCAGTGTAGAGCAGTGTAGTTAGAAAGATTACTGGTAGATCCTGCTGCACCATTTCTGGTAGTTGGGGTTTCCTGAATTTGATAATTAATTAAAGCGCTTGAATCAAGTACGTCAATTAGAAATTACCCAACAGATATTCAAAACTGTAACTTACAATCACACCATCCATTACAAATATTCGAGCATGAGTGGGATTACCATCTCTACTTAGCGATTGTCCTGAGGTTAGTTGAATAACTTCCTGAGCAGTGGACGGACCTAGAAGCCGCTGGATAGCTGCGGGAGGATTTCTGGGGAAATGAATGTACCCTCTACGTCTTGCAGCTCTGTGACCTCGTGTGCTAGCAGTTCCTGCTGCAGGTGGATCAACAGTTGGTGCAGTGAGAAGCGGATGATTAAGCCGCAAGCCTAATTAACCGAGATGGACATTAGTATGTGGAATATATTTAAACTACAGAGAAAAAAACCATTATCGAAAATAACCATACCACTAGTATGTTCGCTGACCAAAGGATCATCGAAAAGGCCAACATTTAAGTTATAACTAGCATTGTTCGTGAAGAATACCGGCGTATTTTCATCTTGAGCATACTGAACGACAAGCAAATCCTCGTCACGCTCAATAGCTGACAAGCCCCTATTTAAAGTTGACCATCTCATGTAACTGTCATCAACGAAACCAGGTTCGCGATCTTCAAAATTGGAGCCAGCGTCATCGTCATCGTCATCTTCTTCTTCCTCCTCGTCGTCGTCCTCTTCATCTTCTTCCTCCTCCTCCACATTGTTTCCATTACCTTAAGTGTAAAACGGAAATTTGAATTGACTACTTGAACTTGAGCATTAGTGATTAATTTTTATTTTTAATTAAATTGAGTTCGCTTTACCATCTTCATCTTCATCGTCCTCTGAAGAGTCTGAGTCAGAATCACTTGTGTCGTTCTCGGTGTTATCCCCAGCATACTACGTATATGCATTTTAATTCAGTAAAATGACTTATAAAAATTACACCTGGTGTGTGTTAATCATTGCTTTGAAGTAACGTACCCGTCCTTCTCGCGGATTTCCTTGTTCAGTATCCATTCGGTTACCACTAAGGTCGCCCACTAATGCATCAGCTAACATTTGGTCATCGGCTTGGCCACTGCCATCCCTAAACATGATTCATTGTTACTCGTTAGGCTATCCATTATTAACGTACATAAGTCAATAAATAATTACCGTTCTAGCAAATGATCCATGATTTCGTCTAAAACATCTTCATTTGCATGGCGATCATGGGGTTGAGTCTCTGAGTTGGCATCTAATAAACTTTCTGCAGCAGCAGATATATCATGTTCCGTATTGTCAGCATCTTCAGCTGTTTCTTCTCCCTGAGCGTGTGTTAACTCCGAATTGCTTGTACCCCCTGGAAGACGACAATTTGCTTGATTGAAAGAATTAAAAAAGAAACGTAGGGGCCAATTACTAACTTACCAGTATTGGTGTTATTCACTGAATCTTGAGTTGCAGATTCGGATTTAAGTTTTGAGCGGTTAGGATTTACAGGCGCAGGTTGATTCACAATCCGAGAAATAACTTCAAGAGGTTTCAATGAAGCATTAATAGTCGCCGCTAAATGTGGGCTTGAAAGGTCTAGACTGTGAGATATGCGAGCGAGATCCGTAACAACATTTTTTTTGATAAGTAGTCTCACAACTGTGTTCATGCTAGAAAATTGATATGGATTTATTTATGAATCTATTATGATCTTGTTATTTTTACAATCGAACATACCATAGCTGAGACGGTTTTACCACTGAAACCATTTGAGTAGACGGAGTAGATGGACAGGCTTCTATCATGTTACATATTAGGCCAGACAGAGCTTGAATTCGATTGTGCATCTCGATTCCTTCCTCCATGTTCAATGCACGAGATAAGGCTGCTTTTACTTCAGAAATGACAATAGCTTGAGCTTCTGGGAGGTGATTACAACCTGCCATCGCCGAAATAAGGTCCCTCACAACCGTTGAGCAGTCTTTTTGTCCGGTGGCATTATTGTTTGAAGGCGTACTTGGTGGCAACATTTTATCTAACAAGAATGCTAGAGCGGTGCAGTCCTAGATTCAAGAAAGATAGGCGTTTGACAATTAGCTAGCCATTAAATATTAATTCCAAACTTACTTCAGGGACAGAGGGACTTATTCCACCTAGGAAGGAAAACTCAGCAATTATCTTGCAGGTATAAGAGTATGAATGAACGGATTCAGCAAGAAGCTGACAAATTGCATCTTTAGGAAACAGTCTCGGTTTTTGATGAAAATCAATTCCTAGGTATTCTTCGTCACTTAACCTCGGCCACATGGTCGGTTTGGATACATCAAATTCCATCTAATCGATCACAAGAAATTAAGTTAGTGTCCACTGATACCATGTACAGGTATTATCATTGAACAACTAATGGCAACATACCAATTCTACGTTTTTATTGACAGTAATGCCAGGTGAACTTGATTCTTGGCCTTTGCTTTGTTTTTTAGAGGACTCAGAGCGACCAACAGGAGTAGAGGGATGTGGTTTAGAGTCGTTAAATTTTTCCTCGTCAGCTACTGTAGTAAGCGCGATAAGAAGTTGTTGTATCACAGATGCTGCAGCTTCACCCATATATGTGATGAGGCTCTCAGGTTTGCAAGGTACTGGTTTAACTATCAGTCGCATATCTTCTTCTAAATAGTTAACACATTCATGTCATAAGTACAATTCTAAGCCAAAATATTATTCAATATTTATATTGACCTTACCCTTACCCCTTCGAGTGACGAAGTTCATGTCAACTCTTAATATATCTTTCGCCACTTTCACAAAAATATCAGAGGACCTACAGGCTATTGGAGCAAGAACTCGCAGTAAGTAATGAAGTTCCTTGCACGTTGAGGCTCCCGTACTCAAAGCTTTAGCTCTGATCATCTAAAAATACAGAAACGCCCATTTTCAGTAAATTACAGGCTTTAGAATGCTGCAATTATCATTATATTAGTATTTATACCTTTTCAACTGCGTAACGCAGACAGGCTGGATCTTCCATTACATGCCGTATTAAAAGATTACACAACGGCAAAACACCTGTAAATGATGACTTTTGTGTAAGATTCAGAAGCGTTTGAATCCCACCAAGATTAGCAAATTTAACGGCTATTTCATAATTTCTTGTTAGCCGAAGGCACAGTCTCATCACCGCATGAAGCAGTTCTGGTTCAATGGGATACTTCATGAACAAAACGGAGCATCTAAATGGGTATTCCAAAATTTAGTAATTTATCTATCATTCCATTTTCTAAGAACAACATACTTGATGAGGTCATTGACGGCATCTCTGTCCAGGGACTTAAAAGGTAACCATTTGCCCTTCACATAAGGAAGAGCTTTAGATTCCTTCACATCTGACTTGTCAGGTTTGGTGTTCGTGGAAGTTCCACCTCGTCTCACGCCACGGTTGGATCGACTACCTGCTCGTGCACTAACTGCATATTCATGAGGAAATATGTTCCGTGCCCGTTCAAACATAGCTCTGGACCCTCCTTCACTGACAACATCACTCTCCGAGTCTGAAGTAAGTGAGGGTGGAGAGTCAGTTCTAACTAATGTTTCTTCTTTGGTTTTCGGATTTTTTAACCACAGTGTGATAGGCCGTCTATTGCTGGTTTCTTCATTCAACTGAATCATCGCATTGAAATTTATCACATAGCGTCGTCTCCCAGCAGTTATCTTTATAGTACTTTCACCCAACCAAAACGCTTGGTCAATGGTCTTGTTGTTCGACGGTGAATATGCACACCATTTTCCGGAATTAATATCAAACCATTTCCACTGATGATCAGTTTCCTTTGGGCCAAAGATAAGACATTCAGGTTTAGTTAAGTATTAACATCAAGTATAGGCGTAACAATTACATAATTTTACCTCATACAAAACCCAACGCCGGGTTGAGGCAACACATGCTTTTTCATATAAATCGATCATGAGCAGTAGTGGTGCGATCCATCCTGGTTGCTTTAAGACTCCATCAAAATGAGTGTACTCATAGAAAGACGCTTTCTTATTTTCTCGATTTTGCATGGCCAAGCTGTATTCCTCTAACAACTGGCAAGCCATTCTTATCCCATTTTGTTGTTCGAGGACAAATGCGCACATATACCTCGTTTCCTGAAGAGCAGTAAGAATCAGTTTAATTTCAGTTGAATTTAAATTCTAAAAATATTTCAAAACATCAAAAACGTACCTCAAACATTAAAGTATACAAATGGATTCGATGGCTTAATGTCTTAGAAGATTCAAGAAATTCTTCAGATTGTAAGTTTGCCTCGTCAGTCCTGATCATTAGGCTCAACTTATTCATTCCATCCATTATCTGAGGATAAAAGAAACTGAGTAAATACACACACAAAAAACATACAAAACAAGCGTTACAAAATGCATTTAATTAACGACTAATACCTCTTTCATGAGAAAACTGAGAGATTTTTCAACCCAAGAACCTCCATTTCTTTCTCCAACTGCAGCTAGTAACTCACAAACCCGATGAACACAGTCTGGTATTTTATCTAGTACTAGTAAACATTGATCAAGAACGGTATCAGTGAACAAATCCACATCCTCCTGATTAAGAGGCTCCAGCTGCGGAAATACAAGTTGAATTTTTTATTTACGTTATCGTGATAATAAATTAGGGCATTTTTCAAGTACAACTTACATTAGTTTGACGTATTTCTTTAGTTTTACTAGTTTTTTCGCTGGACTTGTTGGTGCTTTGTAAAGCTAACAATTTAGCCCAATCTCCTAACTGACTACTGAATGCCATATCATCTTGGGGATTTACTGCTCTCGTATTCTCCTGAAAACATACGTGATATAATTTTTTACCAGAAATGCGTTCACTCAACAGCCAGTTATCATTTATTTACAACTAACCTGTGTGGCAGAAGCGGAGTTAGGTGGATTAGATTGGCCGCTAAGTTCTACCGATGATGGTCTTCCACTTTGCTCCGTCGAGTTCAACGATGTACTGGCTCCAGCAGTTCCAGCTCCAGCTATACCAGTTGAATTGATGTCTTCAACTAATACATTCGGCCCAAGCGCCAGCAAAAAGTCTGTTGCTGCAATCAGACTTGATGATGTGAAGAGTGCTTCAATACACAATGGCAGTGCAAATCCCATTTCTAACAGCGACACTAATTGGTTAGGATCCAACCCGTACTGCTGAACAGCTCGAATTCCTTCCGGAGCTAAGAATAAAGATTAATCCATTACTTCTTATTTAATTTTTCTTAACTTCAAGCACTACCGAGATAAAAATTAGCTTACTTAATATCCCTGCTATATCTGGGTTCGAGGTTGACCGGTTCTCGGTACTGCTAGAGGAGGTACTTGCTGGAGGGTTAGTTGCCGGTTCAGCGTTCACCAAATTTGTTTCGGCTGAGCTGTTGGCAGTATTAGCTTCAGTAGTCGACCCATCAGCAATAGTAGATTGCACTATACTGGCAATCAAGTTAGAGGAAGCGGTAGTTGCAGGTACAGACCGAGTTCTGTTTACCAACGCATTGTTTGTCACAGCTCGAAGTGCAGAAGCAACTGCAGCAACATTACTCTGCATTCTTGCACTTGGTAGCGGCTGGAGATGGCTAGGACGAGGCTGAAGAGTCAACTCTTCTTTATTTGTAGAATTTGGATTGCCTTGGTTTTCTTGCTTATTAGACTGCTAATAAAACAATTTAAATCAAAAAATATACTTACTGATCATGCACTTTAATGTAAGTGTATAACAATTACTGAGTCTTGGAATCGAAATATGTGGCACAAAATGGTCAGCATTGTTTCTACAGATCGAGGCCCGTAAAATTTGATGTCGTAGCATTTCCACAGGTACAACACAGCTTCAAAAGCTTTCTGTAATCATTAAATTTCAAGTTATTGCATCTTCTATAATGCGCATGTCTTACAAACGAAAATTATAGGATAAGATTTTACCTTGTGCATGTGAGACAAGAAGGTTGTAAGCTCAAAGTTTGCACTAAGTAAGATCAAAGACCGTTGAAGCATCATGTGCTGGTTGTCTAGAACTGTCTTCGGGTTAGAAAATTTCTCTACTAGAGAAAGCCATGACTCTAAAAATTCCATTTGGTGCTCGCTCAAAGCAGATTCGGACGACTCGACTTTTGTATTATTACTCTCGTTCATGGCCCAGTAAAACACACTAAAATATTTGTATAGATTAAATAAAAGAACGGCAAAAATTAATCATACAAATTTCTTACTCAAAAAGGGACTCCAACCCGCCACAATCAACGAACATTCTCAACATTAAGTGATAAGGAAACTTCTTTTCGTCAAATAACAGTGGGGCAGAAAATCCGACCGCACAAATGCTGAAGGTTATACGAGGAATTGGAGAGTTCGGTTGAGGAACCCATTGAAGACCCTCAGAGAGCAACTTGGCCAGCACCGTCGCTAGTTGAGTAGATCCAGGCAACCCAACTCCGGGATTCAACGGTAAATGGTGTCCTCGGCGTTGTCTTAGAGGTGAACCGACGCAAAGCTGTGAAAAGTATGGAGAGTTTAGTGATTAATTGGTCATTAACTCTTCATTTCCGTTGAACATACCTTAACCAGAAGCCCAAATAATTCTGCCAACGCTCGACCTAGACGCGAGGAAGCACTTAAAACTGGTTTGATTAACTTGGCGTAGTTTTGGAGCGTCATAGAGCTGACTTCTCGAGCGGCAACCTGTGTGGTTTGGGTGGATGAATTTACCAGTTGAGGTTGATTTGTAGGATTAGAATCAGAATCAATATCCATATGTTCTTGTGCTATAGGAATACATTTTTCGATTAAATAACTATACTTCGTTATTAGGATTGACGAACCAATAACTGACGTACCTGAATCAGCCGAAAACGACTGTGAAGCCGCACTGTTTACTTCTCGAGCGGACTTAATGCTAACTTCAGCTTCTCTCTACGATAAGAATTAGATTAAGATGTTTACTGGATGTCCAAAGGCTACGATGAAATAGTAAAATAACAGCTGTATATCGAATTTCTTTACCTGCGATTCTGGAGGGATCAATCGATCCAAGTCACTTCTGGCAAATTCGTTGGCTTTGGGTTGATATTCGCCACTACACAGGGCCAAAAGAACTGTGCTCTCCCAAACCAAATTAAGATACAGCTTCGCCAAATCTCTCAAAACAGCTAGTCCATCGTGTGAACCCCACTCAGTTACTGCCATTGTTCTGATATCACTCTGAAAATGGGATGACATTCAAGTATACAATGAAGTCAGTACAGTCGATCATTGTGCCTCATTACCTGTCCCGTACGGCACACGTGAATGAACATCATCACCAGTGAATGCACAGCTGTTATAGCATGCAAAAGGCGAGTTTGTGACGGATCATGTGCAGCTTCTAACGGATTTTTCGAGTTCGCTAACTCTCGTAGCAAAACACTACTTCCTGGCGCGTCAAGTGGTTCTCCTAAAGCTTTAAGAGATTCCAATAGCTCGGATAAACCTTTTATTCCGGCTGTAAGAACTTGTTTCTCGTGAGCAAGAGTCTAAATTGATAAACATTACAGATAAAAACAATATTCTGGGTAGAATAATTAAGTTTCACTTACTAAAATAGATCTACAAACAGAAGATGTAGCCTGACACGCTGGGGAGTTAGGAAAATCAGTTGGTAACGTCGGCCGCATTAAAATACTTATCAAATGTCTTAAGCCTCCCTGATTAACGAACTCTTTGCAATGATCATCAGTGGAGTTGTTACTTAGGATTGCGTCCAAACACTTCATCTAGACATAATATAAAAACGTATACGCTACTTCATCGAAGGTAAAGCATGTAAACAGAAAATCAAAGGTTACTACTAACCACATTGAGGACGTAATCCATAAATGGAATAGGTGTCTTCTCATCAATTCCAAGGTTAGTGGAAGCTGTAATTGTGATAGCATTACCAGTCTCTTCCCTATGCATTGTAGTGGGTGCTGGCTGACTATGAGAAGCTGTTGACGTCTCCTCTTCATCTTCGTCGTCATCTTCACTGCTGCCACCCTCTGAAGCTCCACTTCTAACTGGGTTAGTACTAACCACAGACATAACTGACGATTTAAACGGGGCCTTGGACACTTTGTTACCAGATCCCATCTCACTTAGTTCTTCCAGTAACTAGAGAACATAAAACCCATTGACAATGAGTTTTAAGGAGAATTATCGAGTAAAAATCTACATTTCTACGAAATACCTGAACTAAAGCTTCGGTGGCGGATACTTTAAGGCTTGGCTGGTGTCGCATTAACTCGTCCATTGCATTGCCTAGAACCGTGGCAGTGTCGCCCATAGGTTCTGCAGTACGTCTGCGTCTCATTGCCGGCAAATATTCCGGAGTGATAAGCATTCCGAAGAGCTTTTTAAATGGAGTGTACTTGAGAAAAGCGGTAAGGCCTCGACTATTTAAACACAATGCCGAAAATACGTTGGGCATCTGAGAAATCACTTCCCTGGTTGGCGGAACCTGAGTAAGTACAACAATAAGTATCCTAGCTTTAAGACTATAATTAATTTGCTCGATGCTTACATCTTTCACTAGCAACGCTTCGGTTACGACATCTGTCAGTTGACTGTCTTGAAGGGTAGAGAGCAATGAAGGTTCCTGGAAGACATAAACTGTGACAACGTCCGTACCCAACAAGAACAACGACGCTCCGTAATACTCAGCATTGCTAATTATGTGCTTCAGTGAGCTTGGTAACGATCCTTCCATAATGTGCCGGATACCATCCGAAAAAGCAGGATCTTGGATGACTTTCTTCAAAAAATTTAGCATGGATTTTAGTAATGCAGCTCTCTGAGGCAAGCAAACAGTTCCGCTCGGCTCAAAGGTAGCCGCATTTCCACGAGCTTGAGTTGTCACTGAATCATCTCTAACGACAGACGTTTTCTGCAGAGGCAAGATATGACAATATTATAGGATTGCACGAAACTCTTCCGTGCACAAACGGAACAATGACAAGAGATAATGAATGTATTCCAAAACTATATATTGGTAAGTTACCCTTCGTACTCCACTACTTTCAGTCTCCATGGGCACATCTTCATCGTCCAGTGCAGCGACAGCAGGATTATTAGTCGAGTTGCCAGCAGTATATAAGGGATTTATTTCAAAAGGCTGGTCTACTCTACAAGCATTTACTTCCATCTAAAACAAAGTTAGTAGATCCACGTATTCAAGACTCCTTTTTTCACGACACTCACTGAGTGGGGTAAATGTACTGATCATAATAATTTACCTCTAATCGATTGATGAAGGCAGCCAGTCCATTGTGAGTCAGGAATGCTTGCATGTCCATGTTTGTTATGAGATCAATAACTCTTACAGCACGTGTAACGAACTGCATTTCAAACATAATTATTATATATATACTGGTCACAGAACTACTGAATCACATAAGAACTCCGTGCTTACCGTAATGTGTTCTACATCTACCGTATTCCAGCTAACTACTTTGAGCAGACTTTCTAACATTCCACAATTGACAAGAGCTTCACCTCCAAGTTCATAACTTGCCAAGTGATACAAGAAACTGAACAATGAGGTTGCCAGTGGCAGTGGATATGACTTCGCTTCATCTGGATTAGAGCTTGTCAAAGCGGATATGCAGTTACGAACCATAACCGGTAAAAATCCATGGTAGGAGCCAGCTCCAGTTGCATCAATGATGCTAAAAATTAAAAATTCACCACGTTAGCATTTCAGTATCAAAATCCCTAATCATACTAATATTTGAACTTGCTTTGGAAAGTTAAATGTTGAGGACGAAGAAGTGTGCAAATGAATAATGGACGTCAAAGTCTTTAATGCTGCTGCTTTAATTTCAGTTAGGTAAGGCTTGTCAACCTCTAGGACATCAACCATCTCTTCCATCAATCCACTGTACAGAAGTTGTTGTGTGTTTTCTTGTATCGCGTTCGAGTAAACAAGTATGGACAACGCCATCAACCGAGCTTGAACCAGTTGCACCCTGTCTTCCCATTTCGAAAAATTAGCTGCTAGCCGAATATGGTACAGAAGACCCAGCTAAATATATTCACAAAGTAGTTAGTAACCAGCTGATTGTAAGTTTAAAATAAATCTTACTTGTTTAGCAGCAGGTATGGAATACTTCTTAATTATATCATCCAGGATTTCTCCTGGTGCACGTCCAAGCTTATCCAAATTAGGTAAATGCAAAACAGCAAACAATTCCTGCTTTTGAGACTTATCTCGAGCAGATACTTCACGAATGTATTCCAGGTGAACAGTAGTTGCAGTGCTTGGGTACTCCTATTTATCAATCATCATATGAAGTACTTAGTTATGAAATTATTCCGATTAGAATAGATACTAACCTCAATCGGCTTTTTAAGACAGCAATCTGCTAGTCCAAATCCGGCTTCTTTACCACCCCAACTCTACATTTCAAATTACACTTTAACATCGCATTTAAGGGAAATAATAAATAGAAAATAACAAATAAAGAACACGAACCTCGGCTAAATGAATCAACCTTTCCATTAAAATTTCACGCTTCTCCTCAACAAGCCTAGTTAAGAAGTTGCTTCTTTTACTGAATATATAGAGTAGATGCAGCACTTCCAATAGTAATGACAAATGTCTGGTGTTAAGAAGTGCCGTAAGATGCTCCATGGAATTGTAGAGCGTTCGGGAGAACGAATGTTCAATTAAAAGTGACGTAAAGAAACAAATTATCTTCACGCACCGTTGAAGCTGAAAAAAGTTAAGGATAAATATGGATTCTTCAACCATTTACTGTGGAGTTAACCATGAGTTATCAATCAATGCAGATATGCGTGAAGAATAATACCATTACTCCTCTGCCGTCGTTCATGTCACAAGCCATGATCCAACTAGGGGACTTCTGTTCAGCAGCCTTCTGAAGCACTGAATCAAATATATCAAGTACATCGATCCAATGATAAAGTTCACATTTCCCGAAAGTCCAAGAATGGACATTTTCGAGAACCGCAATGATGGACGCTTCCAGTTGAGTTTCATTGTTCTTATCACTTTTGCTTTCACAAGCTTTGAGCTTCTCAATCAAAACTTTACAATCCGGAGGCTAAAAACCAAAAATTTAACATTTATCAATTTAAGTAATCATAAATAAATTAGTGTGACAATTTGTAAGTTAATAAGATACTTACCACCTCCGTGGTGCTCCGTTTAATTCTCGTACGGTCAATTTTCATTGTGGGGTCATTTTTCAATGAGGACGAAGTTAATACTATGGGATCAAATCCCACAATCAATATTTACGAACTACTCTGTAAGAGAAACAGAAAATAAATTTAAAACCTTGCATCTTATAACTAGCGACTTCAGGATTCGTACCACTCTTATTTTACGTGCAAAACAGGAAACAATGCCAAGTGATGCAAATATTTTAACCTACTATGTCTTGGAACTACTTGATTTCCTTGTTATGACTTAAACGTGCAACTAGCTAGCTAAACTTAGCTAACCTTTCAGTCTTGAATGTTCGACAACAAATAATATCACTATGTGCGATGAATTCTAAGAATATGAAATACAAGAAAGGAGTACTTAAAGTTTTAGTCAATATCAAATCGACACTGCTTCAATTCTATCACTAACTATCCTTACCCTTCCTTTACAGCACTATCTCCTTTACATTTAACTCCAACACTTAACAATAAATCACTTATTGTAAATCCTTCATCAAAGTTAATGGCAAAACCAATAAACTTCTTTCGCCTCTCACATTACACTCGGAGGAATCGTTTTATATTTCAACTGAACTGATTGAATAGTAATTTATACTTATTATACTTGCACAAAATCTCTCCTCGAATTCTACTACACTGACTTTCGTACAACAATAATTGGACTTCTTTCGTAGCTAAAAGAATGACTCGAGTATGAAATATGAGTCTTCGACGACAAAAGTACACTATCATCACACACAACCACCACCACTACCACCACCACCACCACCATCAATATACACTCTCACTAGTACATTATTTCATTAGACGAATAAAGTAGTGAGCAGTAGTACATTCATAAATTTCATACCACCAGAAGACTCTTGCGCCAAAACGACACTAGATGAGTCGACAATTTTAGCCAAGACCACAACTTGGTCTTCCACATCCCCGCATTTCGAACCTCATGTCGACTAAAGCTCGTCGAAAATGATGAACTTTACAAAAACCTTAGACCCCTGTGGTGCCACATGGAATAATGAAAACAAATCCTCAGGCCAACAGCAAATACGGAGAAGACGAAGTTGAGGCAACGTTGCCTTTTCTCTGCGCCTAAGTTAGACAGCTCGACAACCCTCGAGGACCCTTCATATGACCTGACCTACACCACCTCCTCCTCCCCCCTTTGCCCCCACTTTCAGAGAATAATTTAGCAGCAAACGGTTCTTATCTTACCTTATCGATGATTGTTAAGTGACAGACGACGATGTGAATTTAGATATACAACACGCAGAGATAAATCTTTACCGACGACGACGACTGTTCCGTTGTTTTCACAGACAGAGCTCAGGTCCAACTGAGAGTATAGTAGAGTGAGGAGGAGAGTTCTCTATAGTCCGCTGCTTGCACAAAAGTCTGCCGTGGCCTCCTTCCTCCATAGGATCCCCACACTCTCCGCTTTTCCCGCCGCCGCCGCTAGGTGGAGCCTCACCGACCCGCAGCCACTTCGTTTCTCGTTGCCCACCTCACTCGCACTACTCCACTTCCATTTACTAATTGGTCCTCTGCTTTCTTTAATGATGATGATGATGATGATGGTTCTCTAGCAGCAGCGTCTTCTTCAGACCTGGGAATCACATTTTTATCTGTTGCTCCTGCTGCATTCATTGATTTTGTCCTCGGGTGTTCGATTCCATGAAATTTGAGCTTACAATGGGTAGTTAGTTACAATGATGATAGTTAAGAAC
>Ga0194135_10000536_pt1 | contig 22329 bp, 14 predicted proteins | sample LitLau_LLRF_2013_FD_134024 | JGI IMG/M metagenome (GOLD analysis project Ga0194135, IMG submission 134024) | Freshwater sediment microbial communities in response to fracking from North America - Little Laurel Run_MetaG_LLRF_2013 (version 2) | ecosystem: Environmental > Aquatic > Freshwater >...
CAGAAGAAGTTGAAGAAGGGTCAGGGTTTGGAAGAGGAGGAGGAGGAATTTCGCCATCATCCCTTTTACTGGTGGTCGAAATTCGCCCAGCCAGATCGAATTCTCTTTCCTATCCTTTGGACTGCTGCATTCGCAGAAATTGTTTTTCACTCGTCTTCTCTAGCTCATGCAGTTCTCGTTGGGTTTGCCATTAAAGTGATTAATTACTATCATCATTATTCATTCTATTATTCTCATCAAGTGAGAGAACGATCTGTGGAAGAAGGAGGACCAACTGGTGGTGGTGGTGGTGGTGGTGGTGTGTGTGGTAGTTCTATTAGTAAAAGTAATTATAAAAGTAACTGCAGGAGCAGCATCACCAGTGCTGCTGGTAGCTTTAATAATAATAAGTCTGGTAGTGTCCCTGTTTCTGGGAAAAGTAAAGAACAACTATTGTCCTGCTCGTCGAAACTCTCACTAGGGTTTTTTGGATATTTCATTGTCATCCGCAGACTTGGCTGTACAGTTTGGCCGAGTCTTCCCATTTTGACTCACTTTCTCAGTTTCCTCGGACTTCTCCTGGGACAATTGTGTGTGCAAAAACTAAGGAGTCTCATTTCACCTCCTCAAGACGACGACGAGGCGAAAGAAACTTACTACTCCTCCCGAAGTCATTACAACAAGTGGGGTAAAAAAGACATTTCAGTTAATGCTGCCGCTGCTGCTGCCCAAGTTTCAAAACAAGTTTTGAGTGGCACTCTCCAAGAAGAAAAGGACGGAGGAGAAGAAGAAGGCGAAGGTTTGGCCAAGTGTGACCAAGTTCTTGTGTTCCCTGAGAAAAGAACTGCAATATCATCATCATCATCATCAGGGCGAAGAAGTGGTAAACAAGTCGTTAATAATTCACACACCTCGGTGACACAAGATGTCCAAGAAGTTCTTGGGAGAAAAAAGCCTTTCAAGCTGTCATGGCTTAACGGGAACAAGAACAGGACGGGGCTAAATGATTCCACCACCGAAGAAAGTGGAGTTCTCACCTCCTTTCCTCCTTTTCCTCTTCCAGTTCCAGACGGGGACGCTGACGACAACGGCGAGTCCAAAAATGACAGCTTTTCCAAAACTTCTTTGAAAGTCTCTCGAGGTTCTTCGTCTCCTGCTCGACCTTTGTTTTCTCTGACGACGGCTACTACTACAGCTAATCTTCCCTCTGAAGAAACAAAGAGGAATCATAGTCACCACACCCCTTTCTCCCAAGTCTCCGTAGCACCACCTCCTGGAAGTAACAAATGCTTACAAACTTCCACTAACCCTGGAGTACCTGGAAGTATTGAAGAAATAAGTCTGTTCACTTTGGGAGGAGCAGGAACAAAATCTTCCATAGGTCAACCTAATCCTACTACTTCATTATTATCATCATCGCCATCTAACTTGATGTCAATTTGTCTAGAGAGATCGCTTAATGTAAAGACTACTGCTGCTAATGATAAGAAAAAATCATCTTCATCTTCATCACTTCGTCATCGAGATGAGTCGTCATCACAGGAGGACGTGAGTTTAGTGAAAGCAAACAATACTACGTCTAAAAGTACGAGTAAGACTGTGTGGTTCAGTAGACCTCGAAGTAATTCATTGTTCCTGAAGATCCCTCAAGACGAAGGGGAAGAAGAAGAAGAAGGACTCATTATTGGGAGGAGTGGTCGTGGTGGTGGTGGTCCTTCTTCTTCAGTTGTGGTGAGCAGTTCATGTTCAGTTGGTGACATTTATGCGGGGAGACCAACAACAGTAAAAAACGGGTACTCATGTTCCGGCAGTCCCAGTCCACCCCAAAAACGGTTGTTTAGAAGTGAAAGTCAATGTTATGTGAGTGGCGACCAGCAAATTGGCAGTACTTCTTATTGTGACAGAATGAGGCGAACTTCCCTACCTGCAGCTCTCCCGGCACAGAGGCCCATTCACCATGTAAGTGTGACCACGACCATATTTGCCTCATTTGCCTAAATATATAGAAATATATACATTTATATCGCTTGGAGGTTACCAAATTGCTCCATGAATTCTACGATATGCACCCTGTTCCTCATCTTGCGTCTCATTTCGAACTCATGATTTCATACTCTGGTGTCTCATTATATACATATACGCTTCAAATCTAGCCAGATTCCACTTGAGTAAGAATAATGTTCTCTCCAAATGAGCTACACTAATAAGTTTTCGTACTTTGTACGACAATTGTGATTCTTTGCAGAAATACGGGCTGTGATGTGTAATGTGTATTGATTGAATACAATTCTGTACAGCTGAAAAAAACACGAAAGCCAATAAGTTTATTGCTATATACTTGAATGAAGATTATTTAGGAGAGATAAAACATTAAAGTTGCATTACATTATGGGCGATCTAGTAAAAACTGGTAAACTGGCTTCTCTCCTCGTACATAATTATATAATTCGCCTGTAGCTTGAGGTTTATGCATACACGACAATCATTTCATGATGGTCCAAAACGACATAACTATAGACTATGTACTTCTTTAAATCCTTCCATTAAACTCTTTTACGTTATTTATTTCAATTTAAGTTCTGTTTATAACTTTCCTAAAGCAATTTTTGAAACGATAAGAAGTAAATATACCGAGGAGAGTACAAGAGTAAATGTATGATCTGTGTGTGTGAGTGAACCTTGTGAATAATATCTCATTCATTTAACATTCTACAGAGGAAAACAAAATCTGAGAGAGTTTGTTGCGCGTGCATATTGCATCCACATTCTCTGAGAGATCTTCTTCCTATTAAGAATCCTTTGACAAAATGACGAGATGATACAAGAACGTGCTTAATCGTACATAAATTATAACTGAGAATGAAAAATTGTCCAGTGCGTAGAACTGCGTAGTACGTGCCAAGTTTTTTCAAAACCACATCTCTCTCTCTCTCTTTATAAGTGTGTCTACTGTGTATGTGCGCGTCTTGTGGTCGAATATGCAGATCTCCAAGAAAGTAGGTTTACGAGATAAGAAAGACCTTTATTGTATAAGTCGTATAGTTGTCAGTAAATATTTGTCTATCTCTGGTTCTCTGGAATATATATCTATACATAAATACATATATATATATATATGATCGCGAAGGCTCGGTTTCTTTTTTATGATGATCATAGTTTACTACTTCTCTGCTAGTTCTCTATTGCTAATGCACGATAAACTACTTTCCGCTCATCCACCGGATTTATGAGTTTCGATATTATTATTACAGTATGCTTACATACACACACACACACACACACATGCATTTCACATCTCATGAAAGTTAGATCAGTCAAAAAGAGAGGAGCTTTGCCTGTGTAAATACAATCCCATGAAATATATGAGTGAAATGCTGGAAAAGTCAAGGTTCACCTTTGATAGACGGATAGATAGGAATGACGCAATCAGAAGAACTATCTTTTCAATGAGTACAGAAGAAGGGCCTTAACGCCCAAGAACATAAATCTTTAAAGTGGCTCTCTCTATTCCCATAAACCATAATATGTCGTCTTACACATGCAACGTTGTCCTAATCACTTTATATCCTTCAATGATTTCGATACTTATGTACCCAAGCTTGTACTACACAACTAGGACATTAATTATTAAAGACTACGATATAGTTATATATATTAGACACACAGTCACACACGTATACGAGTGTGTCTACGAAACCGTGTGTGTGTGTATTTAAACTGTATTGAAACAGACATATATAGACAGAGTGTTTAAAAAGTATTTTTCTTATCGTCGGAATAAATTCTCATGTAATCCCCTAAACCTCATGCAGAGATGATGAAGATTTCACTAGAACCTGTTGTGCAATTTATTTTCCCGATTGAACTCTATATATTATTATGTTTGTCCCTATCCCGCATGTCTTTAGGGCTTCTCTTTAACTACTACACTGGGAGAGATTTACATTCTCTGTTTCAACAGTAAAAGCTTGGAATAATAAACTCCACTGCGTACAAGAGTATTTGTTTCGCTGCCACCCTTAGGAAAACAGCTCCATCAAACACACCACGGTTTTGTTGCTCCTGCTTTCTGCAACCGGACTTTTTCATACTAACAACTTCACCTGAAAACAGGCCCTCAATTTCACTGCTGCTCTACATGTTAATATATGTCTGTTCCGCTTTGTACAATAAATGTACCTTGGCTTCTTCTTCCATTGCTCCAAGTGCATATTACATTTATGTGTGTTATGTGTGTGTGTGTGTGTGTGTGTAGTCATTTTCAAAAACACTGTAAGATTGAGTAAACTATAGTTAGACATCACAGAGCTCTCTGGATTATTCCGTTTTCTACTGTTTCTCCTGCACTTATTCTTCCTTAGTAGTATTACTAGGGTAAAAAATCAATAATTTGGTGGACAGAATTAATGTCTCCTCTTTTGACGTTAGCTCGTTTCTTATATCTGGGTCACAGGCTTACGCTGATTGTATTCCTATCAATTATTACGACCGAAATGCAAGTTCATTGACAATCTACTAAATGCTTTGCTAATAATGCTCTCCTTGTTCGTGTTGTTACATACTTGCCAACTGTGTGTGCATGATTTTGGAAAGGAGGACTCGACGACGAGTTAAATCAACGGAGATATTTGATCGTTAACTCGGCTTTTTTCCTGGTAACTTACACTCGATTCATATTCTGCATTGCATACGGACAGCCAAATATGCAATGTCCTGAATGATGATAACTATTACAATTTATCGTTGTAACATAAATTGGGCACAGTACTCAGGGAGAGTTCGTTAGTAATGATCGTGAGATCGTGGCATTTTGACACTTAATTGCTAAATAAACTAACGAGTGGTAGAAAAATCAATGACTTCTTGTGAAAAGAATTAGATTTATTCCTTTCGCTAATTTAGTGTTCAATTTCAGCCATTTAATCCATTTATATGCAATTAAAAAAGACCGGCTGCAAGATTCTCCGTCCTCCATGAGTTGAGTCACAATCATAGTTGACAACAATTTCGAAGAAGTGATAAATTGAGAATAATTTTCGTGCTAAACAGTCAACCAATGTGACAGACTGAAATGACTTGCTTTTAATTGATTAGTGACGACTACTCATGAGCGCGTGTTGTATATTCATAAAGTAGTAGAGTACTTGCTACACACGAAAAGCAGAATTGAGGTAGAAATAAATTAATAATCCAATTGATCTGTTGTCCAATGACTATACTAACAATAATAAGCTTGTAAGGCTTTTTGTATATAGCTCACACGTTTATTATACAAAATTACTATTTATTATTGCTGTATGTGTAAGCATATTATATTACAACATTTATATATTCACTCACAAGCCAGCAGCTTGGCATTCATGTATGCACTCACTCGTAGGAATGAATAGAGTCTCACTTTTGTATGTATGTAGTTAAGAGAATTATTGTCACACATATAAATCCATCGAACGGAAGGCGCAACGAGTTGATGAAGCTGTCCATGACCACTCAACTTCCATAAGTTCCAATAATCTCTTTCTATGCATGAGTATGAGCCAATAATAGTGGCATTGTACTGAAGGATGTTAATTGATGGCAGTATTGACACCACAAACACACGAAGTGGGGAACTCGAGCATATGCATATTCAAAGTTGTAAGATACACAAAAGCAATATCTGAGTTGCTTCATATTATTCATCAAATTATAGTCAACGGTTGGCGAGAGTAGAGAGAGAGTAGGTAATCTGAGAGAAATGAAATCACACTGTCTCCTGTCCTGCTACTTCTCTCTCTCTCGTTCATCGTGTGTGTGTGTGTGTAAATTGCCTGTTATCAATAAAATTTGGTTAAAGGCATCAGAAGTTTAATGGACTTTTTGTTATATCCAGTTCAGCTGCTTCATAAATTAAACAGAATGCTTTGTATCTGATCCCTTAAACTGAGCTATAAAATAAATCACACACAAAAGGACTAAAGTGCTGCTGGTATGACTAGTATGACTAGGACGGAGAAATCCATGAAACACAACTCGCTCTCGTCTTCCCATTGATTGCAAATTTTTAGCAAGCTTCTTCGATGTTCATTCAATGGTTTCATTTTAATTACAAATTAATCTCCAGTTACACATAATGCATGGAGTAAACCGAGTCTTATTGGGTTAAATTCATAGTCATTAAGTGGAGCCAGTTGGGCACATCTTTTAAAACATTGAAACCTAAAACCGAATCGAATTAAGTGATCAGCTAAATGATCAGCTTTAATTTTTAGTAATGGCCTATTAATTATGATAAACAATATCTGTAGCACGGGCTTTCGATATGAACATGGCATAATGAACTGGGATTCCTGTGCTATGTGATTCTTTCAAGGATCAATTGCATTCCAGGTTTTATATCTAACTGACAAGTGTATCGATCGTAGCAAGATTCAATGCAAATGATTAAAAACTGCATGCAATTTTCTCAACAGCTTGCAATCGTGAATTCCTAAGTATCAATGTTTATTTGCCTTTTTAGTTTTTGATACTTTTAGAGTTCAAAAATTAGGTTGATTAGGTTGATTTCAATGAGTAATTCCAAAGGAATATATCAGAAGAAATTAAGGTGAGCCATGGAATGTACGTGCATTCACTAATAGTTCTAAACTTCAGTGTTTGATTTAGTTTAAAAAGTTAGTCGAAACATAAACATTTATTTTACTAAATACGATCGTACATAATTTAATTTGATATACTTGCGTACTGTAGAAGTACTTCAAACTTTTTCCCTTCTTGATTGGTCTTTTAGGAATCGTAAAGAAACTTGTAGAACTTTATCCCTATATACTAATATGTACCGGAAGAACGATCTGTACTTTAAAGAAGAGATGATAATGCATAGAGCTGATTGTAAGAGCCTTAAACAGCTTGAGGGTATTCGAATTCTTCAAAGGAACCAATTACCCAACTAAATTCTAAACGCCTACCAACTTTTAGATACATATAGACACGATGTCTGTGTACATCACCAATCCTACTTCGTTTCATTAAGCTGCAGTTTTAAAGCATAGCTGATTAATTTTGATAATTAGCATCTTCAATAGAAGTACGTAGGTTAGGTAGGCGTTTATATATATATATATATTTAGAATCATTAATACTCCAGGTACAAAAGCGTACTTCAAAGATTACTCAGTCAGAATTAGAATTAGGCCCATCACAAAGCGTTCAGAGGAAAAGTAAAGCTACTACTAATAAGGAACGAAGAGTGTGCAGACTGTGAGAAAGTTTTCATTTCATCTCCACAGCTTCCAACTTTGTAAGTTTTCTTTGTTTGGCTCCTCAAACTATTTAACCATGCTGCTGCTCCTGCTTTCACTTCTTCTTATATACTCGTCGTCGTACCTGTCCTGTCCCAACTTTCATACATTAAGTATATATAGACTGTCTCCAACTTGTTCGTCAACTCCACCGCGACCAAGTTGACGACATCCAATATAAAGCACTCCAGGGAAGTGTGTGTGTGTGTGTACTCCTCATATCGCTGTAATCTGTAATAACTATAAAGCTTTCTCCTCATTACACGCGTACCACGAGATGACATACCAACTCTCTCTCTCTTCGTTTACACACCTTCCTCCTACTACTTTCCACTCATCATCACAAAACTATGTGTATACATGTAAGTTTAATTTAACTCTTCCAATTTGTCTTACATTTTCATTTAGGGCCACCGCAGTTTATCCACCTGAGCTTTCATCATTCAATATATAGATCTTTAATACATATATATATATACATATATGACGACTGCATATTTCATTTTCGAAGGGCTCAGAAGATCGACAGACAGAGAGTAGGAAGGAGGGGGGGAGTTGACTCGGCGTGAGAGTGAATTCTTAGGCTGCCGAACCCAGGATAGTGCAAGCAGAGAAAGATTGAGTATTGGAAGAGATAGAAAGAAACGGATGGAGCAAGTTCGCACCACCGATCTATCTATCTATAGAGAGAGACGAAGAGGCATGTAAAAAGTTTTCGTCCTTCAGTCGAGTCGAGGTATACAGAATAGTAGTGAACGTAGTGTATGGCTGAAGGAGTTTTTGAAGCTTAATTTTGGTGGAGAAAGTGAGATTTGGTTGTTGGACGGTACGAACTTATCCTTTTCTCATCTTCCTCCCAGCCTCCCAGCATCAGGCTGCCTCTGCCAGGCTGGATGTTGCTGCTGCTGCTGCTCCTGACTGACTTCATACCAGCTAGCAACACTTATTCGTGAGCTTCCGAAGAGAGATAGAGGATACGGTTTTGAAGAGTTCCAAGCCAGTTCTGTTCTCTCTGCCATTTCGACTCCTTCCCCAAAAATGTACTCAAATATTATTATGTAGATTATCCACATTCAACTCCTTCCAATTCAAACTGATGGACCTGAAAGGTCTTCTTTACACGTTGCTGATCCTGTTGGTGTGTGTGTGTGTGTAGATCTTCTTTAACTTCTCCGTTTTACCTTTGTCTCTAGAAATCAACAGTCACCGAAACTACAATAGAGACTGAATTTATTTCCAATAACACAACTCTCTATCTCTCTGACTCCGATAAAAAATAAAAAAGACTTGAGGTGGTGGTAGGAGTAGTGGTGAATGTGTTTATATTATTAGTGTGTGTGTGGATGTTCTCGAGAGAAGAATTGAGGAGAGGTGTTTTATCCACATTTCCTTAGGATCACATTTCTTTATGCAATGACAGGAGAAATTGATTTACCTCCGGTATAAAAATGTCAAGTGAGGATCTGGTAAGTTAATTTTGACTCTCAGTAGATTAGACGTGGCCAGGGTGTGTATACATTCCCTCATTACTTATTCCACGTCCCTCATAAATTCACTTAAAAATACTCCAACCTTCGTTGTAGTAGTAGTCGTCGTCGTCGTTTTGTTGGTATCAGATGAAAGTCTATTCGGTGATAGTGAAGAGGGAGACTTAGATATATATATACATATGCCCTTTTAAGAAATCGATAACGATCTCTCCCCATCTCACAAGGCACGTCTTTCACTCAAACATAAAAGAGGTTGACTTTCTCCTGATTTAAAGCTACCGTCGTTTGGAGACTAGCCGGGGTTTCGCATTTTTCTTCACTTAAATTAACTGCCCTGTGTTCTTCCATCCATTTATATGTATAAATACACAGAACTTCAACAGTGTAATTGTGCAATCACGGTGCATTTTATGGCTGAAGTATATATATGGAGAGAGACCTAACAGATTCACTACTCAAATTGTTTCATTGCTCCGTTATATACAGTTTCCTTTGATCCTTGTTATGTCCTTTTTCCATGAATTTCATCATGCTAATGAATTGCTGAGCACAGAAGAGAAATCGCAAACCGTGAAACAGGATGCACGATGAATAAAAGAAACTCTACGAAACGAATAATACCCCAGACACTACTATAAAAGCCTCTCACGATTCGAGATCGCCACAAAGAAATCACTTGATTACAATCACTTCTGTCTCCTCCAATTCCAAAGAACTTTCACCCAGTTGACTTTTTGCATTTTTACTTTGTCGTTGTTCTCGATACACATACACGCTCTCACATTCTCTACCGAAGCAAATAATAACGACACACGACTTGCGTCACATTTACATTGAGGCGTCTACAAATACCAACACAGACCTCGATCTCTCCTCTCTCTCTCTCTCTCTCTCTCTTCTCTCTCTCTCTCTTTGTAGCTTAAATTAACTACGCAAACCTTCTGTACAGTAATTTGTCATACAAAAGCTTTATCAATTCCAAGTGTGTGTGTATGTGTTTCAATAAGTATAAAACTGTTTGTACTCACAATAAGATATGTATCTTTAAGTTGGAAGCAATATGACACAACATTTCATCAACAAGATGACATAACTACGTAATGTTAAGGCGAATCTTTTGGCTCGGAATCAAAAACAAACCCACATTCATAAATTTCAACGCAAGTTAATACTCAACTTAGGAGGAAATTAAAATTCTTCGTGTGCGTTTTGGTCTACCAAGGTACTTTATAAATGTGTAGAGTGGCTCTATAGAATATTCGATTGCGCGAAAGTCTTTTTGCAGTTTGTCTATGTACAAAATGTACATAATCTTCCGTTCAGTTTCTTATGGCAATAATGGCAAATGAAACTAAACTAGCTAATACAGTGTATCTGTAGTGGAAGAAAACATCTTCGTTTAAGACAGGATGAGTACACGGACATTTTTTAAATGTACAACCTCTACACTGGCTCTATTATGAAATATTCATGTATATTGCACACACTTTAAGCTTAAGTCTTTCCTGCTACCTGCTCTTACATACATATAGAAGTTCCTCTTCATGTATACTACAGAAAGTTAATATGTATACTACGTACGAGAAAATTCTACAGAGACTGTGTGTGATTTATTAAAACTTTCAAAAAATGTTGCCTGTGTGTAGTGTTGCTATATTTAGAAGCAATTCTCCTCACTTGTGCTTTTAGTTTTAGAGTGTATGTATGGTCTTTAACCGAAAATGTTCTATAGAGAGTACATATTACGTATGAACAGTCTCCGTGTATATACTACACTGATGATTCGGAGGTGATACACTTGTTTCCATCTTTCACGTACAAATGTATGTCTCGTTCAAAAAGTTCTATGCAGATGTATTTGACAGAATTATAGATTTCGCACAATCATGAGAATCGCAAAAATATCGTGTGGAGGAACTTCGTATAGTTTATAGTAGTAGAGAAGTAGTTCCGTATTTTACACTTGTTGAGGGCTTTTTCTCACACTTGAACATTTTCCATATATAGATCGAATTGACATTATCCAATACACCAATCTCTTCAAACACACTCTTCAAGTTTTTCATCGTCGCCATTACTACACGTTTGTATACCATGAATGCCGAATATACCAAGTTGATCGTCACTCTCCTAATGTTTACATTCATCGATTAACTCTTCAAATGGAATTATTTATTGATACATCACATACAAACACATTTCACTCTGATAACATTCTCTACAGACACACACACGGGCGAGTGTGTGTTATTCATTCTCATTCATTTTAAATAGAGAAACTAAGTCTTCTTACACAACTATTACACATTTCATATCTTTATTGTCCTATTACTATTAATATCATTTTGCTATTAATAATAGCATATCATCAATATATTTGTCATTTGAGATAGCAATTATAGCGTTAAATATTTTAAATTTACATCTCAAATGATCATCATGAGAGGAGAATATTACACTAGACACATTCCTCGTGATGTGTCCATTAGTTTGCATGCACAGTACAATTGAGTAATGTGTTGTAAAAGTAGGAAAGTATTTCATTGAGCGAACAATAATATTGTTATGTTTATATAGTGAATGCAAAAACTGCATAAAATTACCATCATGGAAAGGAGGCCTGGTGAAATTAGAGTGTTTGTGTAGTAGTGAACTACAATGAAGAATAGGCAAAAGTTGTATAAAATATTTACCGTTTTCTCTCTGTAATTTCCTCGGTGGAGCAATCCATTTCTCCAGGATGAATTCATGTTTTCATATAGAGGTTGTTGTGTACGTCATTTGTAGCATTTCCAAAAGTACCACAGACGAGGGAGCAAAAGCAAACCTCAAGTAGCGATGAGAGAGAGAGAGAAGTGGTGGTGGTAGTGGCAGTGGTGTATTGCTTGCTGGTTTCATTCCTCGCAATATTAAGTGAGCGTTTTAGCAAAGGAAAGAAAGCTTAAGCTTCTCTCTAACGTCCTAACTTTTATTTATTAAGGGCGAAGAAGATGAAAAGTAAGCGACGAAGTTTGATATATATATATAATATATATGGATACAGGTCTGCTGTGTAATAACATCTCCAACACGTGTGAATATATAACTGCGATTACTCATACAAACAAACATCATGTTCATATTGGCAAAATAGAGATATCCATTTCCCTATGATCATTATTATTATGCTAGTGGTGGAAATTAAAGGTACAAAATGAAACTGACGGGTATTTTCTGGCACAAATACACCTCTTCTCTAGCTTAGAACATAGTTATAATCCACTTACATGTGTGAGGCGTGTGTGTGTAACATATAAAAGGGGGGCTCCTATTCATCGTGTGTCACCTCAAGTTCTATTTTCTACGATATGCTTATGGACCAGGGGAAACGGAGCGAGAAGAGTTTTATTTCGTCATAGTTGGGAAACCAGGAGGAAATAAAAATAAGATTTACTCAGTTTCCTGAATTAGTTTTTTAACCAGGAGCATTCTCATCTCAAGGCTATTCCAATCTTATTCTGAAATCCAATCGAATTGCATTTGCGTTGTTACTCCTACCACCGTCGTCTCTCTTCTTAAACAATCTACCTTGTTGGAAGTTTTGTGTGTATCGCAGATTGGTTTTAGTTCATAATATTTAAGACAAGGCAGGAGCTCTTGGAAAAAAAAGAAGTGTATGAATTCATATAAACCTTTACCCTTTACCTATCTTGAAGAGGCTCGTAGCGTTGACTATTTTAAATCCCATAAGCGTGTATGTGAGTGTGAGTGTGGGTGTGTATTTTAAAGAACAGAAGCCCAGGACGTCTCCGAACTTCTCTCTGTATATTATTTTTATTATTATATACTCTCACATTAATAAATTCATAGTGCAATATGTATAATGCATGTGTACTCTGTGGCATATGTTTTGTCGTAATGCCCTTTTGAATGTAATACTGATGATCGCGTCGTATTGGGTAGGATGTAACGATAATTCTAATCTGTTAACTGACGTGACGTCAATACCCCCAAAGTAAACTATGGTGCAGCGACACGCCTTGTAATAACTTTGAAATAAAGAGAGAGAGTGTGAGTGAGAGTGTGTCTGGAATTCTTGAAGTAACGCGTATGTGTTCTTCTCAAACAGTAGGTCATATTATACAGTTATGCTTCTGCCAAATAGAGCCAGTAAAAGTTGCGACTTCTGGGTTAGAAGTTTGCACATATTTGGAGAAATCAAGTCTGTACTGCCACTCTATGCCTTAGAAGTGGTTGTTAGCAAGTTTTATTATTTTTCGTAAGTTTCATATACTTGCTCGTCGAGCATTCTAAAAGGAACTTAAAACAGCCACAACTTCATACACACGCGTATATATATACGTATACGTATACTGCCTTACTGATGCCTAAAAGCAACTTCTGTAATCTACAGAAACATGATGATGATGATGATCATGATGGTGTTTGAGTTCTATTACAGTCTTAGACTCTAAACAAGTTCTCAAATGAAAATTTCATCTTATACATCTTACACAAACGAAGAGAGAGAGAGAGAGGAGACTATGAAGAAGCACGAAAGGGCAGAAATGGCTTTCACTTTGGCTACTGCTCCACAAAACTCCTATTTGCTTTCTCTCTTCAACTTATGTTTACTTAGTTTTCTTCAAAGCCTTTCTCATAATATCGCCCGTCCCAAAGACTTTGTTGGAAATAAATCGACTTCAGGAAACGCAGAACCATTCCAACCTGTCTGATAGAGAATCATACAAGAAGACCCTTCACGATGTATACACACACACTCACCAACTTTGTGTAGAAATGGTGTCCGGAATTCAGGAAGCTTGATATCAATCAAATTACCTCCAAGCGTATACACATATATATATATATATATGTATATACATACCTGTCTTCACAAGTTCTTTTTCGTCAGAAAGATTACTGTCATTATCTCATACACAAAAGGAAAAAACATGAACCTTGTCAGTGTGTGACACATTCTGTATTGTGTGTGAGTGAATGCCTTACTTCGTACATTTCTATGCATAAGGTCTTACTTTCTCCTTAAGTATCGTATTATTGCACTATCCTTAAGCTCTATTGTGTATTCCGAATTGTTCCGCCTCAACAGGTATGTGTTTAAGTATGTGAAATATGAGCACACATTACTTCACTCGTACATTCGCTTTATATCAAGATATGAATATGGTTTGACCAAATAAAAAACGCATTAAAGCAGTACAACTAAATTTCTATGTACACTGTAGCATTGAAATCACGTTTATGTGTGTGAGTAGCTGTGAAATATTTCTCCATTTAAAAAAGTCTTTCCAGGATTTAAGTTTTAGGACGACATGATATGAGTTCTCTTCAATCCCACACACACAGAGACACATATGGATTATCCCAAATGAAACTCATTGTTCCGAGGCAATCATAATACATAATAGTCTGAGTTGCTTCTGCTGGATCCTACAACGAAATCAAACCACGAAAGTTAATGGGAGTCTGGTGCTCAATTTCCTCTTATCTTTGTCAACCAAAGTATAACTTTCTCTTGTGTATGAGCGAGTTCAATTTTATTGGGTTCTTTACTACTTTCCTTTCTCTCCTCAACTTCTCTCTTGTTAACTCTCCTCGCATTGGATTTTTGACACTCAAAATCGATAGGATTTTAGTTAAATCCTTCCCTTGACAGGAAAACTAAACGAATCAGGGTTTATCCCTCTACCCAAATTTTTATACAGAACTACAGTCTGCTATATATATAATAATATATATATATATATCGAACCAGCAGCAGGCCTTATATATATTCCATGTGTATATTGCATATCGTGCAATGTTTTTCCTTTCCCTGCTTCTGTACTGCTGAGGGATTACGAGCAAATTTTCTACACGGAAATTCTGAACTTTGCAGGAGGGAGCATATCACAACAAACCATACGTAGATAATTTGCTCCACCACCAAAATCTACCTTCTTTCCAAAATATTATATATATGAGTTATATATGTATAATAGGGATTCACATAAAATCATAAATCATTTACTTAAGTCTTCAATCACACTTGTACACAGCAACACTCTTCGAGGAGGAACGTGTAGGTTTAGACTTAAGAAGTAAACTCTGTTTAAATATTTAAAGCATGTGAATCTCCGAATTCAAAGTATCAACTGAGGAAGACAAACCACATAACATGCTAAGTCAGCACAAATAAGCTCGCGGATGGAATTGTTTCTGAGGAGCGCATTCTACTTTGCTGCTGTACCGTATAAGTTAAAATTGCGTGCATTTCCAGACATACATAAAACAGAGAGAGACGAACGGAAAGAGAAAGCTCCTAGTATATATAAAGAGGATGTAATTCCTATCACACAATTCCATATTGAACGGGCGGACGACGACGGGGAAAGTGTATATAGAAAGCAAAAGAGGAACGTGTGACGCTAATGCTAGAAAGGATGACGTAAGACAGCGAAGTAGCCAGGGAACTAGGGGAATTTCATACGACACCCTTAGCCTCGTTTGCATAATTCTCACGAACTCGAGAGTTCTTCTTTCAGTATGTATAAGTGTGTGTGTGTATATAAAGCTCAGCAAGCTCCGTAATCTTTTCATCATTCATGCTCTTTGTAAATATTTTAGTAAACCGTGCAAAAAGGAGTAATCACAAAAAATTTGCCCCGATAGATATATATTTGTATATATATGCACACATACACATACATTCATCCAGGAAGAAACGAATGGATCAGACATACGAAAAAGATTCCCAAAATAATTCACTCACGGGAAGAACTCTTTTCCTTAAGTATGTTCTAAGCTTCTAGTGAAATGTAGGAGCAATGCATGCTACTACTTCATCTTGTGTGTACAGGTTTCATACAATCATTTATCTTCTTGGAAAGGGCAGATTTAAAGACGGAGATTTCCTTATATCTTTCGAGCTCATATCTCTTTTGGTACATACACAGTAATGATAATAATATGCACTGCACATCAAAATCACCTATTACTAGGGTAGTACTTGGCAATAATTAGGAAAGTAGGGTCTAACCATCATCATCATCATCATCCTAATAAAAGCACTGTACCTACTGAACTATAAAATATGAGAGAGCAACTCGCGGGACATAAAAGATTACCTATAATCTTAATATTATGAAGGTAAAGGTTGCTGGCGGTGGTGTCTACTACTCCGAACTCCCGGCTTCTTATCATTACACCGAACATGTAATGATGGAACAGGCAAACCTATTGAAATGTTTTCGCGAGATAAAATATTTCGTAAATGTACAAGAAGCAGGGTCGTTGAAGGGTGACGTACTTTATTGTGACAGAGTGGAAAATATGATGGAATAAATTCGAGTTCGAAGCGAACTTACACTTACATACATATATTATATATATATATGATATAGAAACGTATATTCAAGAGAAAGTAAGTGCACTCTCCTCATTTTCTCCCTTGATACGTGTCGTGTACACTACATCAATTTCAGGTAGACTTGTTCTATATAGTGTGCGCTTTCTATATAAAATCCTAGAGCATAGCCGTATATACACACATATTGTTACTTTGTTGCCACCATATCGTACATAACATGTAACAACATCGCGAGTGCAATCTTCACGAGACAGAATGTTTACGCTGGGGTTTTATCCATTATCTCCTGACGAAAGTATAATTTTCGTAACTGAGAAAGCCATTTTCTCCAACCCGGATTGCCCTGTCGTTCACAAAAGCAGAAAACCACTCTCGCCTACAAAGGCAAGTCTCTTTCTCAAGTGATCCATTTTTCATGAAACTATATCTCATATTTTATTTTGGCCTCTATTTCTCCCGACAACATTTCATGTTCACACTCGCAAAGGGTTAAATTTAAGGTAAACCACGGCAGGTAGCGGGGTAATGTTATTTGTTATGTGAAATCTAAACTGTGTGTGTGTGCAATCGTGTGCATGCACTATAGTGTATATTATGCTCATTCTAAAATGCTTCGGCTTTTTAATGAATCATACGAGAATGACTGAAAGGAGAACGGTATGTATATGTAGTATGTAGTCTACTCATTGTTATTACGAATACTTTACGGGATTAATTAAAATTAATGAAGAGTTTTAACATCTTAAGTCTGAAGCTTAACGTTAAATTTTCAGTTGGATCATTAGGGCAGACTTGGCATTATTTGCAAAAAGGCACTCAGACTGCCACAGACACGTACACGTGCAAGTAGAGAGGCGACGAGTTATTTAGAAAACCTTCATAATATTCGTACACAACTAAACCACGGAAAAGTGGGACTGACATGAAAGTTTTTATTGAGTTTAAGATTTTCTAAGACAATTTGAGATTGAAAGGAATAGCTTTCACTGTGGTGGAGATCTCGAGGCGAAAGTTTTGCACAAGTAGGCCTACTTCCAAATTCTCATCACATTACGTCAGACTTGAATTCATTTAAATTCATTACTTCGTATGCAGCTGAAGTGGGATGCTAAGATTGGATCGCAAAGTGGATCTTATTCCAGACCAAAATGTTTTCCCGGTTGTCCTATATATATCTCTCTCTCGACCCTTTGACTACATTTTCTCTCCTTCGAATCCACTTGAGCTGCATAAGGAACACATTCTCATCGCTTCCTTCTTCAAAACAAAAGAATCGATATTTCGGATATTGCCTTCGTTGAAGCTGTCGTTGCTCTTCTTTTGCTTCTGGCAGGGACGGCCGTATCTCGATCATCCCAGTCTTACAAGACACATGTCATGAGGTCATAATTCGACATTTATTATTGTAATTCAAAATGAGTACTGTATTTGTATTCACGACTTCAATATGTGGCGAAGGAAGCTGTATGTGTAGTTTTTGCTTCTATTTTTATTAAGCTGATATGCTCTAGAATACAAATACTCTGTAATCTAGAGATGTCGTCATTCAGAGATACATTTACAGAAAGCTGATTCCTCTTTTTGTGAAGTTGTCAGTCAACTGTGCGAGATGGGGATTTATATTTTAATTCGTAGAATTAGACAGCAAAAAGGCGGATAAAGCTTTCCTATGTTTTCACGAATGGCTTGACGAAAAAATCGCGACTGAGAAGTTGATACAATTCTAGATCAGTTATGGAATATGTTTTTTTAGAAATTATGTTTTATGTATAGAAAGAAATCGAAACTACCAAAAAGACTTATTTAGATAACTTTGAAGACAATGCGATGCTGACAATAACATTATTTTGTGGAAAAATTCCATTGACTTTTACTGCGGCTGCTTTCACTGGTGCTTTTTTGCTAATATTAGATATAAGGATGTATATTGGATTTTACTTTGATATCTCAATGTGCAATTTGAGGGGCTTTTGGAGATACACGAGTCGTGGCATTTGGAAACAGAAATGCAAGGAAAATGGGTAGGGAAAACGCAGTTTTATGTATTTTTGTATTTCTGACGTGTTACCGATAGTTTGACTGACTCAGATAATCCAAAGGCCATTTGTATCGGATATAGTGTGTATATATACAGGAGAAAGATAAGGTAGACAGAGAGATAAAATCTGGGCTTTTATTACTGATTGGAAAAGCTGAGATGGACTCGGACAATTTGTCCATGGAGAGATATTGAGAAACTCTTAAAAAGTGAGTCAAGTAGACTTGAAGTGGAAGTGGAGTAATGGAATCTTTCTTGAATAAAATCCTGAAGAATGGAATGACGCACAATTGAACCCGCCCTAGTTAACTTCCTTTTCCTCTGTCGTCCTTCCTAAACTATTGAGAGAGTCTACCTTTTCTTCCCTACCTATATGTCTATATGTTATATATTATATACGTGTATCCCCACACAAGCGATGTTTGTTATGGTCTCATCATTTCACGGCGATGGTCATTCCAGTCAACCCAAGTACAGAGAGTATGTCTATTCAGGAGATGTCCAGGTCATTCTTTCCCAATTTACACACTCTTCTTTCCTCCTTTATCCAACCACTTCTTTCAAGTGGAATCTTCCCTTTGCATATAACTCTCCTTCTATCCATTAGCCAATAGTGAATTACACAAGAACAAAGTCAACCCGTCCTTTCTCCAAAACTAATCACTCAAGCAGTCGCAACTTTACTCTTGCTGCTTCGTTACGAATCTTTTCACGAAAAGTTACTGCACATTCATTCAACCTCAAGATTCCCATTAAAACTGCAACTTACGTGTCTACGCTAAGACTTTAGTCTTCGTTTGCTCTAATTAATTCATCATCACTCATCATATCTATATACATATATATGGAGCTTTATAGAATCTTCCGTCTTTCACGTTTCGTACGCGTTTCAGTTCCGTCAGAAAGGTTCCGTACTTTTGTGATCTCATAGTAATAGACTTCACACTCACTCCTCTTTATTTATTTAATAATGCTTTCACTACATCTCCACACAAATTGATCGGAGGTTCATCTTATGACTCAAGTGTGTGAAGATAAAAATTCCCTTTTTATTATTTATATAAATCGGCAAAGATCAACCTTTTTCAATGTACTTTCATTCATCCTGTCTGAGTATACTCGAATTCAAATTCATCATGAATGAGAATGTACATTCTTTGCTGTGAATTCGCCTCTATCAATCTCACGATCTTATTTAGACTTAAAAGGTAAAACAGAAACACATGACACACTTCTAATAAACTTCTTCGCGCAGCGTAGGGCGTATTAAAAAGCGGAGAAAACTGAGAAAGGTCATTCAGTACATAAACTTTTTTCACATGCGACAGAACTTGGAACACAAAGACTAAACAATGTGTAGCGTTGAAGAAAACGCAAATATAGTTTCTTTTATGAATCGTGACAGAGTTCTTTGTAATGCTCAGTCGTAAAACATTAATGCATGTGACTATGTACACATGCTAGCTCGTAGTATCAGCAAAAGCTACGCGCGTATGAACCTTTATATATATTACAGAAGAACGGGAACAAAGTCCAAGTTATGGACTGTGATTTGTGACATTTCCCTATAAAATATTCATGAGAAGCGTTTAAAAGGTTTTTACGCACGCACACACTCCAGCCGAACACCCATTACAACAATTTAAAAGAAAGTCTGAGGAAAAGTTTTTCGTTTTGCGTGTGTTGGTCTCTCTCATGGCCGAGAATATACATATATATAACGGCTTTATTCATTACAGTGCAGTCATCTACTTATAAATCATATATGGCTGAGAAAGCATCGTGTAAAGTGGTTTATAATACACAACATCCAACACAAGAGAGAGAGAGTAGTCGTAGTAGGTAGTGATAATTAAAATCAGAAATTGCTTTGGAAGTGAAGCACGAGAGATCTCTCAGTGGGGGAAGAATGTCACCGACGACGAAACACACGTCAATACACACACACACACGGGGAGCATATGACGATGAAGAAAGAATTGCTTTCACTCGAAAGTGCCAAAGGGCATTCGAACGTGTTGAGGGAGAAGGAACAATGTAGTAAAAAGGAATAAACGCTCTCGCATGCAAGAAGGAGAGTTCTTACACAAAAAGGGACATTTTCAGCATAACTTCTCTCGTGGAATTCCGTGTGGGATGACTTTCCTCTCATTGTTCTGAGCTTCAAGCTCAGCTTCTTCCACTTTTATTATTTTATTTCAAATTTTGCATGCTGGACTTTTCTCCGCGTGTATTTATGTATATTCGTGTGTGTGTGTGTGTGTGTGTGCGAGGTTGTTGTGTGCTCAACCAAGAAAGTCTCATATTCTCTTAGGAATTTAATTTTCGTGAAAGATTACATGTACGATTGTGCAAGAAGAAGAAGACGGAGAAGAAGCTTTTAAGTCAAAATTAAATGGTTTTTGTTTTCTGCAGGGGTCGAGTGGAGTTGACTCATCCTTACTTTATGAAGCTCATGGCATCATAACCGAGATGCTCCTAGACCAGACGGCTTTACCACCGAGTGTCGTTGCTGGACTTAAAGCTCTTGCCACACTTCTGAAACCGACCTCTGTTCCAATACACTGCAATCCCAGACCGAGACCCGCTCCGTTGACACTTTCCACAGACCCCGACTACACTTCCGATGTCGATGAAATTCCCTACACGGGGGAAAAACTCTCCTCCATGCCTAAGGTACTTTCATCTTCATTTAAGCCACAATGTACATCTGCTCCAACACAATCATCCGTATACAATCATGTTTTATGGGTTTATCTCACACTGCGTGTATGTGATGGTTTCACTTGTCAACAGTTTCACTTTTCTCTCTATCTCTCTCTCTCCGTAAGACTTGTGGTCTCTCTCTCTCGAAGTTACTTCAAATTGCTAGTAAAATTTCTCCCCAATCGAATACGGATTTACTCCTTCATTACGACTCAAGGAAAGTTGGGCCGTGTACGTGTGGTTTAGAGAACTTCTATCATCATTTCATCACTATACCAAGAGAATTCGGCTTCCGACCTAAGACCTATGGGAGTATAAAGTTGTCTCATAGTCACATACATAAGGATACATGCATGTATATATCTGCGTTCCTTTAACCAATAAAGCACGCCCCTGCTGAAAGTCTTTGAATGACAGCGAGTGTACAGGGTGGAAAGATATTATATAGCGTTGAATAGGATTCGACCATGTGTAATTTTTTCATTACAAGCTAAGTAAGTCATAAACTGGAGGCATTGTGTATAAATATATATACATATATAGTAGTTGGTTTCGTCTGAATCACTCCCCCGGGACTTATCGCCCGTCTACTTATTAAACATTCAAAGAAACCACAGCAGTCGACCACAAAATACCTTTTTTGCTATTCGGTCGTTATCTACATCCTCGGCCGAAATGAAACATGGCCTTGTTTCTCCAAACACACATTTATGTGTATAGTACCTTCACTTTATTCAATATTTAATAGTCTAGACTGAAGAGAGAGAGAGAGAGAGAGCTTTTGATACTTTTAAACACTTATTTTATGAACTCATTAATTTCCTTTTTTCCAAAAGTTGCATGTGCGCTTTGTTGTACATTTCATTAAATTCGTATCGAGGATAGATATCTAAATATACATATTATGTTCATATATCGATAGACAATACTATCGAGAGTTCCCTGTGAAGTTCCCGATTATTGCAAAGTCCATTTGGCAAGTCTTTCATCTCCCTTTTCTGCCTAAGAGAAATACACAACAAAATGGAGTTTACTATCGAACACACAACTTTTCAATCGGAGAAAGCTTCACTTTTCCTGGAACAAACAAACTGTTAAATCAGTTTTAGACTTATTCTTCTTACAAAACTCCCGAACATCCCCTAGAAATCCTCTTCTTGCTCACAGCAACACATCTGCTCTATGTATATTTACGATCCTACCATTCACAACCGTACCGTACTTTCTCAACTGAGACTTCGATAATCGTGTTTCCATCTCTTTACGTCCTCCTTTCACTTATTGTTATAGACTTTATCGAAATAAATACTTATACAAAGGGTCCTGCATGATGCCTTCTTGCTTGACGGACAAACAACGCAATATATATATCTACTAAATTAATAATGCCTCAGCGTTACTCAGTGAATCCGTGACTGAATGGAGCGTAGCAAGTCGGACACAACTCTTTGAGATAGAACCGTCAGTAGCTGTACGGTGCTACAC
>Ga0194135_10000537_pt1 | contig 22302 bp, 15 predicted proteins | sample LitLau_LLRF_2013_FD_134024 | JGI IMG/M metagenome (GOLD analysis project Ga0194135, IMG submission 134024) | Freshwater sediment microbial communities in response to fracking from North America - Little Laurel Run_MetaG_LLRF_2013 (version 2) | ecosystem: Environmental > Aquatic > Freshwater >...
GGTCAGTCCAAGTCCACTGAAGTGATCGAGTAATGTTGAAATGAATATTGCAATCCTTTTCACAAATAAAGTTTCCCATAATCATTTTGTCATGAAAAGTCGGACTGCAGTTCTCTTGGACGAGAGTAAGTTCTTGAGATAAGCTGCAGCATTTCATATCAACGTTGTTTAATCCAGTTGCATCTCCTACTAAATCAATCTTAAAACCAACACTTCATTAATTTGTGGTCTCAATCGTCGACTTGACTTTGCAATTACCTTCTGTGACTTCATCAACTTGACTACGAATTCCACAAACTACCATCAAGGTTGGACAGATCTGAACTTCACTCCAATCACCCCAGTACACCAGTTCCCCTGGGTTAATTTTATTGCACCCTATAAATTACTGGATTTTCCCAACCAAAATTGCTGGAATGTCATAAAGCTGACTGAGGCCAACCAAATGAAAAACAAAATAACGCGAACCCCCAAACAAATATTTTACAAAAAAAATCAATTTGTTGAACGAAATAATTATTTTACTGATAATTATACAATACTTTCTGTCGTTTAGCAGGTGGAGTTTGTTTTTTTTCGTCTTTCAAATCCTCTGAACAATTAGAAACGGGTGTTAAATTTCTAAACGCTTCCATCTTGACTATAGAAATAAGGTTAAGTCCACATAAATTCCTCTTCAATTATATCTAACCCATATAATTCCCTCTTAAATGACCTGTAACCATTAAATAAACAATTGGAGTGACTTAGTATTGTGTTGGGTATCCAATTTTGAATTGGTCGGCCTCAGTCAGCATTATGACAATTCAGTAATTTTGGTTCGGTGAATCCAGTAATTGGTAGGTGCCACTAATTACCACCCCAGTTCCCCTACTGATGGAGGTCTTACCGTTCACAACGCTTCAACTTGACCACATACAATCTTAATATCGTTGGTTGCTGTGTCATCACTCCCTGGTCCTCATGTACTCTCAGATGAAAGCCAACAATTATTCCAATCTTACCACACGATTCAATTTCAGACCACACTCCGAGTTTCCCAACTTTACTTGAAATCACCTTCTCCGAATCAATATTGTATTTCCAGCCGTTATCCTCTTGTTCGATCTGGAACAAATATATTCGTGATTTTTCCTTTTAGTACTTTGTTCAGTTTCATTTAAAATTTAAAAAAACTTCTTCTCGCCCTTAAACTTAAATTAGTGCAGAATAATTTGATGCCAGTCGAACCGCTGTTATCGATGTCTTTTTTATACGGATGAACTTTCATTTGCATCGCAGTGGCGTACGTGCCAGTCAGACACAGTTCCATATCTCCCCAGTCTCCCCCGTTGGTCTCCCGGGGCGACTCTAGAATTACTTCTGAGGATTTTTCAACCTTTGTACTGAGTACAGTTTCCCATAAGTCGGGAATTCTCATAAGCAATTCTAAATTAATGAATATTTTCATTTCCGATATTTATTTAAATCCTTACAATACATAAATGTAAAAGATTCATTTGAAACTTCATAAATGAATAGCTGTTTCCAAATTTACCAACTGATTTCTTTTTATTTACTTCTATTAAGCTTTTTTTGCTATAGTTTTGTTGTTTTTGTGCTATTATATGGTTTAATACTATTTTTATATTTTTATCAAATTTTGGCAGTAACCTACCTAACTTTGTATCCTATAGGACGTTTTCACATCAGAAAAATGCTTGGTCTTTTACAGTAATTGCAAGTTATTGATTCAATGCCGCAGTGTCTTACTATGTTGACTGATAAAGCTAATTGTAAGTGCTATTTAATATGCACAGCAAAGAAAAGGGAGTCACTGCTGAAGTATTCTTTAGACTTACACGAAAACAATATATGAAACAAAACAAAAGAGAGAATGAGGTTTTGCAGGGTGGAGATTGGCCGTGGGTTTAATTATGATAAAACTCAACTGTGTAAAGCCGATGGGAAAACATTGACATGGTCTTTCGTCATTTTACTTTTAATGTACATTTAAATACGTGACGCGAATAAGCAAACGGATATTGTCTTGTCCGTCTTAAATTATAAAAGAGCATTCATCATGAAAGGAAAAGCTTTATAACGGGTCTAACAGGAAACATTAAAAAGAAGTGTTTGATTAAAAGTACCTCATACTTTTCTTGCTAACTAATAATGGATTCATTGGTAGAAGAATGATTTATAGAAGGTGATGAAAACAGAGCTGTATGGATTTAGCCATCCATGCAAGTAGAATTCCCCCTGCTTCCATTTGAGAAATTACTCTTGAAGACATGCAATTAATATTATTGCCTGAACTTATACAAACTTTAACACAGTAAGCACCATTTAACAAGAGCTAATGAACTATAGCAGTTTATCTTTGAAACGACTTAACTTATCGTGTTTCCATTTTGCACCCTCTTGAAAAAGCCATTGCACAAATAAATCACCAAACGATACATTGGCAATGTTTTTCGAAGAACGGACACGGCCGTCAGTGTGACTTAACGGTTGTGATATTGCTGTAAATTTACAATTGTAATAATATTTTATGTTATTGAGACCGAAATTGAAAAAACGCTTAATTGTCTTCAAAATTGAGCCTGAATGTTAAACAGAGCAACCCTTAAGACACTGCTGCCACACACCTAAAGATAGCTAAATCCCGGGTGCCATTGTCCAAGACAGGACCCCTGTCCTGTTCCCGTGCAATTTGGTAAAGTGCTGTTGAAATGAAAAGCAAGAGAAAAACTGATTTAGTATTGAAGAACTTATAAGACTTGAGAAATATTAAATGAAAAAAAAAGTACTAAAGATTTGGAAGTATTTCTTAAGTAATCTTAAGTATTTTAACAGGGTAGAAAGTAACCAAGGATTCAAGGACGGGAAAGTTTAACTTTAGAAAGCCGGTGTAAAAATTCACATTAATGTGTTAAAATATCGTCTTACTTTCGCCCTCATTCAGATACCTAATTTCGTCTTTAGCTGTGAATTATCTTTGGAGCACCCGTAATTGGGGGTTTTACAATTAACATTGTTATTATTGTGAAAACTACATATTGCTTAGCATTTAACAGAAACTAACCGTCTTGCCCTTTTTAAATTTGAAATAGCATTCATGTTGAACGTGAACAATTTTAAAAATTCATAACAGTCGTCAGTCATAAAGTAGAAGAGTATAAGACATCTCTCTGATTAACATAAGTTTCTTCCTTTCATGCAAATTAATAATTTATACACTTTGATTAAAGTACGTACTGGAAACTACTGGAAAGTGATGAAGACAGAGCTGATTCACTCAGGCAAATATATTCTTTCTGTTTCTTTTTTATAAGTCGATCATGCATGGTGACATACAATCGGTATTATATTGACTCGCAAGCTTTAACACTTTGGATTTATAGTTATTGGTTTGAGTAGCCTTAAGAAGGCGTGACTTGTTGAAATAATTCAACGTATCCCCTGACGGGGACCAAAAAGATTTTCGATCCAGGCTGCTTGATGAAAATGAAGCTAAATTGCTTAGCTATGTAATTTCAGTCTACACTTGAAACTCAATCAATACATTAAGAATCCTTAACGTGCTCCCTTTATATGTTAAATGCAATGTAAAATCCAGTTCAAAAAAAATTTACAGTTTACCCATACGTTGGAATATTAATATTTGTTGTCTGAAAACAATTCCAAAGTACCTCTTGAAAATGGAAGTGTTAAATTTTCTCCGTTTGGTTGACTCGCTGTGTGTTCTGAATGTTTTCTACAACGACCAAGCAGAGGTTAATTTTCTTCAGCATAACACCATCCCAGCCACAGTCTACAAAACAACATCTCTGGAAGTAGTCGAATTTGCTTTTTATTACAGGTCAAACATGTTAGCGCAGATTTCTGATGGCTACAGCGACAAAAATTGTTTATTGTCCATTTTGATTTTGAACGAGAATACTTATCTTACTGCTGCTGCAAAGGGCTACGAACAACGTTTGTTCCAGTGGAAAACGATACCATTTTTGAAATATTTCATTCCAAAACGGAGTTATGTTGTCTTATTTCTGGAAACAGAACATAGTGTTCTGGTCAACAAACACGTTTCACAAATTTTTTGGTATGAAGAATTTCTACCCGCTAACTTTATCATTACTTTTTACAAAAGTTCTGAGCTAGACAACTGTTATTGCGTCGTGCCTGTGCAGTTAGATCATAATTTAGGTTTAACAAAGCAAATTAAATGCACCAAAATTTACAACTATGCAATAAGTGGATTAGATAATATTTTTAACGATCGCGTAACCAAATGGAAAGTGATTGAAACGCTTCCCTTAGACAATCAGGATGCCTTCAGTAATCCAGTGAAAGCTTTACCAGATTTTGACATTACACACGTTTTAAAACAAATGCAAACTAAAGCAGGACTGCCAACAGTTTCAACTAGTAAATATACAGATGTAGTTGATATTGCTTACATACATTTAGTTTTAAACATCCTTGCCCTCGAAAATACCACAGGACTTGTAACAAAGTTTCATGAGTTAAGTGATCGAAATGAAAACTACGACGATTTTAGAATGGGTGAGTTTTCGTATCCTCACGCCGAAATGGTGTTTTATTCTTATGATTGGAAAATGACAGATTCAACTGAACTGGAAGCACTTACTTGCTTCACCCAACCTGTGCTCAGTATACGAATGTACTCAAATCCTTTTTCAGCTTACTTATGGCTCTCATTGCTAATAACGATTGTAGTCTTATCAACATTGCTCACCCTGTATGTCCACTATTACCACAAGCAAGTGTCTTCATCGATTTCATCCATTCTGTTTTCTCTAAGCTTACTATCGAACGTGAGTTATTATATTCCCAGCCCTGTATGGCACTCTGGACCTTTTATGTGGACGTATTCATTTTGGATGTTAACAACAATGATTCTAAGCAATTATTATCAAAGTCTCGTCATAACGGAACTGAATGCTCCTATGAGAGGAAGGGAGCTGGAAAATGTTTCCAAGTATACAATTTGCGAAAATAACACTGCTTTTCTTGGTCCACCTCCTTTCAAAAGTGTAATGGAAGCGGTTGAATGGCACAATAAAACTCGATACAAGTTCATGTTTGAAGGTGTTAAATCAGGCGTACTAAACCCTCAAAACATTTTAAAAGCTGCGCATGAGGAAAACAAGCGTCACCTTATTCCTAACTGTTTCGCATTGCTATCTGAACCGCACTATGAAATGGATAAATTGCAATTTGGATTGAATACGGTGAATGACTTTTACATTTTGTATCATCAAGCACTAATAGGTGAGGAACACGGTAGTATGCGTTTTTTTCTGGTTTCTCCAATGTTGCGTCTGTACCCCTTAGATCCCCAGTTAAAGGAATCTGACGGTGTGTACCTTGAAAGAGAAGCTGCAATAGAAAAGGAATTAATCATGTGTGAAAAATCGGTTTATATCGCATCGAAGGAAACTATTAAGTCGGAGATTTCTTACTTACAAGCAAACCACAAGAGGATTCGGTTCTACAAGAGGAAACAATATTTAGTACGAAATAACAAAATAACAGGTTGGATGTTTTCGTATCATAAGAATTCAAAACTACCAGTGTATTTAAACAGATATTTTGAATCTGGAATCCCAAGAAAGCTTAAGCAGTTCGCAAGTAATATCAGACTTTTGTGGAGGAGAGTGGGGTCCCAGGTTGTAAGGTCAAAGAAACCTCCTGTTCAGCCAATTAAATTGAGTGATTCAGTTCACACGGTGTTTATTTTATTTATGTTTATAAATTGTTTAACTAGTATAATACTCTTTCTGGAGATTTGGAAGAAATCGAGTTACAGTTTCCTAGTGTTTGGAAGAAAGACGTCTGATGCTAGGTTTAAAAGATTTGTGAACTCTGGATGGATTCAAATTCCTAGGAATTGTTTCTTTTTTGTTGGTAAATTATTGTGGGCAAATTGGTTAGAAGTAACATCTTCAAAAACTAAAGTTGTAAAATTTTAGAAAAATATCTTACGGTAAAGATATATTACTGCTGCTTCAATTGCTATCTTGCGTCGTTAAACAGTAATGCATTCAATGTTTTGGAGGAGTTGAAATTGTGTGATATGTGACGGCGTTTTTATAGAAAGTAAAGAACTATCTATTAGAGATAAAACTCACCAGTACTAAAAGCCAATACAAACAATTGATTGTCTTTGAATTCTCATTGGAATATATTTATTCATTGAAATCGTATTTGAACAAAGAGCATATTAACCTTATTCTGTTATGAGAAATATTCCTTACCAATTTAATTAACATTAACTTTTAATACTAAAGTTGTATTTCATAGACTGTCATACAATCGTGAGAATGTTTGCTTCGAAGTCAATGTTTGAATAAATAATTCAGCTTATCGATTTCATTTTACAGTATAATCATTGATATTTATTAACTGATGATTCATTCCAAGTCCACTGGAGTGATTGAAGGATTTTTGGATAAATGTAACTATAACAGTTCTGTCCGTAGTTATGCCTCATTTAATCATTCTGCCGTGAAAGGTAGGACTGTAACGTCGTTGGGTCATAGTCGGCTTATAGGCAAGTTTCATCATTTAATATCAATTTTATTAAACCAAATTGCATTTCCTAATAAATCAATTTCTAGTCATCTATTTAAACTAGGTGATTTTTTTTGTGGTGGTTGGGGATAAAAATAGATTTTGACCGAAGGATTGCTCAAGTGCCGTGTCCAGACGAGTTACACGAATTATTACGAGTGCCCTGAAGGGGTAAGTAGTAAGAGAGGCAGAGAAGTGCAGGACATCTTATCCATAGCTTGTATTAGTAAAATTTTTTTTTAGTACCTGCATTGACTTCATAAACTTAAGTACGAATTCCTCGAACTGTCATCCCATTTGTAATGCAGTAATTGATTAATTGTAAGAATCGATTCTGAATAAAATATCCTGCCATTTATTGAATTCACATCAGTACACTTTCTCTTCTGTTCCATCAATTTTTGTTCAGAATATATATATTGAATTTATTCAGAATCATCGGAATGGTAGAATTAATAGAATTATATTTTATCCTTGATCACAGCGGTTTTTTATATTAACCTTGGAAGTAGTAAACTGATGGGATGAGAAGTAACACATCTGTATAGGTTGATAAATATCATTGCAATTTTTTCGTCAAAGAGATAGTTCTCTGTCTATGAGAGCTACTGTTGGATATTTTGTTTTCAATTGATTAAGAAGAATTTGGATCCGAAGTGTTGTCATTGCTGAACTAAAAATCGTTATTCATATGATGATATGAATTTAATCATTTAAATGGATTTATTCGTTTAATTTGTATTTGAATAATGAGTATTTAAATTGAATTCCAGGGTGAAAAATGTTACTTCTCATTATGCTTTAAAGCTAACACATATGTTGATTTCTGCTCACTGGTTTTAACAGATCGATCAGTGAAAATGTCCGCTTAGAAGTCGAAATTGGAATATACAGGGTGAGTTGCGTAAATAGGACACACTTTGACGACTCACAACTCACAAACGCGTGAATATTTCTGAACGTGGATGGTTTTGTTATAAAGCTTACAAAATATGTTATCATCGATAATAGTTTCAAAACTAATAATTTTGTAATTCAAAGATATTAGCACCTGTTTCACTATTGAAGTAAAATGGGGGGTCAGATATCCAATACTATCCAGTTTGCATGCCTTCAAATTGTCCCTAAAATTTTTTCAACATAAACCTGTTTAGATTTTTTGGAAAATTACACAATAACTTAGTAATAATAATTTTTTGACGCTTGCAACTTTAGCGTAATCCGGGCAAAAAGTAGCAAAATTAAGACTAAAATATTCCTATTTATCACCAAACTATGAGAAAATGCGACCTTTGGAAACAGCGATCAATTTCTTTATAACGGGCCAGGAAATAGTTCTGTCGAGTTTACATGTGACATTAAATCTTATTAGCTGCAAAATAAGGGTACTCGCATTCATACATGACTTTGTGTTCATGAGTTATGAGGCTTCAAAATGTGTCCTATTTACGCAACTCACCCTGTATAATGAATATATCTTCCTTATGTTCTTTTACAGTTGATTAAATAATAATTTTGCATCAAATAAATTTAAGGTTTAAAAAATTTATGGTAAAATGAATCGAGCATAACACTGATTTGTCCATACGTAGTTATCATTACTCATAACATAACCCGGATTTATTTTTAAACGAAATGCAAGTTAGATTGACTTAAATTTCTTAAATTGAAAAATAATTGAAGCCACGTGTAATGTGCATTAGTTGTGCATCGGGTGTTGTTTTCATTTATAAAAACAAAAATACAATCATTGTTTGCAATAATATCTGGATAACGCCTTTAGATCGCCCACTTCCGAAATAAATTGACGCTTCTCCGGACTGATAGCAGATAGTTTGAGTTGCATAGCTTTTCCTCGCATATTCTCTTATGACAATGCAATCTGCACTTAATGTGAGCCACCCACAATGACCCACAGGTTGCCAAATCTGAGTTCTACGACCTCCTGTAATCTTCACCGGCACCGATCTTTCCTCACTCAAATTTAGCATTTTCTCTCCCTTCCAATTCCAGTCAAAGTATACTCGAGATTTTATAAAGCTGTGAAATGTTTCAGAGAGTTTTCCAGGCATCTCAAGAATAGGAAGGAGAATTTCCTTTGCTGGCCTTAGTTCCGGTTGTGACACTGAAGATGATTCATTCCAAGTCCACACAAGTGATCGAGTAATATCCACACGCATTGTGCAATCCCTGTCAGAAATAAAGTCTCCCATAATAACTTTATCGTGAAAACCCGGACTGCAGTTCTGTTGGGCTAGAGTGGGCTCCTCAGGCAAGTTACAGCATTTCATATCAATGTTATTTAATCCAGTTGCATCGCCTAACCAATCAATCTTTAAATCAACGCATCCTTTAAAATCTCATCGATCTTATAATGTCCAATTACCTGTACCAGTGACTTCATGGACTTGAGTACGAATTCCACAAATTGCCATCAAGGTTGGACAGATCTGAATTTCACTCCAATCGCCCCAATATTCCCATTCACCTACTACTGGGGGTTTTACCATCCACAAGGCTTGATCAAATTGAGCACATACAACCTGAACATCACTGGTCGCTACATCATCATTATCACCACTCTGTTCCTCGTGCACTCTTAGTTGAAAACCAACAATCATTCCACTATCACCACAGGACGCTATTTCAGACCACTCTCCGAGATTTCCAACTTTACTTGTGATTGCCTTATCCGATACATTATGTGTCCAATCGTTTTCCTTTCGTGTTATCTGCGACAATATTATTTACAATTACTGCTTTTAGTATTCGGTGTAATTGGTACCTTGAAAAATAGTATCATACTCTACCCTCAAACTTAATTCAGAGCAGAATAGTTTGATGCCAGTCGAACCGATGTTGTCATGGTCCTCTTGATACATTTTTATTTGCAGCGCTGTGGCGTATGTTTCATTGGGGCACAGGTCCATGTCCCCCCATTCTCCCCAGTTTGTCTCTTGAAACGACTCAATAATTACTTCTGAGTATTTATTAACCTCTGTACCTAAAGTTTCCCATAAGATTGAAACTATCATTGACAATCGGACTAATTGTAAGAATATTTCCATTTCAGAAATCTAATTGAGTTTCAACTTTGAGAGTTGGAAAAGAAGGCACACCAATAAGAATGGCTTGTACTTGCGATTAGTTACCAGTTGGATTTTTTCCTAGCATAAATATTTCAAAGCTTATCGATTTGAATCTCCCACCAGGCCTTTCTTGAATGAATTTTTAATGGAGGAGTTCACCCTGTAGAGGAATATGCGTAGTCTCTTAACATGATTAGAAGTTATTGATTTAATTTCACAATGTTTTTTTGTGCTTACTTATTATACAAAAGGCTATTGAAATGAAAGCCATAATAATAGGGAGTTTATGATCACAGTTCTAACCGTAATTTAACCATCGTTTTCTTGTGAGTTATACAAACTATAGAAATATTCAGTGGAATTAAAATTGCTGTGTTGCCTTACATTGCAGATATTTATATTTAATGTTTAAGTAGCAGTAAAGGTCTAGGGTAAAACTCGCTATTTTTGAAAATGACCACAAAATTTGCTTCATGCAGTAGATAAAGATAAAACAATACAAGAAGTCATCTAATAGAAGCTATGTGTTGTCCTTGAAATCAAATAGGAGGAATTGGGCACCATACAGAAAGCTATCTTTAAAAAGAAAAAAACTGATTCGGCCGCAACAGTAAAAAAATCGGGATAGTGTAGTATGCTTTACTTACATAGTTGTAATTCTTCAATAAACCTCCATAAAGAATCAATGTTGTTAGTCAGTCTATTCAATGCGTCAAAATTCACTCAAGATCTCGTTTAATTGTTGTACTTAAACTTATATTCAAAGGTTGCAGTTCACTGGAGAAATTGAGACTCCCTCCAGCTTTTTTACATACACGCTTGGTGCTGGCGGGTAAGCCGTTATCCTCTTTTATTCCATATTCATGTAAATTTTAGTGAGTTTTTAATAAGCTTGATTTATACGGGGCTACGTGAGTCCACACGATTTTCCGATTTGCATACATTTCATTTTTCTATACTGGTTAATTTTACTTAATACTTTTCTCTCATATAACCTTCGGTATGTTTTGAAGTCAACACCTGTGTATTTCTAAACATAAAAAAAACCTTAATGTTTTTCGTGTCCAATTAAGTCGATGATGTAGGCAAGTAGATCAAACTAACAATAAGTTGTGAAATATTTATCAAGTAAACTTTAATAGAATGGACAACATAATCGAATGAATACACTGATTTTTGAACAAAAGCCAAGTTTAATTAATTTGAAGAAAGAATGATTTAACTATACAAGTTTAAAAAACCCCAACGTTGTATATGCCTTTGGTCTTTTAATGCGCCATTATCATTTATTTAGTAAAGAGTAATATGATTGCTGCCCATAGTACCTTGAAACTATCTGCAGGCTTTTCAATCCCAAAATGAATTGACACTTTTCCTGATGCATAACAATCGGTTTGCGTTCTGAAGCGTTTCCCGGTTTCGTCACTTTGGGCAATGCACTTAAGGTGAGCCATCCACATTGACCCACAGGCTGCCACAATTGAGTTCTCTGACCTTTTGTAATCTTCACTGACACCGATCTTTCCTCGCTCAGATTTTTCATTTGTACGCTTTGCCAACTCCAGTCAAAGTAAATCCGGGATTTAAAGAAATTTTTAAATATTTCAGTGAGTTTCCCAGGCATTCCAGGAATAGGAAGGGGAGGTACGTCCTTTGTTGTTTTTAACGCTTCTTTTAAACCTGGTGGTTGAATCCAAGTCCACTGAAGTGATCGAACAATATTCACATGAATATTACAATCCCTGTCAGCTGTGACGCCGCCCATAATAAGTTTATCATGAAAATTCGGACTGCAATCCTGTTGGCCGAGAGTATGCTCCTCGGGCAAGTTGCAGCATTTCATTTTAATGTTGTTTAATCCAGTTGCATCTCCTGATCAATTAATTTATTTTAGATCAACGCAGCAGCCTTTCAAAGTTGTTCATTTTCAAATTCAAGTTACCTTCAGTGACCTCATGAACTTGGGTACGTATTCCACAAACCGCCATTAGAGCTGGACAAATCTGAACTTCACCCCAATCTCCCCAGTATCCCCATCCCGTCACGTCTGGCGCTTTTGTAATCCACAAAGCTCGATCAAATTGAGCGCATACGATCTGATTATCATTAGTCGTGGAGTCGTCACCGTCTCCCTGTAGTTCTTCTACCTTCAGTTGAAAGCTCGTTATAACAGAGTTAAATGCTCCCGTGAGAGGAAAGGAGCTGCAAAATGTTTCCATGTATACCATTTGTGAAAACAGCACTGCTTTGCTTGGTCCACCTCCTTTCAAGAGTGTAAGGGATGCGTGGGAATGGCGAACAAATAGCTTCTCTAAATTTCGTCGTGAAGCTAGAAAAACACGCCGAAGGATTCAGAAGGCAATTTTGGCAGCTTTTCATGAGGCACACAATTATTATCTAATCCCGAATTGTTTTACATTGCTATCTGAGCCAGTTCACGGTGTTAATAGATTGCATTTTGGATTGATATCTTATCCTTCACTTTACACTCTGGCCGCACAAGCACGAACGGAGCATGAAAATGCTGCAAGTATTTTCATATTTACAAATGAATCACAAAAGAAATCGGTTCTACAGGATACGGCAACATTTAGTACGAAGTAGCAAATTAAATTGGTGGTGCCTGTCGTATCATAAGAACTCTAAACTACCAGTGTATTTAAACAAGTTTTATGAATCTGGAATCCTAAGGAAGCTTAAGCAGTTGAAAGTAATATCAGACTACTCTGGAGGAGAGTTGGGTCACAAGTCATAAGCTCAAAGAAACCTCCTGTCCAACCAATTAAATTGAGTGATTCAATTCACACAGTTTTTATTTTCTTTGTCTGTGTAAATTGTTTAACTAGTATTTTACTCTACCTTGAAGTTTGGAAGAAATCGAATTACAGTTTCCAAGTGTTTGTAAGAAAGGCATTTGATGCTAGTTTAAGAAGATTTATGAACTCCAGATGGATTCAGATTTCTAGAACGTGTTTCCATTTTGTTAATAGCTGCCTGTCATATGGCATAAGGTTAATGTTGTACGTTTGAGGTTGAGTCAAGCTGTAAGATGTGTCATAAGATCAAGCTAAAGCCATCACTTGAAGACAATTGCGTATATGCAAGATAAAATGATGTAAATTATTTAAATACGATGTGTTTAAATCATAATAAATTCTACGCTCATAGGTTGGTAGGTGGCAAATTCTATTTCGCAAGTTTATAAGAATTTGAAAGCTATAATTCATCGGTTTTGTTGTTCATAGAACGTTGTGGTTTTTAAATTTTTTGAAAAGGAATTTCATACTTGCGATTGACCCGTCATTTCCAAGCACGAACTCACAAACAGGCACTTCATCGAAAATAGTAATATTTAATTTCCTGAACGACATCTCATTATAACATATAATCCTGTTATTACTGGATATTTGAATATTTTAATTAACCATACAGTAGCAAACAGTGGAAGTTTATCCCGTCGGTATTATTATATTTAATGACCCATCTAGTTTCATAGCATAGAATTTTATTATTTGTTAGGGAAGATGGTTTAAGTATTTAACCACACAAGTATACTTGAAGTGTATAGTCTAAATCCTATTTACCTTTTAATTAGGTTCTACAAAACTACTTTTAATTTGGTTCTGCTGCGGAAATTAATCTCGCAGCAGCTCGTATTAGGCCACGAGCTGTAAAAACCAATCAATGTAATGAAATATAAATGCATGTCCTTTACTTCCTTTGCAGTGCTGACGTGTGTTTGCTAACAACAAAAGTGTCCAGAGTTAACCTTCTGTGCCAAAGACTTTAGGCAAAAAGGCCAGCTTACCGTCATTGAAACGTCCTTGTTAATAAGATTTGACATACGTTCGTTTAACAATGGTTCGTCATTGGTTTCTAAGTATTGATAAAGTTCTAATTCTTATCATACTTATAAATACCAGCTCTCAAGAATCAACTTTTATAAATTCCGTTCAAGATACAATAAATCACAATTCGGATTGTCACATTCATCTTTTACTTCTTGCACCATTTTATTATCACATACGTATCACAAATGCCTTGACAATTAGATTATTATCCAATAGCAAAACAAAAAATGAAGTTTCGTTATACCAAAAAAATGCTTCGATTTCTATTTTAAACACAAATGTGTTTATCATATTCTCCTTGATGAACATGACGTGCCAAGAGTCAAACACTGGAAAAAACAAACTTTGGCTTTACATTATCTTCCCTTTTTTGTACTTGTTGCAAAATTTGTATCCGTAAAAAGCATTCCTGAACTTTGGCTTCATTTAGACAGAATGAGTAACGCGATAATATTTACAAAATTAAAACCTACATTCATAACTTCATCGCGCAGCAGATATTTATTTGAAGATGGTTTCCTACGTTATAAAGTTGGTTTCGTGTTTTTATCTGAGGCGGATTTTCAAAACAAAATGTCAGAAACTTCGCCAACTCCACTGCTTATATCTCACGTAACTTTTGATGGAAGGAACTCTTCACAACATGAACAATACATGCTTTCAAACGTAAGCTTTAATCCGAGGGCTTTAAAAGTTTATGTGTCTTATTTCGACAAACTAAGGTCAAGGTCAGATAATTTTATGCTTCTTTCAAAAACGAAAATCATTCAGTTAATGGTCCAGGTACCAACAATCAATCACATTCACCCCATCGTTATTTCAAAAATAGCAAGTGAGTCATTAAATTCGGACTATTTAAGGGAATTTCTAGATATGTTATCATTATTTACGTTGATTAAATTCCGAAATGGTTCTATTGGACTAAAACAAGATGGAGAAATGACATCTGCTGGTGATCTTCGGTCATCTAAGGCAGATGTGACAGTCCCTGAACTTATAGGACTACAAGAAGTCATCCTGTTAGAGCGTATAACTCATTCCTTTATTACTTGTTACACCAATCCGATAACTTTTGTGAATTTTTTCGTGCCCCCTTTGCAGGTAAATGTTTGGATATTTTTTATTTTGTCAGCAATCATCATCACATTACTTTGGTTGCAAATAAGCTGGTTTCATGTGGAGAAAAAAAACAAGTCGTTCTCACCCACGCTTCTTATGGTTTCATCAATTTCGGACGACTGTTGTGGAATTCCAGGCTGGTTTGATAAAATTTTGGCTTTCCGCCTGAGCTTCGTTGGATGGTCTCTAGCTATGATTGTTGTCGTCAATGGTTACATAGGTGGACTGATATCTGGACTTTCAACACCTTATGACTTATTTTCTATTACCAGCTTCGCTGATTTGAGCAACCAGCATTATAGTTACCAAGAGATAACGAAAAACAAGTACTGGAAATATATGGGTTGCTTCGACCATTTTATTGAACAAAGTTTTGTCTACAAATGTCGACATAATCCAGAATTATCTTCTAAACCAAGAATGTTTAGACCAGAAATAGAATTTCGTCTTTTATCTTCACCGATTAGCCCAACCGATCTTTCGATTCCGACCTCTGATGATCAAGGTCAATCTCGTAAAACCGAAACCCTTTGCAATCAAACGACTATTCAATGGGAAATCTCGTCGTTTCTGAATAAATTGCTTCGGTTTGATCAAAATGCTAAATACTGTGAGTCGCGTCCTACTCTACTTTATTTTAGGAACATGTGTCTTCAAAAAAATAAACTGAATATCCGGTTACAAGTGTTACTCTTTAATCTAATCTACCCATCTCACAATGGAATTCCACAGTCAGCTATAAACCTTGTCGTACGTGATCCCGAGGATGCCCGTAAATGTGTATTAAGTGACGCTAATCAGTTTGAGCTTGAAGTAGAGGAAGAACTGTTAAAATGTGAAAAAACTGTATTCGTTGATGAGCACAGTAAAGTCTTACGTGAGCATGAGTATTTAGGAAAGCAACACCCAAAAGTTAAATTCTTCGCCTCAACTGAGCAAATTTGGCCATTTCAACGGTGTTGGACTCTTAAAATTCGCGACGGACATGCACTTGTAAAGGACATACAGACATTCATGTCCAACGGTATATACTTTCGGACTCTGGATTATTTCGAAACCTTTAAATACTATGACCGCTCTAGAAAGACACAAGAAAGGAAGAATATAAAACGTCTATCCACACATCAACCAGAAAAACAAAAGATGGATGGAAAGTTTAAGACAGTGTTTGAAATATTTGCTTGCATGAATATGGTTTGTTGTCTGATTTTTCTCTTACAAAACTGCTATAAAGCCTTAATCGTGGATCCAGAATACATTGTTACGAAAATTTTGAATTTTCTTTGTCTGATCTGTGAAATTCTGTACACATTGCAGTTTTCACCAAATTTGATTTATGTTAAAAGACATGCTTACCATAGCTCATTTCTTTATTTTTGAAAAATTCTCGAAGAAATATGACCTACTAAAATTTGGCACTGCAGAGTCAGTTGTAAAGCTAAGTGATTTCAAAGATGCCAGACAGTGTGAAAATATAATTAAAGATAAAGTCACAAAATTGTTAAAACATTTATAGCTAAATAAAGCGATAGTTAATAATTAATGGAAGCACAAAACTTTCCATAAAAACGTGACGATTGTTTGCTTTAACAAAGTTAATAATACTGTGGTCCCAGAAATCAATGAATTAGAATGGATGAAGTAATTGATTAATTTTAATAAAGGTAACTGCACAACGAGTAAACATCACAACATGTACATAGGCTAAAATCTGTAATTTATTTCTGCATACTAGGATCTAGAAGAATAAAAGAATGAATTTTAAATTACATATTTTTCATACTAATTACTGTTTCTTCAGGAAATTAAAAAATAATTTATAACTTGAAAAAGCTACAACTTAGCACTCAGAACATACCAAATCCATTTGTAATACTAATGAATCAAAACATTAAAAAAACCAAATTCGAAGTAATGTAAATTCTTATCATTTATAATACGGAAAATTGCTAAATCATTTCATAAATTGTCAACAAATTATTCAAACTTTACCTTAACTGTCGTCTTAAATGTTTGCGTAAAACTTTTTAAAACTGATTTTTGCGTAGTTTTACAGGAAGAACTTTAGACTCACGCTCTTGTACTCCTTTGTATTTTTAATTTTTGAAACTCGTCTGGTTCAATTTCAACCACTAGCTTACCAACCAGAAATAAAAATTCACGATTTCTTGTTTTTCGAAATTAATTTGGTTTTCCTTTTGAATCGTGTTTGAGGTATTTTCTTCGAAAAAGCGTTTGCAAATATGTTGGCCAGTAAAACTATCTTCTCAGGAATTTTTTACTGTTGCCTGATTTTTTATATTGCTGTTGCCGGAGCATCGATATGAAGCTAATAAGGCAGTGGAATGGTAAAGCTGACTTTGTATGTATAGGTTGACGACCCTATTCTAGAATTAGCAAACGCCCTCAGTTTTTCAAAAAGACGGGCCTTTTTCGCTATGAAAATATAAATTGCTACAAGTGTGGATGTGTACCTAAGGCATGGTGACCAATCGAGTCCTGAGAGATACAATAGCTTAAGACGTTTAAATTTGCTCGCATCAATAAAAATATCGAATGGAGTGTGATTTGGTCCTTCATTCGTTAGCAAAGGGTTGAAAGGTATATTCGATTCCGTTGTAGTATCGTGTGATGTCCCAAGTGCATCCGGATGAATGTACTCCAGTATTTGATTAAAAACTATTGTACGATAGGTGAACTTGAATTTTGCAAAGGTTCCATCTAGAATCTCTTTAAGATTTGTGTTTTGGACCTTAAGTTGGTAGTACACTGTGTCTTATGGAATAAGTGAACTCAATTTTTCAAAATAGCCTTTGATGTCCCATGGTTCCATTTCATCTCCAGATTGTACACAAATGAATCCCGATTCGTTACATTCACAAAATAAAACAAGCTGGTCTTTAAGAGGGCACGTTGTACAACTTCAGTTAAAGTTAATGTTACACAGTGAAATTAGGAGGAGCATTAATCCTCTACTCATTTTGTTTATAGTAGTGTGTACTTGATAAATGAGGGTTTGGTGGAACACAGCTGTAACTACCGAAAGGAATTACATAATCGCAAAGATACAATCGAATACAATGTGGAGCTACAAAAAACTCAAATGCTTAATATTTTGCTCTAAATTTTATACACGCACTTTAAATTGATAACAATAGCTTTTGAATAAAATATTGAATTAGTGTTGTGGAGAATGAGATTCGGCCCTAGGCTAATCTCATGGTGGAGACTGGTACTGGCCAGTACGAGCCGTCGAGTCCGTGTCGACTCCAAGTCGAGTCGAGTGAGTTGTCTCTCGATGACTGACGAGTCACCATGTTGCTCCAGATGAGCAGGCGAATGGTTTGGGTCCTTCTGCCTAATATGTCTTTGTCCCTAACCTTTTAATTAGTCCAATAAAGTCCAAGTCCTATTTAATCTAAACGTCGTGTCGTGTGTGTAGCGTCGTCCACACTTTTTTCGTGTCATATTGTGTCGTGTGAGTGTCATGTGTCATTGTCATCAGTCGTGCATAGTGTCATCATCCAGCCATTTCATGTCATTGTCGCCATCCTCAACTTCATACTGTCGTCACGTCATTTCCTGCCGTTCCTGTCTCAGCACGTAAAGAAGGGGAGAAGGGGTGACAACCCTGAACGAGCCTACGACCCCCGCTCGTATCTCCTCCCCGACATAGTACAGCATTCATATTAGTGTTCACAACGCTTTCTGTTTTGTTCCAATTATTAACTAACATTAAAGCCAGAGCATGTGTAGTCTTTTTACATCATTTGTTTTGGTTTGTGGACAGTCAAATTATGTCTTATCCTTCATTTGACTTGTTATATGTTACCCTTTTTTTATCCGCGACTTTCTATTCAACCCTTTTTTATTCTTGTATTCATTGCATGACTAATACTTTTAAGCTGTAATCTATAAAATTAAAGATTACGGTCGTACCCTCGTAACCCTGTTTTTAAAAATTCATCTTCTGTTGGCTTTACTACAGTATATTACTAATTTTCAGCTGTAGTATTAACCGATTTTTTTAGATTTAACTAATTGGTGCAGATTTTTCTTTTTATGTGTATTAATTTTATAATTTAGGTGAATTGTAGTTTATGCTGAATATTTTTTTACAATAATGACAACAGTTTTAATTAGATTTTATAAAGAATCAGCGTCGGTGGTTGGTTTCATGCATGCTTCAGGCTTCAAGGCACCTACAACTATTCAATGAATGTTCTTAATGCAAGCAACAGATGATATGGGCTCTGATTTCATCACTAGTTTCTTCAATTGTAATCCATTTCAATGCTAATTTGATGCAGAAAGTTTTATTTGCTTTTTAAAAACGATACTAAATGTTAAAAAAATCATTTTAAATGGCGTTCAATTCCTAATCTCCTCTTTCTCACAATATTCAAAGATGTTCTTGTCTTTCCGACCAGCTCTGCAAGAAACCCGTCCAACTTATTTTGATACTTTGGTAAATCTTCACAAATCCAAGACGAAGTTTCAGAGCACCCAAAATAGTTCCCTCCGTCAAAGTATATGGTCTTCGCGTTGTCCAACAATACTTTGAACACTGTTTTAGGAAGTTCCCACAAATGATTTGCTCTGAGGTCAACTTGTGCACCAGGAGCCATTCCTTCAAATGTATCTGGAGCAAGTTTTTCTAACATAATGTCTGCGTATGATAATACCAAACTTTGTAGTTTTGGTAGCTGTGAAAAAATTTTGCTTTCCATTCGTTTCAAAATATCTCCATGATTACTGTCGTAGCCGAACTTAAAATAAACCAGGTTGTTAAGCGGGCCCAAAGCGTTTTCAGGAAATACAGTAATCTTGTTGCTTTCCATGAACAGCTCTTCCAGATTTTTGAATTTATTCACAAAATTGAATACATCATAGGGAGTATGGCCAGGACCTTGATTCGTTAGCAACTCGTTTTGGGTGACGGCAAGTATTGTTGTTATCTCAAGTGTGGCTTCAAATGAATCAGGATGAATGAACTCTAATTTGTCGTTAAGATGTATTGATATGTTTCTGGCTTTGATTGTTTTCACAGCTCCAGCAGGTATCTCTTTCAATTGTGTGTAGCTGATATGGAGTCCTTCGAAGATTGTGTCTTCTGGAATTAATTTGCCAAGCTTGTCAAAGTAGGCTTTTATATCCCAAGTCTCGTTGTCGTCATCTGGATGTCTGCAACCAAGGAACAGTTCAGTGTCATCACAATAACAGTACGGTTGTATTTCACTCTCAGGAGGACATTTTGCGAAAACCAACCCAAAGTACAAATATACAAGACTCAAATATGTAATAAATTTCAAGAACATGATGCTAACAATTTAACTTGGTAAATGGTAGAGTTAAAATGTGTGAACTAAAACAAATCAATTATTGATGACACCTAACAATGAGTGGGTGAATAAATAAAGATATAATTAGCAAAGTCGGCAATCAAAGTCAATTGTAACGGTTAAATTATGCCCTAAATTCCAATTGGAACACAGTTTCACCTGAAGAATGCAACTGTTGATTCTAATTTAATAATTCACGAGGATCGAACACACTTTTTCAACAAACTCTTCTTAAGAATCTGAGGAGGTGAATCTTCCACTAAAAAACTTTTCTCGGCTTTAAACAATTCAATACCCTGACTTTCTTGTTACTGCTTTTTTACGTTTAAATTACTTGAAAATAAATCAATTGACAAGTTAACACAAATTCTGGTTGTCCAATACGTCCAACTGTTATAGAATTGTGTTACTTCTAAAATTACATAAAGTGGTCTAATTGAACAATAAATGTTGTATCGTAAGATTTAAATAGGATATTTTATTACTTCGTTTCATGAGCATAAAACATTGTAAAAATTATTGGAGAGGAATGTAAGCTTTATTTCTTCCTTCTTCACAAAATTCAAGCATGTTCAGTTTTCAATTTTTCCTCCAATCGTTGCATGAAAACCCTTCCAAGACTCTGTCGTACTTCGGTAAGTTCTTACAAATCCATGAAGACTTTTTATTGCAAAAATACATATTCCATCCGCCAACTTGAACAGTTCTTGCGTTGTCCAAAAGTATTTCGAATTATTCAAAACCAGCGACAAGTTGCGTCATTCTATTTCCTCTCAAGTTAACATGTATGTCGCGTGCAATTCCTTCAAAGGTATCTGGAGCAAGTTTTTCTGACGTCAAGAATGGGCCAGATATATCAAGACTTTGCAGTTTTGGTAGCTTCGAGAATACTTTGCTTTCCATGCGTTGAAAAACTTCAGTGTTGGAGTCGTCACCAAAAGAGAAATAAACCAGGTTGTTAATTGGACCCAATGCATTTTCAGGAAACAATGTAATCCTGTTATTTCGTAAGAAGAGTTCTTCCTGGTTTTTGAACTTGTTCCCAAAATTGAAAACATCACAGAGAGTATGGCCAGGACCTTCATTCGTAAGCATAACGTTGCTTCTAATTGCTAATATTGTTGTTGTCTCCAGTGTGGCTTCAAAGGCATCGGGATGCAAGTGTTGTACATTTTCATTGCAAAGGGAAATGTTGGGAACTGGTAAGCTATTTATTTCTGAATTGGGGTTAGTAGAACAAGTAGAAATTAACACAAGTTACTCGTTTTGAATAACTATTGTTTGCTGACAAGTTTCATTCTGAAGTTCAGAACACTCACGTTACACTCTAGATTGCATTTCGACAATCTTACATTGATTTCATTCGCTGGTTTTTTTAAAAATATCATTGTGGTGAAGTAGAACACACTGGTGTATCTGATTTATTTTCTGGCCCGGTTTCTAGTGAATGCATTTAAACAAAGCATTAAAGGTATTTCAAGCTGTGGTTTTAGTTTAAATCGCTTGCTTCTCCACGGAAATTACTTTTTACAGTTGACAGATACTATATAACAGTGAAAATTCACATTTATGTATTAAATATTCTTGCAGTGGATACAAGTGGTAAAAATTGCAATATATTGAAAACAATCAGGAAGGACGGCAGGAAATTTAACCAATTCATCGTTACTTTCTTCATTTGATAGGATAACCCATTAACTTGGTTATCCTTTGTCATTTTCATCAGCCGATCTTCCTGGCAGGAAAAATCATTGAAACCAATCCTTATGCACGATTTCATGATGAGTTCATACTAGTTTCAGATTAGGATGCAGAAAGTCAATGAAAACATAATTAAAAGGCATGTTTAAATTTATTTCAGACAATTTGATACAATTGTTTTCAACTCACATATCACATATGAAATTCAAATTAATAAGAGTAGCCTCGAACCGATTTTTTAAGTGTTTAAAAAATGTAGTATTTTGTATCAGGTAAACTTTTTATTGGATGCTTTTTCACAGTAGTCGAATATATCTGTGAATCCAGAATCCTTTCGGCAATCAGCACTTTCAATTACACTCCTATATTTCGCTACATCATTACAAATCCAAGTTAATTCTTCATTACAAAGAATTCCATCACCACCACCTATGTACGCTTTGATTTAGCTAGCTTTCTCAAACAAAGGCTTAAATAAATTTTCAGGAAGTCTGTTAAATTCTATGCCAAAGTATATAAATAAATTGTCGGGCAGTCCTTCAAATGCGTCCTCAGCGATATCTTTTGGGGAAGCAGCCGACAAGGATACATCCAACGTTGCTAATTTTGAAAGTCCTGAGA
>Ga0194135_10000538_pt1 | contig 22298 bp, 19 predicted proteins | sample LitLau_LLRF_2013_FD_134024 | JGI IMG/M metagenome (GOLD analysis project Ga0194135, IMG submission 134024) | Freshwater sediment microbial communities in response to fracking from North America - Little Laurel Run_MetaG_LLRF_2013 (version 2) | ecosystem: Environmental > Aquatic > Freshwater >...
AGTTTATTTAATTATTATTATTATTATCATTATTATTGTACATTAGGGGATACATTTTATTATAAAGTTGATAACGAATCAAGAAAGAACACAGAAAGGGAGAGATCGATCCGCATAATAAACGGGTGTCAGTGAGTTAATGTTTTACATTTATTTTTTACTATAGTGGAGGAGGAAGAATATTTTGCCAGTCAAGGAGCCATTATTATTATTGGAGTGCCGGAACTAAAAGTCGGCAGAGAAGAACGGTGAAGCAATTGAAGCAGTTCGAGTTATGTCAGTTTGACGACGTGACGGTGACGGTGGTGGAAAAGAAGAAGAACTTCATCTCTTAACAGAAGATTAACGGAACGGAAGATTTGGTTAGTTCTAGTATTAAGGATTAATTGGGCTTTATTATTATTTGTTTATTTTTGTGTATTAGATTTTTGGGGGCGTAATAGACAAAAGTAAAGCGTTAAAGATTGGGAAAGAAAATCAGGAATCAATTATAATTAATAATTTATGGTGTTTGTTTTGTATTCTCTATACAGGTTTTGAACGTGGTATTGGTGGACACTGCGGATGGCCCTTGGGAAGCCTTTTCGAATTTCAACCCTGCTAGGGCCAAACAAGTGCAGTATTATTTTAAGACATCGAAATAAAGATGATTCGCTGCTATTCGAGTCCAATGCGGTCGCCCAGTTGTGTAAGGCCAAAAAATAGTTATAATTATACCTTGAGGAGTTAAGAAGACTCTTGTTCTTGTTAGATTGTATGTCATTAGTTTGTAGTTTAAGGAAGTACTTTTTGATATCAAAGTAGAAAATAGAATACGAACAATCAATGATTTAACTGTAGAAAGAGGCTGTAGAAGAAGAGTTGTTAATTTAATGTCCCGTAGGATTTCTCGATTTTTATTTTATAAAGTCGAGAGTTTACATTAACCGAGAAGTTTAAAAATCATACAATTATGTTCTAATTTTTTATGTTGTAGCCGCACCGGAAACGTCTGCCATTAGAAAGGGTTATACGGACCATGTGGAATCTTATTATGGATGTTTAGGAGTCCTCCAATTCTTTCCAGGTATGTAAGATCAATTTTACGGGCGTAAACAACTGGGCAATTGGAACTATGGAATTTTAAAGTGATTAATTACTTTCAATAATTGTGCTGCAAATTTAATAGGACCTCAGTGTAAAGGTACTGGTAGCTTTTGAGATTACGTAATGCGTTAGAAAGGGGCACTAGTTTATTTATTAGGCTTTTTGCAATCAAACTGCATTTTAATTGTGTGGTGGCGATAAATTTAAGTGGCACTTGGTTTGTAGCGTTTCAAGTGGACAAGAAATTTGAAGAATACATTTATTTTGCAGATGAAGATCCTTTAATGTACCTTGTGTTAATCAGTGGATGTGTATCTGTTGGAAAGATCTTGGATTCCGAAATCTATCGGATTACTCAAACCACGTTTGTTAATTTACGAGGAGCTCTGCCTGAGGATGAAAGAATCACTGAGGCAAGTTAATTGTGACAGTTATATGGATTGACAGAAGTATTCAAGAATATCATGGTGCTGTTTTAAGCGCCGTAATTCGTTTGAGTTGGGTTTAAATTGGAACTTTCGCTGACAGCGTTTACAATGCCATCGTGATCACCTTCATATATATGAAGTGATCTAAATCTAACCTTTTTTTGCAGATTAAAAAGGTGCTGAATTCCGGAACATTTTATTTCTCGTGGTCTTCTTCTGGAGAATCACTTGATCTCACACTATGCGAGCAACGAAGAACCTACACGAAAGAAACGGACAACCGATTTTTCTGGTAAGTTCATGTTTCTATTGCAAAAGCGATGCTTGTTTAGGGGACGCGGTAGTTATCGTAATAAGTGTGTTAAGTGTAACACAGATAAGATTGGCGTCTGCTTCAGCTAGACATATAAACAAAACTTTTGTTTCTCAAAAATTTATATTTCAGGAACAGAACAATGTTTCTCCACCTCTTAAGATACGGAATCGATTGCAATGAGTGGCTTTTGAAGATGACTTGTGGCTCTGTCGAAATCAAAACCGTTTACGCTGGTGCTAAAAATGTAAAGGCTGCTATAATATCCAGATTGAGTTGCGAACGAGCTGGCACAAGGTATTGTAATGTAGTCTTCTATATAATTTTATCACTTAAAAAACACTGCTTGTATTACGGATTCATCTTAAAATTTTAGGTTTAATGTAAGAGGAGCTAATGATGATGGTCACGTTGCAAACTTTGTTGAGACGGAACAAATTATGTCAACCGACTCGGATGTTGTTTCTTTCCTTCAAACAAGGGGATCGGTTCCATTATTTTGGGAACAACCTGGTGTTCAGGTCAGTTCGAAATGTATTGTCAAATTCTTTACTTGAACTGACAGTGTGACTAATAATTATAGGTTGGTTCACACAAAGTTCGATTGTCAAGAGGACCTGAGGCAGCTTGCTCGGCGTTATATAGACATTTGCAGATGATTAAGGATAGATATGGAAAACAAGCAATAGTTAACTTACTGGGCACCAATATGGTCGGTTCAAAGGAAGGAGAGGCCACCCTTTCTTCATTGTTTCATGTGAGAACGTTACTTTTGTACAGTTTCCGTAATGGTCACGTCATGGACTACGAAGTTGTATCACAGTATTCAAATTATTGTTTATGTTTACTTCAGAGTCAGCATAAGATGAACAAGGATTTTGCTGATATCCCACACATTCTGTTTGATTATCACCAAGAAGTAAGAGGGACGAGAGGATTAGACCGTTTAGAGCATCAAATAAACCCTTATATAGCAGAATATGGATTCTATTACTTTAAAGCAGGGAAATTGCAAAGGTGAGATAACAATTTAGTAGTATTTATAACTGATGAAAGGTAAATGGTTTAAATTTTCTTTCAACTGATTTAGACGGCAAACTGGAACGATACGAACGAACTGTCTCGACTGCCTGGATCGAACTAACTGCGTTCAAACATTTATTGGACTTAAGGTATAAATTACCCCTCTGCAGCCTATTCCATTATTCTTCTTCATCATAAAGTTGTAACATACTCAGGTTCTCGAAAGCCAATTGAGGGAGATGGGATTATCACAAACATACGTTCGCTTTGAAGAAGTTTTCCGTCAGATGTGGATAAATAATGGAAATGAAGTATCTAAAATTTATGCTGGAACTGGTGCTATACAAGGTGGCTCCAAGGTAGAAAAGTTAACTAATGCACAAAATTACAAATTGTTAGGGTTGCGTATTTTTATGCACTAACTGTTATTATTTTTAGTTAATGGATGGTGCTCGATCAGCTGCAAGGACGATACAAAACAATTTATTAGATCAAAGCAAACAAGAAGCTATTGATGTATTGCTTCTTGGTCACACATTTAACACTGAAGTCACTAGCTATGCTCGCTCTTTATTGCCATCACATTATCTGCATGGTAAATATCTTCAAAATTTTCAAAATTCAATGCTGCGCAAACAATTATTTCACATTTTCTTGAAATAGCTCCACCTATAATTTTGAAGCAAATGGTGAAAAGATGGGAAGATTATACATCTCCGAAAAGTTTACGAGTTGTCGTAGGCACTTACAATGTCAACGGTGGAAAACACTTTCGATCTGTGGTGTATAAAGATTTGTCCCTTTCTGATTGGCTTCTTGATGCTGCAAAAATCGGAAGGTCTTCTTGTAAGTTGTTCATCATTTGCTGTCTTTCTTTACATAAAATATGTGGTGCTGTAACATTTAAATGAAATTAAAATTTCACATTATTTTGCTGCAGCCTTAGTATCCTTTGAGGAAGATGACAACAATCATGGCCTTCCTGCAGATATTTATGCCGTAGGCTTCCAAGAAATTGTCGATCTTAACGCCAGTAATATTATGGCAGCTAGGTACGCGATTCTAGTGATACATTTAAATACAAGTTAATGCCTACAGTAGTAGTAGTGGAATTGGAATTTGTTTAATTGTTGAATTTAATTATTCTAGTACTGAGAATCAGAAGGCTTGGGGAGAGGAGTTGGGAAAAATTCTGAATCGAGATCGTGGTTATGTGTTGCTAACGTCTTTACAACTTGTAGGCGTTTGCTTGTTTGTGTTTACTCGACCTGAATTATTACCACACATCAAAGACGTAGCAACAGATTCAGTGAAAACAGGACTTGGAGGAGCTGCTGGAAACAAGGGGGGTGTCGCTATAAGATTTGTAGTTTATAGCACATCAGTCTGTTTTGTGTGTTCTCACTTTGCTGCCGGACAGTCCCAAGTGAAAGAACGATGCGATGATTACACAGAAATAAGCCGAAAAATATTATTTCCGATGGTAATGAGTTGATATTCTTAACTGTAGATTGACATGCCAGGATTAATTTAAACTACAATTTCAGGGAAGAACTCTCGACTCCCACGACTACATATTTTGGTGCGGTGACTTTAACTTCCGAATAGACATCGATAGAGAAGAGGTTAAAGAGTTAATTAAACGTCAAGAGTGGCCTTTACTGCTTCGAGGTGATCAGCTCACAGTCGAGAGAGAAAAGGGGAATGTTTTTGAAAATTTCGAAGAAGGCAACATCGACTTTCCGCCGACTTATAAGTATGATTTATTTTCCGAGGACTACGATACCAGTGAAAAGTGTCGCATTCCAGCCTGGACGGACAGAGTTTTGTGGAAAAGAAATATGCCCCTGACAGATATGAGTACGACTTATTCATTTTACTGTAGTCGTCTGAGTGTCAGTCGGACATCCACATTGTCCGGCTGACACTCAGACTATTATTGTAGAAGCATTGTAAACATAATAACAAGTTGTTTTTATTTCTTCAGCTCCCCCGCCAGATTGGAGTGTTGGAAGATGTTCTTATTACGGACGCGCTGAGTTGAAGCAAAGTGATCATAGGCCTGTCGTATCAGTAATCGACATTGAAGCTTTTGCAGTAAACGAATCCAAACGTGATAGAATATTCCACGAAGTCATTAAGCAGCTTGGACCAGCAGATGCTACAGTAATTCTTGATGCTGACGATCCGGGTGTGTTTGATTATGAAGATAGTGATCAGATAATCTTAAATGAATTGGCTGGGTGCGGAGATGTTGTTCTTGTGCGACATATTGGCAGTGAAATGTGGATTACATTCAGGGACGGGGTATCTGCGCTGGCCGCTTGTCAGTTGCAATGCATCCAGGTGCGTAGTTTGGTTTTAGGCGTGAGTGTGGAAATATTTTGCGTGCCGTTAACGATGAATGCATACTGTTTTAATTGTCAGATTGGAGATTACGTCCTCAAAATCAGACTCAAAACTGAAGATTGGGATAACCACTTGGAAAAAGAAATGTCTTTGTGCATTAACAATTGTGTAGCCTTGGTCCCAGGACAAAATAACAACACATTGAAAGGAGTTAGTAGCTGCAGCAATTTAATTGCAGCACCTGGTAAGTGCTTTAGCAAGTGACACATTTTACTGGCAAAAAGAACTTAACTGCAAGTGTTTTTTGTAGAAGACACTATTCGGCGGGTCCATTCAGATTCAATGCTTGGAGAGGCTCCAAAAGTAAAAGTACCTCCTCGTCCTGCTCAACCCAGTCGACCTGCTCCTCCGGCTCCGGGACGTCCGCCTCCTCCGCGGTCGCCTGCTCCAGAAAGACGAATAATTGATCAGGTATTCTACTATTTTGCAAGCACTTTATTTTCGTAATCCTGATCGGACAATGCATTAAAATATTCTTTAATAAATTACAGGCTGAGTCATCTCCTTCTGATTCCCCGAAAGATTCTCCAAAAAAAGAACAAGCAACGCCACCATTTCAAAGCAAAGTGCCACTCATCCCAACTCGAACCTCGAGACCGGAATCCCCGATAGTGGACAACGCCGCACCTGCTCCGGTTCAAAATCAACTCCCTCCTGTTCCTAAGCGAGCAAATTCTGCAGATTCTTCTAAACAAGAAGGTTCAAACGGTGCAAATTCCCCGTGGGACTCACCAAAGATATCTCCAACAAATCCTCAGCCTGTGTTAAGCTCTAGTCAGACTTCAGGCCAGACAAGTCCTGTAAATTCTGGAAATCTTCCTCCTATTCCACCACGACAAGTCGGAAATCCCTCGTCGGCTCCGAAACCATCAAATCTTCCACCTGTCCCAGCACGCAGTTCTCAGGGAATACCTCCTATCCCTGCTAGATCCCTCCCTACCGTTCCTCCGAGAAAGTAGAAGGTGAAAAATTGTGGCATTTTCCTGCTAAATCTTCTTTTTCCGTAATCACTTATCTACAGTAGTACACCGATCTGATAAGGTTTCGCCTTACGAGCTAATGTATTTATTTAATGTACAGCAAGTGTACATCCAGTCACACTAATTTCTCTAACTCGGTTTGTTTTTGTGTACACACTGGCTCTCCTGCAAGTGCAACGCGTGAGTAGCATAATACACCATGTACCTCTCGTTATTTTAAACGTATAATTTAAATAATGTGATATTATTTGAAACAGCCATTGAATTTTGTATTTTTAAGACTTGATGGTAATTTGATTTCCTGTGTAATATTGCAATTAATTATTCACTTTCTTTAGTTTTAAGTATTGTAAGTCGTAACATGATGCTGGTCAAGCGAATAGCATTAACTACCGAGATTTACATAGCAAAGGAAAGTATTCTCGTAAAGAAAAGTCGTCAGGAAGATTAATAGTCGGAAATTCAAGTAACTACTAAAATATTCAATTAGTTGTCACAAATTATTTTTTGAAATGCAGCTTACAATAGCAATATAATGTACAATTTTTCCTTTCTCGTGATATAGCTGCGAATAAGTGAGAGTAACCATCAACAAGAACAGCAGTATTATTACAGCATCGGCAAGATGGCTAATAATGCAGACGGAGCAAATACCAACGACGTATGATGAACACATAGCCAGTAGAAAATGTAGCACAGGGTGCACCTAGAAATAAGTAAACTACAAATTAGCGAGTACAATATGTAATCATTCCGGTAATGTTTCTGTGAATCATTAGAATGACATCCGCCATCAGTGATGCTTTGTCTGTGGAAACTGTCAATTTAGTTCTCGTCCTGAAATAAAAACCTGATTGCTAAATATAATTAAAGTTCAGGTGCTCGGAATTCTTTACGACCATGAACGCGTGTTGTTTCAAAATAATAGTGCATGGATATTTTTATTATTTATGAACATAGTAAACTTTATTGGAAAACCGAAAAGACAATCAATCAATTTTCTTATTTCTGCTTAACAAACAACAAAAGTCGGTCACACATTCATAAGACTCTTAATGAAAAGAAATATTATGTAGAAGGAGACACGATCTTAATCATCACTAGTTAAGAATAACAAATCTATACTATGATTTCGTAACGAACAATATAACAAAAGGTAAAAATAAATCGTGGGGAAAATAGGAGGTAAGAAGCTTAAATACTTTTGACTACACTACTAAAGTAAAGAACATTGGGTAATTTAATTAATTGCGGGCAACGACATACCAAATGCAAAAACCTGTCGTATAACATCAGAAAAATTTAACATGAATAAATCGCGACTCCAAGTTTATTTTACTTTTTTGATCAATCGCGATGTCTGACAACTGAATACAAAAGTAGGGCGAAATTGTCTTTGATTAAGATGCATTTTAGTAAGTCATTCCCAACAAGTTGTTGCATACAAAAGTTAATTATACTTGTTTCCGTTCTCGTCGTAAGTAACAACATACATAAAATCAAAATTGAACACATTCAGATTCAATTGCTCAGGTTAAAGCCTCTGTTCGTAAGTCCTAAGGGAAGAACCTCAATCTCAATCTTCACTACATCAAAACAGCAAAGATAAGACCAACTGTAGAAGTCAACTTTCTACATGGCAATAATAACAAGAAAACTTCGAGCAATGCTACGTATCACAAATTAATTATCTTCCAAAATGCTTACTATCAAGTACCTGTACAACATAACTAAATTACTTAACAAGGAAAGGGATAATCAAACTGATTTTCACTGCGACTACAAAAACATTTCGAACGTTGATTAACAATATAATGATCAAGTACCCGCACTCATTTCTCCATACCATTAAGATCATAAAATTACTCTCAATCTTAATTTACTTACACTATACTCAAAGCCTAAGCTAAATTTATTATTGGATTGCCTGACTTATAACTTACATCTTAGGCAACTAACTGAACTGCAATTACGTTTAGTGCACCAGGAAAAAAGCATCGTATGAATTGATTTCATGAGCAAAACAGTTTTCTCAAATATCGACTTTGTTTCACTTCCATAAATGCTTTGTTTCTGTCATCGGATTTCACAAATATCGACTGCAAATTGACTCAGACTACTCGGACTTTTTCAGGTTTCATCGTAAATATAGCGTTTACATAATAATTACAAGCATCAAATAGATTTTGTAGAATTTCTTTCTTTAAAAGAATATAAGAATATTTGGTTATTGTAGAATATATACTTAGTTTAGAGAAAATAAAGAGACGTGGTAAGTCTGGAATTTTAATTCTAAAGTGTCTACTTAAGTACGTAGCTTTTTAAAGATTCTAACTAATTAAAAAACTGTACGATGATAAATTAAAGCGGCCTGAAAATCAATAACCTTCAAGACTACACTGCTTAATCATGTAAACAATGTCTGACTAACAACAGAATTTTAAAAAAACGATGAGAATTTTTACATTTCTCATCAGATTGTTTAATAGAGAAATTTCTCCTACAGATTGAAATTTAAAGCTCTGTGTGTATGGGATTTAAAAATATTTTATCCGAAGCTTGAAAAATCGCGTAAAGCAGTCCATTACGATTACAAAATTGTACTTCAAGTTGCCAACGATTTTTAATTTTTTCTATTTGGAATAATATACATCTGTTTCAAAAATATCCTATCGGTTGCCTACTAAAAGTCGATATGAATATTGGAATAACTGTTGCGAGCCTCTTTTCCAATCCTTCCAACGATAACTAGCCATTCAGTAGCGAAATATTACTGCCCTTTAACATTTAGTAAACTTGTCGAAAATAATGCGTCAAGAGCATACATTAAATTTTCCGAAGTAAATATCTCTGAATAGATAGTCCTACCTAACTTTTGTGTCATAAATTTTTACAACGTAAGAATGAAACCACCAATAGATCTCACAGTGCAATTTCCAAGATATGCAAAGTGAGCTACGAGGTACTTCAACCTTAGCATAATATTAGTTAACGTTAGCAGTTCACTAATCAATGCAAGTCATTTGAGTCAGGTCATGAGGGACTAGTACGCTTCAGTTAGCACTACTAATGGTTATTCAGACTCAAACTGATTCATCCATCAATAAAATTCTTAGCATAACCTATAATTGTTTTAAGGTACATATATAAGATAATAATACAATTTAATATATGTTAGACGAGACATATTTAGCAGCAAATAGTTAATAGAGAAACTACGGCAGGTTCAAATGAGCTATAACCACTTCCGTTTTCTGCACTACTCTTACTAATCTCTAATAGACATTTAGACGAACTATTACATTGATTTCTATCTGAGAGTCAGTGTGTAATATTTGTTGTATAGTAAAGCATATATTAAACACATATCCATGTATAGAAATAAGCGTTTTAAATTAGCAACTCATTATTATATATCTACTCAATCTTATCACACGAAGGCTTTAATTAGCCATATCCGAACACTCATAATAAATAATTTCTATTTCACATACTACCACCTGTGTAATCCGTGCAAGACTTGAAGTATGGTTACAGTAACTTGACGGTGGTCTGATACGATTAGTACACTAGGATTAAAACTGGAAGAGTGGATAGACATATGAATGTGGAGTTCTTTAAAGTTCATTTATTCCACCATCTGGAATACCTTGCTTCACTTTTTCCAGAACTTTGTTAACGAATTCAGTAGTATGTCCTCCAATTCTATGTCCTGCAGAAAGCAGATTTCGTTGATTAGTGCGCGCTTGTGAGGAAAACAAAGTTCAGTCAGAAATACATAAAATATCGATGAATTAGCAAATAATCTTACTTGTTCCAAATTTTGAGATTCTTTCCACCTTAGCGGAGAGTGGTTCCGATACATCTGTCAAAGTACCATCTAGCTTAGCAAATACTAACTGCCGAGACTGCTCAATGGCCGTCATCATACGCTCTATAAACAAGAAAACAGTCTTTAAACATCTAGACTCTTGTATATCTAATATAAAGCTCAAGTTAAACTTACTGTGCTCTTGCTCTAGGCCATACAGCTTCAGCTTGTTTGCTTCATGTTGCGCTTTCTTCTTAAGTCGGCAAGCTCTGCAACAATAAATAACATGTAAACTGTCCTTTTGAGAAATTGTGCTTATCATTACTCACCTTGATGCTAGTTTATTCTTTTCCTTCCTCGAACGAGATTTAACTGCAGTTGGGAGGTCTGCCACTGGCGTCATCTCTGCAATTACCTTATTCAATCGGTCTAATTCCTTCCCAATTGTCCACAGCTTGCGAGGGTTAGGAGTCAAGTCATTGCCATCTCCCTTTCTAGCTTTTCCACTGGAAGAAATAAGCTCAATTATAAAATCTTACTTTTTCTGGAATAAGCACATCCTATGAATACCTGTGTTTTATTCCTTGAATATGGCACAAAGGGCTAAACACAGGATCGGTAGGTTTTTGTAGCACATGAGGATCTTCTTGAGTTGGCGCTAACACCAATCGTTGTCCTTTAGGACCTTTAGCTTGAACGTTGTATTGCCAAAAAAATCTTTCTCGTCGGTTACCACTAGTACTTCCGGCATTGCTCTCCGTATCACTTACTTCTGATTCTAAAATTGACGAGACATTGGTTACAACAGCTCAAAATATAACAGGTCCTCCTAATGTGTACCTTCGTCACTGGAATCCTGATCGCTAATTTGATCGGAGTCAAAGCCTTCATCCATCGACAAAGAGAGTCCACAACCAGGGCTCAAGACATCTATTAATATATAAAGTTATTTTAATCTGTGTTCGAGTTACATAAGAGCCGATAATGTACCAGCAGAAAGGCTAGAAGTTGAACCACCTTCAGCCAAAGATCCAGTTGACAAGAGATGGGGCCGGGGATCTCTTCGCTGCCACACGACCTCGCGTCTTTGCTGCCATGCTTCCCAAGCATTGTTTCCCTGACCGGAGGGAGCAGACGATGATAATCGAGCGGTCACATTTCCAGAAGATGGAATCAACATAGACCTAGGAAGTGACTGGCCAAGCGGACTCCCAAGATCAGGTGACTCCATAGAATTTTGCAGTTCTCGTCGTAAAAGAAGTTCTCTCAGTCCACCACTGCCGGAGCTGCCATAAACATAATTGGTTATGGTTCGACCAAACATTTTTAAAGTAAAAAAGGGCCATACTTGGGAAACAATACTCATTCACTAGTATATTTAAACAATTAAGTGTACCTGGATGGCAGAGGGTTTGTAGTTGGTGTTGCAGGATGTGGTGAACTAGGTTGCATACTGAAACATACTTCTGATGCCATTGTCAGAGTTGGCTGCAACAAAGTTTGTTCCAGTATCGTCGAAGTTGTTGGAACGCTGGATGCGATGGTTCCCATTAATTTGTGATTTCCCAAGGGCGGAAAAGATGACGATGGCTGCACTTGAAAAGACACAATGTCTCCATCAGGATCAAGTGGGTTTCCTCCAGCAGGAGTTTGCGGAGACGGTGTTGCTTCAGCAAGACCATTACTACCAGGGTCCACAGGCCAATATAGATCATCAAAATTAAGTCCGTCTAATAAAGTGTCCGCATCGGGTGCATTGAGCTCAGCTAAAGTAGGACCAAGAATTTCATGTTTTTCCATTTTGAATATGTCATCTTCATCTACTGCCATTGAGAGCTTAGATAACTCTCCTTCCATAGAAAGAGGATCAACAGGTATTCCCAGAGGCGATTCCACATTAGGGTCTGCATTCATCATGGCTGTGTTCCATATATTATTACCAGGCCCTGTTATCAGATTACCATTCAGCATCAACCCCGAGTTGGTAACCCAATGCTGTTGATCTTGACCGATTCGGCGAGGAATTGGCATTCCTTGAGGACTTGATGGACCAAATGACAAAGGACTCAAAGTCCCTGGACTTCCAATCATTCCCGGGCTAGCGGGACTGTTTTCTCCTGATGTTGACTTCAGTAATCGCTGATTTGCAATATGAACTTGCAGTAACTGAGACATATCCTGACTAACCGACTTCCTCTGCAGCTAGCCTGCAAATAAAACGACAAAATCTGTCAGATGAGTTCTTCAAACACACAAAAAGTTGTAATTCCAGGAGTACTTCAGAAGAAAGTCTACATCGCTCAAAGCACTTTAATGATTCAAATTATCCAAATTATTTATTGCAAAAGACTGAACTGCATGCTAACTGAACCAAAAATTTACCGGATTTTAAATTCCATGGATTTGTTCGGGAATGCAGTAACTTACACGTGAATTAACCAATTAATTTACGTCTCTCACAATCGGTTTACAACCGACACAACTCACGGATATTGCTAGCTCAGCATAATATACATAAAATAATTATGTAAACAGTTTAATTTGGTGGTGGTTCTTAAATCTGCAAGTTCAAAATCAAACGGCAGAGTAAAAGTTGTTTTGTGTGTCAATGTGCGCGTTCAATAGCGAGAAATTTTCCTTTATCTGAAATTAACTACCGTAATGTTAATGTTTGGCTGATATCCAAGTGGTTCATTTATTCGGAGCGATGACAGCAAATATTCAGTATCCAGTTGAAATGAGCTTGAAAACGAAATCCTCAAACAATGTATTTGAACTAAATGCATGTGCCTTGTTTCACAACTATTAATTCAATTATTATATTTCTATTGTATATGTGTCCAAGACATTCATTATATTTCATTCATGAACTCAATGACTTATACTATAACCCACGCCCGACTAGGCAATCCTGTCACAACCCTCTTTTAAACATCGATTTTGACATGTCAGAAAAAGTTGTTTCTGGTATGTCTTGCAAAACTACAACGAATCGACCACAAAGCTTCAGTCTTTTTCTGTTTTCCTATCAACATAAAACAGGTTTATATAAATGTAAGTTATTGTGTCTATTTATACGGCTAATACAAAACAAACTAAATATAAACAATACGCTCATAATAATATTGGTCATGTCGCGTGTTTCCTAAACTAGCTGGGAAAAGTATTTTCAGAAAAACATGTCACGCCACCACAACAAAACACCCATCGGTATTTTCTCCCTAGTCCAAATTCCAAACACAAGATAATAATTTAAGCATTACTATACTCATCCCAAGTTCTGAGTCATCAGGCTGCACGAAGTACGCAAATAATGAAACTTTGTTTTGAACGCTCTTTTAATCATGGAACTTGCAAATAAGCGAAATTGTACTGAAGTGATGCATATAAAGATTGCAGCCTTTTGTTAGTTCATAAACAAAAATATATAGTTTAAAAATCACATTTGCTTTTTAATGAAAACACCCTAACAGATATTGAATAGTTATTATTATTATACTCAATATGTACTCATGCCTTACTTCAATGAATTTGAAAGCAGAGTGTTTGTGAAGATCATTGAATCCATTTGGTATGTCAGAACTAAACAGTCATAATGTTCGATGAGAAAACTAATCACCTGTTCGGCTGTCAATCAATCGCCTAATAAATATTTATCTTCAAGAATATTTCACAACTTATCGAGATTCGTTCTATAAATAATACATGAAATATCTTCAATTGGAATACCTAGGTATATCTTGGATTGTCTTTAGTGTCATGGCTACTTACAATTAATTAAGTAATTCAATACAGTAGAATTACTTTTATCAAGGTGATCACTTTGAAACCTTATGTAAAATTCGTTGCAACACGAATACAAAAATTGTAAACGGTTAATGTTTCTGACTATGCAGTATTGCAAGATACTTCAAAAAAAGAGCTTTCGTGTCATTACTAGAGCCAGCACTATTATCCTCGACTGTTTGAAACCAGGAGATGGATTCACATTAACAAGTTTTGAACGGGAATTCCTGAAAAAAACCTGAGCCAAAACGTAAAAATAAACATACAGAGTAATAGTTGTCTTTAGCGCTTTACCTTCATAATATCGGAATCAGAATGAATTTTAATAAGTATTAGTACAGCTTGTAAGCTTCATACTGATTGTGAGTACTGACAATGGCACAAGGAATTATACCACCTCCCTTAACCGGTCATCTTATTTGTTTGAGTTTGAGATTTGCAGTAATTGTATTTTGTACCTTGCTAGATTCTAGCATACTGAATATCAATCGTTATTATGTCAGTGAACAACAGTACAGACATAAATTGAAGTCATACATTCCGTTTTAAATGCTGAACTATAATGTAACCTTGGGCAGTTGAAGTCGGACAAAAATGAAAAACAAGCCAGCAAAAGATGACCTTGAGACTAGGGAATTGCACGGAAATGAAGTAAACAGAAATATCATCCGCAACCAATCCTCAGGGGTGAGCAAAAAAACACATGAATAACATTAGACGACTGTCAGTTTACCATGAGTACACTGTACACTAATCTTCTAATTAAAAGTACTGTGAACAAAGTATTGATTTTTACTACCCGATTCTTACGCATTTTTAGTTTTGAGTTGTCACGAGTCATCGTAATTAAGAAAGAACCTTCTTATCTTAGCCCTATTTTTAATGGTGTCATAGCAGATTAAGATGCTACACTAGCTATATATTAATTGCTAGATATAACTGACCAACTTCAATACCTCGCAAACTCGCAACTAGTAAAATCACATAATTATGAACCACAAAAGACACCTGTAATAAATCAGCAAGTTGACCTATTCATTAAAAAACTACTGTACAAAGGAGTAATCATATCGAGATCGGGCTGTAAACAAATACAACAAAAAAAAACTACAAACAGTTGTACTCATTTAAAGCTCTGGCCTGAAAAACAGCATTAGACAAATTAGCAGCAATTAAAGTATAAATATTTTTCAGTCAAACAAGAAACAATGTGAGGTATATCCATTAAATTTCACATTCATACAAACAAACAACGAACTTAGCGAACTTGCTGATAGGACGAATTCGTACGGCTCGCACAAAGTTTAAACTCACGACCCGAATAGAATGCCTTCATGAGTTGCAGTTAAAGTTTCTAATTTAGGGTGAAATGCCTACGCCTACAGCTTGTATTGTAAGACGGGAATCGGATTAATATTGATGGGAGCATCCCAGATACGCATGTAGAACAGTATGTGATGCAGTCGTCAAACTCCAACGTTCTGTTTTGGCAATCAGTTATGTAACCTTGAATATGCTCATGCCTAAGAAAGTACATTGCACTTTCCATATGCAAAAATACAAGTCAAAGAACATATTAAATAAATGCAATTTGTGAAACAGTACATATATGTACTTTACTGTCAATTTTCATACTTCCATATCAACCATAAAATAGTGCACGGGGCAGTATTACAATATTCCTATTTTTATCATGGTAGAAAAAGGATCAGTGAATAGCTATTATTGGTATTTTTCTAAACAAGCCAATGGTAAAATGGAATGCAATGCCTGTGAAAGACTTTAACAAAAGTTCGCTTGTCGTCCGGCTAAAATTCCTGTTTTTTTAGCCGTATTAAAGAACCCCCGTTTTATGGCACCACTCTGAAACTTAAATTAATCGATCAAAAAAGCGATTGGATTTCAAAATATGGACGTTTTCAAATTCAGAAGCTTCACAATCTGCATCATCAAATGTAATAACCAATACACGATTTCTGGTTGACTAAATATACGAGCTCTGGTTGGCATGATGTATTAAGAAACATAGAACTGTATTGTATTAATGTCTTTGTACTCGAGCTCAACATCTCAATTGCTCAAAAAAGTTGTTACAGCTGACAGCTACAAACAGCGTTTTCAGGGTTTCCAAGATGCGTGATTGTTACTTCATGCATAGGTTAAGTAAGATGGCTTGAGACTTGAGTCAACTATAAATGACAAGCAACAGCAAATACAAGGGCGACAATTCATAAAAAATTAGGTTGAAACAAAACTGTCTAACACTTAATTGAGAGCCTTTGCTCGCAAGCCTTTTGATTATCTGCCAGCTGGTTTGTAGCAAAACTTCCATTAACTAATAAAATTGCATTTTCGCGAATAAAAAGACCTTTGCATTAACCAGTAACCCCCATTATATTACGTACAAATTATTATTATTTACACAAAAAATAACTGAACTCACACCGTGTTGTTCGTCAAATATTAAAGAATAAAACTTTTTTGGATTTGGGGGCGTGCTAAGATACATCATACAATGATACAATACTAACTGATTTTCCTAGTGTGGTTCATCTTTTGTTCTTTATTGAAAAGTTAGAGTTGTGGATGAGTTTAAAATGAATCACTACTTATACCATTTTACTGTAAACTTTGCTAGTCTCACATGGGATTCACGTGAAAGATGACCTTTGATCCTTAATACAAGTTAACACGAGAAAGAGTAACATGCATTTTTACATGACAAAATGGGTTCAACCACAGCTAATCTATGATGCCATTGATGTGTTACAAATAGTAAGCTTTGTGATAAGAATAAGATGCAAATGCAACTTTCTTTCTTAACTTACGAAAACACATCTCGCGTATTGACGGATTTATAAACTGAACCTCTAACTTATATGCCTCGTAATTTCCTAGCTGTAATTGCTGTACATAATAAATTAATGAATGCATAGCACTGTATTACTAATTAACTTATTGGAAATTAAGTCCATATTCCACAAGCACATAACACACTCGCTACTGGGAAGAGTAAACCAGAATTATAATGATTTCTATGAAAACAATCAGCTATGCAACATCACTGCTAGTTGATTTCAATAGACATCAGCTTGTCTGATTGTGAGTCTCAGAAATCATATTCGTACTTAATATGATAACAAAACATCTACGGAGCGAATGAGCTATAACAATTTCTTCTATTCAAGAAGTTCAATATTTGCGATTTTGTTTCTAACTTACAAAGTTAGAAACCAATTTATGATTCTCGTGTTTCTCGACATGACTTTGCGTACTAGCAGTAGGAGCACAGAAGCAGTATATTGATCATCCTACGACTACGGCCGCTTCGGAAAGAAATATTTTATAGTTCTCTTGCGTGGCCGAGTTGTTACCACTGATGTTAGTGATGTTCCAGCGTTTTCAAGTACTGTTACAGTATTTCTGTTGCAGTTTTATCGATCGACGATGTCCTTGACCAAAATCTCTCAAATAGTAGTAGTAAGTATACTATATACCATTCTAAGGTGGTAGAACTCAAACCTATTTCATTCTACGATTCGAATGATGACATAGAAGGGTGAAGGGAAAACGTTCCTCGTGACTTAAAACCTTGAGCACAAAACTCGGTTATTCGTGGGTACTCGGGTTCATGAAAATTCGAGCAAATGAATATAAAAGCATTAACTGAATAGTTCGGCCTCGCGTTCGCAGCTTTTTATAGGAAAAAAGCTATGCCATGGTCCTTGCGTATCTCATGTGAAGGTCGTTGATAGCTAGTTCAATAGCCTTCTTTGTATACATACAAACCTCATTCAAGTAGGAACCTCGGAGCCTCGGTTTTGCAATAATGTTGCTTGAAACTCATCCGAAATTTTTAAAAAATAAGAAACTCAAATAAACAGAAACCTCATCCAATTTTAAGCCTACCTTACGTCATCCAGAATAGTTGAGTTTTTAACTTATGCCACTCAAAAAAACTTCAAATATATTGAGATGTGACAAAAACTTCTGTTCCACTTTTAAATAACGTGTAATATTTTTGAAAAAATATTTTAACACCCGATTCTTGATAAAACGTTGCCAAAGTAAACACAATTTGCATCACAATTATACTACAACAATAATATTATTATGGATCCTATCAACCATAAGTAGCATTTATAATTATCATTAAGTAATTTTAAGTGGTACCGGATCTTTACGCAATCATGTTGGTCTTATCCTATCACTTCGATGGAAATACCAAAACATCAGCCCACTTTGACAAAACAGCTACCGTGTTTCTATTTGCGAGAAAGTGCAAATGACGTCATATGAAAAGGTTCAATGTCGATCCTTGTTAGTTGTGCACATACACGGGTACGAGTCACCTGACCAATGAGGAGAATGTAAATAAAAACAACGCAGCTTCGATCGCTCGAAATAGAACTGTGTCATATAGAAAATTTTGACTACTGCTACCATTAGATTATTGATAATGTTCACTTAAATTTAATGTAAATAATTTATATTTAATGTCACTTAAACTAATTTTAATATTTTAATATACAATCGAGTTAAACATTAGCTTTAAATTACTGATAACTGATGCAGTTTGCCACGCGAAGCAGCGAAAAAATCTACCGGACTTGGATTGCAAACAACTACTTTAACTCGAAAAACCATTGTTTAATGCCTTTGAACAGTTTTTTAAATAAAAATTCCATGATGATTGTTTGCTTATTTAAACTGCTGGCTTCAAGTTTGTTATTTAGATTGAAACAATTATGCAAGGAAACTGTGTTAGTGCTTTAATAGTTTTGTGTTGGCAGGTGCAATTCATAAACAAAAAAAATGGAACGCCTTTTATACAATAATTAATAGTATTGCCGATTGCTAATACGTTATTGCTAATAGGAACTTGGAATTATGATGCATTTCTAGTTAAGAGCTGTATACACCTATGTATAATTCGTCGAAACTACTTAAAACGATATCAAAACTATTAAAAGATCCACAATCCACATTTGGATAGTCAATAGATAGTTTGAATAACTAGACTAAGAAAAGTTAAAGGAAAATTCATCAAATTGAATTATTAATCTCTGATGATTTTCAAATTGATTTTTCTAGAAATCGTGACTATTCTCCAGCAGACACAATGGATAAAGAACAAGAGAATCTTACACAATAATATATCATATTATAATGATTTACTTCTGGCTATATGACTATGAGATTCAGATTAGTCTAAGCATGGCCTTCAACTTCCAGCTCTCTGGAACTCTCAGTAGAATTCACTATCACGTTAAAAGGTCGAGAACTCTGCCAGCTGGTAACTTGTTTGCAATCAAACTTCTTACAATTCAGTGTCTCATACGATCCTGTGTGTTGCTAAAGACTAAAGACTAGAATAGAAACAATACACAGTATAATAAAAGAACTAAACGATGCGTGACTTGTATATACCAATTTTGCACCTCCATTTTTTGTAATAAAAGTAAAGAAGCTTCAATTTACATCTACAGTAATCCACACCGCCCATCTTTCCTACAGCTCTGCTCTGTACATCATTACATCTAGTCTAGACAAAAACAAATTCTGTTTATGTTTACATCAATATGTACAGTCGATTTCAAAGTAACACATGTTAGTCTGAAAGCTGAACAATAAAGATACCTTCTTCATTCAATAGCAATCGTCAATAGCATAAGAAATTGCGTTAATAAACCTGATCCTATCACTGTAAATATTACATCATCCATTTTAATCCGTACTAAACTGCGATAATATCAATCACAATTGACCAACAATCAAGAATGCAAGGCTCCACCAACTTATTCAGATTAAAACGAGTCTGTACTATCCACACACACTTAACATAAAAATGGCAGAAAGAACCATTTAAAAAACCCGAAAATAGAAGAAATAACTGACTTACCTCACTCGACACCACCTCCCTACAAAACCAGGAGCTTCTCCTGCGATTCCTTTGACCAAGACTTTGAGACGACCCGACCCGACTGTGACCTACTATCACTTTCTGTATCTGTAGTAGTAACTGGAACGATGATGTAGTCAGTAGTATTAGTACTAGTAGTGTTTTCGAACACTATCGACGCTTCTCCCCTCCTAATTAAACTACAGTAACAATCAAAGTTTACTTAAAATTCAACACAGTAAATAGTCCACAATTCTTATGGTAGTATCTGATAAGCACACAAGAACAGCACTGGTTGTTGTACTTAATTACATACGCAGGTAGGTATACTGTATAGCATACACGAATGATGCAGAAAAGATTGCAGACGATGATTATTATTACTTAGACTGCTCCTGCTGCTGCAAATGATTCGATGCACCATCTCACACCAACAATGCGAAAAGTAGGTTCTTCACCAGACTCAAAATACAAAAGTTGCAATTGTTGAATTGGTAGCGTCCTTCATCAAGGCCACCGATAGTCAACGATAGAGGAGTAGTAGGAATAATGATCACGACGACGATGCTACTGGGGTGAATAAAATGGCCACACAACAACAATTAGCCAAGTCTATGATCAATGTTGAAGCAGCGACGAACACAAACGTTCAAGACTTCCTTGTCGTCGTCGTTGTTGTTGTTGTTGATTGTTTACGCGTGTGAGTGTTAAGGGAGCGCTCGAATTTCAAAAAAACGCCCAACGACTTTATGTTAGAAATAGAACGATTTCGCGAAATAATGAATTATTTCTGATTCTGAAAGGATTTTTTGATATCGTTGCGTAACCAACAATGGAGAGCGTTTTGTATATGTATCACCAGATGAGTGTTTACGAAAAGACTGAGCAGCGAACATACGACTGAGTAGTATGATGGTGGTGGCAGAAGAGAGTGATGATAATAATAATAATAGTACGTGGATGGTGTATATATATATATGGGTAGTATCTTGTGATAGAAGAACTCCTATAGTGACTTGTTTTTGTTGAGGAGCACAGGACGCGAATCGCAAACGCAAGCACGTTGGCAATGTGGGCTTTTTGCTCAGCTTGGCGCCTACAAGTACTCTTCACTATATGGATGCCTGCGTGTATACCACACACATACAGAAGGAAGGTAGGTGCTGCAACGAGAAGGATCTCTACATGGTAGTATTATTACGGGAGAGATTGGCATATATTTGGCATGTGTTTTTACTAGAAAGACCTAGAGTAAAAGTTGCTCATCATCATGGACGGGGTATACTGGTATGTCGTGTAGTAGTATTATTATAAAGCTGTTACACAAGCTAAGAAAAGGGGAGGCTTTTTGTATTATGTGGGTAAAATGAACGAGAGTGAATGAATGTGTGTAATGGCAGTGACGGTGGTGTGGTTCTTTCGAGGCCATATTATATTATTATGTTATGTTATGTAGTAGTATTCCCACTCGGATTATTCCGAGGAAAATAACTTTTGTGCATCATCAATAATATAGCAAGTACAAACTTGGTAACTTTACAATAGTACTAATCATTGACATGTACTTTAATAAAATATTTGACAAGATGATGGTGGTATGTTTGGTTATTTCATTTTGGTGGTTGTTTCATTTCTTATAAAGGTGGATATATATATTGGTAAGTTAAAGCTGTGGAAGAACTTACTTGACACAAGCTATGATGATCCAGTTATGTCATTCTTAAAATCACTATTTCAAGATTTTTCGTCTTAAAATCTGTCCAAATTCATAATCAATATTTTGCAGGCACGGAAGAATTTTGGTTAGTTCATCTGACAATGAATGCATAAACATTTAATTTATGTTTAAAATGAAATGATTTTCTGAAGCCCAAAAGACTTTTTTTGGAAATCTTTGTTACAAAAGGGAAATTTTTGCGGATAATAATTTTGGTGAAATTTTTACACCTATAGTTAGGGCAAAATTCTTCAATTCATACTGAAGATTCGAAAGGATTTTGAATTGGCAGTAAAAATGAAACAAATTTCTCAACTGTGGAAAATGTACTGCATTGCTCGATCAATGAAATATGTTATTACTTTGGACCCATGATTGGTTGAGCCAGAATGCATTTTAATTGATTTAGTATGACTTTAAGCAGAAAGAGATCATCATGTGCAATCTGCGATTTCGCTTCTTGGTAAACTATTCCCTGGAAGTGTGTGTACTGTCTGCGTATCATTGAGAAGTATATGAGGGTGGGTATGTATGTGACTGATAACAAGGGCGATACGAGACCATAGCAGAAGACAAAGGGGAAGTAATGCTGACTTTACTTGTATTGAAAGCTCTTATGAGCCTATATGCTTGAATTGCTCCCAGTTGCCAGTGCTGAAAGCTTTTTAAGTGGAAAGTACTTTTGGGGATCTTAGGAGAAGAGGGGCTTCGGGGATCAAATGACGAATAGGTGGAATTTGCGAAAACACTTTTTTGCAAATGTAATAATAATGTTGTGTTGCCGCATGTGACGATGCGCTCTATGATAAAACAACGCTATGTTAGACTATGTATGTAATATAG
>Ga0194135_10000539_pt1 | contig 22288 bp, 16 predicted proteins | sample LitLau_LLRF_2013_FD_134024 | JGI IMG/M metagenome (GOLD analysis project Ga0194135, IMG submission 134024) | Freshwater sediment microbial communities in response to fracking from North America - Little Laurel Run_MetaG_LLRF_2013 (version 2) | ecosystem: Environmental > Aquatic > Freshwater >...
GTTTTGTGACAACCAGGGGTATTCCGGCATGATGGACTCGGGCACCACATCACGCGGGTTGTTTAAGTGCACACGATGCCACTCATCGCTGTAACGCCCCCCCACGCGGGCCAGGTCGGGACCTGTGCGCTTGCTTCCCCACTGGAAGGGATGGTCGTAAACCGACTCGCCCGCCACAGAGTAGTGGCCGTAGCGCAGTGTTTCGGCACGGAACGGACGGATCATCTGCGAGTGGCAGCCGACACAGCCGTTGGCGCTGTACACGTCGCGGCCTTCCAGTTCCAGGGCGGTGCGCGGCTTCATGCCTTCCACCGGCTTGTTGGTGACGTCCTGGAAGAACAGCGGGACGATCTGGGTCAGGCCGCCGATGCTGACGGCGATGACCATGAAGAAGGCCAGCAGGCCAATGTTCTTCTCGACTACTTCGTGCTTCATCAGTGAGCTCCAACTACAGCGATCTGAGCGGCGGCTTCAGCTTCAGCCGGGTTCGAGGCGCGAACGGTGCGGAACACGTTGTACGCCATGATCAGCATGCCGGTGGCGAAGAACGCACCGCCCAGGGCGCGGACGATAAAGCCCGGGTGACTGGCTTGCAGCGCTTCGACGAAGGAGTAGGTGAGGGTGCCGTCATCGTTGATTGCACGCCACATCAGGCCCTGAGTGATGCCGTTGACCCACATCGAGGCGATGTACAGCACGGTACCGATGGTCGCCAGCCAGAAGTGGGTGTTGATCAGGCCGATGCTGTGCATCTGCTGACGGCCGAAGACTTTCGGGATCAGGTGGTACAGGGCGCCGATGGAGATCATCGCTACCCAGCCCAGAGCGCCGGCGTGTACGTGGCCGATGGTCCAGTCGGTGTAGTGCGACAGCGAGTTGACGGTCTTGATCGCCATCATCGGACCTTCGAAGGTCGACATGCCGTAGAGCGCCAGGGACACCACCAAGAAGCGCAGGATCGGGTCGCTGCGCAGCTTATGCCAGGCACCCGAGAGGGTCATCATGCCGTTGATCATGCCGCCCCAGCTTGGAGCCAGCAGTACCAGGGACATCACCATGCCCAGGGACTGAGCCCAGTCCGGCAGCGCGGTGTAGTGCAGGTGGTGCGGACCGGCCCAGATGTACAGGGTGATCAATGCCCAGAAGTGCACGATGGACAAGCGGTAGGAGTACACCGGACGCTCGGCCTGCTTGGGTACGAAGTAGTACATCATCCCCAGGAAGCCCGCGGTCAGGAAGAAGCCCACGGCGTTGTGGCCGTACCACCATTGCACCATCGCATCGGTCGCACCGGCATACACCGAGTAGGACTTGGTGAAGCTCACCGGCAGTTCCAGGTTGTTGACGATGTGCAGGATGGCCACGGTGATGATGAACGCGCCGAAGAACCAGTTGCCCACATAGATGTGCTTGGTCTTGCGCTGCATCAGGGTGCCGAAGAACACGATGGCGTAGGCCACCCAGACAATGGTGATCAGGATATCGATCGGCCATTCCAGTTCGGCGTATTCCTTGGAGCTGGTGTAGCCCAATGGCAGGCTGATGGCCGCCAGGAGGATCACCAACTGCCAGCCCCAGAAGCAGAACGCGGCGATTTTCGGCGCGAACAACTGAGTCTGGCAGGTGCGTTGCACCGAGTAGAACGAGCTGGCAAACAGCGCGCAGCCGCCGAAGGCGAAGATCACGGCGTTGGTGTGCAATGGACGTAGACGGCCGAAGCTGGTCCACGGTAAGTCAAAGTTGAGTTCAGGCCAGACCAACTGGGCAGCGAGAAAAACCCCGAGCCCCATGCCGACGATGCCCCACACCACCGTCATAATGGCGAATTGGCGGACCACCTTGTAGTTGTAGGCGGTACTGATAGAAGTGTTCATGGTTCCCCATCCACGGTTCAGCTGAAGTGAAAGCGACTGCGCACGGCAAGGCGCGCTCACTTCGTCTGGAGTTATAGGCAGACTAAAAGCGAGGCAAGCATGAGCAATGAGCACAAGGCCAGTATTGACGGGGATCAATGGGCGCAGTGCGTGCAGGAACGCGGCTGGTTATGGGAGGTCGCCGCTGTTGCCGACCCGTTGCAAGCACCGACGCTGATCCTGGCCCACGGTGCCGGCGCGCCGATGGACAGCGGGTTCATGAACGACATCGCTGCACGCCTTGCCAGGCATGGGGTGAACGTCTTGCGTTTCGAGTTTCCCTACATGGCCCAGCGGCGCCTGGACGGCGGCAAGCGGCCGCCCAACCCAGCGGCCAAACTCCTGCAATGCTGGCGTGAGGTGCAGGCTGCGGTGCGACCTTATGTCACTGGGGTCCTGGCGCTGGGCGGCAAGTCCATGGGCGGGCGCATGGCCAGTCTGCTGGCCGACGAACTGGCGGCCGATGCCCTGGTGTGCCTGGGTTATCCCTTCTATGCGGCCGGCAAGCCGGAGAAACCGCGGGTGGCGCATCTGGCCGAACTGGCGACGCCGAGCCTGATCGTACAGGGCGAGCGCGACGCCCTGGGCAATCGTCAGGCGGTCGAAGCCTACTCGCTGGCGCCCAGTATCGAGCTGTACTGGCTGGCGGCCGCTGATCACGATCTCAAGCCCCTGAAGGCCTCAGGCTTCACCCATGAGCAGCATCTGGAGTCTGCGGCGGCCAAGGTCGCGGCGTTCCTGCAAACACTGGCCTGATCCTGTAGGCGCGAGCTTGCTCGCGAAGCGCTCACCCGGCCCTCGAACCTCTGAAGACTTATCGCGAGCAAGCTCGCTCCCACGGTCGTTGGGCGGGTTCGCGGGCATAAAAAAACCGCAAGCCGGTGCTTGCGGTTTTTTTGTCGCCGGCCCGGGGGCTTAGCGGTTGAAACGCTCCACCAGCGAGTACTGGGTGTGGGCGGTGCGGGTGAGGGCTTCGCTGAGTTCGGCCGAGTGCTGGGCCTGCTCCGACGTCTGGTCCGCCAGTTGCGCGATGGTGCTGATGTTGCGGCTGATCTCTTCGGCCACCGAGCTTTGCTCTTCGGTGGCGGCGGCGATCTGGGTGGTCATGTCGGTGATATTGGCCACCGCTTCGCTGATGCCCACCAGCGCCTGGTCGGCTTCCAGCACCCGCGCCACGCCTTCTTCGGCCTGGCGATGACCGGCGTCCATGGTCTGCACCGCAGTGGCGGCGGTTTGCTGCAGCTTGGCGATCAGGGTGTGGATCTGCCCGGTGGACTCGCTGGTGCGTTGCGCCAGCTGGCGCACTTCATCGGCGACCACGGCAAAGCCGCGGCCCATTTCCCCGGCGCGTGCCGCCTCGATGGCCGCGTTCAACGCCAGCAGGTTGGTCTGGTCGGCGATGCCCTTGATCACATCGACCACGCCGCCGATCTCGTCGCTGTCCTTGGCCAGCTGGGTCACGGTCAGGCCGGTCTCGCCCACCACCACCGACAGGCGCTGGATGGCTTCGCGGGTTTCCCCGGCAATGTCCCGGCCGCGGCCGGTGAGGCGATTGGCTTCTTGGGTGGCGTCGGCGGTGCGTTGTACGTGGCTGGCCACTTCCTGGGTGGTGGCGGCCATCTGGTTGACCGCGGTGGCCACTTGCTCGGTCTCGACCCGCTGGCGTTCCAGGCCGCTGGAGCTGTTGTGGGCCAGGGTGTCGGACTGCCGGGCCTGCTCGTTGAGGTGCTCGGCGGTGTCCTGCAGGCGGGTCAGGCAGGTCTTCAGGCGGGCTTCCTGGCTCAGGATCGACATTTCCAGGCGCGCCTGGGCGCCGCGGCTGTCGGTGTACATCTGGGCGATCAGCGGGTCGGAGGTGGTCTGCTCGGCCAGGCGCAGCAGGCGCTTGAGGCCGCGTTGCTGCCAGCTCAGGCCCAGCAGGCCCAGGGGCACCGAGAGCGCCGCCGCCAGGGCGAAGCCCCAATGGGAGTTGAGCCAGGCGCCGATCATGAAGCTCAGTTGGCTGACCAGAATGAACGGCAGCCAGTCCTGCAGTATCGGTAGCCACTTGTCACGCTTGGGAATGGCCGACTTGCCGGAGTTGATCCGCTGGTAGAGTGCTTCGGCGCGGCGTACCTGCTCCGCGGTGGGCTTGACCCGTACCGACTCGTAGCCCACCACCTGGCTGCCCTCGAACACCGGCGTGACATAGGCGTTGACCCAGTAGTGGTCGCCGGTCTTGCAGCGGTTCTTGACGATGCCCATCCATGGCAAGCCTTGTTTCAAGGTGCCCCACATGTGCGCGAACACCGCCGCCGGTACATCGGGGTGGCGGACCAGGTTGTGCGGTGCGCGAACCAGTTCTTCACGGGAGAACCCACTGATCTCGACAAAGGCGTCGTTGCAGTAGGTGATCACGCCTTTGGCGTCGGTGGTGGAAATCAACCGTTGTTGAGCCGGGAAGGTACGTTCGCGCTGAGTGACAGGCTGGTTATTACGCATGGTTTTTCAATCCGCAAGGCTTTGATGGGTTGTCGGCCGCTTCAACCGATTATTGAAATTATTTTTCAATAATCGGCGCTGGGTCTTATTGGCAGAATGTGTCGCTTGCAAAAAACGCCTGCGGGTTTCAGCCGGCGTTGGCGAGGGGCTAATCATTGACCTTCTTCCTTGGCAGTCAATACTTCTGAAGTACTGGTTTGGCTAAATGACGGGCCGTTTATCCGGCCAGCATCGGGTAGGTGAACAAGCCGAAATGCAGCAGATTGAGGCCGAAGTGAGTGGCAATCGCCGCGCTCAGGCCGCCAAAACGATAAGCCAGACCGTAGCCGACCCCGGCGATGCCCGCCAGTAGGGTCCATTGCCACCCCGCGCCCAGGTGCACCAGGCCGAACAGCAGGGCCGCGCACAGCAGCGCCAGGTGCTCGCCGTAGGGCAGCGCCTTGAAGCGTCGGCTCAGGCCACCCTGGATGTAGCCACGGAACAGCGCTTCCTCCACCAGGGTCACCAGCAGCAGGTTGTTCAGCACCCACAGCCAGGCCTGATCCGGCCATTTCGGGGCCCAGCTGATGATCCCCAGCAGCAGCGCGCCACCTAGCGCCGCCACTGCACACAGGGTCAGGGCCACGGCGCTGGCATACAGCGACAGGCGCAACGAGCGCCGGCCGACGATCCATGGACACGCCAGCAGCAACCAGAAACCGATCAGCGGCTTGTCCTGGTTCAGGTACATGGAAAACGGCACGGCATCATCGGTAAAACGTTGCGGGTCGATGGCCCGGCCGTTGTAGAAGCCAGGCAGCCAGTGCATGGCCAGGGCCAGGGCCAGCACCACGAACAGGCCGTGGCCCAGGTACTGGCCGACCCGACTGCGTTGCTGGCGCACGGCAAAGCCGGCACACAGCAGGAGGAGGATCGAAAGGGCGGCCAGCAGCCCCAGTTGGCCATAGCTCAGGGCCAGTGCGTAGCCAATGGAAAGGAGTGCCAGATACATCCATGGCAGAGCGGTCATGTGGAATCCTTGTTGCGAAGAATGGGTATTGCAGAGACGTGGTACAGCGCCGGATCTGTAGTCGCTTTTGCGACCGACGGGTCAGTTTCGGCGGGCGGCAAGTATAACCAGCTGAGTCTTGTTCGACAGCCCGACGAAAAACACCGCCCGGAGGCGGTGTCTGTTTTCGTGGCGGATCAGGATGCAATCAATTGCCGCAACACGTAGTGCAGGATCCCTCCAGACTTGAAGTACTCCACTTCATTCAAGGTGTCGATGCGGCACAGCACCTCGATCTTCTCCTGGCTGCCATCTTCGCGGGTGATGACCAGGGGCAGGTTCATCCGCGGTGTCAGTTCCACATCGCTCAGGCCGAGGATGTCCAGGGTTTCCTTGCCGGTGAGCTTGAGGCTCTTGCGGTTCTGATCGAGCTTGAACTGCAAGGGCAAGACCCCCATGCCCACCAGGTTGGAGCGGTGGATGCGCTCGAAGCTTTCGGCGATCACCGCCTTGACCCCCAGCAGGTTGGTGCCCTTGGCGGCCCAGTCGCGGCTGGAGCCGGTGCCGTATTCCTGGCCGGCGATCACCACCAGCGGCGTGCCGTCGGCCTGGTAACGCATGGCCGCGTCATAGATCGCCAGCTTCTCGCCGGTGGGGATGTACAGGGTGTTGCCGCCTTCCTCGCCGCCGAGCATTTCATTGCGAATGCGAATGTTGGCGAAGGTGCCGCGCATCATCACTTCGTGGTTGCCGCGCCGTGAGCCGTAGGAGTTGAAGTCCCGCGGTTCCACGCCCTTGTCCCGCAGGTAGCGGCCGGCCGGGCTGTCGGCCTTGATGTTGCCGGCGGGGGAGATGTGGTCGGTGGTCACCGAATCCCCCAGCAGGGCCAGGACCCGGGCGCCGTTGACATCCTTGATCTGCGGCAGCGGGCCGGCAATGTCATCGAAGAACGGCGGGTGCTGGATATAGGTGGAGTCGTCCTGCCAGACATAGGTGGCAGCCTGGGGCACTTCGATGGCTTGCCACTGTGCATCCCCGGCAAACACTTCGGCGTATTCCTTGTGGAACATCCGGGTGTTGACCTGGGCCACGGCCTCGGCGATCTCCTGGCTGCTGGGCCAGATATCCCGCAGGTACACCGGCTGGCCATCCTTGCCGTGCCCCAGGGGTTCGCTGCTGAGGTCGATGCGCACCGTACCGGCCAGGGCATAGGCCACCACCAGCGGCGGCGAGGCCAGCCAGTTGGTTTTCACCAGCGGGTGCACCCGGCCCTCGAAGTTGCGGTTGCCCGACAGCACCGAAGCCACGGTGAGATCGGCTTGTTGGATGGCTTTTTCGATCGGCTCCTGCAGCGGTCCGGAGTTGCCGATGCAGGTGGTGCAGCCGTAACCCACCAGGTCGAAGCCCAACTGATCCAGGTATTGCGTCAGGCCGGCGGCCTTGTAGTAGTCGGTCACCACCTTGGAGCCAGGAGCCAGGGAGCTCTTGACCCAGGGCTTGCGTTGCAGGCCCTGTTCCACGGCTTTCTTGGCCACCAGTCCGGCGGCCATCATCACGCTGGGGTTGGAGGTGTTGGTGCAGGAGGTGATGGCGGCGATCACCACCGCGCCGTTTTTCAGGCGATAGGTCTGGCCGTCGTATTGGTAGTCGGCTTCGCCCACCAGATTGGCATTGCCGACGGCAACACCACCGCCGCCTTCGCTTTCCAGGCGGCCTTCTTCCTTGCTGGTGGGTTTGAACTGCAGGTCGAGAAAGTCAGTGAACGCCTGGGCCACGTTGGGCAGTGCAACCCGGTCCTGTGGCCGTTTGGGGCCGGCGAGACTGGCTTCGACGCTGCCCATGTCCAGTTCCAGGCTGTCGGTGAACAGCGGTTCCTTGCCGGGCAGGCGCCACAGGCCCTGGGCCTTGCTGTAGGCCTCCACCAGCTTCACCAGCTCGGCAGGGCGCCCGGACAGGCGCAGGTAATCCAGGGTGATGTCGTCCACCGGGAAGAAGCCGCAGGTGGCGCCGTATTCCGGGGCCATGTTGGCGATGGTGGCGCGATCCGCCAGGGGCAGGTCGGCCAGGCCGTCGCCATAGAACTCGACGAACTTGCCCACTACGCCCTTCTTGCGCAGCATCTGGGTCACCGTCAGCACCAGGTCGGTGGCGGTGATGCCTTCCTTGAGCTTGCCGGTGAGCTTGAAGCCGATGACTTCCGGAATCAGCATCGACACCGGCTGGCCGAGCATGGCCGCCTCGGCCTCGATCCCGCCCACGCCCCAGCCGAGCACGCCGAGGCCGTTGATCATGGTGGTGTGCGAGTCGGTGCCCACCAGGGTGTCGGGGAAGGCGTAGGTGCGGCCATCCTCGTCCTTGGTCCAGACCGTGCGCCCCAGGTATTCCAGGTTGACCTGGTGGCAGATGCCGGTGCCCGGCGGCACCACGCTGAAGTTGTCGAAGGCGCTCTGGCCCCAGCGCAGGAAGGCGTAGCGTTCGCCGTTGCGCTGCATCTCGATGTCGACGTTCTGTTCGAAGGCGCTGCTGCTGGCGAACTTGTCCACCATCACCGAGTGGTCGATCACCAGGTCCACCGGCGACAGCGGATTGATCCGCTGCGGATCGCCGCCGGCCTTGGCCATGGCGGCGCGCATGGCGGCCAGGTCGACCACCGCCGGCACTCCGGTGAAGTCCTGCATCAGCACCCGCGCGGGGCGGTACTGGATCTCGCGGTCGGAGCGGCGTTCCTTGAGCCAGGCCGCGAGGGCCTTGAGGTCGGCGCCGGTGACGGTCTTGTCGTCTTCCCAGCGCAGCAGGTTTTCCAGCAGGACTTTCAGCGACATCGGCAGGGCGTCGATGTCACCCAGGCTCTTGGCAGCGTCCGGCAGGCTGAAATAGTGATAGGTCTTGTCATCGACCTTCAGGGTTTTAAGGGTTTTCAGGCTATCGAGGGATGGCATTGAATGACTCCTTGTGGCCCGCACGGCTACGGACCTGTGATACGGACAGAGAGTTAACCTAGCTCTGTTTGCGGCCTATGGCTAATCACTGGACTGCTGGCGCAAGTCCAAGGTTCCGAACTCGGTTATGATGCGCCGGTTTTCGTGACAGGCTTTGCTACAGGGCAGGTTTGCGCATCGATTCGTCGCCATTTGCCCAGGAGATTCAATGAACACCCTGTTTATCCATTGCCGGCCCGGTTTCGAGGGCGAAGTCTGCTCCGAGATCGCCGATCACGCGGCCCGCTTGAATGTCGCCGGCTACGCCAAGGCCAAGCCCAGCAGCGCCTGCGCCGAGTTCATCTGCACCGAGGACGACGGCGCCCAGCGCCTGATGCAGGGCTTGCGCTTCTCGGAACTGATCTTTCCCCGGCAGTGGGCCCGTGGCGGCTTCATCGAGTTGCCGGAAACCGACCGCATCAGCGTGATCCTGGCCTACCTGGCCCACTTTCCCCAGTGCGGCAGCCTGTGGCTGGAGGTGGTGGATACCAATGACGGCAAGGAACTGTCGAACTTCTGCAAGAAATTCGAAGGTCCGTTGCGCAAGGCCCTGAGCGCTGCCGGCAAGCTGGTGGACGACGCTGCCAAGCCGCGCTTGCTGCTGACCTTCAAGAGCGGCCGTGAAGTGTTCGTCGGACTGGCGGATGCGGGCAATTCGGCCATGTGGCCCATGGGTATTCCACGGCTGAAGTTCCCCCGGGAAGCGCCGAGCCGTTCGACCCTGAAGCTGGAAGAGGCCTGGCACCACTTCATCCCCCGCGATCAATGGGACGAGCGCCTGCACAGCGACATGACCGGGGTTGACCTGGGCGCGGCGCCGGGAGGCTGGACCTGGCAACTGGTCAATCGCGGCATGCTGGTGACCGCCGTCGATAACGGCCCGATGGCCGAAAGCCTGATGGACACCGGTCTGGTGCAGCACTTGATGGCCGACGGTTTTACCTTCAAGCCACGGCAGCCGGTGGACTGGATGGTCTGCGACATCGTCGAGAAGCCGGCGCGCAACGCGGCTCTGCTGGAAACCTGGATCGGCGAGGGCCATTGCCGCGAAGCGGTGGTCAACCTGAAGCTGCCGATGAAGCAGCGTTATGCCGAAGTGAAACGCTTGCTGGAGCGGATTGAAGACGGCTTCAAGGCCCGGGGGATTCGCGTGGCGATTGGCTGCAAGCAGCTGTATCACGACCGCGAGGAAGTGACCTGCCACCTGCGGCGCCTGGATGTGAAAAAGCCCAAATCGGCGTAGTCCCCGCAACAACACGCGCTTCCTGGTAGGAGCCGGCTTGCCGGCGAAAAAAGGCCCCACACCCGTGCAAGGCGTGAGGATGCCTTCGCTGGCAAGCCAGCTCCTACGGGAGGGCGGGGGGCGTGGAGCGACGGCAACAGATGACCCGATGGCGCCATTGCGTGACAATGCCCGCCTGTTTCAGGAGTGAACCATGAGTCAAATCATCGATACGCCGGTCGACGGCACCCTTGACGCCACCGGCCTCAATTGCCCCGAGCCGGTGATGATGCTGCACCAGCACATCCGCGACCTGCCGGCAGGCGGGCTGTTGAAAGTGATCGCCACCGACCCCTCCACCCGCCGCGACATTCCCAAGTTCTGTGTGTTTCTCGACCACGAACTGGTGGCGCAGCAGGAAGAGGCCGGAACCTACCTCTACTGGATTCGCAAGAAGCTCGATTAACCGGCCGAACGGCTGATGCGGATCTGCTTGCGCGCGCTGCGGGTCAAGCGGATCAGCAGCATCAGCGCGGCGCAGGTCAAGCCGGCAATCAAGCCCTCCCACAGGCCGCTCGGGCCACGCGCCGGACCGAACCAGTCGGTCAGGCCCAGGACGTAGCCGACCGGCAGGCCAATCCCCCAATAAGCGAACAGGGTCAGGATCATGGTCACCCGGGTGTCCTGATACCCCCGCAGTGCGCCGGCGGCGGTGACCTGGATGCCGTCGGAGAACTGGAACAGCGCCGAGTAGACGATGAGCATCGAAGCGACCTGGATCACCAGCGGGTCGTTGGTGTAGATCGAGGCGATGGGTTCGCGCAGCAGGAACATCAGGCTCGCCGACAGGCAGGCATAAGCCAGGGCCGCGCCCATGCCGACACCGGCGCTGAAGCGTGCGTTGCGCGGCTGCTGGCGTCCCAGGGATTGGCCGACCCGCACGGTCACGGCCATGGCCAGGGAGTAGGGGATCATGAACATCAGGGCGCTGACATTGAGGGCGATCTGGTGTCCGGCCACCACCGTGGCTCCCAGGCTGCCGATCAACAGGGCGATCACCGCGAAGATGCTCGACTCAGCGAATACCGCGATGCCGATGGGCAGGCCGACGCTGAGCAAGCGCCCGATCACGGCCCCTTGCGGCCAGTCGAACTGGCAGAACAACTGGATCTTGCGATAGGCCGGTGCCCAGGCAATCCAGCCGGCCATGCCCAGCATCATGGCCCACATGACGATGGCGGTAGCCCAGCCACAGCCCACGCCACCCATGGCCGGCACGCCGAAGTGGCCATAGATGAAGACGTAGTTAATGGGGATGTTCAGGGCCAGGCCACACAGGCCGATGACCATGCTCGGCACCGTGCGTCCCAGGCCATCGCTCAGGCAGCGCAGCACGTAGTACAGCGCCACCGCCGGCAGTCCGCTGGCGATGCCATGCAGATAGCCCATGCAGGGCTTGATCAGTTCCGGGTCGACGTTCATCAGGTGCAGGATCGGTTCGGCGCTGACCAGCATCAGTGTCGCCGAGATTCCGGCGACCAGGGCCAGCCACAGTGCCTGGCGCACCACCGGGCCGATCTCGTGCAGTTTGCCGGCGCCAAAGCGCTGCGCCACCTTGGGCGTGGTGGCCAGCAGGGTGCCGGTCATCAGCAGGAACACCGGAATCCAGATCGAGTTGCCCAGGGCCACGGCCGCCAGGTCCCGCGAGCTGACCCGGCCGGCCATCACCGCGTCGACAAAGCCCATGGCGGTGGTGGCCACCTGGGCAATCATGATGGGCAGGGCCAATTGCAGCAGGTCCCGCAGTTCGCGGCCGACCCGGGCAGGGCGGCTGATGGCAGTGTTGGAGGGGGTGTCGGTCACGGAATTCACGGGGCGGAGCGTCCATAGGTGTGTTGCGCAGGACGCGACAGTCTACGCGTTGACATCGAGGTCAGGAAAACATCCAGTGTTGTGGATTTGTAAGGGCGCCCGCGCTGCATCTGGGCTCTGGGCTTCAAGCGGTGCTGGCTCGCCCTGGCATCTGCGCCTACACTGCGGCTCCGCACGAGGAGCCTGCCATGTTGATTGTTGCCGACGAAAATATTCCCCTGATTGAAGAGTTCTTTGCCGGTTTCGGCGAGATCCGGCGTTTCCCCGGGCGCGCCATCGATCGGGCGACTGTGGCGCAGGCGGACGTGCTGCTGGTGCGCTCGGTGACCCAGGTCGACCGCCAATTGCTCGAAGGCAGCCCCGTGCGGTTTGTCGGCACCTGCACCATCGGCACCGATCACCTGGACCTGGACTACTTTCAGCAAGCGGGGATCAGTTGGTCCAGCGCCCCGGGCTGCAATGCCCGTGGCGTGGTGGACTATGTGCTGGGCAGCCTGTTGACCCTGGCCGAGATCGAAGGGGCGGACCTGACGCAACGCTGTTACGGCGTGGTGGGGGCCGGCGAGGTCGGTGGGCGCTTGATCAAGGTCCTGCGTGGCCTGGGCTGGCAGGTACTGGTCTGCGACCCGCAACGCCAGGCGGCGGAAGGCGGCGACTACGTCAGCCTGGAGCAGTTGATCGAGCGTTGCGACGTCATCAGCCTGCACACGCCACTGACCCGGCATGGCGAGCATGCCACCTGGCACCTGCTGGATCGGCAGCGCCTGAACCGGCTCAAGCAGGGCACCTGGTTGATCAACGCGGCCCGTGGCCCGGTGGTGGATAACCAGGCGCTGCGTGAAGTGCTGCTGCAGCGTGAGGATTTGCAGGCGGTGCTGGATGTCTGGGAAGAGGAACCGACCGTGGACCGCGAACTGGCGGACCTGTGCGTGCTGGCCACGCCGCATATCGCCGGTTACAGCCTGGACGGCAAGCAGCGTGGCACGGCACAGATCTACCAGGCCTATTGCCGTTTTCTCGGGCAGGCCGAGCAGATCAGCCTGGCCGCCTTGCTGCCGGCGCCCTGGGTGCCGCAAGTGAGCCTCAATGCCAATGCCGACCCAGCCTGGGCCCTGGCGATGATCTGCCGGGCGGTGTACGACCCGCGCCGTGATGATGCGGATTTTCGCCGCAGTCTGGTGGACGATGTCGCCCAGCAGCGCGCCGCCTTCGATGGCCTGCGCAAGCATTACCCGGAGCGCCGCGAAGTGGATGGCCTGCAAGTGCGGATTCAAGGCGAGTCGCCGGTGCTGAGCCGGATCGTCCGGGCCCTGGGGGCCAGCCAAGTCTGAGCCCGTTCAACCTATAGGGCGCGGGCATAAAAAACCCGGCCGCAAGGCCGGGTCAAGAGGACGTGAGGCTGTGTGTCAATCTTGCCGAGCAGGCTTGACCAGTCGCTTTTCCAGTTCGCGGCAGGCGTTCTGGATCATGTCTTCAGTAATAGGTACTTCGCGACCCTGAGCGTCGATGATGGCACACCCTAGAGACTGGTTCGGCTGGGTACGGATCACTTGAATCTTGTCATTGCTGCTGTGTTGCAAGGACATGGCCTGTCTCCTCATCAGGTTGTGTGCTTACTTTAGAATGGCCGGGTGACCAAGCTGTTACAGACCGCTGCAGGGACTGGCCCGGCCACTTCACTCCACCAGAAATGTCCAGGGAGTGCCAGCCACAGATTAGACCGATAATCTCTAGGCTCTAGTGTCAGCGGTCATAATCAACCTGACTCATTGTGATTTAGCAAAGTTCCTGCGAATTCATCTCGTTGCCGCCGCTGCAGCGGATCAGTCGCCGGTGCGTCAATGGATGAACTGCATGCTCTCTTCTCGTCACCGCCGGGCGCTGCATCTGGCCAGCCGCTTTATCGCTCCCTACCGTTGGCAGGCGCTGGGCGCCTTGCTGGCGTTGATCGTCACTGCCGGCATCACCCTGTCCATGGGGCAGGGCATCCGCCTGCTGGTGGACCAGGGTTTCATGACCCAGTCGCCGCATTTGCTGAATCAGTCCATTGGCTTGTTCCTGCTGCTGGTCCTGGCCCTGGCGGTGGGCACCTTCGTGCGTTTCTACCTGGTGTCGTGGATCGGCGAGCGCTGTGTGGCGGACATCCGGCGCCAGGTGTTCAATCACCTGATCTACCTGCACCCCGGGTTCTACGAGAACAACCGCAGTTCGGAGATCCAGTCGCGGCTGACGGCGGACACCACTTTGCTGCAGTCGGTGATCGGCTCCTCGCTGTCGTTGTTCCTGCGCAATGCGCTGATGGTGCTGGGAGGCATTGTCTTGCTGTTTGTCACCAACCCCAAGCTCACCAGCATCGTGGTCATCGCCCTGCCGCTGGTGCTGGCGCCGATTCTGATCTTCGGTCGCCGGGTCCGCAGCCTGTCACGCCTGAGCCAGGACCGGATCGCCGATGTCGGCAGCTACGTCTCGGAAACCCTGGGTCAGATCAAGACGGTCCAGGCCTATAACCACCAGGCCCAGGACGAGCAGCGTTTCGCCGTGACGGTGGAAGAAGCCTTCGATACGGCGCGCAAGCGCATCGTCCAGCGTGCCTGGCTGATTACCCTGGTGATCGTCCTGGTCCTGGGAGCGGTGGGGGTGATGCTCTGGGTCGGCGGCATGGATGTCATTGCCGGGCGCATTTCTGGCGGTGAGCTGGCAGCGTTCGTCTTCTACAGCCTGATCGTCGGCAGTGCCTTTGGCACCTTGAGTGAAGTGATTGGCGAGTTGCAGCGGGCCGCGGGGGCGGCGGAACGCATTGCCGAATTGCTGCGGGCGGACAGCAGCATCCAGCCGCCTAGCAGCGGCCTGGTGAGCCTGCCGGCGCGGGTGCGTGGCGATCTGCAACTGGAAGATCTGGGGTTTGCCTACCCGTCGCGGCCGGATCGCTATGCCGTCGACGGTTTGACTCTGACGGTGCGGGCCGGGGAAACCCTGGCGCTGGTGGGGCCTTCGGGAGCGGGAAAATCCACGCTCTACGACCTGTTGCTGCGTTTCTATGATCCCCAGCGGGGGCGGATACTGCTGGACGGCGTTCCCCTGACCCAGCTCGATCCGCAGGATCTGCGCCGCTGTTTTGCCCTGGTGTCGCAGAACCCGGCGCTGTTCTACGGCAGCATCGAAGAGAACATCCGCTACGGCAAGCCTGACGCGACCCTGGCCGAGGTCCAGGAAGCGGCGAAGATCGCCTACGCCCACGAGTTCATCGAGCTGATGCCTGATGGCTACCGGACCCATCTGGGAGACGGCGGTATGGGGCTGTCTGGCGGACAGCGGCAACGTCTGGCAATAGCCCGGGCGTTGTTGGTGGACGCGCCGATCCTGTTGCTGGATGAGGCCACCAGCGCCCTGGATGCGCAGAGTGAACATCTGATTCAGCAGGCGTTGCCCAGTCTGATGAAGGACCGCACTACCCTGGTGATTGCCCATCGCCTGGCCACGGTGAAGAATGCCGACCGCATCGCGGTCATGGATCAGGGCAAGCTGGTGGCGGTGGGGACTCATCAGCAACTGATCGCCAACAGTCCGCTGTATGCGCGATTGGCGGCCCTGCAATTCAACGAGGGCCCGCCGGCCTCTGTGTAGGAGCCGGCTTGCCGGCGAAAGCGCCCATCAGCCTGGCGCCGAGCGCGAAGACTTGGTCGCTGGCAAGCCAGCTTCTGCGGTAGGCGAGGGCCCAATAAAAAGCCCGCATCGCTGCGGGCTCGTGGAGTGCCGGGTTTCACTGATCGTCGAAGTAGCGCTCATGCCAGTCCACCAGCGGTTGCGGTGAGTTGAGCTTCTGGCCATAGATCACCGAGTACGACAGCACGTTCTGCACATACTGGCGGGTTTCGTCGAAAGGAATGCTTTCCACCCAGACATCGAAACTCAGGTGGTCGGCGCCCTTGAGCCATTGGCGCACCCGTCCGGGACCGGCGTTGTAGGCCGCCGAAGCCAGCACCCGGTTGCCGTTGAACTGGCTGTGCACCTGGCTCAGGTAGGCGGCGCCCAGTTGGATGTTCTTGTCCGGGTCCAGCACTTGCTGGGGCGAGGCCAGGGGGATGCTGAACTTGCGCGCGGTTTCCTTGGCGGTGCCGGGCATCAGTTGCATCAGGCCGCTGGCGCCGACGTGGGAGCGGGCGTCGTCCATGAAGGCGCTTTCCTGGCGGGTGATGGCGAACACCCAGCTCGAATGCAGGCCGCGGACCTTGGCTTCGCGCACCAGGGTGTCGCGGTGAGCCATGGGGAAGCGGATGTCCAGGTCATCCCAGTATTGGGCCTGGCTGATGGTGCGGATGGCCGGGAAGTACCACTTCAGGTCGTAGGCCAGCCTGGCCTGGGCCACCATTTCGTCACGGTTGAAGTGCCGGCTGACGTGGTACCACTCGCGGCGACCGTCGACGATCTGGCCCCGGGCATGAAATTCCAGGGCGCGACGCACGCCCGGGGTATTGCGTACTTTGTTGATCACCGCCTGGCTCAGCATCAGCGGTTGGTTGTTCAACTGATAGGGGGCCTTGGCGTGATCGGCGGCGAGGAAGCCGTAGAAGTCCCGCTCCCGGGCCAGTCCCTTGAACAGCACCTGGGCCTGAGGGTTTTGCGGCTGGGCCAGTTCCAGGCTGCGAGCCTGCCAGTAGCGCCAGCGGTTGGTACTGGCCAGGTCCTGAGGCAGCTTGCGGGTCAACTGGTAGGCATCCTCCCAGCGTGCCAGGCGCAACAGCAGGCGCAGGCGCCATTCGGAGACGGTGTTGTCGCGCAGCTCCGGGTCGTACTTGGTCATCACGTCCAGGGCGCGGCTGTCGAAGCGGCGGGCCAGGGTCAGGCCGATTTCGCGGGCAATCGCCACTTTTTCGTCACGGGAGAAGTGCATGCTGCTGGCATAGCCGTCCAGCAGGGCCATGGCCTTGTCCGGATCCTGGCGTGCCAGTCGGCGCAGACCCAGGCCGACCACGTCGGACATGGCCTCGTCGGCCGGCAGGAAGCGCGAGGGCTGGCCCAGCAGTTCGGGTTTTTGCGCCACGTCCACCAGCAAGCGGCCCTGGGGTGCCAGGGTGGTCATGCTCTTCACCAGGCTGTTGGCCAGAGGATAGTTGCGGGCTTCGGCCGCCAGTTTGGCCCGTTGCCAGCGTTTTTGTTCGGTCAGCTGGCCTTCAGCGGCCCATTGCGCGAACAACGCGTCACAAGCGGCCGGTTGGGATTTGCCGGTCAGCCAGAGCTTTTCGGTGGCGGCGTAGCCTTCGGCCTTGAGATTGTGTCCCAGCTGGTACTGGCCGTTGAGGCAGTCCAGCTCGGTGAAATTGAGTTTTGGGTCGTAGTACTTGGTGAAGGTCGCCCAATCGCCGCGTTCGGCCAGCCAGCGCAACCAGCGCAGTTTCATCCAGTTGGCCTGGGGCAGGTCGCCATGTTCGGCGAGGAATTTCTCGATCTCGGCGTTGCTGGCGGATTTCAGCCGGGCGGTCAGTTCGTCGTAGGCCAGGTAGGGTTCCAGCGGGTAGTCGCGCAGTGCATCGGCGTAACGGAAGTAGGGGCCGGAATCACCCTTGGCCAGGGCGCGCTTGGCTTCATCGTAATACTGGCGTTGTAGAGTCAGGTCTGCCGCCTGGGCGGAGTGGACGGCTGCGGCGGTGAGAAGCAGGCAAGATAAAACACTGAAAAGGCGACTGCGCATGAGACATCCGGGCAGAGAAATCATGACAAGTGCCGACAAGGCCAACACTGATTGCTCACTAGCTTAGCCTTTTGCCAGCAACCGGTGAAAGCTTTGCCGAACCCTCGGCATCAGTTGGCAACAAAAGTGCCTCGGGGGTGGCCGGCGGCGAAATAGCCGGCCTTCTGCGGGCTCAAGTCAGGTAGAATGCGCGCCCGGTTTTTGGAGAAGAACATGACCCTGCTCAAATTCAGCGATGTGTCCCTTGCTTTCGGCGCCATGCCGTTGTTGGACAAGGTGTCCTGGCAGATCGCCCGTGGTGAGCGGGTGTGCATCATCGGCCGTAACGGTACTGGCAAATCCAGCATGATGAAGCTGGTCAAGGGCGATCAGAAGCCCGATGACGGCTCTGTATGGCGCGCACCCGGTCTGAAGATCGGCGAGTTGCCCCAGGAATTGCCGGTGGCCGACGAGCGGACCGTGTTCGACGTGGTTGCCCAGGGCCTGGACGGTGTCGGCGAGCTGCTGGCCCAGTACCACCACCTGAGCCAGAACATCGTCACCGACGCCGATCTGGAAAAGCTGATGCACGTCCAGCACGATCTCGAAGCCCGTGACGGCTGGCGCCTGCAGCAACTGGTGGACAGCACCCTGAGCCGTCTGCAGCTGCCGGCCGACAAGACCCTCGCCGAGTTGTCCGGCGGCTGGCGTCGTCGCGTATTGCTGGCCCAGGCCCTGGTGTCCGAGCCGGATCTGCTGCTGCTCGACGAACCGACCAACCACCTGGACATCGGCGCCATTGCCTGGCTGGAAGAGGCGCTGAAGGATTTCCAGGGCGCGGTGCTCTTTATTACCCACGACCGTTCCTTCCTGCAGAACCTGGCCACGCGCATCCTCGAACTGGACCGCGGCGGCCTGATCGACTGGAACGGCGACTACGCCAGCTTCCTGGTGCACAAGGAAGCCATGCTGGCGGCGGAAGAAACTGCCAACGCGCTGTTCGACAAGCGCCTGGCCCAGGAAGAGGTGTGGATTCGCCAGGGCATCAAGGCCCGGCGCACCCGTAACGAAGGCCGCGTGCGGGCGCTCAAGGCGCTGCGCGTGGAGCGCAGCGAGCGTCGCGAGCGTACCGGCAAGGCCAATATCCAGCTGGAAACCGCCGACAAGTCCGGCAAGCAGGTGATGGTGCTGGAGAACGTCAGCTTCGCTCACCCGGGTGGTCCGTTCCTGGTCAAGGACTTCTCCATGGTCCTGCAGCGCGGCGACCGCATCGGCCTCTTGGGCGCCAACGGCACCGGCAAGACCACCTTGCTCAAGCTGATGCTCGGTGGCCTGGTGCCCAGCAGCGGCAAGGTGGAGGAGGGCACACGGATCGACGTGGCCTACTTCGACCAGTTGCGCCACCAGTTGGACCTGGAAAAGACCGTGATCGACAACGTCGCCGAGGGTCGCGACTTTATCGAGATCGATGGCCAGAGCCGTCACGTGCTGAGCTACCTCGGTGACTTCCTGTTCAGCCCGCAACGTGCTCGCACGCCGGTCAAGGCGTTGTCCGGCGGTGAACGTGCCCGTCTGTTGCTGGCCAAGCTGTTCAGCAAGCCGGCCAACCTGCTGGTCCTCGACGAACCGACCAACGACCTGGATGTGGAAACCCTCGAACTGCTGGAAGAAGTGCTGCTGACCTTCCAGGGCACGGTACTGATGGTCAGCCACGACCGGGCTTTCCTCGACAACGTGGTGACCAGCACCCTGGTGTTTGAAGGCGAGGGCAAGGTTCGCGAATACGTTGGCGGTTATCAGGATTGGTTGCGTCAGGGCGGTTCGCCACGGTTGCTGGGCGTGACCGAGAACAAGTCCGGCAGGGCCGAGCTGAATTCCGCCGTGGTTGCGCCGGTGCAAGCCGCGGCCCCGGCCCCTGTGCAGGAGGCTCCGGCGGCGAAGAAGAAGCTCAGCTACAAGCTGCAGCGCGAGCTTGAGGCGCTGCCGGGACAGATCGAAGCGATGGAACAGCAGATTGCCGGGGTCGAGGCGGAAATGGCCGATGCCGGTTTCTATCAGCGTCCGGTGGCGGAAACCGCCGCGGTCATCGCCCGGCTGGAGCAGTTGAATGCCGAGCTGGAGCAGATGGTCGAGCGCTGGGCCGAGCTGGATGCCTGAATGATCGCTGAGTAATGAAAAAGCCCGACTTCAGAGTCGGGCTTTTTGTCGAGGCCGCTGGCGTGCTGGCGGCCGGAGGGGTGTATTCAGCGCTTGACCAGGTGCACCGCCAGCACGTCACAAGGCGCGCCGTGGAGAACGTCATTGGCGGTGGAGCCCAGCAACAGCGCCAGGCCGTGGCGGCCATGGCTGCCGACCACGATCAGGTCGCATTCCTGTTCCTTGGCCAGATGGTGAATTTCCTGGCGCGGTTGTCCATAGGTCAGGTGACTGTATTCCTTGGTCAGCTCCGGATACTTGTGGATCAGCCGGTCCAGGCGCTCCCTGGCCTGGTCGAACTGTTGCTGTTGCAGTTGCGAAAGATCCATGGGGACATCGCCGCCGAAGGCCATGGCCATGGGCTCGACGATATGCACCAGGGACAGCTTGGCCCCATTGCTCACCGACAGCTCGCGAGCGCGGTGGATAACAGGATCGCACTCTTCGGTTAGATCTACGGCGACCAGAATATGGTGGTAGGACATGAGGTGCTCCTCCTGAGGATTGCAATAGCTTCAAGTATGGCTGCTTTCAAGCGGGTTGGTTTCGCCCAGGCCCCGCTCATCAAAAAATCGAGAGTACTGATATGACGGTCTGGATAGTGGTGTCAATCCTTGCGGTGGTTCTGAGCCCGCTGGCGTGGTTGCGTCCTTCGCGCCGCCAGAGCGGCCTGATCGCCTTGCGCATGGAGGCGCGACGCATGGGCCTGGCCATGCAACTGGCGCCTCAGGAGTGGCCGCACTGGCTGGGTCAGGAACCTCCCAATCCGTGCCCGCAGTACCACCGCCCGCGGCGCAGCGCGCAATCGGCCTGCTGGAGCTACTGGCAGACAGCCCCCGGTTGCTGGGTCAACCAGTGGCGCGAGCCCTGTGTCGACGAGTCGCTGCTCAAGCATCTGCAAACATTGCCGTCCGGGGTGTTCAAGGTTGAAGCGGACAAGCAGTTGATAGCGCTGTACTGGAACGAGCGTGGCGAGGTCAGTGTCCTGGAAAGTATCGCCTCGGTGCTCAAGGCCTTGGCCTGAAGCCTTGGAAGAGAGCGCCCAGGGTGGGCCTGTGCGCTGGGCAATAAAAAGCCCGACTCAGCATCGGGCGGGATGGCCAGGCAGGCCGGTAATCGGGTTGGAGCCACCTTCGGGTGGCTTTTTGCTGTCTGGGTCGTGGCGATATTCGATAAATGTTTTCTGGTCATTTCTTCAGATATATCCCCAGCTTAGTCGTGCTTGCTCTTGGGGGCTGGGGGATTTAGGGCGATTTTTCTAAATATTGATCCTATGAATGGCCTTGAATGCAGTGCCGTGTTGATCGTCCGGGGAGCGGTGCAGTGACCGCAAAGTCGCGTTTCAAACCGTGTTTTGTACGATTGACAATTGTCGGATTTTCCCTGAATGTGGCGTACCCAAATCAAACGGGCGTATGAAATGAGCGTTTGCATCGCAGGCAGCTCTGTACAGAATCCCGACTATCGCGTTGGCGGGTGTGCCTGGCGGATTGGCGTTAGCATCGACGGAGACGTTAGTGCCAAGCCAGAAGTCAGCGTCCGACGTGTACTGTTCAGCTTCCATATCGTGGAGATCAGTTGATGATTTACGAAGGTAAAGCCATCACGGTTAAGGCTCTTGAAAGTGGCATCGTCGAACTGAAGTTCGACCTCAAGGGTGAGTCCGTCAACAAGTTCAACCGTCTAACCCTGAATGAATTGCGTCAGGCTGTTGACACCATCAAGGCAGATGCTTCGATCAAGGGCGTGATCGTCAGCAGTGGCAAGGACGTGTTCATCGTCGGCGCCGACATCACCGAGTTTGTCGATAACTTCAAGCTGCCGGATGCCGAACTGGTGGCTGGCAACCTCGAAGCCAACAAGATCTTCAGCGATTTCGAAGACCTCAATGTGCCGACCGTTGCCGCGATCAATGGCATCGCCCTGGGTGGCGGTCTGGAAATGTGCCTGGCAGCGGATTATCGCGTCATGGCCGCCAGCGCCAAGATCGGCCTGCCGGAAGTCAAGCTGGGCATCTACCCGGGCTTCGGCGGCACCGTGCGCCTGCCGCGCCTGATCGGTGCCGACAATGCCATCGAGTGGATCGCCGCCGGCAAGGAAAACCGTGCTGAAGACGCCCTGAAAGTCGGTGCCGTGGACGCTGTGGTTGCTCCCGAGAAGCTCAAGGATGCCGCTCTGGCCCTGGTCAAGCGCGCCATTTCCGGCGAGTTCGACTACAAGGCCAAGCGTCAGCCGAAGCTGGAAAAGCTCAAGCTCAACGCCATTGAGCAGATGATGACTTTCGAAACCGCCAAGGGTTTCGTGGCTGGCCAGGCCGGCCCGAACTACCCGGCACCGGTCGAGGCGATCAAGACCATCCAGAAGGCCGCCAACTTTGGTCGCGACAAAGCCCTGGAAGTGGAAGCTGCCGGTTTCGTCAAGCTGGCCAAGACTTCAGCCGCACAAAGCCTGATCGGTCTGTTCCTCAATGACCAGGAACTGAAGAGAAAGGCCAAGGCCTACGACGAGATCGCCAAGGACGTGAAGCAGGCCGCTGTACTCGGCGCCGGCATCATGGGTGGCGGCATCGCCTACCAGTCGGCGTCCAAGGGCACGCCGATCCTGATGAAGGACATCAACGAGCACGGCATCGAGCAGGGGCTGGCGGAAGCCGCGAAACTGCTGGTGGGCCGCGTTGATAAAGGCCGCATGACCGCCGCGAAGATGGCTGAAGTGCTCAACGGCATTCGTCCGACCCTGTCCTACGGTGACTTCGGCAACGTCGACCTGGTGGTCGAAGCCGTGGTCGAGAACCCCAAGGTCAAGCAGATCGTGCTGGCTGAAGTGGAAGGCCAGGTCAAGGAGGACACCATCCTGGCGTCCAACACCTCGACCATTTCCATCAGCCTGCTGGCCAAGGCCCTCAAGCGTCCGGAAAACTTCGTCGGCATGCACTTCTTCAACCCGGTGCACATGATGCCGCTGGTGGAA